>PPYF01267289.1_pt1 | contig 35110 bp, 25 predicted proteins | sample 1559871 | NCBI WGS metagenome assembly PPYF01 (sample SAMN08240021, study PRJNA423297) | Human gut metagenome, whole genome shotgun sequencing project.
ACATATAGGTGGGAATGGCCCCGGACATGGTGATCGCGTGTTCGATGGACTTGTGGCAGTTACGGTCGCACAGCGCCACCTGATCGCGGGTGACGCTGGCCATGAGGATAACCCTGTTCGAAGTCGAAGAGCCGTTCGTTACGCAATATGTCCTGTGCGCGCCGAAAACGGTGGCCGCGTATTTTTCCCCCTCGCCGATGGGACCGGAGTGATCGAGGAGGGACCCCAGTTCGCCGACCGAAATGGACAGGTCCGAACGGAAGATGTTTTCTCCGAAGAAGTCGAAGAACGCCCGACCCGCAGGAGATTTCATGAATGCGGTGCCCCCGGTGTGCCCCGGCGTGTGCCATGAGTATTCGTGAACTTGCGAAAACTTCGCCAGCGCGGAAAACATGGGAGGCAGCATGCGCCCCCTGTACGCGCGGACCGCTGCAAGGATGCGCCCGGCAATGAATCCCGCCGTATCTTCAAACAGCCAGATGAAGTCGTTGGTCTGACGCAGGACCGACAGAGGAATCTGCGCGGCGTTTTCGCGATCGGTGAAAAGGAATACGGGCATGCTGTGGTTTCTGTTCCGCAATGCCGCCAGAACACGCATGGCCGAGTGGTGCTCGTCATCCTCCAAATCCCAATCGAGGAGAAGGGCCTGAATGAGCGGTTCGGACTGGATCAGGGCTGTGGCGTCAAAGGTATTCGCAGCGGCCAACACGTCGATGTCGTCTTTTACAAGCTGTTCGCCCAGTTCCCTGAGAACGCGCCCGGCTGCGGAATCCGTCTTGCAGGCACGGTGCGCCATCAAGACCTTCATGCCCAGTTTTTGCAAATCGTTTGAAATCATAAGAACTCCTTATCCGTTATAGTGATGAACCCGCAAAATCAGTGCGCAGCGCCTTCGGAAGCCGGAACCTGTGCCGGGATGGTGGCCGGAGCCTTGTCCATGACCTGTTCCTTCAGGATGCCCGGCATGGCGGCCCTGCGTCTCAAGGTAAGATGCTCATGCCGGCCGACCGAAATCCAGAACGTGGCGATGAGGACGAGCACGGTAATCGTCAGTGCGATATAACGAACCCAGCGAGGAGATATCCCTCCGGGATGGATGTGTTTTTCTTCTATCTCGCGCTTGCGCGTGATGGCCGCCGAGTAGAATACGATGGTGGCGATGACGAAGATCAGGGACCAGCGGGTCTGTTCGCCGTCGGAACCGAGCAGCGCCGTCAGACTGTAGATGGCGCCGACCAGCCCGATGACGGTATAGACGGCGTACTGGTTGGGGGGAAGTTCCCGATAGCCGAGCACCTTGATGGAAATGCAGGAATAGATGTACGGCAGTAACGTCATGATGACCGCGATGGACGCCAGTTTGCCGAATTGCTGGCTTGCGGTGGGCGACATGGTCGCCAGAACCTGCAACGTCATGAGTACGGCGACGATTCCCAGCCCCGCCGAGGGGACTCCCTTACCGTTGACGCGGGAAAAGACGTTCTGAAAGAGCCCGTCATCCGCAGCGGCCTTGGCGCTTTGCCCGACCAGCAGCGTCCAGCCGGCGAGCGAGCCCAGACATCCGATGGCGGCGCACAGCGCTACGATATTGGCGGCGGTATCGCCGAGCGCCAGTCTGGCCGCGTCCGCAAAGGGGGCGGAGGAAACCGCCAGCGCCTTGCTTGGGATCATGCCCATGATCACTGAAGAACTCAGCACATAGCATACGGCGGCGAGGATGACGCCCCCCACCGTGGCGATGGGGACGTTGCGCCGGGGATTCTTGACCACACCGGCGGATACGGAAGCGCTCTCCACGCCGATGAACGCCCACAGCGTAAAGTTCAGGGTTTCGCTGATGGCCCGAACGTCACTCTGACCGGTGACGTTCCAACCCGCCATGTAGGTATCCTTGCTGAACCAGAACCAGCCGAGGATCGCCATCCCCAGAATGGGAAACAACGCGAAGAGCGTTGTGACGGACTGCACGCGCCCGACCAGTTTGGGGCCGAGCATGTTGGCGTAGGTGAACAGCCAGATAACGAATATCTGCGCCAACGCAAAGACGAGAGGGTTTTTCAGCGTAGGGAAAAAGTGGGTCAGGTATCCGATCCCCGCCACCGCCAGCCCGACGTTGCCGATCACGTTCGCCAACCAGTAAATCAGGTTGGTCTGATACCCCATGTAATCGCCGAACGCTTTTCGGGCATAGGCATACGGGCCACCCGCAGCCGGATCGATGGACGCCAGTTTCGCGAAGGTCAGGGCCAACGCAATGGCCCCCACGCAGGTTATCAACCAGCCAAGGAGGGCGATGCTGCCGATTCCCGCCAGATTGGCGGGCAGCATGAATACGCCCGAACCCATCATGTTGCCCGCCACCATGAGGGTAGCGGCAACGACACCTATTTTGTTGCTATCATCCTGAGCCATGATCCTATCTCCATTGAGAGTGAGGGCCCACTGCCAAGCGCCACGAGATATCTCTCATCCGGGATAGGAAAGTTATCTACTTGATTCAATTATAGATTGTCTTATTTGAAGCGGTACCGGAGGTCCGCCCGCCGCCGTTCCCGCCTGCAAAACGGCTGCCCGGCGGGTGCACTGGAGCGTTTCCTCAAGCGGTTTTGTCTTGAGAACACTTGACAACGCATCTATTTTTTATACCGTAACCGTATGAATTTTGGACGGGCCTACAGGGAGCTCCCTTGATGCCGAGAGGTTGGGAACCATACCTCCGGAAGCTGCGGAAGGGGAGGGTTTACATTCCTTTGAGAGAACAGGATGATGCTATGAAACGACTTGGTGTGATTGTGGCTTCCTTGGTGTTGATCTCCGGTTGTGCCGCGTACAACGATGCGGGAACGCCCGAAAGCGGTTCCGACGCCGCAACGGAAATGCCGACATCGGGAGGCGAGAGTTCTCCTGCCACGGATGGAGAACTGCATACGCTGTCCGTTGAATTGATGACCTATCAGGGCGGGACCGCCGGGGCCAGAGAGTATGTGGTCACGCAGGCGAAACAGGCCTGTGACAGCATCAATAAGGAAGTCTACATTGACAACCTGACGTCCCAGACGACATGGCGTGGTGGAATGGCCGAATTGACGTTTGCCTGTGTAAACAAAGATGATCCTCGACTGAAAGATCAATAAAAGCGTTTGCGGCATCACATGGTACGTTTGATGCTATTCCCATAATTTTACTATTTATGTAAATTTTATACGAAACACACCCAAAAGAAAAACAACACTGCGCCACCAATTGGGCAGTGTTGTTTTTCTATATGTTATCCGCTGCCGCGTCAGGCCCGAAAGAGAGGAAATTCAAGAACCATCGAAGTTCCCCCGCCTTGGGCGCTCACAGCCCGGATCGTTCCGCGATGATCCGCAACGATGGATTTGACGATGGCCAGCCCTAACCCTGTACCACCTTTTTTGCGCGAGAAGTAGGGCTCGAACATCCGTTCGCGTTCTTCCGCCAACAAGCCGGGCCCGTTATCGGAAACGATCAGGCGCAGGCTTCCCCGTCCTCGGTCGTGTACCACCGTAATGCGCACGCGCTTGGGCGTTTCCACAGGCAGGGTTTCAAGCGCTTCCGCCGCGTTCGTAAAAATATTGAGCAGGGCGCGGTGCAATGCGGCGGCATCCAAGGCAATCGGGGGAAGGCGTTCAGGCAGATGCAAATCCCACGTCACCGTGTTGTGGCTGGTTCTGAAAAGCGAAACCAGTTCCTCAAGCAACGGAGCGACATCGCCCGGCGCAAGCTGCACTTCCGGGAGTTTCGCAAAAGCGGAGAACTCCTGAACCATATCCTGCAACCGCTCAACCTGTTTGACGATCAAATCCGTACACTGCCCGAAGGCGGGGTCCTCTATCTGCTTTCCGAACTTGCGATCCAGACGCTGGGCGGAGAGCTTGATGGGCGTAAGCGGGTTCTTGATCTCGTGTGCGATGCGTCTGGCGACTTCACGCCATGCCGCCATGCGCTGCATTTTTTCCAGCTCGGTGATGTCTTCGACGACCACGACATAGGCGCGTATGCCTCCGGGACCGGCAAGCGCTACGGCATGCAGGATCAATTTCCAGCTTCGATCCCCAAGCAGGAAATCTTCCTGCCGCTTCCAGTTCTGTTCGGGGTGTTCACGCAACGTTTCCAACATGGAGACAAAAACGCTCGCGTAACTTCTGGGAAGGAATTCTGCGGGATTCCTTCCTTCGAGTTTCGAAGCCTGAGCATCGAAAATGGAACAGGCCGCCTTGTTCATGGTCAGGATGCGGCCTTCCGCGTCCAGCGTGATGACGCCGGTCGTGATATTGTCGAGCACCGTTTCGATGTACCGGTTGTGCTCCGCCAACATGGTGTTGGCCCGTGTGAGGCTCGTCCGGCCTTCCTGAAGGTCTCGAGCCATGTGGTTGAACGATTCCACAAGCAGGCCCAGTTCGTCCGTGCCCTTATCCTCCAGCCTGAAATCCAGATCGCCCTGAGCGATCCGCGTGGTCCCCTGCGCCAGAGCGAGAATCGGAGCCGTAAATTCCTTGGACAACCGGAATCCGAACCAGACCGATCCGAAAATGGTGATCATACCCAGTACGCCGAGAATGAGCAAAAAGGAAACCTTGAGAGGCTTCTTGAGCTGCTTGAGCTGAGCGTATTCCTCGAACCCGTTGGAAATCTTTTCCAATTTGGAGAGCAAGCCCTGTCCGATGCTCTCGGCCGTGATCAGATAGCCGTTTCGGCCTCCGTCGATAGCCAAAACGCCGATCACATAATCCGCGTCGTCCGTAGCCCAGAGCAGGGAACCGAACGTCGTTCTGGCGACGTGTTCCCAGTCGATTCGGTTTCGGGCTTCCTGCCAGCCCTCCGTAAAGGCTTTCGGAGCCTGCCAGTAGCTTTCCTTCCCTTGGGACGTCACGACTCCCACAAGCGTGAGGCCGTATTCCTTCTGTTTGCTCTGAAGCAGCGTACGGATGCCGTTGCCTGTCCAGGCCGTCCTGCGCTGCGTGGCTTCCTGAACAATCGCCTCCGAACGCGAGCGAAGGCGGGCCGCCGCCTCGGCATAGAAACTCTGGCCGACATCAAGAGCTGCCTGGAGCGATCTCTCGGTTTGCCGCGTGAACCAGTAATCGACGCTGGTCGCGACGACGCGGTTGGACGCCAGAAACATGATGACGGTGGGGATGAGGGAAAGGGAAACGAAAACGACGACGAGGCGGGTCCGCATTTGAGCGCCGAAAACCTTCCGGCGGCGTTCCATGATCAGCTTGACGACGTTCCGCGCCACAAGGAACAGGATGACAAGCATGAAGATGGAATTGATGTTCAGCAACGCGATGAACATCCACGAGTCCACGCCGTACAGCGCCAACTGCGTCCATGTTCCGCCGAGCACCAGCACCAACAGGAAAAAAGCCGCCAGCAACTCGTACCGTCTGCGACGGCGTTCCCGTTCGTCGGGCACTCCGATCCGAACGACTTTTTCCTGTTCCGTCATATGGGACCTCGTCAGAAGACAAATTCCTGCGTGAAGGAAAGGGGCGGGGTCACTTCCCACGACCAGAAGAAAAGCGCCTTTTCCAGCCACGGTGGGACTTCCGCGTGCTCAAGCGTGACCTTGAGCTGCACCCGGTATGTTTCCCCGGAAACAAGCGGCTCCCTGATGGGGAGGACAAATTCAAGATGTTGCCACGCCGAAGCCACAAGCGCCGCAAACTGCTTTTGGCGGACGATGGGAGTTCCCGGCGAAGACAGGATGAATTCGCGGGAAAGGAGATCATGGCGCAACTGGTAGGTCCGTGTCTCTGAAGACAGTATTTCATTGGACAGGATCGTGCGCACCCGTACCAAATCCAGATTGCAGGTCAAGGTCATGACCGCGCCGTCCCGCAATTGGGAGCGGACGCTTCCCATATGCTCAATCCCCAGTCCCATGCTGACGTGAACGCCGTCGTTGAGCGTCTCGAGCGTAAACGAACGCAACTCGAGTTTGGGCGTTTCACCGGTATTGGCCGACGCGCTCAAGGTTCCCAATTCCATCGACGACCGCTGCCCCTCCGGAAGACCTGACTGCGCTCTGGCTTCATTCAGAAAAAAGACCAGAAGCGCCAGAAGGACACAGGCCGGAAAGCAATACGATATGCGGTTCGGTAATGACATAGGGCAGGCGGTGTTTAGAATGTCGAGTAGAGGAAGCGTCGTTGTATAAAAAACGGACACACTCTGTTTGGCACAGGAACAGCAACTTGGCAAGTCGGACAGGGCGCTTTTCCGCAATCAGGGAAAAGAGACGGCCTCGGGCGTCTTGTCAGGCGTGAAAAACTGACTATATAATCAAAAGCCCCAAGCAGACAGACTGGAGAGATTCTTATGCCCATGTACGATTTTTACTGCGCGTCCTGTTCACACCAATTTGAAGAAATGGCAAGCCCGGATGGGGCATGTCCTCCATGCCCGGAATGCGGAAGCACCGAAACGGAACGTCTGGTTTCGGCACCCAATCTGAAACACGGAGCCATGCCGTTTAAAGTCGGACCCGTACGTCCCATGCCGCCCAAGCCCTTGCGGGGGGGAGGCCCTTGCGGGGGGGGAGGTTGCTCCGGCGGTTGCGGAGCACTGTAATGGTACGCCTGTACTCGTTTGAGTGCAGGCGTTTTTTGTATAGCCGGAGGGAACGATTCCTTCTGCACGAGTGGCTGCGCGATTTTCCTATGCTTCTTGAGAAATGGCCGGATAATGGAGTGCCCGTATGTTATAATTTATTATAACCTCGCTGTTTGTTTATCAAAAACAAGAATAGTCGTTTTGAGCGCCGCAATGGCATTTTGTGACGTATACATCAAAAAAATAAAAATACATCCAGAAAAGGGTATTAAGAAGGAACTTCTGTTATTTTAACATATTAAGATAACAAAAGGGCACCCCATCATGGAGTGCCCCTGTCCGATGCCGCTGCGAGAAGAAATCAGGCGTACTCGGCATCAATGGTGTTCTTGATAGCCCGATGATGTTCCGTATCGGCATAGAGAGCGTTGTATTGTGCGTCGATGTCGGAATACAGGTCCAGGATATCCTCATTCAGCGCCGTAAAGTCAGCCGAGTATACGCCGTTATACATAAGGTTTTTTACGAATGCATTGTCGGGCTGTATGATTTCTATGAACCGAACCTTTTTCCAAAGGGCAACCATTTTTTGCCGTCTTGAGATCATAACCGTTCATCCTTGTGAGAATTTGTTTATTGCTGTTGACTACTGTTTGTATTATTGCAGATATCGGTTCAAAAGGGAAGCCCTTTTCTCAGGCGGGAATCACGAGCGCACTGTTTGCCGACACATCAAAAAACCAGTGCGGATGCAAGGGTAGGGTGTTGAAAGAGAAATCCGTGTTCCAGAAGACGCACGGGCGAAACCTTTTGTCCGGCGAGGATCAGTTCCGTTGCCATGTCTCCGAAAGCAAGCCGCAGCAATCCTCCCGGAACGGGAAGCCACGCGGGCCGGTTGAGGGCATGTGCCAGGGCATGCACAAACGTTGACATGGTGGCATGTTCCGGGGCCGCAAGATTGAATGGGCCTGACAGTTCGCCGTGATCCAGAAGGAAGGTTATGGCGGCGACCTCGTCATCAAGATGTATCCACGCGAAAGGTTGTTTGCCCGAACCTACGGGGCCCCCGAGCCCCAGGCGAAACACCGGCATGATCCTGGACAGAATGCCGCCTTGCGGAGCGAGCACGGGAGCCGTCCTGATGATGCAGCGCCGCATCCCCAGTTCTTCGGCCCTTTGCGTCGAGTCTTCCCACTGGGCTGCGGTCTCAGCCAAGAAACCGGAACCGCCGCCGCGCTCTTCGGTGCAGTCAGGAGCTGAAGCCGCGTCAGCCCAGAAGCCATAGTACCCTGTGGCGGAAGCCTGAATCAGCGTCCGGGGACGCGTGCTCAACATTTCTAGGGCGGCGACCAGCGCGCTTCCCGCATCCAGTCGCGATTGGACAATCCGTGTTTTTTGTTCCGGGCTCCATCTGCCCGCCGCGATGTTTTCCCCCAGAAGATTGACGACGCCGTTCGCGCCTTCAATAATTTCCGCGAGCCCTTGGGCGTTTCGTCCGTCCCAAGACCGGAATTCCCGATTGTGAGAAGGGGAAAACGTTGAAGGGTGGCGCGAAGGGATAACGACGTCATCTCCTCGCGACGTGAGGTGACTGGTCAATGCCGTTCCTATAAAGCCGGAACCTCCCAATATGACGACCCGCATGGTGTTCTCCTTTTTTTCTCTGAATACCGGGGGACGGTTGAGAGCACCAATATTTTTATCGATCCGGGGAATAAAAAAAGCCGGATCATGCAATCCGGCCTGACGATCACTCGGCGTATCAACTGACTTTCAATTGCAGCAACCTGTTGGAAAACTGCATACAGTCAAAATTCGACGGTTCCAATCCGTGATCCCGCAACAGGATTTTCCCGATACCGAAGGCGAACCATAAATGCTGGGCGTCTTCCGTACCGACTTCGGGAACTTCGGCAATCCGTTTTTCGGGTATCTTGTCAAAAAGTTCATCCGCTACGGATTTGACGAAGATGCGCTCGATGTTGTGTGCGGCGGCAATTTTCAACAAGAACGCCTCATCGGAGACGCCTTTGTCTTGAAATTCCGCGCACAGGTTATCCGCAAGATCAAAAACATCCATAGTGCCCTCCTGTATGGAAACATATGGTCGCGAAAAATCCCCTTCACAAGGCAACACCGGAAGGGGAAGCATGGCGATGTTGCTCATCCGAAAAAGCTGGGGGGAATCACCGTTTTTCCCGCCTGAGCGTGCTTCCTCCACACGGAGAAAACACCTCCGGAAAGAAAAAGAGCATCCCGTGATTTCCAATCGTTATCACGCCGCACCGGCTCTGTAAATATGGGAACCTTTTTCGGCAAGGTACGGTCGCCGTCCGAGAAGCGACAAGCGGGAATGAAAACCGTATGAGGAATAAGCGATTTTTCGGGAACACGGATACTAGCAATATCCGCAGTTACGCGATATAAACATCGAAAAAATAAAAAACGAGCGTTAAAATCAAATTTAAAAAGAACTTTTAGTATTTCACGCTATTATTATATACTCCAAAGAGATTCGATACCGGGTTGCGGTCATCGGAAACAGAACCCAATAGTTCACATCCTGCTATGATTCTTACAGTTTATGAAAGAGGGCGAGAAACCGCGAGGAAATTCATTCCCCCTTGCTGCTCGCCTTGCGTGAAAGGAGCAGCAGGAGACAAGTCTAACAGTATGTAACATTACAGTATGTTGAGGTGAATATCCTCATGAACGGGTTCCGTTTCCTGTACGTCCTGATTGCACCGCGTCCTCGATATCCTTGGCTCGCGCACCTGCTCGTGCTGGCCCCGCTGCTGATCGCCATGACCTTTATCCTTTTTGAGGTTGGCTGGTGGGGCGAACCGGTCCGCCTTTTTTTCGCGCCACTCGCAACGTCGTATCCGCGTCTCACCGACGTCATGCGCCTGCTGACCCATGTGGGAAATCCGCTTGTCTATGCGGTCTATCTCTTCCTCTTTTTGCGGGCACTCATCCAGAGACGGTATCAGGAACTTCTCTTTACGTTGCGCTGTCTGCTGTTCAGCGTTTTGTTCCTGTGCGTCATCATGCAGATCATGAAGTACGGATTGGGAATGCCGAGGCCGGATGTCCCTTGGCCGCCGCAGCCGTTGGCCTTTGTCAATGCCTATGCGTCCTTTCCTTCAGGGCATACGACGACCGTCATTGCAGCCGCCGTCCCTTTGGCCCTCTGGTTTCGGAACCGAACCCTTTCGTGCGGTCTTGCCCTGCTCATTGCCTTGATGGGTATTTCCCGGGTGTGGCTTGGACAGCATCATCCCGTCGATATTCTAGGCGGTATGGTGTTGGGAAGCCTTGCGGCCCGGTTCATCGCCGGTGACCCGGCAACGCCCGCTGAAAAGAGCATGAAGAAACGACCGGAAAGAGCGAACACCTGATTCCCCTCGCGAGGAAAAGGTATTCATCTTCAGGTGGTTGCCGTTGTACGCCCCCCGGCAAGCCACCTGTTGAGGGTTTCATTCAGGCTGTCGAGATCGATAGGTTTCGGCAAATGTTCATTCATGCCGCATTGCTGCGCCTTTTCCCTGTCATTGGAAAACGCATTGGCCGTCAAGGCGATAATGGGGAGCGTCCGAACGTCTTCCCGGTCCAGCGCGCGGATCGCGGAAGCAGCCTCGTAGCCGTCCATGACCGGCATCTGAATATCCATGAAAACCAAATGGAAATATCCCTCGGATGCAGAACGTATTTTTTCAACGGCGATTTTGCCGTTTTCAGCCGTCTCGACGGTGACCCCGGTCCACGAGAGCAGTTCGACGGCGATTTCCCGATTCAGGGCATTATCCTCTACCAGAAGGATACGCCGACCTTGCAGATTGTCCCGCATGGAGAACAGGCCCCGGTGCTCCAAAGGTTTTTTATCGAGAAATTGTGTGAGCTTGCAGGTCAGACGAGATCGGAAAAGGGGCTTCATGATGAAGCCGTTGACCCCGGCCCGCAGCGCCTCCTCCTCATATCGAGACCAGTCATAGGCGGAAATCATGATGATCGGGATATCCGGGCCGACTTGGGCGCGGATGCGCCGGGTGGTTTCGATGCCGTCCATATCCGGCATCTTGAGATCGATGATGACGGCGAAGTAGTCGGAGCCGGTTTCATGGGCCTCCACGACCCGATGTACCGCCTCCCGTCCGGAGAGCGTCCACTCGCCGTCCATCCCGATTTCCTCCAGACGCCGGCACGTGTTCCGGCATGTGAGCTCGTCATCGTCCACCACCAGCACGGGGAGCCCTTCCAGCCCTTTGGTATCCGACGAGGCTTGCGGCTGAAGGCGCAGCGGCACCGAAACGGTGAAGGTGGAACCCCGCCCGTATTCGCTTTCCACATGGATGTCGCCGCCCATGATGGTGACGATGTTCTGGGTGATGGCCATGCCGAGCCCCGTCCCCTGAATGGAGCGGATGGCTTCGTCGTCCGCACGTTCAAACGGCTCGAAGAGTTTTTTCAGAAAATCGGGCTTCATGCCGATCCCGGTATCCGCAATGACAAATTCATAACGCCCGAACCCGCGTTCCCGTGAAGGTTTCTCCGTGACGTCGAACACGATCCGGCCCTGTTTCGGAGTATATTTCACGGCGTTGGAGAGCAGGTTCATGAGCATTTGCTGGAGGCGCTGCGTGTCCCCGATAACGCTCTCGTTACGGACATCGTTGAGATGCACCTCAAAATGCAGCCCTTTGTTCTCGATGGAAGGCTGGAGCATGGTCAGCACGCCTTCCAGCAAGTCCGTCAGGTTGACTTCTTCCTGTGAGAGTACGATGCTGCCGCTCTCTATTTTGGACATGTCCAACACTTCATTGATCAGCCCGAGCAGCAGCCGGGAGGACATGGCAATCTTTTCCAGACAGTCCGCAATCCGCTCCGGGTGCTCCGCGTGCGCCCGGGCAATGGCCGTCATGCCGATGATGGCGTTCATGGGGGTACGGATGTCGTGGCTCATCCGGGAAAGGAATTCGGACTTGGCCCGGTTGGCGACCGTGGCGGCATCCAGAGCGTCCTGCAGCAGTTTCTTTTGCCTTTTTTCTTCGTAAACTTCGGTGACGTCCGTCCGGGTCAGCAGCCAGATGTCCTGCTTGCGATCAAAGTAGCTGAACCGCAGTTTCTTGTTGCGATAGCGGCCATGCTCGATCACCGTGCAGTACACGACGTATTCGCCTTTTTCCCTGAGCCGGGAGCGGACGTTGGCGATGCTCAGATCGCGGGTGAGTTCGTCCCGTTGGGATTCGGGCACATACCGACGGTGGAAGGCCGCCAGCTCCCGCTCGTAATTGTCGCTGGCAACAGGCGGCACCGGCGTCCCGGATTCATGGTTGGACGTGTACATCACATAGCTGTTCTTGTTCGCCTCAATGTAGACGACGTAATCGTATTCCGTCTCTACCGCCTTCTCAACGATACTCGCCTTGCGGACGGCGTTGACGTAACGGCTGGTCAACAGGATGTGCTTTTTTCCCGCGTCGTCGTTCAAAACTCTGACGAAGGCTTCATGCCACTCGAACCCGAACAGGGTGTTGCTGAAGCGCATATCCAAGCGTTTCTCGCAGAGTCCCGATACGGAAAAGGCTTTGAGAGCGGGAAAGGAGAGCGCCTCGTTCCACAGAGCAACGTCCGGCGGATAGACGTAGTCGCTTATGTAGGTATCACTCAGGACCTTGTAGTCCAGGACCTGCCCCTCTTCCTCCGGCATCATGGAGTCCCGCAGGATTTCCACTTGGGCGTCATCAATCGAGATGATCCATATCGTATCCACGATATGACGAAATCCGTCCAGCAGTCCCGACAACCGTATCCTTGACTCCATTATTGCTCCTTCGTCCGGCCCTGCCGATGCGTTCCCTTCCCGAATGTTTTCCCGTGACCCGCTTTTTCAGCATGGCCATCACCAAGCGAACCTGTTTGGGGAGAGCGGGGCAGCTACCCGCCACTCCCGAGGCTAACCGTTGTTTATCTATGGTGTGTGTCAGTACGTAGCGTGCGGTATCCTCAAGGGCATCTCCGCATTCTGTATGTTGTAGATAGTGTGGAATCGGTATTTTTTGTTCTTTTTTGCATAGATACACACAAACAAAGACAGCCTCGGGTCGATTTGCAATCGATTCGAGGCTGTTGTGGTCAATACAACACCATCGTTGATCAAAGATTTACCGCGAAAGGACGAAAGCAACTGATGCCCGGCAGCAAAGCAGGCTCCATAAGGGGGAACCGGCGACACCGTTGCGTGGCGTCGCACCCAAGACCGACGAAGTATACGCGGAATACGCCAATGGTCAAGAAATGTTATGGGCATGACCGCGTGACGCCGCTACGACAGTGATGCCGTCGGGATAAGGGCGCATTCATGGAAAAGAGGAGCGTTGTGGGAAATCATCGTAAAAGACGACAGCAATCCCAAACGATTGGGAGAGTAGGGTGGGCGTAGCTAAAAAGCGCTTCGTATTGAGAAGAAAAATACGAGACGAACAAATCCCCTTTCGGTATCCGAGAGGGGATTTGTTTGATGAGACACCGGGCCGTCAAAGCCGGAGTGCTATTCTTCCATGTACGTTGCGGACTGGATGCCCTTTTCCGCCACCGTCACGCTGTGCATCGTCACTGTGGCCGGGAGAGCGGGGGCCATTTGTTTCCAGATATACCGGGCGATGTTCTCGGAAGAGGGATTGGAAACGTCAAACGGAGGCACGTCGTTGATATACGCATGATCCAGCGGTTCCAGCGCATGCTTGAGAAGGGCCTTCAAATCGCCAAAGTCCATCAGCAGTTCCGTATCTTCGGAGAGAGTATCTCCCTTGACCACGACTTCAACGGCATAATTGTGCCCGTGCAGGTGTTCGCACTTGCCCTGATAATGACGAAGGGCGTGCGCGGCGCAGAATTCGGAACGAACCGTAAGTTTCCAGAAGGGGCGGGACATATGTTTCCTTTCGAGTAGACGTTATTGGACGGGAGCGGAACTCCAGCGGTGCATATCCTGACGAAACGCCGGACCGGGAGAAACCGTCCAGCGGGGGCCGAGACGAACGCGGCAGAACGTTCCGTCAAGGCGGAACGCCAACTGGACTTCCGTCCCGCCCTTGTGACGTTCAAGTATCGCTTTAAGGGATTCTATCCCTTCGGCGTTCAGGCGGGAAACATCCAGTTCCCACGATACCGGCGCGTCGCTGGCGGAGCAGGCGTCGGCCAAAGCCTGCACGGAGACGCCCCGCAGCTTGATGTCCTTTACCGGAGGTTCGTCGTCTCCGTCCTCGGTATCGCTGTCCGGAGAATAAGACGAGCTTTCCCGGTTGTCGATAGTCGCCGTCAGCAGAAGGGGCTGTTCGGAGTGAAGCAGTTCCCGTGCGGCATTCAATTCTTCCGTAAAGAAGGTGACTTCGCCGGAAGCCGTCAAATCCTCCACGGCCACGAAAGCCATGCGGTTGCCCCGTTTGTTGAGGATTTCCCGGATGCTCGTCACCAGTACGGCACACTTGATGCTGGCCTTGTCTCCCATTTCCCGGCAATCTTCCAGCGACCGAAGACCCAGCCGATTCAACTCATGCCGGTAGGGCTGCAAAGGATGACTGGTCAGGAAGAATCCCAGCGATTCCTTTTCAAAACGCAGTTTCTGGTCTTCGTCCCACTCCGGGACGCTTTCCTCTTCACAGGAGAAGCCCATACCCGACATATGCGTCTCGTTCGCCTGTTTCGGCGCGAGGGCGAGCAGCGAAATCTGGTTCGACTGCTTTTCCTTTATCTTCTTCTGCGCACGGGCGACGACGGTGTCCAGCGCGGCGATCAGGGCCGCCCGGGTGCAACCGAAGCCGTCCAGCGCACCGCCCTTGATCAGGCTTTCCAGTACACGTTTGGTAACTTTGCGGAGGTTGACGCGGATGCACATGTCGAGGAACGAACGGAACGGTCCTTCCTTCTCGCGGGCCGCCACGATTTCCCGGATCGCTTCGTCGCCTACGTTCTTGATGCCCCCAAGGCCGTAGATGACCGCTCCGTCGCGCACGATGAATTCCCGTCGGCTGAGCTGCACATCCGGCTTTTTGACCTCGATGTCCATGTCCTTGCAGACGGCGATGTATTTCAGGATTTTATCCTGGTTGCCGATTTCGGAGGTGAGCAGGGCGGCCATGAACTCCACCTTATGGTGGGTTTTCAGATAGGCCGTATGATACGAGATGAGCGCGTAGGCTGCGGAGTGGGATTTGTTGAAGCCGTATTCCGCAAATTTTTCCATCAAGTCAAAGATTTCGGTGGCCTTTTCTTTGGGGACGCCGTTCTTGATGGCGCCTTCCGTGAACAAAGTCCGTTCCTTGGCCATGGCTTCGGCATTTTTCTTGCCCATCGCGCGCCGGAGCAGGTCAGCGCCGCCAAGCGTATATCCGGCGACGATCTGGGCGATCTGCATGACCTGTTCCTGATAGACGATAACGCCGTAGGTGTCCTTCAGGCAACCTTCCAGCGACGGAAGGGGATAGGTAACCTCCACTTCGCCGTGTTTGCGCTTGATGAATTCGTCGACCATGCCGGAACCCAGCGGGCCGGGCCGGTACAGCGCCAGCATGGCGATGATGTCTTCAAAACAGTTCGGGCGGAGCATCCTGAGATACTGACGCATCCCCGAGCTTTCCACCTGAAACACGCCGTCGGTATCGCCGCGGGCGAATATGTCATAGGTATCGGGGTCCGTAAGCGGGAGGATATCGAGGTTGGGCGCGGTCTTTCCCTGTTCTTCAATCGCTTTCAACGTGTTGTCGATGAGCGTCATGGTCCGCAGGCCGAGGAAGTCGAACTTGACGAGGCCGACTTTCTCCACCATCTTCATGTCGAACTGGGTGACGAGTTCGCCCTTCTTCCCCCGGTAGATGGGCAAGTATTCCTGCATCGGTTTGTCAGAAACCACGACCCCGGCCGCGTGCGTCGACGCGTGGCGCGACAGCCCCTCAAGGCGCATGGAAATATCCAGCAGTTTGCGGATGATCTGGTCTTCCTTGTACAGGGTCGCCAGTTCCGGTTCCGCGTCGAGCGCCTTTTTGATGGTCATTTTGAGATCGTCGGGAATCAGTTTGGCGATCCGGTCGGTTTCCTTGAAGGACAGGTCCAGCGCGCGCCCCACGTCGCGGACCACGGCCTTGGCCTTCATTTTTCCGAACGTCGTGATCTGCGATACGGAGTCGATGCCGTATTTCTGGCTCACATACTGGATGACGCGGGTGCGCTTGTCTTCGCAAAAGTCGACGTCGATATCGGGCAGGCTGACGCGTTCGATGTTCAGAAAGCGTTCGAAAATGAGGTGATAGGGCAGGGGATCGAGGTTGGTGATGCGCAGGGCCCACGCCACAATCGAACCGGCGGCCGAACCGCGGCCCGGACCGACGGGGATGTCGTTCCCCTTGGCCCAGTTGATGAAGTCCTGCACGATCAGGAAGTAACCGGGGAAGCCCATCTCGCAGATGACCTTGAGTTCCATCTCAAGACGATCCCAGTACAACTGGTGATCGATGGTCTCACGATCAGGATGCAGGGCAAGGCGCTGTTTGAGACCTTCCCGGGCGAGGCGCTGGAATTCGGTGGACAGGGTCATGCCTTCCGGCAATTCGTACACCGGGAAATAATGGTGCGTGAAGTCCATTTCGACATGGCATTCTTCCGCAATCCGCACCGTGTTGGAGAGCGCTTCCGGAACATGCTTGAACGCCTGTTCCATTTCTTCGGAGGACTTGTAGTACAGGTCACGGGCTTCAAAACGCATCCGTTTGGCGTCGTTTACCTTCGCCTGCGTCTGGATGCACAGCAGGACGTCGTGCGCCTCCACGTCGTCGGCGTTCAGATAATGGCAGTCGTTCGTGGCGACCAACGGAACTTTCGTCTGTTCGGCCAGTTCCAGCAGCTTGTTGTTCAACTGCGCCTGATCCGGCAGCGTATTGGCCTGCACTTCCAGATAGAACCGCCCGTCGTAGATGTCCATGTATTCCTGCGTCTGCCGGATGGCGTCGTCGAACGTGCCGCCGCCTTGGATCATCTTGTTGCCGCCCATCAGCGTGCGCGGGATTTCGCCCGCAAGGCACGCGGAAAGGGCGATCAGTCCGTCGCTGTACTCGCGGAGCAACGCCTTGTCGACGCGGGGCTTATAGTGGAAGCCGTCCAGAAACCCCTTGGACACGAGACGTACCAGATTGTGATACCCCTCGTTGTTTTTTGCCAGCAGAATCAGGTGGTGGCGGACACGCGCAAGCTCCGAGTCCTTGTCCCTGTGGTCGTTGGTGACGTACACCTCGCACCCGATGATGGGTTTGATGCCGTAGCTCTTGCAGGTCGTGTAAAAATAGGCCGCGCCGTAAAGGTTGCCGTGGTCGGTGATGGCCGCTGCGGGCATCCCGAAATCCTTGGCACGGGCGCACAAATCGTTGAGACGGATCGCTCCGTCGAGCAGGCTGTATTCCGTATGGCAATGCAAATGCACGAATTCGGACATGAAAGATTTCCCGTATGCTGGTATCGATGATAAGGTCCCAGGGTACCAAAAGTTGCCGACGGGCACAATCGCCCTTTCAGGGCGTTTCCGGAAAGGTTATAACAGGATAACCTATACGCAAGACTTGTCGATTTTCCGGCTTGGGGGTATGACGTCCCCATGACACAGGAACAGGAAACAACGATGCTGACGGATTGGAATGATATCTCCTCCCATGAGGGGTATTTTGAAACCTTCGCTTCGCGGTATCTGCGTGAATACCCTCAGGATATGCTCCGGCTCAAACGGGAACACACCTATAAGGTGTTGGCTCATGCCCGGACGATAACGGCACAGGAGCGTATTACGGGCAAAGAGGGCAGGGCGGCCTTATTGGCGGCGCTGTATCATGATACGGGGCGCTTTCCCCAATATGTCCGCTGGCGCACCTTCAGCGACGCACAATCGGAAAACCACGGATACCTGGGCGTGCATGTGGTCAAGAAGGAACGGTTTTTGTCCGAAGAACCGGAACCCGTCCGAAAATGGGCGTTGACCGCCATAGCCCTGCATAACCGGTACAGGCTCCCCGCATTGCCTGAACCGTTCGGAACGATTACCCATGTCGTGCGCGACGCCGACAAGTTGGACATCATGCGGGTCATGGCCCAACACCTCTCCCGGCCCGTTCCGACCCGTGATGTCGTGCTGCACGTGAAGGACGAACCGCAGGCGTGGTCACAGGCACTAGCTGACAAGGTCCTCACCGGGGGAGTTCCCGGTTATACGGAATTACGGTATGTAAACGATTTCAGGATATTGCTTGGATCGTGGATACACGATCTGCATTTTGCCTCAGCCAAGAGGGCGTGTGCCGATTCCGGATACCTTGAAGTGGTGCTTGAAGGTTTGCCCCCGGCACCGGCGCTTGACCCCGTCAAGCGATACCTGTTGAACGTTTTGTCTTCCGCGAGAACGTGCCGTGGTTGATCTTTTTCATCCAACTGTCGAAAGTTCCCTGAGAAAGCGCTGTTCCCGATGGGGACTGGACGGCTATGCCCAGTGCCGATCGCAAGAAGCGTTTTTCGCGTTGAAAGAGCGGGACACGGACGCGGGATGCGTCGTGTTGACGTTTCTGCTGCACGGCATGCCGTTTCCCGAAGCGCTCAAGCTGGTGGAAACGGCGCGGGAGCGTTTCCGGCACGTCTTGCTTCTCGACTATAAGGTGCCGGAACGGAATCTGGATTTCCCCGCGTATTGGCTTGGGGGTTGGTGGGAGCGTCTGGGGCCGCATTACCGCCATTACGGACAGTATATGCGGCACGGCGGACTTGAAGGGGTTATACGGGAGTTACGGGTTATTCCGTGTAGGCGTGCTGTTTTTTGGGGTGGAGGGGTTGGTTTATTGTGGCTGGTGTGATATGGAGGGAAACATAAGTTTACATAATTTTCATTATGCGACATTAACGCTTGCCACAAGCGACGTCCTTGGCGTAAAAACGAAAAGCTTTCTTTACCCCTCTGCCAAGGACAATCATCATGGGCCTTCTCGGTGCTAGTTGCAGTTTTACCCGTTTCCGGATTACGGATACGGTTCCCAAAGAACTCTGGATGGAAATCCCCTCCAAGCTCAAGCAATTCGCGTTTCAGGATATCGACGACATCGCGGAAGAACGCGGTTGGGGATGGACCAGCTTTGAAGACATGCTCGACACGCAGTGGCGCTCTGCCCCGCCGGAAAAAGGCGCCTACCTTGCGTTCGCACTTCGGCTGGATACGCGCCGGATTCCTCCGGCCGTGTTGAAAAAGCATGTCATGATTGCGCTCCGCGAGGAAGAAGCGCGCATCAAGGAACAAGGCAAGAAATTCATCGCCCGCGACCGCAAAAACGAACTGCGGGATCAGGTCAAACTGCGTCTGATGGGCCGTTTTCTGCCGATTCCCGCCGTGTTCGACGTCGCGTGGGCAACGGACGAAAACATCGTCTATCTCGCGTCCGCGCAGACAAAACTCATTGAACTTTTCATGAACCATTTTACATTGACGTTCGACCTGCATCTGGAACCGCTGACGCCGTACGCGCTGGCCGCGTCCATGCTGGACGAGAAGTCTTTGGCCCGTTTGGACAACCTTGAACCGACCAGTTTCGTATAAGAGGCCGACAATGAACGAACCTTATCTCGGCCAGACGACGGACATGGTGCTTGGCCAAGAATTCCTCACATGGCTCTGGTTCCGCAGTGAAACGCAACCAATGGGCTTCAAAGATAAAAACGGTACGCCCTTTTCCCTGAACCTCGAACAGCGCATCGTCGTGCAGGGGGGCGAGGGCGACAATCTGGAAACGGCTTCCGTCTCCGGTTCCCTCTCGCAACTGCGGGAAGTCCGTTTGGGACTGCGCACCGGCAAGAAGGTGACGCGGGCGCTCGTCCGGTTCGAACGGGAAGAACTCGCCTGGCAAACAACCATCAAAGCTGAAGATTTTTCGTTCGGCTCCTTCAAGACGCCCAAGGTCGAAATGGAAAAGGACGACGATCCCGATGCCGGTTTTCTTGAAAAAATGTATCTGATGGAGCTTTGTCTGGGACTGCTCGACGCCTGTTACAAACTGTTTCTGGACGTGCGTCTTTCCGCCCTCTGGGACCAGGAAGTGCGGGAGATGTCCGACTGGATGAGCCATCAGGGATAACCCAAGGCACCGGAGGCATACATGTTCTCGAATGAGACTACGGCTTTTCTCCTGCGCTGTCTGCGCAAAACGGTCTGGATGCTTCTGGTGCTTTGGGGGATCACGCTCGTCAGTTTCATCGTCATTCATCTGGCGCCGGGAACGCCGACGGACATGCAGACGACCCTCAATCCCCTTGCGGGTGAGGCTGCAAGGGCACGTCTTGAGGCGCTCTACGGCATCGACCGGCCCTTGTATGTCCAGTATTTCGACTGGCTTTCCCGCATCGTCCAGCTCGACTTCGGCAATTCCATGTCCAGCGACGCGCGCCCGGTCATCGACAAAATTGCGGAACGTCTTCCGCTGACCATCGGCATCAACGTGGTTTCACTGTTGTTGACGTTGCTCATCGCCATTCCCATCGGCGTTCTCTCCGCCTGGAAACAGGGTTCGTGGTTTGACAAGGGAATGACCGTCCTCGTGTTTCTCGGATTCGCCATGCCGGGATTCTGGCTGGCGTTGCTGCTCATGCTGTACACGGGGCTGGAACACCAGTGGCTGCCGATTTCCGGGCTGATGTCCCTCGATTACGATTCCTTGTCCTTCTGGGGCAAATGGGTTGATCTGAGCAGGCACCTTGTGTTGCCCATTACGGTGATCACCGTGGGAAGCGTGGCGGGCATGTCCCGGTTCATGCGTTCCTCCATGCTGGAGGTATTGCGTCAGGACTTTATCCTGACCGCCAAGGCCAAGGGACTTCCCGCCCGTATCGTCATTTTTCGGCATGCGTTGCGCAACGCCCTGTTGCCGGTCATCACCCTGTTGGGACTTTCGGTTCCCGGATTGATCGGCGGCAGCGTCATCATCGAAACCATCTTCGCCCTGCCAGGCTTGGGACAATTGTTCTACACCGCGGTCATGGCGCGCGATTATCCGCTGATCATGGGAAATCTGGTCCTCGGCGCGGTCCTTACCCTTGCGGGGAACATGCTTGCGGACATCGGATACGGACTGGCCGATCCCCGCATCCGGGCACAGGGGAAACGTCAATGACAGGAGATACCGTTCTGACGCCGTGCTGCAAAAAGCTGGGGCACATCCTTTCCCGGCGAGGTATGCTGTACTTCGGACTGGGAATCGTCGTCGTGATGTCGATGGCCGCCCTGCTCGCCCCTTGGCTTGCCCCCTACGATCCCACGGAACTTCATCTTCATTCCATTCTGGAACCGCCGAGCGCCGCCTTCCCGCTGGGGACGGACGCGCTCGGGCGCGACGTGCTTTCCCGCCTGCTGTACGGCGCCCGCGTCTCCTTGTGGGTCGGCTTCGTCTCCGTCAGCATCTCCATAGCCATCGGCGTCGTCTTGGGACTGCTTGCCGGGTATTTCAGCGGGATTGTGGACGAACTCATCATGCGCGGCGTAGACGTCATGCTCTGCTTTCCCTCGTTTTTTCTCATCCTTGCCGTCATCGCCTTTCTTGAGCCGAGCCTCAACACCATCATGGTCGTCATCGGGCTGACCTCGTGGATGGGCGTAGCCCGGCTCGTACGTGCGGAAACGCTTTCGCTGCGCGAACGGGATTTTGTGGCCGCCGCCCGTCTGGCGGGGACAAAATCCTCCCGCATCATGCTCATGCACATTTTGCCCAACGCGCTGACCCCTGTTCTCGTTTCAGCGACGCTCGGCATCGCGGGGGCCATTCTGGTGGAGTCCTCCCTCAGCTTCCTCGGCCTCGGCGTCCAGCCTCCCGATCCAAGTTGGGGCAACATGCTCATGGAGGGCAAGGACGTTCTCGAAATCGCCCCGTGGCTGTCCCTGTATCCCGGACTGGCCATACTCGTCACGGTCCTCGGCTATAACCTGCTCGGCGAAAGCCTGCGCGATACGCTGGACCCGCGGCTCAGGAAGTAAATCCTCAAGGAATCCTTTCAGGATTGCGAGTGCCGTTTTTACGGGACGGCTTGCAACATTCGGACAATCCCCCTATGGTGTTGCCCTGTTCGCGAGAAGCCTCGCGAAGATGGGGCACCGTGGTGTCATGACCTTTTCTCGGTACGAGTCATTCTTATCATGCTTGAATATCTGCATATTCGTGATCTTGCCCTGATCGCCGACATGGAACTGGAATTCTCCGCGGGGATGAACGTCCTCACCGGCGAAACGGGGGCGGGCAAAAGTTTCATCCTGAAGGCGCTCAACTTTTTGATGGGCGAGCGGCTCGGTGCGGACATGGTCCGTCCGGGCAGAGAGCGCGCCCAAGTCGAGGCGCTCTTTGTGCGTTCCGGAGAGGAACTCATCATCCGCCGGGAGCTGATCGCGGAGTCGGGGCGCAGCCGCCTGTTCATCAATAATACGCTGGCCTCGCAGGAAACCATCAAGGAACTGAGGGCCGCCCTGCTCGTCCATACGAGTCAGCACGGACAGCAAAAATTGCTCCAGCCGAGCTTTCAGGCCAAATTGATCGACGACTGGATGGATCAGCCCGAACTGTTGGAAACACGTCATGCATTGGTCAAAGGCCTGAAGGACGCCGCCGAGCGCAAGGAAGCTCTGCATGCCCGATTCCGGGATTTGGCGGATCGCCGGGAACTTCTGGAGATGCACCTTGCGGAGATCGAAAAGGTGGCTCCCGTTGAAGGCGAAGAGGAACAGCTTGAGGCCATGCGTGCCGAATGGCGCGGAACGGAGCAGTTGCGGCGGCACTACGAACGGGCGCAGATGCTCCTGCGGGGCGATGAAACCGGCCTTCTCGAACAGTTGGGCCATCTGGAACGTGCGCTGGAACTGCTTGCCAGAGACGACGAGGAAATGGCCGCCCATCTCGAAGCTACGACCTCGTTCCGGCAAACCGTTACGGAACTGGAACGGAAACTGCGCCGCCCTCCTCTTCCCCAAGTCGATGCGGACCCGGAGCAGATCGAATCTCGGCTGTTTGAGCTTGCCCAGCTCAAGCGCAAACTCCACCGGACCCTTCCCGAAATCCTCTCTCTCCGGGACGAGATACAGGACAACTTGTCCTTTCTTGACGCCTGTACGCTTGATATCCGGCAGGTCGAAAAACAGGAAAAGCAGTTGCAAAGCCAGTTGGCCGAAACGCTGAGCCGTCTCAACCCGGAACGCCGCAAGGCGGGGAAGGCTTTCACCGAAAAACTGGAAGCCGAACTGATGGGACTGGGCTTTTCCCAGTATGTGCGGGTCATTGCGGATTGGAGTTCTGTGGAACTCTTTCCGGGATGCAGCGAAGATCGCGTGCGCCTGCTCTGGTCCCCCAACCCGGGGCAGCAGCCGCAGCCTTTGGACAAAATCGCCTCGGGCGGCGAACTGTCCCGTTTCATGCTGGCGGTGGTTTCCGTACAGGAACACAGCGAAGAAGCCACGCTGATTTTTGACGAAGTGGACGCCGGAGTCGGCGGATTGACCCTCAACAAGGTTGCCGAGCGGCTCGAAGCGCTTGCCGCGCGCCGTCAGATGATACTGATCACCCACTGGCCGCAGCTCGCTTCGCGGGCGTTCCGTCATTTCCGAGTCGTCAAGGATATCCGCGACGGCAATACCTTTACCCAATGCATCAAGCTGGACGAGCAGGAACGAAAAGCCGAGCTTGCCCGGATGGCGGGCATCGAAAGCTGAGTTCCGCCAACAAAAACGGCTCATCATAAAAAAGCACAAAAAAAGGAAGGAGTTCATCCTTCCTTTTTTTGTGCATCAGAAATCAGATACGTTACGCGGCGGCTTTGGCGGCGTTGAGGGCCTTGGCAAGGCGGGAAATCTTGCGGGCAGCCTTCTTCCAATGGATGACGCCCTTGGTGGCGGCCTTATCCAGAGAAGAGGTGGCGGTGCTCAGGAGCTGAGAAGCAGCGGCCTGATCGCCTTCCTTGATGGCGGCGCGAACGGATTTCACCACATTCTTGATGCGGGTCTTGACGGTGCGATTGCGAGCAGCGCGCTTCACGCTCTGCTTGTGACGCTTGATAGCAGACTTGTGGTTGGCCACGATGTTCCCTCCAGGGTACGTCTTGCTGCGTCGGAGACGCGGCGTGGTTGCAGTTTGAATTGATGTCCTTAGCTTTTTTTACGCATTCAGTCAAGTTTTTTCGGGAAAAACCTCCCGTGCAGCCGCGCAAGAACTCTTTCCGAACACGTTATGGCGATGTTTCCCCGACCGGACCGAGCCGGGGAAACATGTGGGGCTTATATCTGCAGAGCCGAAAAATCGGCGAGTCTGTCCATGCGCAGGGTGAGCGCCTTGAGCATGTTCAAACGGTTGGCGCGAAGTTCGGGGTCTTCGCACATGACCATGACCTTGTCGAACAACTCGTCCACGGCGGGACGCAGTGCGGCAAGCATGGCGAACAGGGCATCGAAGCGATCGGCGGCCAGTTCGGTTTCAAACGCGGCGAACAGTGTTTCAAGTTCTTCCGCGAGAGCCATTTCCGCCGGTTCCTGCAACAGCTCGCGACGCCAGACGCCCCCGAGCTCCACACCGGCTTCGTGGCCCTGTTTGCGGATGATGTTCGCCACACGCTTGAAGGTCTGCGCCGCCTGCGGGAAGTCGTCCTTGCGGCTCATGGTTTCCAGCGCTTCGAGACGCTGACCGAGAGCCCAGACCTTGTCGGGTTCGACCGCAGTGACGGCTTCCACCAGCAGCGTTTCCTTGCCCTGCGTCAGGAAGTAGTTCTTGACGCGGGCGACGAAGAATTCGTTCAGCTTGGCAAGCGACTCCGCCGGAGCGAGCTTCCACTTGCGTTCGCCGTACAGTTTCTGCGCCTCTTCGAACAATTCCTTTACGTCGAAGCGGTATCCGCGTTCCAGCATAATGCGGGTGATGCCGAGCGCGCAGCGACGGAGCGCGTAGGGGTCTGCCGCGCCGGTCGGGATCATCCCCAGTCCGAAGCAGCCCACAAGAGTATCAACCTTATCTGCGATGGACAAGATGGACCCCAGTTCCGTAGCCGGAACCGGCGAATCGGGACCGGAGGGCAGGTATTGTTCGGCCAGCGCTGCGGCGACGGCTTCCGTTTCGCCCTTTTTGCGGGCGTAGATGCCGCCCATGATGCCTTGCAGCGTGTCGAACTCGCCGACCATCGCGGACACGAGATCGGCCTTGGACAGACGCCCGGCCCGGGCGGCCTGTTCCGCATCCTGCCCAACCTGTTCCGCAAGCCAGCGGCAAAGCGTGGAGACGCGGCGCGTCTTGTCGCCCATGCTTCCCAGCGGTGCGAGGAAAGTGACGGAGTCAAGGGATTCCAGCCACTGGTCGAAGGTGGCTTCGAGGTCGGTCTTCCAGAAGAAGCGTCCGTCTTCGAGGCGGGCGCGCAGGACACGTTCCCAGCCCTTCTTGACTACGGAAAGGTCCTTGGGATGCAGGTTCAGCACGGTCAGGAAGTGCGGCAGCAGATTCCCCTGCGCGTCTTCCACGCCGAAGCTCTTCTGGTGTTCCTGCATGCTGGTCAGCAGCACTTCCCGGGGCAGTTCGAGGAACGAGGGATCGAAATCGCCCAAAAGCGGCACGGGGCATTCCACAAGCCCCTGCACTTCATCGAGCAGGCCCTCAATCCAGATGATCCTGCCGCCGGCGGCTTCCGCAATCCGGTTGCCTTCGCCGACGATGTATTCGCGGCGCTCACCGGCCTTCAACTGGACCTTGCCTTCGTTGACGATGATGGGCACGTATTCCGAGGCCGTCTTGATGGTGAAGGGGCCGGGACCAAGGACACGATGGCCCTGCGTCGTCCGACCGGAAGTCACCTTGCCGATTTCAAAAGGAACGACCGTATCGCCGAGCAGCGCGAGCATCCACCGGATGGGGCGCGCGAACGCAAAGTCGCCGTCGCCCCAATGCATGCGCTTGGCAAACGGCAACGCGGCGATGACGGACGGGCACAGTACGGCGAGCACGTCCAGCGTGGGAACGCCGCCGGTCTTCTTCATGCCGGAAAGATATTCGCCCTTCTCCGTCTGCGTCCTGCTCAACGAAGCCACATCGACGCCGAGCGTCTTGGCGAAGCCCTGCGCGGCCTTGGTCGGCTTGCCTTCCGCATCGAAGGCGATGCGGGCGGGCGGCCCCATGACCAGTTCTTCTTTGGTCGGCTGGATATCGTCCAGACCTTCCACAATGACGACCGAACGGCGCGGCGTAGCGCACGTATCCAGCCGGGAAAACGCGTATCCCGCTTCCTCAAGCCCGAGGGTGAACCGTTCCGCCAGTTCTTTCTCGACGTTGGCCAAAAAACGGGCCGGCAGTTCTTCCGTACCGATTTCAAGAACAAAGGTGGACATTACTGGTTCCCTCCGAGCATGGGATACCCCATTTCCTTACGCTGTTCGGCGTACAGACGCGCGACGGACGACGCCAGCGTGCGCACACGCCCGATATAGCCCGTCCGTTCGGTGATCGAGATGGCTCCCCGCGCGTCCAGCAGGTTGAACGTGTGGGAACATTTCAGGCAATAATCGTAGGCGGGCCAGAGAAGCCCCTTGTCGACCAGACGCAGGCATTCCGCCTCGAACTGGTTGAAGTGCTCGCGATGCATGGCGGCGTCGCTTTCGTCAAAATTGTACCGGGACTGCTCCACTTCGTTCTGGTGGTAAATCTGCCCATAGGTCACATGTTCGTTCCACTGGATGTCGTAGACCGAATCCTTGCCTTGCAGATACATGGTCAGGCGTTCCAGACCGTAGGTGATTTCCGAACTCACGGGGAACAGATCGATGCCCCCGACCTGCTGGAAATAGGTGAACTGGGAAACTTCCATCCCGTTCAGCCAGACTTCCCAGCCGAGGCCCCACGCGCCGAGGGTTGGGGATTCCCAGTCGTCTTCGACGAAACGGATGTCATGCTCTTCCTGATGGATGCCCAGCGCCCGGAGGCTGCCGAGGTACAAATCAAGCACGTCGTCGGGAGAGGGTTTCAGAATGACCTGAAACTGGAAATAGTGCTGGAGACGGTTGGGGTTTTCACCGTACCGACCGTCGGTCGGACGCCGGGAAGGCTCCACATAGGCCACATGCCACGGTTCGGGACCGATGACGCGCAGGAACGTGGAAGGGTTGAACGTGCCGGCACCGCACTCTATGTCCATCGGCTGAGCGACGACGCATCCCCTGCTCGCCCAATAGCGTTGCAGAGTGAGAATCACATCCTGAAAATACATGCTTCCTCCATAACAATAGCGGCTCTCACTGGAGAGGCGGTCAGCACTGAAACGTTCCGTCTGCAATGGACGAAGCCTTCTTCCGGCCGAAACCATACCCCCGGAGGTCTACACCCTCCGGAAACGTCCCCTGTCCCAAGTCAGGCCTAAATGATACTGCACAAAGCCATCCACAGCTCTCGCGCACTCTCGCCGTTCCGCCGGGAGCAACAGCGTATCCGGCCCTTCGGAAGGACCGGGCGTCAAAAAGCGCCAACGCAGCGGTGAATCTTCCTGAACTTGGCGCAGGACGTCAAGACTTTTACCGCTGATCTCCACAATATTTCCTCGCTGCGACAGGCAGTCGGGGCATACCACGGTCCCTTCCGAAACAAGAAAGCCCGCCTGATCGAACTCTTTCCTTCCGCAGGAGGCGCACACATCCAAGGCGGGCGCGTAGCCCTGCTGCGACGCCAGCCGCAGCCGGAACAGCACCGGCAGGATGTCCTGCACGCTTTCGGCTTCCTCAAGTAGCTCCAGCGTATCCTTCAGCAGAAGAAACGCGCCGGTCGCTCCGTCCGGCGGAACCCCGAGGGCCTCGACGAACCGAACGCAGTTCATGAACATGCCCAGCCGGTTCCAGTCCGTCCGCAGACGGCGCGGCCCTCGGATCAGGTTCCCTTCCAGCAGAGAGAGATACATCCCGTTCCGGGTGGTGCGGGTACTGACCTGCAGTTCGTTGAACAGGTCCAGACAACCGCAGAACCGCTTGCGGCTCCGGCTGCCTCCAAAGGCGAAGGCCGATACGATGCCGTGCCGGCGTGTCAGCAGACGCACCCAGAGGTCGGCCTCCCGAAAGCGCCCTACCCCCAGAACGAGGGCCGTATCGGACCATTCCATACGCTAGTTCTGAACGTCCGTGGGGAAGGTGACCGTTTTGACCTGACCGATTTTGCCCACGGGCGGCAATTCCTTGCCGTCGAACGTCACCTGTACGCCTCCGGCATTGCCCAGCTTCATGACCAGCTTTTCCTGAAAATCGACGCTCAGCGTGTCGCCCTTGTGCATGACGCGCTGGCTGTTCTTGCCGTCCGCCGTCGTCGAGACCCAACAGTCGGCCTGCGCGTTCAGCAGAATGCGGTGCCCGGCGGCGGGAAGCGCGTTTTCCTGAACCGACGTTTCGACCGTGGCGTTTTCGGCGGGAAGCGGCGTGCCTCCCAGCATGATCGGTTCTTCGGATACGGGGAGCGTCGCGTTGGAGGCCGGAGGTTCAACCGGTTGCGGAGCCGCTATGGGAGCCTTCTCTTCGGGAAGAGACGCGGACGCCGGAGCCGTCTTTTCCGTATCGGTCAGCCCGGAGACGAAGCCGGGAATGATGTCCCGAAGATACCATGCACCGCCCGCGAGGAACAGCGCGCACAACAGAATGGCGAGCCACGGAACGCCGCCTTCCCGACGAGCGGGAGGCGTGACGGTGCGGATTTCCTGTGCGCGGAGTTCCTCGTCCGGGTCCTTCAACAAGGCACAGGCCGCATGGATGGTATCGTCGTCAACGCCGAGCAGTTTCGCGTACGACCGGATGAAGCCGCGGGCATAGACCGCATGGGGCATGGATTCCATGTCCCCTTTTTCGATGCCCCTGACTTGCCGCGAGGTGATTTTGAGCTGCGCGGCGACGTTTTCCTCGGTCAAACCTTTACGGATACGTTTTTCCTGAAGCAGAGCGCCGAACTCCGCCAGCGTCAAACCGGTTTCCGTCTCTTCCATGCTGTATACCTTTCCTCACGGAACGCTGAGTTATTGGCGGATTTCGACCACGGCCCGCTTGCGGAGCTGTTCGCTGTACTCGCGGAACCGTTCCTGCAACTTGGGTTCGCGCAGAATCCGTTCGATCTGGGGGGTGGCCTCTTCCAGCGTCTGCCCGTCGCCCGTTTCCATATCCAAGAGTTTCAACTGGCCCTTGAGACCGTTGTTGATTTCAAGCACTTCGGAAACTTCGCCGGGCCGGAGCAGGGAAAGCCTGTCCTGCCATGCGGGGTCCAGCGAATTCCAGTCGGCGAACCCCACGTCGCCGCCTTCCTGAGCGCGGGGGCCCACGGAAACTTCACGGGCGACCTGTTCGAAGGAAGCCTTGCCGTTCCGTATCCGGGCGGCCTGCTTGTCCGCGTTTTCCGTCGGGGGGTACACGATGACCGCAAAACGGACCCGCTGATTGTTCATGAAGGTCTGCTTGTGGGCTTCATAGTAATCGGCGATTTCTTCCTTGGTCACAATGACCTTGCGCCCGACCATGTTGGCGAGAAGCCGGTTCCGCAACAGGCCGCTGCGAAGGCGCTCGCGAAAATCTTTCTCCGTCATGCGCTGGAGCTGCAACTGACGCTGGAATTCCTGCGGCGTCAGCTTGTTGCGCGACATGATCTGCTGGATTTCGTTGTCCACTTCGCTGTCGCTCACGGAAACCTTGAGCCGCTGGGCTTCCTGCGTGAGGATGATGTTGTTGATCATCCGTTCCAGCGTCGCGCGGGACAACGCTTCCAGTTGCGCCGCCTGTGCGGGGTCCTTGGGATTCAGGCCCCGGCGCATCGCTTCGGGAGCCATTTCGGCGTCGAGATCAAAGGCCGTAATCATTTCTCCGTTCACGACGGCGGCCACGCCGTTCAAAGCGGCGTGGACCGGTGAGGCGGCAAGCAACAAAGCAAGGGCGATACTGGCAATGCGCACGCAACTGCTCCTTATTCGATGATAAGTCGGAACCGTTTACGGTTTCCGGGTGTTCCGTTGCCCGAAGGACACACAAAAAGATTTCCATACATCCAACGCCGTCTTGCGGCGCTCGACGAAGGGAAAACGTCTTCGGGGTACTGTCTGTACGACAATTTTGGGAGAAGATACGCCGATTCCCGCGAACTTGCAACGCCGAAGACGCTCACCCGCCTCAGTCCGCCAGCAGGCTCCCCAACGTCAATCTGGCCGCGTCCAGCCGTGCGGCCGTGCGCTGCGTCATGTCGAGCTTGAGTTCTAGGCCCGTAGGCGGAATCAGCTTGACCCTTCCGCCGTGCGCGGCAAGGAACGGAACCAGCTTTTCCGGCGCAATCGCCGTCTGCTGCTCATTCCACGTAATCCGGAGCCGATCTTCGTACACGTCGGCCTTCACGGCCTGCGCGTCCGTCAGGAACCGTTTCAGGGCCAGCACCGCCATAAAGATTTCCAGCGGTTCGGGCAGGCTTCCGAAACGATCCCGGAGTTCCAGTTCCAATTCCTGACGCGCAGTCGCGTCCGGAGCGGCGGACAGGCGCTTGTACCAGCCGAGGCGTTCCCGGCCATCCGTAATGTAGTCTTCCGGAATGTGCGCGGTGAGGCCGAGATTGAGTTCCGTCTCGATCTGCAACGGCACGCCGCCGTTCTTGATCTTGTTGACGGCCTGCTCCAGCATTTCGAGATACAGGTCCAACCCCACCCGGCCCATGTGCCCGGACTGGACTTCGCCGAGAATGTTTCCCGCGCCGCGCAGCCGCAAGTCCTCCATGGCGACCTGAAACCCCGCGCCCAGATAGTCCATGTCCAGAATGATCCGCAGCCGTTCCTTGGTGGCGGCTGGGAGGCTGTCCAGATCGGAAACGACGAAACAGGCGAAGGCCTGTCTGTCGGAACGCCCCACCCGGCCCCGCAACTGGTACAATTGTCCGAGCCCGAACAGTTGCGCCTGGTCCACAATGAGCGTGTTGGCCCTCGGGAAGTCCAGGCCGGACTCCACGATGGCGGTGCAGACCAGAATGTCGAGCTCGCCGTGCCAGAAGGCGTGCATGGTCTCTTCCAGCTTTTTCTCGGGCAACTGCCCGTGCGCCATGCCGATGCGCGCGTTCGGGGCCAGTTCCTTGACGAATTCCACGACCCGTTCCAGCCCCTGCACCCGGTTATGGACCCAGAAAACCTGCCCCTCGCGGTCCAGTTCCCGCCGGATGACCTGCCTAAGCGTGGCCTTGTCGCGCTCCAGAATCGCCGTGGACACGGGCTTGCGCTCGGGGGGAGCCGTTTCGATGACCGAAAGTTCCCGCACTCCCGACATGGACAACTGGAGCGTCCGGGGAATGGGGGTGGCGGTCAGGGTCAGCGCGTCCACGTTCTTCTTCATTTTTTTGAGCTTTTCCTTGTGGCGGACCCCGAAACGCTGTTCCTCGTCAAGGATGAGAAGGCCAAGATTGGGCAGGACGACGTCGTCCGAAAGCAGCCGGTGCGTCCCGATCAGAATGTCTATCTGCCCGGATGCGGCGGCCTTCAACGTCTCCTTCTGCTTGGCCGCGGAGACGAAACGGCTCAGCAGGCCGACGTTGATCGCGAATCCCGCAAGCCGGGAACGGAAGGTCTGGTAGTGCTGTTCCGCAAGGACCGTCGTGGGGCACAGCAACGCGACCTGACGGCCCTCGGAGGCCGCCCGGAACGCGGCGCGCAACGCCACTTCCGTCTTGCCGAAACCGACGTCGCCGCACACGAGCCGATCCATCGGCTCCGGCTTTTCCATATCGGCCAGCACGTCCTGAATGGCCCGCGCCTGATCCGGCGTTTCCTCAAACCCGAAGGACGCCTCGAATTCGCGGTACAGTTCGCCGAGCGGCGGATAACGGAAGCCCTTCGCCACCTTGCGCCACGCGTACATTTCCACGAGGTCTTCGGCGATCTTTTCAATGGCCTTGCGGGCCTTTTCCTTGCCGGACTGCCACGAACCGCCGCCCAGCCGGTCCAGTGGGGGCGTCGCGTCTCCGCCGCCCTTAAAGCGTTGGATGAGGGACAGGCGATCCACGGGCACGTAGAGGCGGTCGTCGCCGGAATAGTGCAGCAACAGAAAATCGTTGGCCGTGCTGCCCGTTTCCATACGCAGAAGCCCGCCGAACCGGGCGATGCCGTAATCGCGGTGAACCAGCAGGTCGCCGGGCTTCAGCTCGTCGTACCGTTCCAGCCCCTTGAAGGCCCCCGAAGGGACGCGGCGGCTTTTTTCGACATGGGGTTGCAGGACATCCTCACCGAGGATCAGGCTCCGATCCCAGAGCAGGTCAGCTCCGGCGCGAAACGGCGCGATCAGCGCGAACAGGCCTTCCTGTTCCTGATCGTAGCGAAGCTGCGGGGACAGGCCGTCCTGCGCCGCCAGCGTGAGGAATTTGGTCCGGCTCTTCTCGGACGCGAAGCACAGTACGACCTGCCGCTTCTCATGCTGCCAGCGCTTGAGCGCCTGTACGAGCGTCTGCCACGGGCGATCCTGTTCCGCAGCGGAGGGGAAAAGCTCTCCGAACGACGACAGCGTCCGTTCCGGCAGGTCGGCGCAGCCCTCCCCGTCGCTCACAAGCTGTTCCGCGTGTACACAGACCGAACGCGCGCAAACGCCTTCGGCATCCTCGGCCTCACGCACGGCGAACCGCAGCGGCTGAGGACGGCCTTCAGCGTCCTGCGCTTCGAACGCGGCGGTCCAGAGACGTCCTCCCGCCTCCAGCGATTCCCGAAAAGCGTTCCGCCCCGGAAGCACCCAGACGGCATCGGCGGGCAGCCACGATTCCAAGGCGGTTGCGGCGTCGTAACCGCACCCCGGCATCAGGCGGAAATCGCCCTGCTCCTGCAACCGGGTCAATCCGAAGCGCTCGTTTTCGGTCAACAGCCCTTTCTGGAACAGCCGTTTCCAGCGCGCCTGCATCTTGTCACGTCCGGCGGCGTCCTGCCGGATGGGGGATACCGGGAGTACCAGCACTTCGGAAAGGTTGGCTTTCGAACGTTGGCTCACCGGATCGAAGAGGCGGATTTCCTCAATGAGATCGCCGAAAAAATCAAGACGGACGGGCTTGTCGTATCCCGGAGGCATGATGTCCAGAATGTCCCCGCGCCGGGCGACTTCTCCGGCATTCGAAACCATCGAGACCCGCTCATAGCCCCACTGGGTGACCTGTTCGAGGATCAGCTCCAGCGAAACCTCTTCTCCCTGCACAAGGCGAAGCTCCCGCCCTTCGAAAAAATCCAGAGGGACCAGTTTCGGCAACAGATTGTCGGCGGTAAGCAGAACGCCGCGGGCCTGTCCGCTTCGCAGGGCGTACAGCGCCGCCAAGCGTTCCGTCCAGCCTTCGCGGCTTGCGGAACGGGGCGAAAACGGCGGCAGGAAGGTCCACGGCGTGGCCTTTTCCGCGGGCTGCGCGTCGTCGCAGGACAAGTCCGGGGAAAAGAGCGTCATCAGGGCCCGCGCCGTGAGCAGCTCGTCCCGGTTCCCGACCACCCACGCCACACCGCGTCCCTGCCTGAGCATGTCGGCGCACAGCCGCGCCTGCGTCGCCAAACCCGCGCGCGCCATATCGACCCGCCCCGTCTTGAGACGGACGAGTTCCCGAATCACATCTGCATACACGAAAACGACCTCTCACCAGCCATTGAAATGTTGCCTGAACGGACACCGGATCAATGAAGCTTTCTGTGAGATTGTCAAGTCTGATCCGTGCGCGAGGCGAAGACCGTAAGGAAACGACAAGGCCGGGAACCCCATCCGTCAGGTCCGTGCGCGCGAGGCAAAGACAGGCTTAGAACGAGGGCGTCCGGACAAAAAGAAAGGAACCGGTCGGAAGCGCGGACGGCGGTTCCTGAAGAAACGCGGACAAGGTGGGTTCCATACGGTCTTCGCGGATCAGAAAACCGTAGGCGAGCAAGGGGCGCGCCAGTTCTTCGATCATGGCGTTGTACAATCTGAGCTCCATCCAGAACGGTGCGGCGTCCTCGGGACAGCATCCCGCCGGACAGCGGATGCCTTCCCGCATCCGGGCGAAAAGCCCGTCACGCCGCAGGGCCGCGCCGACGACGCCGGGCATGGCGGCGGAAAGCGCCAACCGGCTTCCGGGGCGCAGCCATGCCGTGTCCATGTCGTCCACGACCTTGCTGTCCAACAAGATGGTCTGCACCCGGGAAAGGATGAATGACTCGGACAGATTGAAACACTCCTCAAGGAAGGCGCGCACGGTATACGGGTGTTCCAGCCAAACGAAGACGCCGGACTGGACCACGCGGACCAGTGCGCCCCGTACCTGTCTGCTCCCTATTTCTTCAAGCGTTCCTTTCAATACCGTCTCCTGAAAGGGCCGCCCGGATCAACCGGACGGCCCTCGCATCAGCGTTTAATAATTGTGGACGCTGTCGAGTTCTTCGTCCGTGATGTCGAAGTTGGTTCCGTGGGGAGCCAGCGTTTCACGCGTAAAGAACATGGGCAGACGGTCCGTGGCGGGTCCGAGCCCGGCCTTTCTGTTGAATTCGCGTTCCTGCCGCAGGATGTTCCGGCCCAGTTCCATCACGTCGTCGGCGGTCATGCTCATGCCGTACATGCCGTTGATGGTATCGATCATGGCCTGGAAGGTTTCGGGCTGATCGAGGATGCAGAACGCGACGAACAGGCAGAATCCCGTGGAGTCCAGCGCCGCCGTGGCGATCTGGAGGTTTCGGGAAATCTCGATCTGCCCTTCCGCCTTCAAAGGATCGGACTTGCCGCCCACGCCGAGGATGTTCGGCGCCACCGCGTACCCGGCGGTATGGTCCGCGCCCTGCGTGGTGGTGGCGTAGGTGACGCCCACGCCCTTTACGGCGCGCGGATCATAGGCGGGAAGCGCCTGTCCCTTCACGACCGGCACGCGTTCCAGCCCGTAGCACCGGCCGACCGTGGCCGCGCCCGCACCGATGATGCGACCGAGCGGCGTGCCCCGGCCCGCTTCATGAATCAGGTTGATGGCAGCCTGTACGTCGCCGTAAGGGATCACTCCGGCCTGCATGGCGAGGCCGATGGCCACACCCATGTCGATGGTGTCAAAGCCATAGTCGTCTTCCAGACGGTCCATCAGCACGATGGCGTCCAGATCGCTGATGCCGCAGTGCGCGCCGTGCGACCAGATGGTTTCGTATTCGGGGGCCTTGGACAGATAATTTCCGTGCTTGTCCACATAGATGCCGGAGCAGCGGATGCCGCACCCGCGATGACAGCCGTGGGTGGGCTGTCCCCCGCGTTCCACAATCGTCGCCGCCATGGTTTCGCCGGAAATCTTGTCGTGTTCCTCGAAACGCCCCACGGAGAAGTTGTTCGTGGGCAGCCCGCCGGCTTCATTGAGGATATTCATGAGAATCGTGGTGCCGTACTGCGGAAGCCCCTGCCCGGTCACGGGATGGCTCTTCAAACCGGAGGCAAACGCCTGATTGGCGGTGCGGAACTGATCGGGATTCGCCGGTTCGCGGTTCTTCGTGCCTGCGGGATCGAGGACGATGGCCT
>PPYF01208567.1_pt1 | contig 35098 bp, 36 predicted proteins | sample 1559871 | NCBI WGS metagenome assembly PPYF01 (sample SAMN08240021, study PRJNA423297) | Human gut metagenome, whole genome shotgun sequencing project.
CATTTTTAATACCTATAAGAAGTTTACTATAAGTTTTTTTCTGTAGTCTTGTTAATTTTGATACTCCTAAACTAGCAGCATATATTATTTTCCCTTTATTATTAGATAAAAAATTCAAAAAGAATGACGGTATATTATATGCCGGATTCCATATCTGATCACTACCACATATTACATAATCATATGCTTCACATATTCTTTTAATATCTCTTTGATCGCATCTCTCTGAGAATGTTAAATATTTCTTTCTAAATTCATCAAATAACTGTTTAGACTCTGCTGGAAGAGATGTGTCACTACTAGTTTCTCCTATATTCAATTTTAGCTCTATTTTATGTATAAACTTTTTTAAGCTAAAATATTTAAAGCCTCTTTTATAACTAAATGTATTAGCCTCCGAATAATTATCATAATCTATAATCTCTACTTCAAAATTACTATTCTCTATAATTTTAAAAAGTGCATATTCCTGCAAAAGTCCACCATAATTATAAATACGTGAGTCTAAAGTTAAAATTCCTATTCTTTTCATAATAAATATTTTCCCTCATACTTTCACACAATTTATTAACTACCTAAAGAAAAAACGATATGGAACCACTTCACTCCATCCTTGGTATACATATTCATAAAAAAACACAGCTATAACGTACAGCAATAAAATGCCTGCTACTACTTTCTTCATATTCTTTTTCTGTGACTTTATTAACACAGGATACAATATTATATCAAAAACAGAGAAGTAATACCCTATTCTTCCACTCTGTACACTTAATGAACTCAATTGCGCTGTTAAACATTCAAAAATATACATGCTACATAAAAACGGAGCTATCTTTGTGTACATTTTCATTTTTTTAAAACTAGCTATTATCAAAAAAATTATTGGCAATCTTCTTACTATTTGCATAATCGAAATTTGCATAATTCCTGACAAATACACATTAACATATCTAGCAAAAGATGGTCCTAATAATGATAATAATTCTCCCATTACACTAATACTTAAAAGAATTCCTATTCCAAAAATTGTTAAAATGAATAATTTATAGCTATCTAAATACTTATATCTTTTAGAATGTTTTTTATCATTATTAAAATATTTATATACCATCCAAATTATTAAGCCGATAACAGCACTTTTATGAAATGTACACGCTACCAATACTATAAAAAAATACTTAATATTTTCATTTTTCACAACATAATGAAAACCAAACACTAATATAGCAATTGCAATCCACTGCCGCATAGCATTTAGTGAGTTTCCATAAAACATACATAAAAACGTACACATCGTAAAACTAATTGGTATATTTAAATTTAATTTTTTTATACCGCTATATATAAATATAATAATTAAAACATGTGTAATAAGAAAAACTCCTTGTACCGATCCAAATAGTTTTGTTGAAAAATATACTAATAAATTATATCCTATTTCCCTATCAGCGACCATTTCATACTTATATGTAATAAATACATTTTTTCCCAAATATTCAAAAAAACTTGTTGATTCTTTTGCTACTTGAGCTAGATTATAAACATAAACCCGTGTATCTGTCCCTACACCAACCATTCTTAATCCAGCAATTACAATCGGAATCATCAAAGCAATCGCAATAAAAATAATATTTCTTAGTTTATTTTTCCTATCAACTTCTGTACAAAACAGTAAAAGTACAGACACAAAAAATGATATGGCATATATAAACATTCTTCTCTCTCCATATTCCTCAATATAAAATTTTCCTTAAATCATCTTTTTAAGTTTGATTCCTAAACGTGCACACAACGGAAAATATTTTATTATAAAATATTGTATAAAGTCTTTCACATTAGCATATTTTTTATATTCAAACAGATTTGAATCTTTAATTCTAGGATATACAAATTTAGCAATAGCTGTTGCAACTTCGGTAGAATTCTGATAAGAAACAATAACCAAATATATATATATACTTATTTCTTCTTGTTTAAATAGCGGTCTTAGTTCTGGAAATTTATCTGCTTCTCTAACAATCCATTCTGCGCGATATACAGCATCCCAATATCTTTCGTCAATTACTGTATTCATAGCAGAGGTTTCTCTATATCTATAAATATATAAAGGAATATCTTGAAAAACAATTTTTTCACTTTTCTCAATTGCCTGAATTACAAAAATTTGATCCTCACCAAGTCTAATATTTTTACTAAATGTAATATCTGATATTAACTGTTTTTTATATAATTTACAACAAACTGCACCATCAAAAGTTCTTGACTTAAATAATTCATAGAATGCTTGATTTCTATTCCATGTAAAAATCTTTTTATCTGTCTCAATAGTACTAATTTGGTTTCTCGACCATTTGCAAATAGCTATATCTGAATCTGTTATTACAATATTGTTATACATTATTTTTAAATAATCTACATCAATGTAATCATCTCCATCAATGAAACAAATATAGTCGCCTTTAGCCATTTTTAATCCCTTATTTCTAGCCGAAGACACACCTTTATTTTCCTGATTTACAATATGAATTCTACTTTCATTTTCTGCATACTTAGTACATATTTCCAAAGACTTATCAGTACTCCCATCGTTTACGATAATTATTTCAAAGTTAGAATATGTTTGACATAATATGCTTTTTATGCATTTACCAATATAGTCTTCCACATTATATACTGCAATAATAATACTTATCATCAACAATCACCCAATATACTTTTATCCTTTATAATTCGCATAGAGCTTCCTACAACTGTAGAATTTGATGGCACATTTTTAGTAACAATGCATCCCGCTCCAACCACAGCATTTTCTCCTATCTCCACATCACCAAGTATTATAGCATAAGCACCAATATACCCCCCCCCTACAAATTTTAGGAACACCTTTCCCATTACTTCCAATAGTAACATGGTGTTGAATAACTACATTATCTCCTATCTTAGCATCTGCATTAATGACCACCCCTAAACCATTATGAGCTAATTGAAGCGTAGGGGATATATTTCCATTTGGATGTATATCACAGTAAAAATAATGCTTGCAAAACCAATATATAAATTTTTTATACAGTTTATTTTTACTGTTACATCCAGATTGTAAAACTCTGTTTATGTCTAAATCCATATTAACACTCCATAACTTTATAATAATACTCAGCCAATTTCCCATGCATATATATCATACTAAACTTAGATCTAATTTTCTCTATATTATTCTTAAAAACTTCTTGTGCAAAATCTGTTTCTGTACAACATTTTATAATTGCACTTGTTAATGCTGCCACATCTCCTGGTTCTACTAAAATTCCATTATTATCTGTAACAACTTCTGGAATAGCACCAACAGTTGTACTAATAATTACTTTTCCACAAGCCATCCCTTCTAAAATTGCCATTGGTAACCCTTCATTATACGAAGGTAATACTAACACACTTGCTTTTTTTAATAATGACACCTTCTTATTAAAGTCAGCCCAACCTACAATTTCAATGTTTTTTTGAAGATTTTTTTTCACCACAATAGCCTTACATCTTTCAATCTCCCCATCGCCAGCTAAGTAACATTTTATATCTGGTATTATTTGCTTCGCCATCTCGATTGAACTCATTAAATCATATGTGCCTTTTCGTTCGCCAAGGCGTCCAAGCATGACTAATGTATGTGGATTTTCCTTAGGTTCTATAGCTGCTTCTTTCAATCTATCTGTATTTATTCCATTTTCAAGTACAACACAATTAGTAATTCCAAATACTTTTTCAAATTTTTTCTTCCAATCTTTTGACAATGCAATAACCATATCAGCAGAATTTAAAATAGAAATAATTTGATTTTTCTTCTTACTTTTTTCATAAAATACCATATATTCCGCACCATGGATATGTAATATCACCTTTTTCCCCCATTTCTTTGCAGCACGTACATAAAAACCTTTTCTAAAAGTACTTCCATACGATGCCGCATGAATATGGTAAATATCATAATTCCTTTTAAAAAAATAAAATTTCAAAAAAGCATAGATAGAAAACAATAACACCTTTACCTTACCACCATCAATATATGATTCAAAAATATCTATTTCAAATTCTTCACTCAATTTCTTATCCTTTTCTATTTCTTCTATGACAGTTGCCATTCCACCTCTAGATGCTATTGGACTTGGTCCCACAACCAATACTTTCATTTATTTTAGACTCCTCAATTAAATTAAATTTTTCTACTAATTTTATCCCAATATGGAATTTTAAGTTTTTCACCAAACATTTTATCTGTTTCTTCAGTAATATCCGCATCAAATCCTGAATTAGGAGACAGCGTTATTTCACCAAAATAAATTTTTCCCTCAATATTGTATAAATCAATTCTCGCAAATAGAAAATCTTGTGAAAGTATTTCAGCAATTTCCAACATTTTTTCAAAATTTTTAGGTTTTTCAATATTAGGATCTATGATTTTGTCGTCGCCTTTGTTCAATGGAATAAATTTCCAATTCTGGTCATAGTATAAATAAGATGCTCTATGTGTATTTTGGCTAAATCTATCTTTGCAAACCAGTATGACATCTGGTTTTCCATTAAAACAATATATTTTATAATCCATAGGTACCTTACCATTATCTGAGATAAACTGCTCGCAAATTATCCTAGGTTTAATATTTTTATACTGATATTCTCTCCCTATATAGAAAAAATTATTCTTTAATGATTTTTCTATTTTATTCCTAGTTTCTAAAAAATTTAATTTGTTTTTATTTGTACAAACCACTAATCCTCCTGAATCATGATTACATTTAATTACAAATCTTTCTGGCAGTCTAGAAAAATTGATATCCTCATATTTCTCACAACTTCCTAAAAGAGGAATTAAATACTCCTCTCCGATTTTTTCTTTTACATAATCCCGAACAAGTAGCTTATCCGAGACAATAGATTGTAAGGGAAAACGATAATTAAACTTTAGCCACTGTAATTTTTCATTCAGTGTCGTAGGTTCATCTATATTCAGTTTTTTTCCAACACGCATACGATAATATAATTTTACATATGTCCTATCCGGTAAAAATTTAAGACTCTTCTTTATAAAAGTCATTACTTTTTCTCTATTCATCATTCAAAATTCCTTTTTATAAACTGCTCAATACTCACAATAATATTTTTAGTATTACTAACATACTTTTTATATTCTGTATTTTGCACTATTTCTATTGCTTTATCTAATGTGCAAATATCCTCACATGAACAAATCAAATTCAAATCATCAAATTGTCTTACTAACTGCAACTGATGATCATCTACATGTTCTCCATATCTAGCTAATCTTGGAACCGCAATTACTTTTTTTCCTTTTTTTATTGCTCCAATAATAGCACCTGTACCTCCATGTGTAATAATAATATCTGCCTTACTCATTTCCTTTCCAAACTCGTCTCGATCAAGAAACTTTTTATATTTATAATGTTGTGGTTTATAGCTACTATAACCAATTTGTGCAAATGTCTCCTGAAGCAAAATTTTTTTTTCATAAAGTTCATCAACTGCTTTTAAAAGGCGATCAAATTGAAATTTTTGGGATCCTAATGTAATAAAAATTCTTTCAGACATATTAATAAATACCTCCTAAATAAAGTGCTTTAGGATAAAATTCTAACATAGACTTCCATTGTACATAAAATTGATCTGCATATTTATAGAGAAATCTCCCTGTTACAGTTGGCGAAGTAACCTTAGCAAATGATTCTATATATATTAGCTTTTTTCCTGCACACTTAGCAATTAGGCACATAGGAATCATTGCCAAAACACCTGTACAAATTACAACATCTGGCTTCTCTTTCAAAAAAATTTTCAATGTTTTAAAAGTATTTATAATCATCTTCCATACAAAATCATTTTCTCTACGATTAACCTGTTTCATATAATACATTTTTTTATTTTTTTCTTGTGTGCTATATAAAGTTTGTTCTGTAAGAACAAAACTATCATATTTTTCCATTAGCGGCTTAAGCATCATAAGTTGCTCGTAATGTCCACCTGTAGATGCCGCAAAACAAATCTTTAATTTTCTATCTTTCTTCATTACTTATTACCTGCATTTTATTTTTAATCTCTACCAAATAAGTCTCTTGTATATACTTTATCCCTTACATCATCAAGACACACATCATATCGATTTGCAATAATAGCCTGAGACATTTTTTTAAACTTTTCCAAGTCATTAACAATAACGCTTCCGAAAAAAGTTTCATTTTCTGTCAATGTCGGCTCATAAATCACTACTTTAGCCCCTTTCGCCTTAATTCGCTTCATAACACCTTGAATAGAACTTTGACGGAAATTATCACTATTGCTCTTCATAGTTAAACGATAAACACCTATAGTCACAGATTTCTCCCGTTTCTTATTCCACTCATTGTCTTCTCCATAATCATAACAACCAGCTAAATGTAAAACACGATCAGCAATAAAATCTTTTCTTGTACGATTGCTTTCTACAATTGCCTCAATTAAATTCTCTGGCACATCAATATAATTTGCTAAAAGTTGCTTAGTATCTTTTGGTAGACAATAGCCACCATAACCAAAGCTTGGATTATTATAATGACTACCAATACGTGGATCAAGACACACTCCATCAATAATATGTTTAGTGTTTAACCCTTTGCTCTCTGCATAGGTATCCAGCTCATTAAAATAAGCCACTCGCAAAGCAAGATATGTATTAGCAAATAATTTAACAGCCTCTGCTTCAGTAAATCCCATAATTAGCGTTTCGATTTTCTCTTTAATGGCACCCTCTTGAAGCAAACTGGCAAATTCATTTGCTGCTTCAATTAAGCGTTTATCGTTCAAATCAGTACCAACGATAATTCTGCTTGGATACAGATTGTCGTAAAGTGCTTTAGATTCTCGCAAAAACTCTGGACTAAAAATAATATTTGAATTGCCAAACTTTTTTCGGATACTCGTTGTATAGCCAACTGGAATCGTAGACTTAATAACCATAATCGCATTTGGATTATATTCTATTACCAGTCTAATCACAGCTTCAACTGCCGATGTATCAAAATGTTGAGTACGACTATCATAATTTGTGGGTGCTGCTATTATAACAAAATCTGCTAAGCTATATGCCTCTTTGGCATTGAGTGTCGCAGTCAATTTTAATTCCTTTTCAGCCAAATATTTTTCAATATAATCGTCCTGAATTGGAGACTTTCTATTGTTAATAAGCTCTATTTTCTCAGGAATAACATCAACAGCCCAAACTTTATGATGTTGGGAAAGTAATGTTGCAATAGACAATCCTACATAACCAGTACCAGCTACTGCAATTGTATAATCCTTCTTCATAAACTCCATACCCTCCTAAAAATATATGTGTTTTTCTTTCCTATTTCTGTCTACTTCGATCCACTTCCCTTAAATACTACCATCACTGTCTTAAACAAAATCTTAATATCCAATCCTAGATTCCATTTTTCAATATACTCTCTATCCAGCCTTACCACTTCTTCAAAGTCTGTGATATCACTTCTTCCGCTCACCTGCCACATCCCTGTGATGCCCGGCTTAATTGCCATACGTGCACGGTGATGATAGTCATACTGGTTCCATTCATCTACTGTCGGCGGTCTTGTCCCTACTAAAGACATATCTCCTTTTAATACATTCCAGAACTGTGGAAATTCATCAAGAGAAGTTTTTCGAATAAACCAGCCTAAGCCCTTTTTCGTTCCGTCCGGTCCGCTGCCGATAATTCGTGGGTCTGCGTCCATTTTAAACATCAGTCCCTGCATCTCATTTTTGTCCAGCAATTCTTTTTTCCGCTCTTCTGCATCCATATACATACTGCGAAATTTATAAATTTTAAACTTTCTTCCGTTTTTACCAATTCTCACCTGCGAGAAAAAGATTGGTCCCGGAGAAGCAATATAGATTGCCGGTGCAAGGAACAATGTCGCAATTCCTGTAAATAGCAATCCTACAATTCCTCCCCATACATCCATAATCCTCTTTACAAGAAGCTGTAATGGTGTTGCCATATTTAGGCTTGCAGTTAACACGTGATAACTTCCAATTTTCCTTACTTCTTTTGTTCCTGAATAAGTATCTACATTAATTAATGTATTATGTACAGTAACACCCATCTCAATACAAGTATTTACCAAATCAAGAGGCAATTGATATTTTCTTTCCAAATGAATCCAAATACTATCAATCCACTTTGTCTGAATATAATCCGGAATTTCTTCTGCCTTACATACAACAGGAATTCCCAGAATATCGCTGTCTACCATATCGCTTCTGTCTGCCAGTACAATTCCTACGATTTCCCATTCTTTATACTGCGTGTCAAGCGCCTGTTCAATAAGACTCTTTGCATTATGACTGGTTAATACAGCTATCATTTTTCTCTTTTGAGCAAAGTTTTTATTATAATGAAGTAGATACTGTTTCCATAAAATTCTCTCTGCATATACCAGTAAAATTCCGCTTATATAGAATACTACAAAAGATATACGAGAAAATTCTTCTCCGTTTTTGCTTAAAAACAAATAACACACTTCGATAACTGCTATCATAGTAACATGATGCACTACATTTCGGAACTCCAGAAAATATCCTCTTCTCATAATTCCGTGATGGGACTCCAGAAAATATAATGCACAAATGTCAGCAAAACATATAACAATATCTATGGTAAGATATATTTTTGATTGAAAAGGCTCAGCCCATCCATTTCTTATAACACAAGAAAAAATATATGCTATTTGCAGCGCAATTAAGTCCAATAATATAAAGTCCCAATGCTTTAGCCAACTATTGGCATTCTTTCTATACATGTTCTCACCTCGTGTTTCTTTTAATTTCTTTTATTTTACAATATAACCCAATTCTAATAACTTATTATAAAGTGCATCTGCAACCTGTGTCTGTCCGTCTGCTGTCGTTGTTGTAACAGTACAAATATCGATAGTGCTGATGTAATGTTCTCCCCATGTTTCTTTCATCACCTTTTCATACTCCGGAATATTCACACTGCCATCCATCGGTCTTACACCTACAATAATAAATTTGTCTTTATTCGCTCCGAAAGTATCCAGAACCTTCTGTTGCTGTTCTACTAATTCCTTAGGATCTTTATTCCATCCGCCATAATACCCCATGGTAATAATCGGAATATAGTCTTTATCAGAACGTTCCATCTCTTCAGCAGTCAAATCACGAATTCCCGTTTCTGTTACCGGAAGAGTTGCACCTCCTGCACTTGCCTTATGCTTCTCAATGTATTTATCCAAGTCAGCTTGTGGCACTCCCGCCATTTTCATCACTGATAAAGTTCCGGCGCCTGCCAGCGTCTTATTTGCATACTCCAGTGTATAACCTTCTGCCTTCAGCTTTTCTTCTAATTTTACTCTGGAAGAATACTGCAGTTCATTTTCTGCTGTAAAGAACTCATCTCCCCAGAAGGAAATTCCTGTCGGCATTTGAGGCTCTTCCTTCTTTTCTTCCTCCGGCTTTTTATCTTCTTCCTTGCCATTCTCCTCTTTTTCCGATTTATTTTCACTTTTTATATTTTCTTTTTCGCTTCCTTTTTTTGCTTCCTGGACCAACTTTTCATTTTTTGCCGCTTCTGTCTTTGAATCCCATGCAATAAATCCTGCCAAAGCCACTGTCAGAGCTGCGCATATAATTAACAGCAAAAAGTTCCATGCCCATGAGCTTTTTTTCTTTCTTTTCATTATACTTTCTCTGCCTTTTTATCTTTTTTTACTATTATTTTTTATAGTAATAATCGTATTTTCCGTAATACTTATTTTTCTCAATATTTACCTTATTTAAAACCGCACCCAGTATTTTACAACCGGTTTTTTCCAACTGTTCCATAGATTTCTGCGCTACCTTGTAACTCACACGTTCACTTTCAATTACTAAGACAGCTCCATCGCTTTCTTTCGCAATAATCGCCGCATCGATAACACTTCCCACCGGAGGTGTATCAATTATTATATAGTCATAACAAGCTCTAACTTCCTCAAGCAACTCACGAAATGCCTCTTCTTCTAAAAGTTCAGAAGGATTAGGCGCCATAGGTCCTGCAAAAATAATATCTACATTAAGAAAATTTGTCTGGTAAATGAGAAATTCCTTTGCCAACTGTCCACTTAAATACTGAGATAAGCCATTTACCTTTTGCTTAATACGATATCGGCTTACATAAGCAGATTTACGAATATCCGCATCAATCAGAAGCACTCTCTTACCCATATTTCCGATTTCCTGGCACAACTGGAAAGTCACATCACTCTTTCCTTCGTTAGGAAAGCAACTTGTAAACATAATCGTCTTTACATTTTTACCTGTAAATTGAATGTTTGTACGAAGGGTTTTAATCGCTTCTTCGTAAAAATAATCTTTTTTTCTGATATCTGTTAATACGACTTTCTGTTCCATTATTTTCTCCCCTTCTTACCTTTTTTCTTTTTACCGTGTTTCTTTTCGTTAATATAATCTTTTCTGTCCGGTACGCTGGTTAATGTGGACAGTCCTAAATATTTTTCTATATCTTCTTCTGTCTTAATCGTGTCGTCCATAATCGCTACTACTACAATCATGCCTGCACTTAAAAATAATCCTAAAAGAAGTCCTAAGAGCGCATTTTTTTTCATGTTCGGGCTTGCCTTGTGCGTTGGAAGCTGACCTTCATCAATAATCTTTGGCGCTTTTACTTCCATTTTATCCCCAATGAACTGAGAAGATATAGATGCAACCTCATTTACAATCTTCTGTGCCATCTTAGGCTCTGAGTCTTCTACTGTAATATTTAAAATACGTGTTCCTTCCGGATTTTCCACAGAAATTTTTTCTTTTAGTTCTTCGTATGACAACTCCAAGTCTAAATTTTTCACTGTTTCATCTAAAACAGGACGGCTTGTAATCAGTACACTGTAATCCTTTGTAAGCTGTGTTCCCATCTGCACATCAGATACTGTTTCAAGCCCTTGCTCCGTCAACAGTAGCATACTGGAGGTTGATGTATACGTGGGAGTAATCAAAAGCTTTGTAGCAACACAACTGAGACAGCCAAACAGCAAGCCTACTGCCAGAATAACCAGTATTTTTTCTTTCAAGACATAAAAAATCTGTTTTAAATCAATTTCTAATTCATCTTCACGCGTATTTTCCATCATCTCAATCCTTTTCTTTATAAAATTTTATTTTCCAGAATTTTCTCTGCATTTGCATAAGAAATATCCTTCATATATTCATTATCCAGATGTTTTTCCATCCAGTGCGAAGCTTCCATAAGTTCCGGTTTTCTCGTTCTCATGTTGTGCATATCACTTCCGAGAAAATGAACATTTCCTTCCTTCAACATCTTTCTGCACCATCTGGTTGTTTCCTCATACCATTTACCTCCAATAGGCTTATAATTCATCTGCATGAGAGCACCTGCTTGAATCAATTCCTCCACACGTCCCTTTTCTCTTAATGCAGAGTACCTTTCAAAGTGAGCAATAATCGGTGTATACTGTGCCATAGTCAATTCCCTTACACCATTAATAATCATAGAATATGGCATAGAAGGATGGAATTCTGTAAGTACATAGGAACTTCCGTTTAAAGTAAGAAGCTTCTTTTCATCCAGTTTTTCTACTACATCCTCTGTATAGAAAACCTCCTGTCCCGAATAAACAGTAAAATTCTCCTGAATTTCTATTCGGGCTCTTCTTTGCAGTTCTTCTCTTAACATCCTAAATCGTTCCGGTTCTTCATTGCGAAACTGTCTGGAATAATGAGAAGTTGCAACAACTGCATACACGCCTTGCTTAGCAGCAGATTTCAGCATACGCAGACTTTCTCCAAAGTCCGCTGCTCCGTCATCCACCCCCGGCAAAACATGGCAGTGTAAATCAATTCTTTTCATAACTTTTTTACCTCATTGCACAACTACCCCCCCCCCTAAAAAATTTACTAAAATGCCTTATACATCTAAACTTCCTTAAGGGGGAGGGGGTAATTATTTTTAACTTCAAAATCCATCCCGTCACAAAAATTCAGTATTTTTGCAAATCGGACACCAATCAATCTTGAAGTCTCATATTCATTAGTATTTTTGTCTTTGGTGACCAATATAAATGTAATAAGCATATTATATCGTAATTATTGTAACACTATCCCCTCTCTTTTTCAACAAATCATACTTTTTTTCGTCTCCAAAATTTATAAAATTTTTGGTTGATTTTAGTTATTTTTAACAAATATTAAAAAAATGGCGCCATAACGTAATTTTTTGTTATAACACCATTTTCCTATAATTATAAGTCTAATTTCAAATCATTTTCTTTAATCCATCCATATTTTCTAAAAGGAATAGCAATCAGCCATGTAAACACTGCCGGAAGAATAAAGCAGATTAAAGCCATCCCAATCCAGTCTATAGGTGTAATGGCTGCTTTTACACCGCTTGCTATATCATTTACCCATCCTGTATAGACGCCAATCTGACCTACAAAGCCACAAGTTCCCATACCGGAAGCTACTGCTGCTCCATTCATTTCCATATGAAACAGGCAGGTTGCCAATGGTCCCGTAATGGCAGACGCTAAAGTAGGAGGCAGCCAGATTTTTGGATTTCTCACAATATTTCCCATTTGAAGCATGGATGTTCCAATTCCCTGTGCAAAAAGTCCGCCCCATTTGTTTTCACGAAAGCTCATTACTGCAAATCCCATCATCTGTGCGCAACAGCCTGCTACTGCTGCTCCTCCGGCAAGCCCGGTAAGAGATAACGCTGCGCAGATTGCAGCGCTGCTGATTGGAAGTGTCAGTGCAATTCCCACAATCACAGAAACTACAATTCCCATAAAGAATGGCTGCAGCTCTGTTGCCCACATAATAGCATTTCCTACACTGCTTGCAGCGTAACCGATTGCCGGCGCCCACCATAAGGATAAGAGCACACCAACGGCAATGGTTGTAAATGGAGTTACAATAATATCAATCTTAGTTTCCTTTGACACTAATTTTCCGAACTCTGCTGCAAAAATTGTGACAACCAATACTGCCAGAGGACCGCCGGCTCCACCCAACTCATTGGCTGCCATTCCTACTGCTGCCAGTGAAAACAGCACCAGCGGAGGACATTGTAATGCATACCCAATGGATATTGCCATTGCCGCACCTGTTGCGCCTTTTGCATAAGTTCCTACTGTTACCAAAATATCAATTCCCAGCTGTTCTCCCAGTGTGCTGATAATTGTACCAATCAGCAGAGAAGCAAATAATCCCTGTGCCATAGCGCTTAAGGCATCAATTCCGTACCTCTTTGCAGAAAAAATAATATTTTTTCTTTTTAAAAACTCTTTCATATCCTTTTCCCTTTCCAAACTGTCATTTCAAGTGTCTTGTCAGTCAGCATCTATTATGCACAGTTTTAAAGGGTTCGTCAACTATTTACGAGCTAAATCCGGATAATTCGTAATCACCGCATCTACACCTGCATCCATAAACATTTTCATATCTTCTTTCTTATTCACCGTCCACACACGCACCTTTAACCCACTGTTTAAGTAAGTTTCCAGAAAATCTGCCATTTTCAGGTGGTAAACTGCCGGATGCAGTCCTTTTACACCTGTCTCTTTTGCATATTTCTCCATATTAAGAGTTACATCACTGAACAAATATGCCGTTTCTGCATGAATATCCTGCTCTAATATTTTCTGAATACTATAATGGTTGAAAGAAGAATAAATAACACGGTCTTCCATTTTTTTGTTTTTCACAATTTCTATGGTTTTTTCTTCAATTCCTTCGTACCAGTAAATACCTGTTTTTAATTCGATATTTACCTTCATGGAGGAATTTTCAACCAAATCCAACACTTCTTTTAAGGTCGGTATCTGAACTCCCTTGTATTGTTCTATATGATTGTGAAAGGAAAATTTTTTCAATTCTTCTAATGTATAATCTCTTACTTTTCCCTGTCCATCGCTGGTTCTGTTAAGAGTTTCATCATGAATAACCACTACTTCTCCGTCTTTTGTCAGATGTACATCCAGTTCAATGCCGTCTGCTCCCTGCTCCATTGCCAGACGGAAAGCCTCCAGTGTATTTTCTGGGGCATAACCGCTGGCACCTCTGTGAGCAAATATTTCTGTCATGCTCATTCACCTCTGTTACTGATTTACAAGATTATATTCTTCAATCGATTTGTTAATAGCATCTGCCATATTTTTTACTGCCGTTTTTACATCTGCATTTCCATTGAGAAGGTTTTCAATTTCAGATTCTACGGTTGCTCTTGCTTCTGGGAATACACTTAATAATGCGCCTACATATTTTGGTGAAGAATCATGCAGCTGATCAATTGCTGTCTGGAACTGTGGATATTTTTCTACGTTTTCTTTAAATACTGGCTCTTCCTGTGCTGCTGTTGTTACTGGGAAGTATCCTGTCTGCGCATTCCAGTATGCCTGTGACTCTGGGGAAATCAGGAATTTTACAAATTCCCAGGTTGCTCTTGTTTTCTTAGCATCATTATTATTTAATGCCCATAAAGATGCACCACCAATGGAAACTCCGCCCTCATCTGTGGATTTTACTTTAGGGAAGTATGCAGTACCTACTTCAAATTTTCCGTTTACATCCTGTAAAATCTGTTTTAAGGAAGCTGTAGAACCCAGTGTAATGGCTGATTTTCCCGCTGAGAAATCTGCCAGTCCCGCATCTCCTCCTTTTCCTACATTTGGCGCATAACCCTTGTCATATAGGGACTTCCATGCAGTTAAAATATTTTCTGCCGCACCGTTTTCATCAAAAGCAACAGCTGTGGCAGGCTCTGTTCTTCCGTTTCCGTTATTGGCATATTCCAGTCCCTGTTTTCCGATAAACTGCTCAAAGAACCATCCATAAATTCCTAAAGAAATTACCTGTCCTGCTCCGCCTTCATTTAAAAGCTTTTCACCAACTGCTTCAATTCCTTCCAGACTATCTGGGATTTCTGTAATGCCTGCTTTTTCAAACATTTCCTTATTATAATACATAATCGGTGTAGAAGAGTTGAAAGGCATAGAATACAACTGATTGTCAATAGTATAATATGCTGCCAGATTTGGCTCAATCTGGGATAAATCATAGCTGTCTGCATCAATCATCTGCTGCATCGGAGTAATCCAGCCTGACTCAATCATAAATCTACTTCCGATTTCGTATACCTGTACTAAATCTGCTCCCATGTTTCCAATCTGTGCGCTTTTTAATTTGTTTAAGGAGTCATCGTATTCTCCCTGATACTGAGCTTTTACAGTAATTCCATATTCGTTTTCATCGTTAAATTTCTTAACTAATGTGTCAATCGCCTGTCCGTTGACACCACCCATGGAATGCCAGAAGGAGATTTCTGTGCCGTCTACTTCAGAAGCGTCTGCCATGGAAAATTCTTCTGTACCCGCTGTCTGTTGGGTTTCCTCTGTTTTACCTTCTGTTTTATTTTCTGTTTCTGTAGTTTTGTTTCCTCCGCATCCTGCCAGAGTTCCCATCATCATTGTTCCTGCTAAAATCACTGAAATTATTTTTTTCTTCATTCTTTTTTCCTTTCTTTGTCAGCCTTTTACTGCTCCTGCGAACATTCCTCGAATAAGCTGTTTCTGTCCTACAATAAAGATAGATATTGAAGGAATAATTACCATTACCACACCCGCAATCATCAGTGTAATTGACTGAGAGTCTACACTGTCCAGCATACTGATACCAATCTGTACAGTTCTCATTTCATCAGAACCTGTTACCAGCAATGGCCACATATACATATTCCATGCATTGATAAAGGTATAAACACCCATTGCTCCAATGGCTGATTTTGTAAGAGGTATCAATATTCTTACGATAAACTTCAAGTTACTGCACCCATCCAGTTTCGCAGATTCGTACAGAGAAATTGGAAATGTGCTATAAAACTGCCGGAACAGGAAAATTCCCATTGCCGATGTCAGGTAAGGTACAATTAATACTGAATATGTGTCTAACATACCCAGCTGACTTACAGTAAGATAGTTGGAGATAATCGTTGCTTCTCCCGGAACCATCATCGTAGCCATAACAATCATAAATAACACGCCTTTTCCTTTAAATTCTAAGAAGGAGAAGGCAAAGGCAGCCAGAGAGCAGGTAACAATCTGCCCCAGTGTAATACAGGCTGCCATGATAAATGAATTTACAATAAAACGAAGTAAGGGCACACTTGCAAATGCCTGTTTGAAGTTTTCAATAGTCGGATTTTTCGGAAATAAATTCAAATCCATGGTAAAGAGCTCCCCTGATGGCATAAATGCAATGCTTACCGCATACAAAAGAGGAATTAACACAATAACCGCTGTAATTACGTTAATCAAAACCCGTATTCCCGTATGTATTCTTCTTTTCTGTAAAGCTTTTGTATTCGTCATGGTTTTCCTCCTTTCTTTTCTATGCGGAACATTACCAGTGTAATGAGCATTACGATAAAGAATAAAATTACAGACTGTGCTGCTGCGCTTCCAAAACGATAGTTAAAGAATGCATCTCTGTAAATAGAATATACAATGACATTTGTGGTTTCATTGGGACCTCCTTCGGTGAGAATTTTAATCTGACCAAAAGACTGAAATGCCTGAATAATATTTACCACTAATGTATAAAACATAATTGGCGACAGCCCCGGCAAAGTAAGGTGGAAAAACTGCTGCACACCGCTTGCTCCGTCTACGGAAGCCCTCTCGTAAATGGTGTTGTCAATATTTCCAAGTCCTGCAGAAAAGTACAGAAAATTTATTCCGCTGTTCAACCATGCTGTGAGGATTGCCACACAGTACAGCGCTGTCTCTGGATTGCTTAACCAGTTAATATCCAGTCCCAGAAGCTTATTTACAATTCCCACAGAAGGATGAAGCATCAGTTTGAAAATCAAAGCTGCGGAACTGGACGCAATCGCCATTGGCAGCGCATAAGCCGTACTGAAAAAGCGAATTCCCGGAAATGCTTTATTACACAGCACTGCGGTAATTAACCCTAAAAGCATGCTTCCTACCACAACAATTCCTACAAAAATCAAAGTTACTTTCAAACTGTTTAGAAAAGAGGGCGATGTCAATAATTCTTTATAGTTCTCGATTCCTACAAAGAGTTTCGCCTGCCCCATCTTATCTGTCTTATAAAAACTCAAATAAATGGTCTTAAAAAATGGATAAAACAAAAATACTGCAAAAATCAGCATACACGGCAGTAGATATCCATAAGGGGATAAACTGCCTTTTTTCTTTTTATTCATGAGTGAAATCCTCCTTATAGAACAAGTTTTCCTGTGTATCCATGTCAAAAGCGTAAAGCTTTTCTGTATTGAAATAGAGATTAATATTTTCTCCCCTTTTCGTCTCATTCTCCGGATTTAAGCGTACTGCCTGATTTCTTCCCTGCGCATGAAAGTACAAAACAACTTCTGCCCCTAAAAGTTCTCTGGCAATCACTTTTTCTTCCAGACCTACACTATTTTTCTCAAATCCTCGTCTTTTCGCTTCTTCGTATTCGTAAATATCCTCCGGACGAATTCCCAGGATTACTTTTTCGCCATTTTTTTGTCTCTGAAGAATTCCTCCTTTTTCCCCATCCAGATAAACTTTCTTTCCCAGCTCATTTCCTCCCAGATAGAGAAGTGTACGTCCATCTTCAACTGCCACCCAGGCTTCAAAGAAGTTCATAGATGGTGCACCGATAAAACCGGCCACAAACAGATTTGCCGGATTATTATAAATTTCTGCCGGCGGTGCAACCTGCTGTACAAATCCGTCTTTCATTACCACAATCTTCGTTCCCAATGTCATTGCCTCTGTCTGGTCATGTGTCACATAAATAATCGTTGTTTCCATTTCTCTGTGAAGCTTTGCCAGTTCAATACGCATCTGAGTACGAAGCTTTGCATCCAGATTGGATAATGGCTCATCCATTAAAAATACTTTTGGTTTTCGGATAATTGCGCTTCCCATTGCCACTCTCTGTTTCTGTCCCCCTGAAAGTGCACTGGGCTTTCTATCCAACAAGTGCTCAATCTCCAAAATTTTTGACACTTCATGAACTCTTTTTTTAATCTCATCTTTGGGAACTTTTCTGATTTTCAGTGCATAAGCCAGATTTCCATAAACTGTCATATTGGGATAAAGAGCGTAATTCTGAAACACCATAGACATTTCTCTGTCCTTTGGTTCACAATAATTACTGAATTCCCCATCTATGTAAAGTTCTCCGTCTGAAATATCCTCAAGTCCTGCTATCATACGAAGCGTTGTGGATTTTCCGCACCCCGATGGACCTACTAAAATTACAAACTCTTTATCCTGAATTTCCAGATTTACATTTCTGACTGCATACTGTTGGTTTTCATATATTTTTGAAACATTTTTCAATGTGATTTCTGACATCGTGTTTCTCCTTCCTGCCTTAGCAATCTGTGCTTTAGTTTAGCGGAAAGAAAAGATATGAACTATCATGTTTTGGAGAAATAAACGTAAAAAAGGTGTAAAGCCATTAGAATGTCTAATGACTTTACACCTTCTATTGAATTATAATTCTTTAATATATGGTATAGAATTTGATGCGCCTTCTTTTGATACTGCCATTGCAGCAGCTTTTGCACATAATTTTAAAGTTTCTTGAATAGACATACCGCGAATTCTACAAGCCACAAAATATCCTGTAAAAGTATCTCCTGCTGCTGTTGTATCAACCGTCTTCACCTTAAAAATATCTTGTTTTAAAACCTGGTTTCTATACCCATATAAAATCCCTCTCGACCCAAGCGTGAGGACTATTTCCGCCCTTGGAAACTTTTCCATTAATTTCTCTAATATTTTCTCCGGAATCTTCTCACCCGAAATAGCCTCTCCTTCCACTTCATTCAAAAGAAATATATTAACTTTTTTTAAATCACATTTTGTAAGTTCCTCATTAAACGGAGACGGATTTAATATAATTTTCATGCCTATTTCAAAAGCCTTTTCTATAATATAATCCAAATGATTAATTTCATTCTGCAATAACAAAAAATCACCTTTTGTAAATCCGGATAAAACTTCATTTACATACTGTTTTGTAATCTTTTTATTACTTCCTCCGTATAAAACAATACAATTCTGCCCCTTTTTATCCAACTGAATAATTGCATGTCCACTCTTACCTGAAATTTGCTTTATATATGATGTATCTACATTAGCTTTATGGCATACTTCAAAAAACAAATCCCCGTCTTCTCCTACTAGCCCTGCATGGTAAACCAATATCCCTGCTCTTGCTAACGCAATGGACTGATTTAGTCCCTTTCCGCCACAAAACACATCCATTTCAATAGAAGATATCGTCTCTCCCGGTACGACTGCACGTTCTACATGGTAAACATAGTCATAATTCAGCGAACCCAAATTTAACACCTTCATTACCTAATTCCACCCTTTATATTTTTTATCCAAAAACAACTCCTGATCTTAATATTATATTGGAATATGAAGAAAATTCTCCCGTTCTAACTGCAAAACAACAGTGTTTAGATTTTTCCTTAAAATCTGTGTGTTTTATAGTTTCAAACTCAGTATTTTGCAGAGTTTCTCTTACATATTTATACATCTCTTCATTTTTTTCTTCCATTTCTTCTGCCAAATAATAATATTCTACTTCCATTTCCTCGAGAACTGCATCCAACACCTGTGGAAATCTTGGAATATTTTTACAAAGTGCTAAGTCAACAATTTCTACACCTTTTGGGATAGGCATTCCAGCATCTCCTATCATAATTAAGTCTTTATGCCCCAAAGCTGCAATATGTTTAATCAACTCAGCATTTAAAATTCCTGTTTTCTTCATTAAAATCATCTCCCTTATTTAATTATCAATTTCTTCTTTAACCGAATATCTCTCGAAGATGCCCCTATCATAATTTCTCTTTCCCCATAAAATAATTGATACTCTTTTTTTCTAGGATTATAGTACTTTAAATATTCCTCGTTAATCCTACACTCTACCCGTCTCGTTTCACCTACTGGAATAAATACTCTTTGAAAATCAACTAGCATTTTAGGTGCACATTGTATATCTTCAGGTATATTGTTTGGCTTTCCCAAATAACACTGTACTACTTCATCTCCATCTTGCTTTCCTACATTTTCAATCTCAACAAAAACTCTAACTTCATTTTCTGTATATTCTATTTGTAAATTTCTATACAAAAACTTCGTATAACTTAATCCATAGCCAAAAGGATATTGAGGTTCTATCCCTTTTTCATCAAACCAACGGTAACCATTTAAAATTCCTTCTGTGAAATAAGCTGTATTAGAATGTTTTGCATTTTTTTCACTAATCCTTCCTGAAACTGCATATCTTTCTGGATGCTGTATATCTCTGGCTGCTATATCACTTATTTTTTTAGGAAAAGTAACAGGAAGTCTTCCCGCAGGATTAACTTTTCCAGTAAGAATATCCAATGTTGCCAGAGCACCCTCCTGTCCTGAAAACCACATTTCTAGAATTGCCTTTACTTTATTCTCCCATGGCATCGCAATAGGATCTCCATTATTTAATACAATAATCGTATTTGAATTAACCTCTGCAATATATTCTATCAGCTGATTTTGGTTTTCTTCTAGCTCCAGTGTGTCATTCACACTTTGGTGCCATGCAAAACACAAAACAACATCCGCTTTTTTCGCTGTTTCTACTGCATCCATCATAGCTTGCTCTGCCATAGAAGGCGTAGTCCATGCTAAACGTATCTCTAATGGTTCTAAATAAATACATGTATGATTAAAATATAATTCGTATCTCTTCCCTGCTTCCAAATATACAGTGCCACCAGCATTATTCCATCCGTCTTTACATGTAACTACTTCTGAAAAAGGATTTACCACTCCGTTTGCAGAAACTCTTACTCCCATTCCTACTCGTGTAAAACAAGCATTATCCGGAACTTCTCTGATATATAAATTACCAGATGTTGATATAGATAAATCTCCATTTTCAACACAATTCTTTTCAAAAGCTTCTAACCCAGGAAATTTACTTTGTAGACTAATTCTATGAATACCTGTTTCATCTGGACAAAGATATCCATGCCACATATAATATTCCTTCGGAGTTTCTTTAAAAAAGCCTTTACGTTGTTCTCTTTTTAAAGCAGGAAGAGCATTCTTCCCCTTAAAATCAACCACTTTATCAATCACATAATTTAATGATTTAGGAATTTCCCTTAAGTCTCCGTTACTTAAAGTTTCATAAGTAAACTTTTCCACATACCTTTTAAGTCCGTGCTCATTACTTTCAAGCTCTACAAAAAGATTATTGTCTGGAATAATCTCTCCATCCAAATCATCTCCTATGGAAAAAGTTACATTTTCACCATAAGCACCACGAAGAAGACTATAAACGCTACTTTTTCTATCCGAAAATCCATAAGGAGATTCTTTAAAGGTCGGCATTACTTGTTTGTATCCCCCTGGTCCTATAACAGCTATCTTTTTATTTTGAAAATCCAATGGTAAAATCCCATCTTTATTCTTTAAAAGCACTGCACCTTTTGCTGCAATTTCTCTTGCTACTTTTGCACTTTTCATTTTATTGGCTTCGTCTAAAGGCCCTGGTATTCTCTGCTGCTCTTCCAGCATTCCAAAACGATCCAATGTATCTAAATAATAATATACTGCATGATTTAAATCATCCATAGTCACTGGCTGTTCAACATCATAAATTGCCTCCAACAGTTCTTTTCCGTAACAAGAACAATCACTTCCCTCATCATAGTAATCTGCCCCTGGCATTTCCAACGTCACTCCGTGTCTTATTGCATTAGGATCATAAAGGCAATACCAGTCATCGAAAATAAACCCTTTAAATCCCCATTTCCCACGTGCATAATCACTTAACAAAAGTTTATAATCATAAGTCCAAACTCCATTTATTTGATTATAATTTGTCATAGCGCTTGCAACTCCTGCTTTCATTACAATTTCATAAGGACGCATATATAGCTCATGAATAGTTTGTTCATCTATAATACAATTGCCAGCTCCCTGCGCTGCCCCTGTGCTAGATCCAAACATCTGTTTCAAATTAGCCAAAGCTTGGTTATCATTTTGAATTCCACGTGCTTCACTAGCCCCTAGCTCGCCATTAAGAATTGGATCTTCTCCATAAGTTTGATAATTTCCACCGTTACTTGTACCTTTTAGTGCAATAGGATCTCGAACAATATTCACACGAGGTGTCAACAAAAGATGTATTCCTGTTGCTTTCGCCTCCCTTCCTAAAGCATTTCCGTAATCAAAGGCACTATTACGATCAAATGTAGAAGCCAAACTTACTTTTGACGGAAAAGCCGTTGTTTCCCAGCTTATATTAACTCCCGACTCTCCATCTGCTATAAACACATCCGGAATCCCCAGTCTTTCATTCCCTCTTATAAATCCTGCTTGATTAGCCCTATAAGGATCCCAAAGCTGTCCATGAACACAGAGCAACTTTTCTTCATCATCCATTTGATTTATAATCTCTAACACTTTACGATTCGTATATTCTCTCATAGTTTTACCTTATTTCTCTATATTTTTACCTTTCGCTTTCTTTTTCATCGCATAGTAAGCATAAAAACACATTGCAATAATTGTTACTACATAGGGAATCATCAATACTAACTGCGATGGCAAATTAATTGTTTGGAGCGTATTAGAAACGGCATCCGCAGTCCCGAACAATAACGCTGACAGCATTCCTAACACCGGATGTTGTCCACTCATTGCCGCTGCCGCAATTCCAATCCAACCTCTTCCTGCAGTAATATTTTTCACAAACCATGAAACGTATCCCATAGACATATACGCTCCACCCATACCAGATAACACACCCGCAATCACTAACGCTGTGGTTTTTGTTTTAAAAACGCTAATCCCAACAGACTTCGCAGCATCTGGATTTTCACCTACTGCTCTAATTCTTAATCCGATTTTTGTTTTAAATAATATAAACCACACAATAAAAGCAGATGCAAATGCCATGTAAGTAATAACATTATGACCCGAAATAATCTTGCCTAATACTGGTATTTCCTTAATTAGAGGAATCTCTATAGATGGCATCACTTTGCTGCTTAAACTTGATGATATACCTCTAACCCCAGTTAAAGCATACAACAAAAAGACGGTTCCTCCACTTCCCAACAAATTAATCGAAAGTCCTGCCAAAATATCATTTACTTTCATCTTAAATATTATATACGAAAGAATATATCCTGTAAGTGCACCTGATAAAACAGCAGCGGCAAATCCTACCCATGCACTTCCTGTCCAGGACGAAATAAGTACTCCGACAAAAGCCGAAATCAGCATAGTCCCTTCCATAGTAATATTTCCCACACCGGCACGTTCTGAAATAACCGAGCTTAATGTTGCCAAAAGAATAGGCGTTGTCAGGCGTAATACCGAAAAAACAAAAGAAGCACTAAAAATCAATTCCAAAACATTATCCAACACTCACGCCTCCTTTTTCTATCTGTTCTGACTCGAGTTGTTTACTTAATTCATAAATTTTCTTCTTCTTATATTTTGACAAAAAACGTTCCGCCAAAATAAATACAAGAATTACCGCTTGTATTACAGATACAAAATCTGTTTGTATTCCGGTTTTCATGGACATTAAATCCGCCCCTTTTCTAAGATAAGCCAAAAACAGGGCTGCAAGCGGTATATATTTGGGATTTTTCCCTGCAAGAATACCTAATGTCACACCATCCCAGCCATGATTAGTTAAACCTGACCACGAAAATCTTCTATATACCCCAAGGACTTCCATTGCACCTGCGGCACCTGCCAATGCCCCTCCGAGCATTTGTGATGCAATAAACACAAATCCTATATTTATTCCTGCATATTTTGCAAATTTACTATTTTCTCCTACCAGTCTGATTTCATATCCCCATCGTGTTTTATACATAAACCAATATGTTAATACTACTAGAATAATTGCCACAATAAATCCTATATGTACATCACTTCCAGGAATTATAGATGGAATTCTTGCTGTTTTGGGTAATCTTTTAGATACAACGCTTCCTGCTGAAGAGTCTCGAAAATAATAACTTATAATAAAAAGCCCTAAATTCATACAGGCATAGTTTAAAAGCATAGAACCAACCATTTCAGATGCTCCTAATTTATACTTCATTAACGCAGGTATTATACCTATTAGCCCGCATATCAAAGCAGCAAATAATACACATACAACCGAATGGACACCTGTTGGCAAATTTACTGATAATGCCACCACAGTAGCAATAACTCCGCCAAAAAAGAAAGCCCCTTCCCCAAATAAATTGAATTGATTTGCACTAAACATAATACATACTGCTAAACCGGTAATCACAATAGGTATCCACATAGTCAAAAGACTACAAAAATTATTAAAATTCATAACTGGTCCCAGAACTAAATATTGAATAGATAGCAATGGATTATCACTTACAATTAAAATAATGAGTATGGATAACAAAATACCTATTCCCACTGCCAGACCAGTTCTTAAAACTGAAAATTCTTTATTCAGCCTTTCCTGTGTCATTTTCTTTCTCATAACATCCGCCTTTCAATCTCCTCTATACTTTGTGATTTTACACCAAGCATGTATAGTCCCAATTCTTCCTCTGTTAAAGTACTGGCATCTTCAAAATATGCTGCTATTTTACCATTATAAAAAACAGCCAAACTATCCGATAACCCCAAAACTTCATTTAAATCTGCAGAATTTAATATAATAGCAGTTCCTTTATCTCTAAGCTGTACTAATCTTTCCCTTATAAAAGTTGCTGCACCGACATCAATCCCTCTAGCTGGTTGATCTACCAAAATCAATTGGGGATTATCAGAAAACTCCCTAGCTACTACAACTTTTTGAATATTACCTCCTGACAGCATTCCTATTTCCTGATTTTTTCCACTGCATTTTACTTTATATTCTTGAATTAATTCTTCTGTTTCTTTAGCAATATTTTTTTCTTTTAATAGTACCTTTCCTGTGAATTTTTTCTTATTTTGCTTTCCCGCAAGAATATTGTCCATAATACTAAGTTTTTTAGCCGTCCCATCCACCATACGATCTTCTGGAATATGTGCTATTCCCAGTTCTCTTATATCTCTAATCGAATGATTTGTTATGTCTTTATCATTCAATCTAATATCTCCAGTTATCACGTGATACATCCCCGCTATTGCTTCAAGAACTTCATGTTGCCCGTTACCTTCTACTCCCGCTAATCCTAATATCTGCCCCTTTTTCACTTTCAGAGATACATTATCTAGCACCTTACGTCCTATACTATTTTTACAAGTAATTCCACTAACCCTAAGTATACATTCTCCTGGATTAGCCTTCTCTTTCTCTATAACTTCTACTACATCACGTCCTACCATTAATCTAGATATATCTGCTTCAGAAACCTCTGAAATATTTTTTGTAGCAACCATTCTTCCATTTTTCATAATTGAAACTCTATCACATAATTTTTTTACCTCATATAATTTATGCGAAATAAAAATAATAGTATGCCCCTGATCACGAAGATGCTTTAATTCTACAAATAATTCCTCCGTCTCCTGAGGCGTAAGAACAGTAGTTGGTTCATCTAAAATAAGTATCTCCGCTCCTTTTAGTAATGCTTTAATAATTTCTACTCTTTGTTTCATCCCTACAGAGATATCCTCAACTCTAGCCTCTGTCGGAACTGAAAGATTATATTTTTCTGCTATTTGTTCTGTTATTCTTATAGCTTCTTTCTTATCAAATTTAAAACCTTTTTGAGGCTCAACACCTAATACTACATTTTCAGCTACTGTTAATGATGGAACCAACATAAAATGTTGGTGTACCATCCCTATACTACATTCAATGGCTTTAGCTGAAGATGTTAGATGAACTTCTTTCCCCTTAACATAAATAGCCCCCTCACTTGGTTGTTCAATACCATAAAGCATCTTCATTAATGTTGATTTTCCAGCACCATTCTCTCCACAGATGGCATGAATTTCTCCCTTTTCTGCTGAAAAATTAATATCTTTATTTGCCATCACACCATTATCATATATTTTCATAATATGATCGGTTCTTAAAATCTCACTCATGTCAAACCTCCTTTCTATATATAATGTAAATTACTGGATATATTTCGACTTAAACTCATCTAATTGTTCTGATGTCATTCCATAAGCAGATGACACTTCAATTTTCCCATCAATTATATCTTGTTGTGCCTGCTTGATGATTTCTGCCTGTTCTCCCGAAATGTGTTCATTAAAATAATCATTCATTACAATCCCTACACACTCTTTGTCTAGCCCTAGATATTCACAAGTTCCATAAGGCAATTTACCTGCTTTATAAGTTTCATAAGCATTCAATAATGAAACATCTACTCTTTTTAGCGAACTTGTAAGAATTACTTTTGCTTTTTCCGGATCGCTTTCTTTAAAAATCTGGGACTGATCTGTATCTGAACCAATTGCCAATTTTCCTGTTTCCTTTGCAGCCTCGAAAACCCCAACACCTGCATTTGAGGCTAACTGAAAAATAATATCTGCTCCTGCATTATACTGTGCTAAAGCCAATTCTTTTCCCTTTGCCGAATCATCCCAATTACCAGTATATGAAACAACTGCTTTAACATCAGGATTCACATAAGCAGCTCCCTCTAAATATCCTACTAACGAATCATTAACAACCGTAGAATCAGCACCACCAATAAATCCAATTACACCTGTATCTGAAGCACTTGCTGCTGCCATACCCGCTAAAAAAGAGCCTTCATTAGCACTATAACTCATACTATATACATTATCATATCCTTCAAGAGGCTCATCAAAAAACCAAAACTCTGTATCTGGATAATCTTCTGCCGCTGCCTCAATATATTCCAACATTGTCCAAGAGCCTGCTACAACTACATCCCAATCTTCATTTAACGTGTCTTCAATAATCGAATCATATTTGGATTGATCAGTTGTCATTTCAATAATTTTAGTTTCTACTTCATCTCCATATTTTTCTTCAATTGCTTTCATCCCCGCCGCAGAACAATCATACCAAGCCAAATCTCCTAAATATCCATTTAGTAAAAGTACAATTCTTGTTTTACCATCATCCTCCTTTTTTGCCTTTCCATCTCCACACCCCGAAATAGCACCACACAGCAAAGTTGTTGCACATCCAACTGCAATAATTTTTGTTAAATTCTTTTTTCTCATGATCATACCTCCTATTTTTTAATAGTTATTTACAATTCAACAAGTCGCGCATTATTAAAACGTTTTAATAAATAAAAAAATATAAAATGACTATTTCGTCACTTTTTTTGTATCTTATTTATATCATAATAGCCAATTTTTGTCAATATATTTTCTTATTTTCAGTTATTTTTTTATATTTTATACTTTGACATTTTTTCCATTTTTTGGTATCATTATATCGATTTAATAAATAAATTTATAACGTCGAGGATTAAAATTATTATGAGAGCTACTATTAAAGATGTTGCCAAAGTTGCTGGAGTTTCCCCTGCAACGGTTTCATTTGTATTAAATAATAAACCTGTATCTATTTCTAAAAATACTCGCGAAAAAGTGTGGAATGCTGTTGAACAATTACAGTATCGTCCAAACCAACTAGCCGTTAGTCTTGTAACACAAATGACCAATACAGTAGGTTTAATACTGCCTGACTCAACGAATCCTTTCTTTGCTAGTCTATCACATTATATTGAAGATTTGCTCCGTGAAAAAAATATAAGCGTCATAATCGGAAATACAAATGGCAACCCAAATACTACTCGAAAATATTTACAACTCTTTTCTGATAAAAGAGTAGATGGTATTATTTTAGCACAATTGGACTTTGAAAATGAAAACGAAACTATTGCATGTCAAAATCTTATGGCTCAAATGGACATACCTATTGTTTACGTAGATAGAATAACTAATGATTTTAACCATCATTCTGTTATTGAAGTAGATCAAATCCAAATTGGTTATTTAGCTACTAAACACCTTCTTAATCTAGGACATCAAAGAATTGGATGTGTCTCTGGTTCTATTGGTCTGAAAGTTAATAAACAGAGATACGAGGGATATAAAAAAGCGCTTGCGGAACATGGATTATCCCCTAATCCAAATTTTCTTTACTGTAATTCTCTTTCTATTGAATGCGGAAGCAAAGCTCTCCCATATCTTTTAGGTCAAAATGTCAGTGCCATTTTTGCTTTTAACGATATGATTGCCTATGGAATTTACAAAGAATGCAGAAACTATAATTTATCTATACCTGACGATTTATCTATAGTAGGTGTGGATGATATCCCTTTTTCTGAAATTCTTACTCCCCCTTTAACTACAATTTCTCAACCAATAGTTCAAATAGCTAATTCTTCTGTATCAGCACTTTTAAGCATGATTAGTCATTCTAATTCAAAAAATAATTATATCTGTTTACAACCCATTTTAAAAGTGCGTGCAAGCACGACCGCTTTTAATCATACCTAACATAATCTAGTTATGACAGGCTATTAAATTATAAATCAAAAAACCTCCCTAGTCAGCGAACCACGCCACTCACTGGGAGGTATTTATATTACATTATAAAATATGTTTTTTAATTTCTGCCACTTCCTGCTTCATTTTTTCCATGTCAGAAATCAAATAATTTACTTTTATCTGATATGCTAGCTGATTGCTCAATGCTTGATTGTTTTCATTCAATCGTTCAAATAACTTACAATGACTATCTGCCAATAAAGATATGTTCTTATCTGTTACATTTTCAATGTGAAGCCTTATATCCTTCGTTTCTTCTTTTAATCCCTGAATATCCTCTTTCATATTGACCATATCTTTCTTTATATCAGTCATATCTTTTTTCATATCAGTGATATCTTTTGTAATGGTTTGCAATATTTCAAATATTGCGTCAATTTTCGTATCGTTCATACTGTACCTCCTAATAACTATAATCATATAGATAATGAAATAAGCTTTAAATGATGCGATATACGATATTGAATAGCTTACCATTGCAGACATTTTAGCACGGGGAGATATGAAAATCCATTGACATTGTTCCCAAAAAAGCATTGGTTACAACCTATGGATTTTTGTGTATTTTTCCGAGTAGATTTTATTGTCAAAAACAGGTATACTAAGAGCAAGAAATAAAACACAGGCTCACTTGCTGAGGGAATTATATCGGCTAATCCGGGCACTCCCCTGTTAAAAAAATAATCGTGAACGATTGCCGATAACAAAGACTCTTGGAATTTACTAAGAGTCTTTGTTTAATAAAAAGGAGGTATTATGAATATAACAGACATACAACAATGTGCTGTTTTCTTCCAAAAAAATTATTTAAAAACTTTCTATTTTGTTATTACATATCATGGAAAAAGTTTTATTCTTATTGGTGAAAAATCAAACTTTCCTCACCTAATGGGAATTCAAGATCAAATTTATCATTCAAACGGTTATCGCCGACCACAAAAACTCTTTAATGATATTCTTCATGGTAATGCCATCAGCACAGCAATTATACCACATAACATTTCCCCCACATCTAAAATGTATAAAAAAGCTTTAAATTTTACTAAAAGTACTGATATTTTTTGGAAAAATAGCGGTCCAATAACTATCAATTATAATCCTGCATTAAGCTCCACTAAGCTAAATAATGTGGATATTCTCTTAACTGACATTAACACTGGTTTTAATCTCGCCTTTCGCTCAGGAATTCATTGCCGAATAAATAATATTCTTTCCTAATCTTCTATCTCTTTATCCAATAAAGCAAAAAAAGAAGACAGCGACTTTTCAGCCCTATCTTCCCTTGTTTTTATCTCTTATTTATCATAATTAAAAATGCTGTGATAATACTTGTCTTCCTTATCATTCAATCCAAATGGTACAATTTTTGACATTCCCATCATATAATCATGAAATTTTTCCTTAAAACTTTTTTTCTTATTTACTACGTTTGCATTTGCTTCCATAGCGATTGCCTCTTTTCCTTTTCAATTAAAATATATTTATCTTTTACAATGCGTATGATAGCACTTTCTGTTTCATTCATCAATATGTCCAATAACACTTCTCCCTTTTGACTTTTCCCACTTCAACGTAGTAATATGCTCAAAATTATTTTTTCTGTTTCAGCCCCTTTTCAGCCTTATTTTTTAGGCATTTTTCTTATTTTTTCTCTTTTGTCTTATCATACTAAAGAGCATTTTGAAATTCTATTTTCTATATTTCTCTATTTTAAGAAAAATATAGAAATTTTAGTTCTATTTTTCCCGTTACCCGCATATCTTGTACTTACTATAAAAAGGCAGGTGCTTATTCTATGTTTTCCTATACGCAGCTTATTAACCCTTCTGTCCCTTTAGCATTTGATTATATACCGACTCACCTTACAACTGCAAAAATCCCCTTTGCCCCCTCCGCCAATGAGGAACGCAAAATGCTGGATATTGACGCTGCCACAGCAGCAAAGGCTTTATTTGAACAGGCTTCCTTAGACCATATTTCTCTCGTAGGTGTTTCCGGATATCGTTCTTATCTAAGTCAAAAGCAATTATATGAAAATGCCTTAAAAAGAAATAGTACGGCTGTGGCAGCTCCGGGAACCAGCGAACACCAAAGCGGTCTTGCCCTTGACGTTTCCTGCCCTTCTTTAGACTTTGAATTAGAAGAAAGCTTCTCTGATACAAAAGAAGGAAAATGGTTAAAAGCACATGCACCCATTCATGGCTTTATCCTACGCTATCCCAAACGAAAAGAGCATATTACCGGATATCCATTTGAGCCATGGCATATTCGGTTTGTAGGCAAAACACTTTCCCTATATCTTTCTCTTACAGGACTTACTTTAGAGGAATATCACGGAATGAAGTTAACACAAACCTTTTAATTCTTCTGCGCACGTGGTATAATATCTGCACAAAGTGCAAAACAAGCTGATTGCACAAAATGCAAAGGAGCGCTATGATATGAGAGCTTTAAATCTGACATTATTGACTGATTTATATGAACTGACTATGATGCAGGGATATTTCAAAAATCCCACAGACCAAATTGTTGTTTTCGATGCCTTTTACAGGAAAAATCCCTGTGGCGGCGGATATGCCATTGCTGCTGGATTGGAGCAAATTATTGAATATGTGCGTGACCTCCATTTCTCCCCGGATGACATCGATTATTTAAAAAGCCTGAAAATTTTCGATACAGACTTTCTGGAATATTTAAGAGGCTTTCATTTCACAGGTGATATTTATGCTGTTCCCGAAGGAACGGTTGTCTTCCCAAGAGAACCTCTCTTAAAAGTAATTGCACCTGTTATGGAAGCTCAGTTAATTGAAACAGCTATTTTAAATCTGCTGAACCATCAAAGTCTGATTGCCACAAAAGCTTCCCGTGTTGTTTACGCAGCAAAAGGCGATGGCATTATGGAATTTGGACTTCGCCGTGCACAAGGACCTGATGCAGGACTCTATGGCGCAAGAGCCGCTGTTATCGGCGGCTGCATCGGTACTTCCAACGTACTTACAGGACAGATGTTCCAAGTTCCTGTAAAAGGAACTCACGCCCACAGTTGGATTATGAGTTTTCCTGACGAATACACAGCATTTAAAACCTATGCCCAGCTTTATCCAAATGCCTGTATTTTATTAGTAGATACTTATGATGTTTTAAATTCCGGTGTCCCTAATGCCATTCGTGTATTTAAAGAAATGAGAGACTCCGGTATTGATTTAAAAGGCTATGGTATTCGCATTGACAGCGGTGACTTGGCATACCTGTCCAAACAAGCTTATAAAATGTTGTCTGACGCCGGTTTTGAAGATGCTATTATTTCCGCTTCCAGCGACCTTGACGAATATTTAATTGAAAGCTTAAAAGCTCAGGGCGCAAAAATCAATTCATGGGGAGTAGGAACAAATCTGATTACCTGTAATGATAATCCGGCTTTTGGCGGTGTTTACAAATTGGCTGCTATTAAGAATAAAGATGATGCTGATTTTATACCGAAAATCAAGCTTTCCGAAAACATTGAAAAAATCACAAATCCGGGAAATAAAACTATTCAAAGAATTTATGATAAGCAAACCGGAAAAATCCGTGCTGATTTAATCTGTATGGAACACGAAGTATTTAATCCTGATGAAGATATGATTATTTTTGATCCTATTGCCACATGGAAAAAGACAAAAATTCCGGGCGGCTCATACACTTTACGAGAGCTTCTCGTACCGGTATTCCTGAAAGGAGAATGTGTTTATACCTCACCTTCCGTCATGGAAATTCAGGAAATCTGTCGCAAAGAGTTAAATACTTTATGGGATGAAACAAGACGTTTTGCCAACCCACAGGAGGTTTATGTAGATTTGTCTGATGAGCTTTATCAAATAAAATCAGACCTTTTAAAAAAAGTCGGACAGGCTTCTATTGAATAAGAAAAAATTTATTAAAAATTCAGCCATAAGCAACCGCTCACGTCAACGCACCGCTCTATGGCTGAATTTTATCTATCTTATTTTTACTATTGTTCCATCTGTCTCCCCAGAAATCCTGCTGCTGCCTGTGCCAATTTTGGTTCTGTATCCGTAAACTTACGACCACCCTCTTTTTCCAAAATAATCACTGCACCAACTGCATCTCCCGCACAGGTAATTGTCCATACTACCTGAGACGCATATTCCATTTTGTCTCCCTCGATAATTCTGATAAATTCTTTTTGCTCTGCGGCACAAATATTTTTTCTATCTGAAATCTGTTCTTCCAGTTCTCTGCTAATGGTTTTCTGCTCATATTCTCTCCATCCGTTTCCTGCCGCTGCAATAATCTGATCCTTATCTGCGATACATGCAATACAGCCTGCTGCCTGTGCCAACGCTTCTGTATATTCTTTCGCAAACATATTCAGCTCACCGATAGGAGAATATTTCTTCAAAATAATCTGTCCCTCTCTGTCCGTAAAGATTTCCATTGGGTCGCTTTCTCTTATTCTTAAAGTTCTTCTGATTTCCTTTGGAATTACTACTCGGCCTAAATCATCAATTCTTCTTACAATTCCTGTCGCTTTCATAAAAAAATTCCTCCATCTGTTAAAATTTCCATTTCTGGAAATAGTATCTGTACAGGAAGGAATTTTTATACATTTACTCATCAAATCATGTCAATCGTATCAATCTTTTGGCACGTTTTGATACGATTTTGACTTGATTAACACTTTACAATATTCCCATTCTGTCCTAAAATACCCCATAGAATACAAAATTTTAACCCTATTACCAGAAAGGACGTTTTTTCTATGACTTCCAAACTTTTATTTTTTGATATAGACGGTACACTGATTACAGAAGGTCCCGGAGTTATGCCTGAAAGCACAAAGCTTGCCTTAAAAAAGGCCCGTGACAACGGACATCTTCTCTTTATCAATACCGGAAGAACAAGAACCAGTCTCCCTAAAAAAATAACCGATTTGAATTTTGATGGCTATATCTGCGGCTGCGGCATCAATATTTTTCTTCATGATAAGGAACTTTTCTCTCAAAAACTTACCAATACATTTTGTAAGGAGCTTATATATAAACTGCGTGAACATAAAGTTTCTGTACTTTACGAAGCATCTCATGCTGTTTATTTTGATTATACTCTTGCAAATGCCGAAAAATGGATTGATGCTGCGGAAAAACTTTTCCAAATTAAAGGAGAAAATATTGAAGACATTTTGCACAGTGATACCCTCACTTATGATAAAATCCTCGCAATGCTTCCTCCTACACCGGAAAATGAGGAATTAAAATCTTACTTATCTCAATACTTCCAGTGCATTGACCGCTCTAATAATATGTATGAAATCATTCAAAAAGGCTACTCAAAAGCAAGCGGAATTGACTTTCTTTGCGAACATCTTGGAAAATCTAAAGAAGATTGTTATGTCTTCGGTGACAGTGAAAATGACAGAGCAATGTTAGAAGCTGTTCCAAACAGCATCGCTATGGGAAATGCTTCACAGCCTATTAAAGACGTTTGCTCTTATGTTACTGCTTCGGTTGAAGAAGACGGCATTTATAAAGCTATGGAACATTTTGGACTGATTTAACTTTTTGTTTCATATAACGCAATCTCCTACAAACCAAAAGCAGATAAAATTTCATCCACAAAAGGATTTTATTTTATCTGCTTTATCCACATTCTTTTCTCTTTTTACACATCTTATGCCGGCATAGGCATTACAAAGAAATACATCACAATAAAATGACAAACGCTTCCTCCCATTACAAAGAGATGAAAAATCTCATGAGAACCAAAATTTTTATGGTGGGAATTAAAAATAGGAAGCTTCAGCGCATAAATAATTCCTCCTACTGTATAAATAATTCCTCCTGCCAAAAGCCATCCAAACCCTGCCGGCGAGAGGGAATGTACAATCGGAACAAAAGCAAATACGCACAGCCAGCCCATTCCAATATAAATTACAGAAGAAAACCACTTGGGGCATGTAATCCAGCATGCTTTTACAATAATTCCGATAATTGCCGTAATCCACACAGCAGCACACAGCAACAATCCTGTTTTTCCTTTCAAAACAATCAGACAAACCGGTGTATAACTCCCTGCGATTAAAATAAAAATCATCATGTGGTCCAGCTTGCGGAGTCTGCGGTTTACCTTTTCTGTTGAATTTACCGTATGATAAATCGTACTTGCCGCATATAGTAAAATCATACTCAATATAAAAATACTCATCGCAATAATATGGATATAATCCGGCTCTCTTGCCGCTTTCCAAAGCAGCGGCAGAGCAGCTAAAATCGCCATAATACATCCAATAAAATGGGTAATTGCACTTCCGGGGTCTTTAATTTTCAGTTTCATGTCAGTCACTCCTTTGCTTTTATAAAGATAGTATATGATACTTTTTTCTTTCGAATGCTCTTTTATGGTTTTATTTATCTTTATAAGTAGTTTTTAATACTACTTATTGATATTTATTATAC
>PPYF01469455.1_pt1 | contig 35081 bp, 46 predicted proteins | sample 1559871 | NCBI WGS metagenome assembly PPYF01 (sample SAMN08240021, study PRJNA423297) | Human gut metagenome, whole genome shotgun sequencing project.
TTATAATCGCGAAAACGAAACGTACAACTTTCTAAAACGAAACGTACATTTTTCACTGTTTTTTTCACCTATCAAAACAAAGGCATTTAATCACCGTTTAGCTGGTAATTAAATGCCTTTTGAACATCTATAAAAGCAGGGAAAAAAGTTGTTTTTCGAGCGTATTTTTCATGCACTTTTGTTGCTCAACTCATAGAAAATTACTACCTTTACATAGTGGTTAAAGTATTATCTTGACCGTGCTTTATTCTCTCACAAGCATTATATCTGTGAAAGAGGTATGATAATTCAGGCTGTTTTGTTGTGTCCGTATTTCTACGCCTTTGAACGGATTTCCAATAGAAGCATTTGCATTTATCCACTCGCACAACTCAACGATCTGCGACTTGTTGCTGGTGAAATAAACGTATTTCGTACCTACCAGCAATTTCAGGACGTCAAGGTAATCGGACAACTTCCAATAATTCTCATAAGAAACTACATCGGTCGCTAAATAAGGCGGATCAATCAGAAACAAAACATCTTTGTCGTCTTTGAATTGGGCGAACAGTTCTATGTAATCCTTATGGACGACCTCCAAACCGTCTAAATAGCCTGAAACATCAAAATCCGCTTTTCTCACGACATTATACATCGTTTCTTTTGATAACTCCTGAAACGTCTTTGCCCATTTCCCACTGAATAAAAGCGAAGAACCCAGCGTAATATAATCGACATATCCCTTTTCGGAATACTCGGAAATAATAGCAAGTATTTGGGCACGTTGTTCAGCTGGCACTTTCTTTTCACGTTCAACACCCTGCAAAATAGGCCTAATTCGTGACAGGATTTCGTTTGTAGTCGCTACATTGGCCAGCCTGTCACAAAAATAATCGTAGTCGTTATATACAACCCGAACGTCTGGCCGTTCGCGTTTGGTTACATGGGAAAGCAATCCGCTCCCACCGAATAAATCAACAACAGTAGTAATGTTGTCAAACTTTTTAAGCACTTCCTTGAAGTCCTTGATAAATCGCCGTTTTTGTCCCTGAAAAGGCAGCGGCGCACTGGAATAAACTTTAATCATTCAGCATACTAACAATGTTTTAATGGTTTATAAATATGGTTTGAGTTATTTTTCGTACTTTTGCAGTCCTACCACATACGAGCGGGTTTTCCGCATACACAAAAAAAAGCGTCACAACGCGGTCAAAAGGCATATTAAGCCCCTGACTGTGCGTTGTGGCGCATCTTTGTGTTAGTATGTGGTAGGATACTACTAACAGGTCGGGGGCTTTTTCTTTCCCCCTCTTTCAGGTGTCTATCGGTTCAGCAGTTCGTCCACCTGCCGCTTGCATTCGGCGCGGTAGGCTTCAAACGTGCGCAGTTCCTCGGCATGTTCGTCCGTGTTATCGCTGTTTGCCAAGATGGCAATCTGGTCGTCGATACTGTAACGCCTGCCGATAAGTCCCGCCACGAACTTGCCGCGGCGGTTTTCGTCGGTGACGGTGCGTGCATCGACGGAAATACGGGTAGAACCGTCGGTTTCCTCACCTGTGTAGGAGTAGCCGCGGGCGGTTTCGCCGCTTTCCTCGTCCACCACCACGTCGGCGGGGGCTTCGTTCAGATAAAGCAGGTAGCTGTCCGCGTCATACCTTACATACTTCTTTCTTTCAATGTAACTTACTGTGTTCATTACTCTTTTTTATTGGTCGGGATCGACTATGCTGTAAAAGCAGCGTTTGCCGTCTGTCCCGATGGGTTGCTTGATTATTTTCGCTGCAACGGGTTCGGTCAGTTCCACACCGTCAAGCTGGCGGATAAGGGCTTTTGACCCTGTAAAAGTGATGTGCTTTATCCAAGCCATGACAGGGTTGCCCTCGTCGTCTATCACTTTGCCCTGCTCGTCCTCCATTTGTTCGTAAATCTCATATTGCAGCGTCAGCATCTGGTCGCTGTTGAATTTCGACGGGGATATGTCGAAAGCCGTTATATGGATTTCGCGGTTCAGGATGTCGTCGATGTGGTATTTGCTACCCGTTAGTTTGCCCTGTTTGGGCTTGATGTCGCTAAATTTCTTCATACCGAGTATTTTTAATAAATGATTGCTGTCGCAGTGTTTCATAAAGCCCATGCGTGAAGCCACGCGAAGCCTTATTTCCTCGTCAGGCAGTCCCTTTTTACGCAAAGCGGCCAGTTCCCTGCACAACCCCTGTTTGTTGCGTTTGCGGGCAAGACAGTGGGTGTGGTAGGTCACGTAACCGACGAAGTCGATGCCCCGACTTTCCACGGGATAGATTTGGAAGTTGCTTTTCAGCGTGAGCAGGCGGCTTTCATTCAGGTAATGGTTGATATATACCAGAACGCCGCTTAAATACTCCTTGCTGTCGGAAAGCAGCACAATATCGTCGGCGTAACGGTAATAGTACCGCACCCCGACGTCTTCCTTTAAGAGGTGGTCGAGTTCCGAAAGGTACAGGTTGGCGAAATATTGGGAAATGTAGTTGCCGATAGGCACGCCGCTGGCCGAATCTATGATGCCGTCCAGAAGCCAAAGCACATCGGGGTCTTTCAGCTTGCGCCGAATGACCTGTTTAAGTATGCCGTGGTCGATGGAGGGATAGAACTTGCGCACGTCGATTTTAAGACAGTACCGCGTCCCGTCAGGGTCACGGCGCAGGTCGGTGCGCAACTGCCGAAGCAGCGAGTGAATACCACGCCCACGGATGCAGGCATGGGTGTTAGAGGTGAACTGTGGCGTCCAGACGGGTTCAAGCACTTGCATGATTGCCCATTGGACAACACGGTCACGAAAAGGCAGTTTATAGATTTCGCGACGTTTGGGTTCGTATTTGATAAACACCTCGTAAGAGGAGGTCGTATAGGTTCGGGTCGTCAGTTCCGCCTGCAACTGCCGCAGGTTAGCGTCTAAATCGGCCTCGAACCGTTTAACCTCGTCACGTTTCCTTTTGCCGTTGCTCGCATTGTGGAACGCCTGCAAAAGGTTTTCCATCGAGCGGATTTGCTCGAACAAGTAACCTTTTCGTTTCATCGGGTCTTCGGGTCATGGGGTCTATGGGTCTTAAAATCTGCTTTGCATAATCGGGAGCGGTCGAGGCTTGCGCCCTACTGACACCCTTTTTGGCCTGTCATCTTTTGCCGAGGGGCAAGGTTCATTTCCCTGTCGCTTTTATTTCTTTTCCAAAGTATAGGGGCGACGAGTAGTTCGCATTCGTAGTCGAAGCTGCGTTGTTCGCAGTCGAGTTGGACGCACCTGCGTTCGTGCCATTGTTCACGTTACCGCCAGCAGCCTGAACGCGCAAACTAACCACCCACGGGAAATGCAACCTGCCTTTCACTTGAAAGACAGCGCAAATTTAACACTTTCGCACCAGACACCCAAAATTCCCAAAAAATTTCGCCCGCCTGACGGCGGGATTAAAGAAAACCCCGCCGCCATTATCAGCTACATTATTTCTCGGTATGAAAAAATTTCAAAGAACGATGTTTGTTTTCGGGGGCTTCGCCCCGTGTTCGTTTTTTTTCGTCTTACTCGATTTGCGGGTCTTCCTCGAAAAAGCAGAGGGGCGACGAGCAGTCCGCACCCGTAGCCGAAGCCGCGCGGTGCGCAGCCGAGCGGGACGCACCCGCGTTCGCGCCATTGTGCACGCTACCGCCAGCAGCCCGAACGCGCAAACCAGTCTGTGTGGCGGCGTTTGTCCAGAAATAGTCGCAGTAATACGTTGCGGTAGAACCGCCCACGGACGTAGGCATACAACAAAGTCCCTCATAGGATTTCTTTATGATATACCCCTCACGCTGCGGGCATTCGCACGTCTTACGCATACCCTCGCCGATATTTGCAGGGTCAAAAGCAGCATACATGGACTTTGCCACGAACACCTCCGTCTTTTCGCCTGCTGTCTGCGAAACGGTCAGACCGCGCACCCAACGCCAAAGGTTGCCAAAGCCAGCGTTTACAAGGCCGAAGAAAACGGGGACTTTACATTGGTACACGGCCACGCCGTCGGCGTTCGTCACGGAATAATCCACAAGTCCTACACCGTCGCCCAGTTCAAGCCCCACGCTGGTGGGAATGACGGGGTAATAACCGTTATACGTGCCCCAGTTCGGCATATTCGTAGCACCCGCGCCAAAGCCGCCCTGACGCAGGCCGTTAGCGTCAAGTTCTGCGTTGAAAGCGGCCTGCGAATTGCGCGTGCCCATGATTATCTCGAAAAGGTATTCCACAACCGCACGGGCGACAAACCAGTTAGCCTCCCACCCCTCGCCGCGTTTGCGGGCATACGTTCCGAAAGCCGTTGTACTTAATGCCGTGGCGGGCATTCCCAGCATCGTTTTTTGCGGGGCATCGGCCGCCAGCGGGTAATTATCACCCAGTGCGTTGCCGTTGCCGCCACGATAACGGGGGTCGGTGGATATGACGGAACACAGTTTTTGTTCGGTTCTGTCCATCACACCCGCATCAATCCACGAAATGCCGCCTGCGGGAACGTAGATGCTGTTCTTTCCTTTGATGGGCTGGAACGTGACGGTCTGGATGCGGCGGTTGCCCTCCGTCCAAGTGGTGAAGTAGTGGGCGTTCCAGCACCACATGCACTGCCCCATCGTGCCGTCCAGCTTAGCGGGGCTGCCGTCGTCGAAACGGGTGCTGTCCGCGGCATCCAGCTTGCGACGCTTGCGGTCGTCCGTAACCAGATAGCGGCCAAGACCCAATTTGGCAGGCAGTTCCTTTAAGGCCTGCAAAGAGCCGTAATACCCCGCGGCGGTGGGCGTAGCGGCCGTTTCGTCCCACCAGCGGCCTGCGATGGGGTTGCCTGCCGTCTGGACGGCCTCCTGCAAGTTCATGCGGCGCGTCTCGCCGCTCTCATCGACCACGGCCACCTGCATGTCCGACATGCTGCCCGTGGCGGCGTCAAGCTCGTTGATGCGCTTGCCGCTCTCAAAAGCCGTCAGAAGTTGGCGGACTTTTTCTTCTTCGTTTGCGTTTAATGCCATTTGAATGATGGTTTTAAGTGAATAATACGTTTGCGCCAGCCAGCAAAAGCGAGGCATGGCCTGATTTTATCAAAGACGGCCTGACGACCTCGACCGTGACGGTCTGGTGCAACGCCGTGTTTTCGGTGGGGATGACGTGGACGCGGCTTTTGCCAAGACCCAGCACCACCACCTCCCCGTCGGGTTCGACATCCACAGCCTTGCCGTCGGAAAGCCAGAGCACGTTTTGAACGGCGAACTGCGGCAACAGGCTGGCTTTGATGTACTGTTTCACGGGGTTGCCGTAGGTGATGCGGCGCGGAGGTTCCACGGTCATGACAAGGGGAATGACGCGCCCCGCGCTGTCGGCCTGTATGGCAAAGATGGTCTGACGCACGGCCGCGATGTCCTGACGTATTTCCGCGTCGGACTGTTGCAATCCCGTTTTCGTGTCAGTGATACGTTTGCCGAGTACCGTTTCGGCTGCTTCCGCGCGCTGGCGTTCACCGTCGATGTTCGTTTGCAGTGTGGCTTCCGCGCCCTTTGCCCTGTCGCTTTCCACCTTGACAGCGGCCGCAATGGCTCTGTCATAAGCAGCGGTGATGTCCTTTTCAAGCTGTTCAAGCAGTCCAGAAAGGGTTTCGGTGTCGGTGATGCCTTGCAAAAAGGTTTCGATTTCCTGCCAGCGGTTTATCGTGCTGTCCGCCGTGTCCTTTGCTTCCAGAAAGGTTTTAAGCGTGTTCGCCAACGCCCAAAAAGTGCTGTAATTCGCGCCCAGCGCGGAAAACGTGCTTTCCAGAGAGCCGAAAACGGCCGTCGGGTGCAGACGCTTCCGCAGCTGTTCCAAATTGGCGTTGGCCGTGTCGATTTCCGCCTGCTGGTCGCTGTCCGTCTTATGCAGCGCGGTGATTTCCTTGTCCTGTTCCGCGTCTTTCTTATGGATGTTCTCCACCTCGACCTCCAGAGCGTCGATTTCTTCCTGCTGCCGTTCGTCAGTGGCTTCCAGTTCCTCGATATTCTCGGCGATGTTGTTGAACTGTTCGGCCGAAGACTGCTTGTGCGCGTCATAGTCGCTTTTCAATTCACGGTGCTGCCGTTCCAACTCCTGCCCCGCGGTGGCGGCATACTTGCCGTTCAACTGTTCGGGCAGTTCCTCTACCTGCGCGATGGGGATTTTGCTTTCCTCCTTATGGACGTAGCTGTCGAGCCAGTCGGCAAACTGTTCCTCCGTCGGGTACTTGCCGCGACGGAACCACGCCTTTAACTGTGCGATGCTTCTTATTGGCATTATAGTGTTATTTTATCGGGTTATCGTACTTTCATGATATAGGCAAGGGTATAATACGGCGGGCGGTTCTCATGCTGCGCGCCACCGCCCGTGGCGTTCGTGTTTCCGAACTGTGTCGTCCTGTCATGTTTCGATGTTGAATTGGGCGAGGAATTGCGACCGCCGCCTTTCCATGTGCCGCTGTCCTCCTGCCAAAGGTTCTGCGGGTGGGTGTGGCTCGGCATTTCGTTGATGGTGAGGGCGTGTTTCTTCTCGCCGCCCGTGTTGCCGTATTTCTTGTATTCGTCATCGAGGTCGTTATAACCCACGATGAAACGACCGCGCAGGTCGGGAAGACGGAAGAAGCCGCTTTGCGTGGTGTAGCGCGTGCCGTTGTAGTTCACACCAGCATTGAAAGCGGTGCCAAGGGCTTTGTAAAGTTCAGGGTATTCGCTGGTCTTCAACATCGCGCCGTCGCACAGGGCGTAATTTTCGGGGACTTTCACACCCGCCCACATCTTGACGATGCCCAGCGGCTCGCTGACGGATTTTGCCGCGGTGTCAGACTGTTGTTTGGCAAGGTCGGCAATCAGCTTTTCAAGTTCGGCAGACGTCTTCGGTTTCTGGAAGTCCTCCCACTTGAAATTTTCACTGCCCACGCCTGCGGCAAGCGTCCGACGCGTGTAGGCTTTCGGGTATTCAAAACCCTGCGCGTTTACTGAAACGTCCTCCAGCTTCACATACATGCCCCCTGAAATGTTGCCGCCCTCCCAGCGCAGAACCTCGCCGTGCGGGTAGTCCCGCGTCTTGACGAACACATAGCCCGCGGCACGCTGCGTGTCGTTGTTCGTCAGCTCGCAGCCTGTAAGAATAAGTTTGTCGCCCGCGATATTGCCCAGGGCGGCCACAAGTGCCGTTCCCGCCTGCAACATGTCGAGCGTGTCGCAGTCAAGCGGAAAATCCTTGTTCGGCTGTGTCAGGAAATTACCTATCGTTTCCATTCTAAAAGTCTTTTATAAGTGTTTAATTATAATTTATCGTCCAACGTTTGGAGGCAAGTTTATAGGTACTTACCACCGCGGCAAGGCGTGTCTCGTCGATTTTTCCCATAAGGGCATAAGGGACGGATACCCAGAAGTCGAAGCCGCTCACACCGCCGTAGCCGCGGCGGTTGATGATGAAAGCCTTGCCGCCACGCATGGGCAACAGGATATGCCTGTCCATGTCACGCGTAAAGAGGCGTGCGCCGCGAAGGCCGCCGCTGTCCTCGTCGTCCACGGTGATACGACGCTCCGTCTGGTCGAAAGTGTCGTTCAGAACCGCTCGCAGGTGGCAGACCTGACCGTTATGCCCAAGCCTGTAATCCTTATCGTCGCGCCACCGCATGAACTCGCCGTGCAGCACGCTGCAACCCTGTACCGCGCTTTGCATGAAAGCCGCCACAAGGGGCTTGCGCAGGGCTGTGGGAAGCAGCAGGAGCGCAAGGCGTTTTATCTTGACATCGTACACACTCATTTGTAAGATTTCATATTGATCGTAATGTTACCTGCGGAAAAATAGCCCGCCGCAGGGGTAAAACGGGCGTCTATGTCGGTAGGGGTACTTTCACCGTCCACCTCCGTGGTCGCACCGCTCATTTCAACGATGCACACGCCCTCGATTTTTTGGAGTTCGTCCACAAGTGCCATGTTGCTGTACTCACCGTTGAAAGGCAGGTTTTCGATATAGTTCCGTATAGTTTCCCTGCACTGCGTCTCGACGGTTTCAGGCAGCAGCATGGCGTCATAGTACACATCAACCTCGCAGTGGAACACGTCGGCGGTCTGGTTCACGAGGTTCACACGCACGCCAGCGTCTTTAATTTCACCGATATAGGCAAGAAGCTGGATTTCGGTGTCGGCGTCAAGAGGTTGCCGAACACCGCCAGCCTCCCCCGCGACCTTGATGGTAAGGATGGAGGCGTCCGCGTTCTCGCTGGCCGCGGCATATTTCACCACGCGTGCGGTCTCGATGTCGCCGTCGCTCATACCCTCCGTGTCGTAGTGATCCGTGTCGGGAACGAGGGGCTTGTCTTTCATGAAGCCCAGAACCTTGTCCCTGTACCATTTCGGACGGTGCGGGATGATGGCCTCGATGCGCTGCTCCACATCGCGCCTGTGCTGGTCGAACAGGTTTTCAAGAACCCACATCGCACAGGCGACGATATAGAAAAGCAGGCTTTCGACGCTTACCTTGCTGAAATGCGAGGAAAAGGCCGCACCAGTTTCAAACCCGTAGGCGCGGGCCACGTCGGGATTGCGCATGAGGTCGGCCGTCATGCTGTCTTTGATTTCTGCGATTGTACGTGCCATTGTCTTATTTTTAACTTACTACAAAATCTATTTCAACACCCATGAAGTTGATGCCCTCCTGCGCGAGCGCGGCCATTTCTTCCTCGCTCAATGCCGTCGCGGGCTGGATGCCCTGAACGCTGTAACGGCGCACCGTGTCGGCATTCTCGACGGCCACCATGTCAAGCACCTGCCCGTCCGCAAGGGTGTCAGTAAGGCTCACGCCGTTGGCGGCTGCAAGGCCGAAAGCGGCCTCCATGCTGCCAGCCGTCTGGACGGCCATGTCGAGCAGGCTCTGCCTGTCCTTTACTTTTACCTCCATCACTCCACTGTTATAATGTTGTCTTCCGTTATGCTCACTTTCTGGACGTCAAGCCCGCAGGCCTCCAGCATCTTTTTGACCTGACCCCGCCACATGACGTCCACCTCGCCGCCAAGCATTTTTTTCACCTCGCCGCCGATAAGCGGCCATTCTTTCCACTCGCCGCGCATGGCAACAAGGACGCCCTCGGCAATCTGGCTGTCGGTGTCACCGATTACGACACTGCCGCGTTCTATCAGCAGGTCGCCACTTTCCGCGTCTATCAGTATGCCGTTCATCCGTGTTTCACTTTTTCGTTTTCATAATCACCCCGCTGTGTCAGTTCAAGCGGGGACGCGCTCCATGCGGCGGTAGCGGCGGACAAGGCCGCGCCACCGTCCTGCGGGACGGCCACCCACACAGAAAACACGTTTTTCAGGTTATTAATGTCCCGCTCTATGGCATTGATACGTTCGGTAAGCTCCACGATCTTGACCGTGCCACCGAAGCCGCCGCCGTTCAGCGTTATGCCATCGTTCGTCAGTTCCGCGCTGGTATCGTCGCCCATCAGTACGCGCACGCCGTCTTTGTCGGCCGAAATTCGGGCGGTATCGTCACTGATTACCACCTCGACGCTTTCCACTTCATCGGTAAGCAGCACCACCCCCGCAGCACCGTCGGCCACAAAGCCCACCACCACGTAACTGCCCACTTTCGGAAATGCCACCACGCCGAACGTGCTTTCCTGATTGGCTTGCAGGTTCACGCCCAGAAGCGGCGCGCTTTCGTCCAACGGCGTGCAGTCCACTGTGCGCGCCGTCTTGTCCACGGCGTCCACCGTGCAGACAAGGCTCACGCTCTGGCGGCCGCCCTGTGCCAACTGCCTGATGGTTTCTTTTATATTGTTCATTCTCCTATACGCTGGCCGAGCGTGATTTCCTGACGGAAGCCGCCCGTGCCGTATTTGATTATATTTTTCTTTACCTGATAGACACCTTTTTTCTCACCGTCTATCTTGATGCCGATGGCGTCCAGCTTGTCCGCCAGCCTGTAACCGAATGTCTTGAAACTGCCCGTGAGGCCGTCCCGTTTAAGACGTTTGATTTCCTGCTGCGCCCACGCTTTGAGTTCGGCTTCTTGCTTGTTGTAGGTATGGAGCGTGCGGTGTTCGCCGTCGGCGTCGCCCACTTCAACCCTGATTTTTTTATTGTTCGGCATAAGGCTGACCGCCTTGATACGCAGGCGCATGTTTTCGGCCTTTTGCTGTTCGAGGCTCTGGTCGTCGATGATGTTCACCCCCGTGGCGAAGACCTGCGACGGGCGGCTGTCCCTCTCGAACAGGACACCGCAATAAAGCACGGGGCTGCCGTCCTCGTAACGGAAAAACGAGCGGACGCCGTTTTCCTGCAAGTGGCCGAGAAGCGATGCCACGGTGTCCGCCGTGACACGGTACTGCCCGAGGCTCTGTTCACCCATCACGCGCAGCGGGTAGTTCAGGCCTTGTTCTTTCAGCAGGGTTTCAAGGTTCACGCTCTTGTAGGCTTTCTTCTTCGCTTCAATCTGCTTCAATTTGAACATTTCGTCCTCGCAGGTAATGACAACGGGCGTCTTAAACCCCACATCACGCACGTACCCCACAAAGGCAAGCTGCAAGTCACCGTCGTAGCCCAGCCACACTTTCACCACGTCGCCGCGCTGGACGGGTATCTCGGCCGCGCCGTCCCACTTGATTTTTTTGGGCAGCGTCAGGCGGCATTCGTCCGTCAGCTTTTCGGTGTCACGGGTGATTTCCACCTCCGTGACCTTTTCAAGCCGCCAAGACTTCGCCCCCGTGATTTCTATTTTTGCCGTCAGCCTGTACATCGTTTGAATGCTGTTTAACTACTGTTTAATACTCCGTGCTGTACACGTTATAATCTCCGTCGCTCATGGCAGAAATGCTCACGCTCTGGTAATTGCTGGCCGTGTCCTGCGATACGGAAAAGTTCTTTATCACGATACTGCCGATGTCGAATATCTCCAGAAAGACGCTGTGCACGTCGATGGCCGCCTTTTCGTCGAAAAAGGCGCGGAGCTCGCGCAGCCCGTCTTCGGGGTATTCGTCCACGATGACACCGTTACGGACGGCGGCCACACCGACAACGATGTTTATCTGGTAGTCGCCCTCGTTGATGTATTCTTTCACCGTGCCGTCCATGCCTACCATCTGCGTGGTGACTATGTTTTTCGCGCGGCTGATGGCGCACACGGCGTCATTGATTACAAGCGTTTGGCCGTCCTGCTTGCGCAGCGTCAGTTCGCAAAGCACATAACGCCCCTCCCAATAGCTTTTATCGGTTATCGGGCTGCTGACCTCGTGCGGGGTGATACCGCCGCCGTGGCCGTCCCAGTTCGGGGCTTGACCCGTGCGCGAGGGCTGCATCCTGTACAGCAGCCCTTTCGCCTGTGTGGCCGCGCCTGCGGCTATGAACATGAAACTTATCGGTGTCATACTACATTGCCAGATTTACGTCGTTAAGGGCGGACAGCAAGGCTTCGCCCACCATATCCTTGACCTTTCCCAAGTCCTCGGACAGGTTGGTGGTGTGTATCTCGAAACGCTCCACCAGCTTGTCCACATTGACCGTTATGTTCCTGATTTTACCGCCGCCCTCGCTTTTGCCGCCGCCGACAGTTCCGAGGCTGCCCCCTGTCGGGTCGGGCGGCGTGACAGTCGGCACGTCCACCGTGGGGACTTCACCGCCCGCGGCGTTCGGGTCGGGCTTGCCTTTCTTTTTGGCCTCCTCCGCTTTCTTGCTGGCGGACATTTCGGCATTGTAGGCGTCATTGAACGCCTTGCCGACGTTCGTGCCGAACTCCGAAAAGCCTCCTTTAAGCCTGTTTATGGCGTCTTTGATGCCCTGACCGTCAAGAGAGAAAGCGGCCTTTATCAGGTCGCCGATACTGCCGAAGACGTTTTTAGCCAAATCCCAGATGCCCTTAAATACGGCGACAAAGGACGCGCCCAGGCCTTTCAGGGTGGCGCGGAACTTCGCCGAAGTATTCCAAAAATAGACGCCCAGCGCGATAAGGGCGGCAATGGCCGCGGCTATCCACCCGATAATCGGGATGCTCATGATGGCCACGCTGACCGCACGGCAGGCGGCAGTGGCCGCCAACTTGAATGCACCAAAGGAAGCGGAGGCGACACCCGCGAAAGTGGCCGAGGCTGTCCCGCCCGTGACAAACGACAGAACCAATGCGCCCAGACCTTTGAGGGCTTGAAATATCCCCACTGTGGCAAATCGAAGCACCGCCAGCGTCGCGCGGGTGATATTGACAAAAAAGCCGTTGGAGGCGAATTGCCCCGTAATAAGTTCTCGGTTCATGAACGCCATTTGCAGGCGGGCGGCATAGATGAAGCCCTGAACGCGCGACCACATGGCAGCCCACTGCAAGCCCTTTATCCATGCCATAAGGTTGCCCATGCCGATAAGCAGCGGCATAAGCTGCGAAAGCGGAACGAGCGCGCCCATTAGGGTGGAAAGCCAGATGCCGAGGTCGCCCGTGGCCTGAAAGACGGTTATCTTGAAGTCCTCGAACTGCTGGTTTATACGCGCCTGACGCTCGGCGTAGCTGTCCATGATGATGGCCGCCTGTTCTTCCGCCGAGGCCGTGCCTGTGACGGCCTCGGTGAAGTCCTGCAAACTTTCAGTGCCGTTTATCAGAGCAAGGGCGGCGTTCGCGTTCTCACGGCCGAACAGGGCGGACAGCAGCGCGTCGTCTTTCAGCAGCGGTTTGAGCGTTTCCAAACGTTCTTTCAGTGGCTTCGTCTTATCGGTCAGGGAGGACACGTTGATGCCCGCCTTTTGCAGTTCCTCCTGCGTCTTTTCGGGCAGGAAACGGCCTGCGGCAAGGGTGGAAAGCACGTTGCGCAGGGCGACACCGCCCTCCGAACCTTTCTTGCCCGCCTTGTCGAGCACCTGAATGGCGGCGTTCGTTTCCTCAAAACTGACGTTGGCGGCTTTCGCAGCCATACCGCACTGCTGCAACGCCACTTTGATGGCGGGAAGTTCCGCGGAACCCGCCTGACCAGCCGCGGCCATGACGTTCATCATGCGCGCCATTTCCGCGCTGGCTTTCATCGGGTCGTCAAGGCTGATGCCGTACTGGTTCATAGCGGTGGTCAGAACCTCGGCCGCCGCCACACCGTCACCACCCATCAGTTTGCTGGTGGTGGCGATACAGTTGCCCATCGCCTGCAAAGCCTCGGGGTATTTGCCGAGTTCGGGTGACAGCTGCGAAAGCAGCAACTTGTAACCCTCAACGGCCTGCGAGGCGTCGATACCGAAAGCCTTTGCACTGCTGCGGGCGTAGCCCTCAATCTGTTTCAGGCCGTCACCCACGACACCCGCGACGGCACTCAAATCGTGCATCTGGCTGTCAAGCGATATGCCCGAAGACGAAAGGCCGACCAGCGTGTCGTTGAACTTGCTTACATAGTTACTTGCCAAATCCCAGACTGCAAGCGTCTGACCCAATTTGCCGAGCCAGCTGTGCGTACCCTCCACGGCGGCATTGAAACGGCCTGTACTCTCGGCCATTCCCTCCATCGTGGCGGTAAAATTGCCGCCGACATTAAATTGGTAGTCGAAATTTTGCATAATCGGGTTGTTTTTACTATTTTAGCAACGTGTTACTTTTACACTGTTTTGAATATGGAAAGCATCTTGATTTTTATCGGTAAATGGTTCGTAATGCTGCCTATCTGCATAGGTATCGTTATCATGCCATTTTATCTGCTCGGTGCTTTCGCCCGTGCCGCGTTCAAAGATTTCAGGCGGGCGTCAAGGGCTGGCATTGCCCCCAAACATTCCCGATAGCATTTCTGCAAGGTTCCTGTTTCGGAACTTCTCCAGCCATAACGCCTCGGCGTAATGCGCCGCCCATTCTTCATAACTGCCGACCGTCGGGTCAAGGCCGAGGTTCGCGCGGATTAAGGCACACCCCTTTTGAAAACCGTCCTTATCGTCGTCATCAGAAAGCTGGTGCGCCTCTACAAGTTTTTTAGGCTGCCGAGGCACGAGTTGAACATATTACCCAGCTGCGCGGTCGCCGCCATGAACAACAGCGCGTCTTCACGCATTTCCGTGTCACCGCCCAGAAAACAATTGTCATAAAGCACGGAGGCACTTTTCACCTCGTCGCTCTTGCCGACCTTTGTAACGGCCGACATGGTTTCCAGCGACGGGCGTTTGAAATAGGCCACATGCAGGTCTTCTCCGTCCGTTACGTCTATGCGGATAACGCGTTTGTGTACGGCTTTCCATTTGTTGATTTGTTCCTCGGTCACACCGCCGTCATAGGTCTTTCCCTGCGGCTGTTTCGTTTCGTTATTTTCCATGTTCATATACTGTTTAATGATTGGTTACTACTGCCCCCATTCGATATGCGACGGCACAAGTTCAAGTTCCACCTCCTGCCCCGTATCGCCCTCTTTCCACTTGCGGCTGTTACCCGAAAACTGCACGTTGCGGATTTTGTCCGTATGAATGATACCGCTGTCGGGCAGATAGGTGACAGTGATGTCAAAGGGCGCAAGGTCTTGAATACGCCCGTTAGGGGCTTGCGACTGGATGGCCTGCACTTCCTCCTGATACAGGATGATTTTTGCCGTCGGGGTGATGCGTCCTTTTGCTCGGCCGACTGGGTGGCGGCCTGCGCCGTACTTGTTTACCACGTCCTGATTGTCGGCGTACTCTATGCCGACGATACCTGTAACAGGTACGCCGCTGATGGCTGCCACGATGTCAGCCCACGAGCAAAGCATTCCGTTGATAAGGGGGATGCCGTTGTTGATTACACTTGCCATTGTTATACTGTTTTAGCAAATCCGATTTTTACTTTGATTTTACGCATGACGCCCACGGCCACCTGTCGGATAACGATTTCCACCTCGCTGGTGCTTAACACATCCTGTTCGGGGTCGATTTCCACCTTGTAGCCCGACAGTTCGCCCGCCTTTTCCATGTCTTCGAGGGCTTTGTTGGCCGTCGTTTCCAGATGGCTGACGCTGTACGCCTGCATTTTGCCCGTGTCAGCGTCGATGTAGATGTTGCCGCCCAATTCGGGGATAAGGTAGGTGCGCACACCGCGCACGGCCTTGTCCATCGTGCGGACGCTTTCTATCATCGCGTAGTCGCTTATGGCACTGTCCATCGTATGACTGTCGTTCACGTAGCTGCCCGCCTGTCCCACATGGGTGACGAAGAACAGGTAACGCCCGCCGTCCAACTGCTCGACAAGTGCCTTGTCAAGGTCGCGGTAAAGCGTGCCGTCACCAAAGGCGGGTACATTCACGCCCGTGGGGAAATTCTTGACCCAGCCGATGGACTGATGCACGGCAGCCAAAGAGAGAAGCCCCAGCACCACGCCGATGGCCGACACGGTGTTTTTGGCCGTCTTGTTGGCCTCGGCCGCGTAGAGTTCCGCGCCCGTTCCGCTGCCTGCCTGTGCAATTACGACACTGACGCGGCACTGGTTCGCACCCGCAACGTCCGCGGGCATGTTACCCACGGCGGACACTTTCGGGGCATACAGCACGGAAAGCGGTGCGTTCTGGGTATCGAGCGCGTCGGCGACGCCCTGAATGGCGGTAACGTCGTCCGCGCTGAAAGCCTTGTCGCCGCACCAGATGGCTATCTGGCGGATGCGGCCGCTGGCGAAGTTCTGCACCGTCTTGATTTCGGTAAACTTGTAGCTGGTCGGTTTCGTGAAGATGCCCACGTAAAGCGAAATGCTCGGATTGACGCGGAAAATCTCCGAAAGCTGGTAATGCAGCACTTTCACGCTCCAGCTGGCGGACTTGTCGGTGATGCCCAACGCCTCGGCGGCGTCAATGGTCGAAACGGCCTGCACGTGCGCTGTCTTGAAGCCGTCGGGGATTTCCGCGGCAGCCAGATAGGCGATGAAGCCGGACACATGGTCTTCGCCAGCCACGCTTTTGGGCACATTGCCGTTTTGTCTTTCTATTTTTAAGCTGTTCATTACTCCGTCACTTTGATGATTTCCTTACCTGCCAGATCGGCGGCGTGGTGCTGTGCGTCGGAGCGCAACGGGAACGCCTGACCGTCGGACGTTACGAATACTTCTTTGAAGCCGTGCCGCGCGATGGCGGCCTTGCCTGCCTTTTCCAGAACGCTGGCCGTGGGTTTCGGCTTCTTTTCCTCTTTGGCCGCAGCAGCCTTTTTGTCGGCCTTTTCAGTTTCAGGCGCGGGCACAACCGCGGCGGTCTTTTCCTCGGCGGGGGCGGCCTGTGCCGTCTGTGTTTCGGGGGTCGGGGCTGCCTGTGCGGCGGCCGCTTCTTTTTCCTTGTTCTTGTTCGTTGCCATAATTTTAGCGTTTAATTCGTTTGTAAAATATCCAGATTGCAAAGACAGACACCGCCAGCAGGAACATGCCCGTACCAAGCCGCAGGATGCCTGTGCCCGCGCTCGGTTTCTGTTCGGAGGTCTGGACGCTGTCGGACTGCTGCGTGCTCTCCTCGACCGTGTCGGCCGTTACCTGCGCCTCCGTCTGGACGTCGGTCTGCGCCGTCTCGCGGGTCTGCTGTTTCTGCCGATGTTCCTTGTGCAGCACCGCTTTCACGGGTGGCAGCCCTGTGCTATCGGCGGGCGGCTTGTCGGTGTCGTAAACCACCAAGTCCGTGACCGTTTCGCCCTCGCTGACGGTCAGACGTTCCAGCATCATGGCAACCTGTGCGCGCACAAGGCTGTCAAAATGCGCCTGCGCGCTCTCATCTATCCGCGTCTGCACCTCGGCGCGCGTCAGCCGCTTCTGCGGCGAGCAGCTCACGAGAAACAGGGCAGTTGTCAGCCATAGGGCATGACGGTATTTTCTCGACGGCTTTTCGGAATTTGTCCACATCCTTGCGTAATGATTTGATTTCTTTTTCGAGCGGCTTCACTATATTTTCCATAAGTATGCCGCTCGCCTTGCGCACATTCTCCAGCTCGCTGTTCTCCACGTTCGTAAGCGTCTGTTTCATTTCAGCACGCAGTTTGTCGAGTTCAAGCTGGTATTTCTGCCGCAGTACCCTGCTGTTCACCCACGCGCCCAGCGGGGCGGACACGGCCGCCACAAGGGACGACACAATTATGGTTGTAAGTTCTGCGCTCATTGTTTTACTGTTTGATACCTATTTCCAGAAGCCACGCCGCCACATCGAACGACGGGCAGGCTTTCGATGCGAGCTGGTTGTGCCCCACGATTTTAACGGAGGGGTGGCGCGCGTGGAAGTCAAGCACGTATTTCCTCAACGCCTCTTTCTGCCCCGCCGTGCGGGTGTCTTTCGGCTTCATGCCAGCATCGCAGCCGCCAGCGTAAACGATATGGCGGCTTATGCTGTTATAGCCCGCCGCACCGTTGGTAATTTCCCACGGATCGACATTCGCGTCCTCGTTGTTCGCAACCAGACGCTCCACACGGCCGTCGAGGTGGAACAGGTCGGTATAGCCTACCTGCTTCCAGCCGCGACCCGCAGGGGCGGGCGAAGTGTGCCAGCGACGGATGTCGGCCGCACTCACTTCGCGCCCCTCGGGGGTGGCCGTGCAATGGATAACCAGATATTTAAGTTTAGCCATTACGTCGGGTTAGTTCGCGGTCTTCGCGCTGATGACGGCTGCCGTGCAGTTCTTGTCGGAAAGCGGCAGGCAGATGCCCCATTTGCGGAAGTTCACGAGGTTGCGATGATAAAGCGGGTCTTTCGACGCCTCGCTGTGGTAGAACTGTACCGAACCGTTGGCTTTCATCATGCGGCCGACATAGAATGCCACGGACGCCTGCATGTCGGTGTCGGCGGTAGCCGCGCCCCATGCGAGTTTTTTCTTCGTGGTGGCGTTGTAGTACGGCGTGCCGTCATACTCGTAGATGTCGAAACCGTACAGGCGGCAAATTTTGCCCTCGGTCTGGTTGATGTTGTAGTGGTCTTTGAACTTCTGGTCGGTTTCCAGCAGGTCGTTCACGTGGTCACTGCACATCACCAGCACACGGTCTTTCTTCGGTATTCCCATACCGTCAAACTTGCGTTTCAGCGCGAGCAGGTCGGCCGTGGTGAACTTCTTGCGCGTGCCGTCGGAGGCTCCCGTAGTCACCAGCACGGGCGAAGTCGTCTTATTGTCGGCGGGCGCGATGGCATGGATGGCTTTCTGCATACACTTCTCTTTCAGTGCCTCGCGGTGGCGTTCCTGAACGCTCGCCATCTTGTCATAGCTGCAAGCGTGCAGTTCGTCGTCAGTTACAGGCGTGGCCGTAGTGTCGAAGTAATCCAGCGAAATGGGTTTGTCCGCGTCTTTGAGTTCCTGAATGTTCAGCGGATAGGTGGTGTTGTTCACCAGCACATCGGGGTCGCCGCCCAGTTCGGTGAAGTGGATAACGTCATTATCGACGTACTGGTCGTAACTCTTGATGCGGTCATACCATCCGAGACTTTCGGCGGCCGTGCGGAACGCCTTAATCATTTCACCAGTCCAGATTTCGGTAAACACGGTGGCGTAGGCACACCCCTGCGGCAGGACGGCACTTGCAAGCAAGCCCGCCACGTTACCCGCCACCGCACCAGCGGCGGGGGAAAAGCCCGCCACACAGGCGAGCGTCGCACCCGCCGCACTGTTCAGGGCGACGGATGCAATCAAGGCCAGAACGGCCGTAAACAGATACTTAAAAAGTTTCATTGCTTTTGGTTGTTAATTGGTTATTTCTTGGGGATGTCATGCCCGTACTCGGCTTTGTACAGGCGTTCGTAATCCTGCGGCCGTTCCTCGCGCAGTTTCTCCAACTGGTCTGCGGGGACGTCCGACAGTTTGGCGTAGGTCTTCGGCTCGTCGTCACGCGGCTCGTCGGTCTGGTGGATTACCTCCGTGGGCTTCCTGACGGGCTGCATAAGCGAAAGGGTCGTGCGCAGGCTGTCGATACCTGCGGCCTTGCCGATGTTCACGAAATGCTCCTTTTTGTCGGCCGTGATGCGCTTCTCGGCGATTGCACCGTCCACGACGGCCGTAATGCTGGCAAGCTGGAGCGTTTCCACCTTGTCGGCCTTTTCTTTCAGCAGGCGGAGCGCGCCCACTGCCTCCTGCTCGGTAGCCGTTTCCGACAGGCCGAGCAACTGCAAAATTTCTTTGTTCATGCTTTGAGTTGATTTTTTGGTTTGATTATTATCCTTGCCGTCGGGGGCAGTTCCCGACGGGTCGTCTTTCTTTTCGAGTGCAAGCAGGGGCAGCGCGTCGTTGTCCTCACCCGCGGCAAGTTTCAGCACTTTGCCGCTGCGGTCGTACAGTTGCAGGGCTTCGTCATTGCCGCCCATGTCCACGATACTGACCTCTTCCAGCCTGCAACGGGTGATAGTGCGCCGCGTCTGGCCTTGCAGCAGGTGTTCGGGCGCGTCGCTGGTCTCGATGATTTCGATACCCGCAGAGGCCATGCGCAGAAAACCATTCTCCCACTTGCTTTCTATCTTTTTGGCGAACTCGTCGTTCTGGTCGAAAACGGGCGTGCCGATAAGGCGGTCGCCGTCCGTGCGCAGGTTGTCGATGCGCCCGATGGGCATGGCGTCGCGGTCGAAGCTGCGGCGGTGCATCCACAACAACAGCGGGTTTTTCTGAAACTGTGTCAGGTCGATGCCCGACGTCAGCACGCGGCCGCCGTAGCAGTTCAGGCCGCTGGTGCTTATGATTACTTCTTTTGCCATTTGTCTGTCTTAAAAAGCGGGCGGCCTGCGTCGTTCATCACATCACCGCCGCCCGCAACTGAAACAATCGTCTTACCTTAAAAATACCATTGTAGCGGGGGCGGGACTCGAACCCGCGACTTTGAGGGAATGAACCTCACGAGCTGGCCGTCTGCTCTACCCCGCGATGTTTGATGCTGCAAATTTTCATCTTTCCTACTGCACGGGCAAAAAGAGTGTAAAACTTTGCATATCTTTTTCTTGCAGTCGCCCGATAGTGCCACTTTTGCAGAAGCAAAAGCCCCGATACGGGGGAATGTTTAATACTTTATTTATGAATGGCAACGAAAAAGGAACTCGAAGACAAAAGAGAGTATGCACGCCTGCTTTTCATGCAGGGGGAAACACAAAAGGTTATCGCGGAAAAGGTCGGGGTATCGGCCGTAACGATTAACAAGTGGGTGGCCGAAAACGGCTGGCAAGAACAACGCGCGGCGTCCAATATCACACGCCCCGAACTGGTGAACAAACTGCTGCACACCATTGACAAACTCATCGAACAGGTAAACGAAAGTGACGACCCCGAAGCGATGGCGGGGCTGGGCGACAAGCTGGCGAAACTTTCAACGACCATCGAACGCCTCGACAAAAAGGCGTCCATCGTGGACGTGATAGAGGTATTCATGGCGTTCAGCAAGTGGATGCAGTTCCGCATGTCGTTCGACGACGGGATTACGCCCGAACTGCTCAAAACCATCAACAAGTATCACGACCTGTATATCAGCGAACTGTTACAGAACAAATTCAACCAGTAGCCTATGGCTTCAAAAGCGGAATTAAGGGAAGCGGTCGAAAGGTGGCAGAAGCACTGCGAGACTGTGCAGCAGGCCACCATGGTGAATACCGCGGAAACGGAAAGGGAGAAACTGGCACGTATCAGGCGCGTGCGTTCCGACTATGCCGCTTTCGTGGATTATTATTTCCCGCACTACACCGTGAACCCAGAAACGGGAAAACAGACGCCTTGCGCGCCGTTCCATATCAAGGCGGCGAACAAGGTGCTGAAAGAACGCAACCTGAAAGCGGCGTTCAAATGGCATCGCGGCGCGGCAAAGTCCACACATCTGGATATTTTCATACCCATGTGGCTGAAATGTCAGGAAACGCGCCAGATTAACGTCATGGTGCTGGTGGGCAAAAGCGAGGACAACGCGAACACGCTGCTGGCCGACATACAGGCGGAATTACAGTTCAACCAGCGGTATATCCACGATTTCGGGCAGCAGTACAATAACGGTTCATGGGAGGAGGGCGAGTTCGTGACAAAGGACGGCACGGCATTCTTCGCACGCGGACGCGGACAGTCACCGCGCGGTCTGCGTTACCGTAGCCACCGACCCGACTACATCGTCATAGACGACCTCGACGACGACGAACTGTGCGAAAGCCCCGCACGCGTCACCCGTCTTACAAATTGGGTGAAAGAGGCTCTGTTCGGCGCGCTGGACGGCGGACGCGGACGCTTTATCATGGTGGGCAACCTCATTTCAAAGAACAGCGTGCTGGCCAACTTCTGCGCCATCGACGGGGTGCATGTGTCACAGGTGAACATCTGGGACAAGGACGGGGGCGTGTCATGGGCGGCCAAATGGACGCCCGAAGAAGTGAAAGCCATCGAGAGGTTTCAGGGGTATCGCTCGTTTCAAAAAGAGTACATGAACAACCCCATCACCGAGGGCGCGGTGTTCCGTCAGGACTGGATTAAATGGGCGACACGTCCCAAATGGAAAGAATTTGAAGAACTTATCCTGTACATCGACCCAGCGTGGAAAAGCAGCGTAAAGAACGACTACAAGGCGGCAAAACTGTGGGGAAAACGCAAAACGCAGCTGTGGCAGCTGCGCGCGTTCGTCAGACAGGCGACCATTCCCGAAATGGTGAGGTGGTGTTATGACCTGTTCGAGTGGGCGCAGGAAACGGGTATCGCGATAAAATTCTACATGGAGGCCAATTTCATGCAGGAGGAAATTCTAAAAGATTTCAAGACGGAGGGCGATTTGCGTGGCTACCAGCTGCCCATTCTGGGAGACAAGCGCAAGAAGCCCGACAAGTTCCTGCGTATCGAAAGCAGCGCGGCAAATTGGGAACGAGGTTTTGTCTATTATGACGATAGCCAGAAGCAAGACCCCGACATGCTCGCAGGTCTGGAACAGACCCTCGCGTTCCAGAAAGGAATGCGGGGACACGACGACGCGCCCGACGCCGACGAGGGCGCAATATCACTGCTTCAAAAGCATTCACGGATTAGTAGTTTCACTCCGTCGTTCGGCAGGCGGAACAATGCAAAAAATGTATCATGGTAAGAAAGTATTTCAAAGCACTTGTGTTTGAATGGCGGCTGAAACGCGCCAAGAAAAAAGCGGCCAGCGACGCCGCACTGTACGGGAAAAAGTTTCTGGTGGTCGTGTTCGGCGAAAAGCCTGTCGTGGTTTCCATGCAGGGCATTAAAAAGCTGATACGGCAGCACCGTTTCGCAAAGGGGTTCACGGCCGAGAAAGCCGAAAAATGCGCGCTTTACGTCGCCATCCCTGACAACTCAAAAAAGCAGACGCCATGTTCCTGACGATTGAAGACTACAAAAGCGTGTGCGACAGTTTCGAGTTCGAGCAGGTGACAGCCTGCGAAGCGGAACGCCTCACGGCGGAACGGGCGGCAATGGAGCAGATTTGCAGCTACACCAGACACCGATACGACATGCGGCAGGCCTTTGCCGCCAAGGGTGAGCAGCGCAACGCCATGCTGGTGCAGTGCATGGTGAACATCACCCTTTGGCTGATGATTCACCGACTGCCGCAGAACATGGGGCACGAAAGGCGCGAATGCCTGTACAATGATTCGGTGAAATGGCTGCGCGACGTCCAGAACTCCAAAGCGTCGCCAGACCTGCCGACATACACAGGCACGGACGGGGAAACGGATGCACACAACCCCGTCCGTTACGGCTCTATGCCCCCGAACAGATACGATTATTAAACGGTATTTAATCACTAATTAAATGGACTTAATCAGTAGCATTAAACAGGCTTTCACGCGGCGCACATACACCGAGGCGGACATGGACAGGCTGATACGGTTTGCCAAAAGCAAACAGGGGCTTAAACTGACCGCGCAGCTGATGCAACAGACCGACAGCCTGACAAAGAAAGACATTGCGACATGGCGGCAGGCATGGCAGGCCGCCATAAGCATAGACACGCCGAACCGCGCGCGGCTGTACGACATCTATACCGACTGCCTCGTGGATCTTCACTTGACGGGATGTATCGGACAGCGGAAAGGAAAGACGCTGCAAAAGGATTTCCGACTGGTGGGAAAGGACGGAAAGGAAAAGGCGGACGCCACCAAACTGCTGCAAAGGGAGTGGTTCAACGATTTCTGCGACCTCGCGCTGGACAGCCGTTTCTGGGGGCACAGCCTTATACAGCTGGGCGACATCGTGTCGGACGAGAACGGGATGCGCTTCGAGGGCGTGGAAATTGTGCCGCGCAAGCATGTATGCCCCGAATACGGGGTAATTACGCCAGAACCCGCCGCCGACTGGCGCACGGGCATACCGTACCGCGACGGGGATTTGTCCCTGTGGTGCGTGGAGGTGGGAAAGCCCAAAGACTTGGGGCTGCTCCTCAAATGCGCACCCTCCTGCATAAGCAAGAAAAACATGCTGGCGTTCTGGGACATGTTCGGCGAGATATTCGGCGCGCCCATGCGCGTGGCACGTACCAACACCACCGACGAGGCCGAACGCCGACGCATTGAGGGGTCGCTGGACAGGATGGGCGCGGCGTTCTGGGCATTGTTCCCCGAGGGCACGGACATCGAAATTAAGGAAAGCAGCCGCGGGGATGCCTACAACGTCTATGACAAGCGCGTGGACAGGTGCAACAGCGAACTGTCCAAAGGCACGCTGATGCAGACAATGACCATCGACAGCGGTTCGTCCCTGTCGCAGTCGGAAACGCACCTTGAAATTTTCGAGGACGTGGTAAAGGCCGACGCAAAGATGGTGGCGAACGTCGTAAACGACAAACTGCTGCCACTTATGGCGCGGCACGGTTTCCCCGTGCAGGGGCTGACGTTCCAATGGGACGACGCGGCATCGTTCAGCCCCGCCGAAAGGCGCGAGGAGGAACGCCTGCTGCTGGAATATTACGAGATTGACCCACAGTATTTCGTCGATAACTACAACATACCCATCACGGGCGTGCGGCAAGCAAAAACACAGCCTGACGCTTTTTTCGGGTAAGCCCCACGGGTGTGGGGCTGCGCAGGGGGTACAAGGCTTTCAACGCGGCGTTGCGTTCGCTTTACGGGCGTGAACTGCTGACGCTGGCCGAGGGCGGACGGCCGTTTGACTTCGACGACGCGCTGTTTGACGAGGCGGCAAAAACGGTGTACCAGAACGGGGGATTTGATGTTTCATGCCTGACAGAACCGCAGGCGCAGGCTCTCATTAACGAGACGCTGCGCGTGATTGACATGGCCGTCGGCAGCGCGCTGCCCCATGAAGTGCCCGACACCATACGTTACGCCCTCGAAAACAACGCTTTTGTGTTTTCGGGATTTAAGACATTCCACGCGCTGCGTGAAGTGGGGCTGTCCATGCTCACGGAAAAGGGCGACATCAAACCGTTCGGGGAGTTCCTGACGGACGTAAAGCGGATAAACGCGCAGTACAACCACAATTACCTGTACGCGGAATACAACCACGCGCTCGGGGCGGCGCAGATGGCGGCCAAATGGCACGACTTCGAACAGGACGGCGACCGTTACAACTTGCAGTACCGCACGGCGGGCGACGACAAGGTGCGCGAGGAACACGCCATACTCAACGGCACGACACTGCCGCCGTCCGACCCGTTCTGGGACATGTTTCTGCCGCCAAACGGCTGGAACTGCCGATGCACGGCCGTACAGGTGCGAAAGAACAAATATCCCGCATCCGACCCAGAACTGGCCATGAAGCGCGGGCAGAACTGCACGGAGGGGGCGAAAAAGGCCATTTTCAGGTATAACGCTGGAAAGTCGCTGCAACTGTTCCCGCCAAAGCACCCGTATTTCAAAGCACCCGCAGAGGCAAAGCAGGTCATCGAACAGGTGACGCAGGAAGCCATCAGGGAGAAACGCATCCGCGACATGGTCGAGGAACTGCCCGACAACCTGACGCCTGAAGAAAAGCAGGCCATTGCCGCGCACAACCTTGAAATAGAAGAAGCCCTGAAAATAACAAAGGGAAAACCTATGACCGTCGAGCAGGCAGACCAGCAGCACGCCAATCCGAACTATGGCAAAAAATACGAATACAGCATCAACTGCCAGACCTGCGCCCCCGCTTATGTATTGCGGCTGATGGGCTTTAACGTGACCGCAAAGGCCAACACCAAAAACTCGTTGTCGGAATACCTGTCACGCCAGCGTTCGTTCGAGGCTTGGACAAACACGGACGGGTCGCCAGCCGTGCCGACGCTGACATACGACTGGATGATAGCAAAGGGATATAAACAGATGTCGAAAAAAAGATATGCTGAATATTTCGAGGAATGCTGCAAGGAGACGGGCGTATATATACTGACTATCGGCTGGAAAGGCGGAGGGGGACACGCAACTGTCCTGCAACGTTTTGAAGACGGTACATTGAAGTATATAGAACCGCAGGTTTACAGTGAGAGAAGCGGGGCGAAAAGGAGCATTGACGAACTGTGCGAAAGCGGGGCGACAAAACCCTACCCCAAAAGAGGCGTGCTGCGTGTTGATAACAAACTGTTCGACACTAAATTTGCATCAATCTTTGACAAGTAAACGGATAATGCCCAATGCTTCAAAGCCCGTTACTTCGGTGGCTTTGCCGTCTTTGAAAAGGTAGATGTAAGGGAAGCCCGTATCAGTGTCCTCTGGGAAACGGAACAAAAAAGCGTCTTTGCCCTTGTACTTACCGAGGTAGTCAAAGGCATCGCCGTAAAGGTCGATAAGACTTTTTGCGGCACTCTTTATTTGTTCGGGCACTTTCATATCGGCAAAAATACGAATTATTTTTTGTTTAATTATAAAAATAACACCCAAAATGATAGACGGGGAACAACTTAAAAGAAACATATTGGACGATATGCGCGTGGAACTCTCCGACGAGTTCGACAAGAACTTCGACCGAAAGGCGTTTTTTACAAAGAAATGGAAACGCCGAGCCAACCCCAACGCGAAAGGATCGCTGCTGATGGTTACGGGAACAATGCGCCGAAGCATCAAGGCGGAAGTAAGAGGAAACGGTGTGCGGTTCACGTCCGCCGTGCCATACGCAGCCATACACAACGAGGGCGGAACTGGAACAAAGCCTGTGCGGCAGCATACCCGAACCAGCAGAAAGGGAAAACAATACACGGTAAAGGCGCACACGCGGAAATTTACCATGCCGAAGCGTCAGTTTGTGGGCGACGGCAAACGGACGCAGGAAATAATAAAGGGCGTCATTGCCGATAACGTCGCGGATTTCAACATGCAACTGTCTAAATTCATAAGGAAATGAGAAAACAGATTTTTCAGGCAATCTGCACACGTCTTACCGAGCGCGTGCCAGATATTCAGTTTATAGACCTGTGGAACAACAACGTCCAGACGCTTAGCGGCGGCGCGGTATGGCCTTTGCCTGCCGTGTTCGTGGAGTTCGAGCCGATAGAGTGGCGGCAGCAGAACAACGGCGCACGGCGCGGCGACGTGGCAGTGCGCCTGCATCTGGTGACGCGAGCCGTCAGCACACACGGGGCGAAAGACCCGAAAATGTCCGACGCGCTGGGGTTTCTTGATTTGATAGACCAGATAAATGCCGCCATGCAGGGATTGCGGGGGGATAACTTTTCAGGCTTCCAGCTGACTACCTCGGCGACCAACCACGACCACGCGGAACTGATGGAGAGCGTCGAGCGGTACACCACCAGCGCGCAGGACATCACGGCAGTGCCGAAAGCCGCGAAAGTGACGGGGATTGCCCCGACGCTGCGGAAAGGGTAAGAAAAAGCCCCGCGTTCAGGTCGCGGGGCTTTCATTGAGTGCATCCCATAAAGTGAGTTGCTGCGGCTGCTGCACGGGCGGAGGCGTCGGTATGCCTAAATAATTCAGGTAGGTGCGATAGCAGATTTTGAACTTTGGAAAAATATGCTGCCGCCATACGGCCTTGTAACACCGCGCCTGATTGCCGCTTTCATAGTGCTGCTCGGTTATGGCGCGAACCATCCTTACACGCTCTATGGTACTTTCGTGGTGTTTTCGTTTCTCCATCTGCTAATTTTTACTACCTTTGCAAGCGTCCTTTTGCAAAGGCTTTGCGCTGGCTCGCTGTTAATTACGCAGATGGAGCTGGCGCGGCTTTTTAAGCCGCTGTTTCCTCTTTTTTGGGTTCCACGAAAAAGGTTTCATCCTGAACGACTTGAATACCGCAACGGTTCATGTCGTCTGCCATTCCCTCAATATCACGATCTGCGAGCAGTTTGTCTTTGGTGATTTCTTCGGTAGTACGAATATACGAGGGTAAAAATTCACGAACCAATTGTAATGCACTCGCCCATGTAAAGCCTTTCAAGGTTTTTAGTTTTGGAGTACCTGTACGAAAGCCAATTGTGCCATGAACCATGTCGAGACTTTTCTTTTTGGTGAACAGACTGCCTTTATTCTCACTGGCGTATGCCTGTAAGGTGTCAAATGCCATTGCTTTCTGCCCTTCCAAATCTGCCAGTTTTTCGGCATACTTTTCGCGGATTTTAGCACATTGCAGTTCAATGTCTGCTGTTATTTTCGCCGTTTGGGCGTCAGCTTTGGCAAACAAGGCAAATGCCTCGTCAGCAGCTTCGCGGCTTACGCCGCTGATAATGGTTTTCTTTTCTCTTTTTGCCATTGTTGTAAAATAATTATTGGGTTATTAAATTTATTGGGTTATTAAATAGTGATTAAAGACTGTTTATTTATCCTCGCAAACAACGAAGTCATAAGGCAATGCTTTAACCTTGATTTCTTTCTCCACTTGTTCGGGATTTATGCCATGCTTACTAAATTCGATGCGGGTTTTAAGGAAGTCCCAACACTGCGCTTTTATTTTTTGAACAGAGCATTCACTATCTTTCGGAATAAAAATGCCCTCCAAATAGATTTTATTAAATCCTTGTGGCCTAATAACCACCGTTACAGCATAATGCCGTGATTGTTTTTCTGATTTTCCCATTTTTTATACTATTAATCGTTATCAAAGTGCTGGTAAATATCATCGGCGTATTCGGCCATGTCGGCCTGCGTTTGCGCCCATTCGGCAAGTTCCTGCATGAACGCCGCGTATTCCTCGCTTTCCATTTCGACGGTGCGCTCCCTGATGGCGCGCTGAACGTCTTTCATTACTGTACTGCTCATGTTTAATTTTTATTACTATATCATTGAATTGCTTTGCTGTCATGGCAAAAACACGACACGCCTGCGCGAACTCTGAAAGGGACACCGCACACTCGCGGGCGGCTTTTGCGTCAATTTCCCATTGCCTCATAAACTACAGCTTTGATGGTTTCCACTCGATTGTTATCACGGCATCGAGTTTACCGCTACCGTTACACACGGGGCAGTCTATTTTCACACGCTCCCGCTGTTGTTCACCCCAAAAGAAGCCGTTACCGTGGCAATACCCGCACGAATGGCCGTTGCTGGTAATGGTTTCTTTCATATTGCCGACCCCGACAAATTCAGAGGGCGTTATTTTAATAATATCGCTTTTTGCACTCATGCTTTTCTTGTTTTGATAACTATTTTATCACATTTGTTAATCAGTGTTCTTACTTCTTTCCCATACCATGAACACCAATAGTATGGCTGAAACAAATTCGGTGAATGTGTACAATATTCACATGTTTCACATATATGGACTTTGTTCATTTGTTATTGCTTGAAACATATTGTACTGAAAATCATATCCCAATGCCCGCAGTCGTTTCTCCTGTACCGTACTGCGGTTATTGTCACTCTCTGGAAGCACGGCCACCCGTTGCTCGCGGTTGAACTGATAGCCTTTTTTCCGCATCTGGTAACGTAGGTTGCGTTCCTTACGCATTTGCTTGTCTTCCGTTCCCATGACCTAATAATGTTTGCATAAGCAGGGTGTCGGCTATATCATTCACCGCCTGCGCGTCTTTTACTTTGTTATTGAATGCGGCTACCAGATTACGCAACCTTTCACGCGGTATCTTGTTAAAATCGGTGTGACCCGTGGCACGGCAGGCAATGCCTTTAATCACCGTGGCGTTGCTTTCTTTGCCCGTGGCTTTCAGATAGCCACCAATGGCGGCCATTACACGCTTGCGCAGTTTGTCCATTTCACCCGCGCCCGTCTTTTCGTTCGCCTGTGACGAAAGTTTGCCGCACACGTTTATCAAATCGTGAGTGTCCATGTCGCGGCTGCTTTCAACCCCGTAACTTTCCACGATGGCGCGTTTCTCGGCATCGGTCAGTCCCAACACGCTGCAAAGGGTGTGGAACTTCTTCAAAATATCCCTGTGGATTTTATCCATCGTCTTGTTTTCTGCCATATCTTTTTACATTTTATCAATCCAATACTCCTGTGCGCCTGCCTCCCATATCACGAAGTCCGCGCCACCCTCGCCGAGGTCGGCAACCTCGTAACGGGTAGTAACAAATGCCTTGTAACCCTCCACGCGTATTTTTATCTCACTGTCATAGCGGATATTCTGTGCCATCATGCCTTTGGGCTGGCCTGCCTTTTCATGACTGATGAAAATGAACAGCTTGTCGGGGAACTCGTCACGCAAAGTCTGGTACTGATCCATATTGAAACGCCTTAAATAATGCACGCTGTCAATCACAATCACGTCAGGACTTTGTTTCTTCTTCAAACGGGTACGCAGTTCTTTCAACTGTTCTTTATTCAGCAGGATAATACGGTTGCCGACTTCCGCCATGCCCACACGTTCCCATGCCTTTTGCAATGACAGGCTTAAACCCTGTTCCAGACTGTTGTATGCCACGCGGCGAAAGCGGGTAAGGTACTTGCAGACCTGCATCACAAAGGTGGTTTTACCGCAACCGCTGCCGCCGTAGATTATCCACGCGCCCCGCAGTTCTGGCCGCCCGAAGCTGGCAAGAAACGCCCCGTCAAAGTCGGCCACCTCAAATTTTGCCGTCAGCACGTTTTTATTGCTTATCGCCCGTCCCATAACACTATTGCAATTCGATTATTTCACCTTTGGCAGCCTGTAAAAGCATCCGCAATTCTGCGGGACGCAGACCGTCATAAACAACCTCCACGCAGCACTCGCGCCGAACATTCCGCGACACAATCAGTTCGCAAGTCGTGTTATCCGAAAGCCATTTTTCCAGCATGTTGCGCACGCCTTTGGCTGTAGCGACTACCACTATTTTTTTGCTCATTTCACACCCTCCTTTTGTAAAGCCCAAATAGCGCGTTTTACACGGCGCAAATCACATTCGCAGTCCTCCACTATGCGGTTGATGGCGCTCGTGGCTGTAATGCCGTTTGCCACGCAAATGGCGGCTATATCTTCGCTGTTCACCACCTGCAACTCCACAAACTTGCGCCCTATGCGGCTGTAAATTTCCTCGTACCCCTTGCGTTTGGTGCGCAGACCCTTTTTGATACGCTTATCCAGAAAATTGGTAGCGCAAAGGATGATGCCGCAATGTCCCTCCAGCTGGTTGTAAAGACTGATAAAGAAATACAGCACCTGATCCGAAAGTTTGTCGGCCTCGTCAAGCACCACAAGCGGGTTTTCCTTGCGTTTGAGCGTGTCGATGATGTCGTCCATCATATCCGACACCGTGCTGCCCGTGAAGTCCACGCCCATACATTGCAGCAACTTGCCCATGAACGTGCGGCGGTTCCAATATTCGGAGCAGCAGAGGTGGTAAACATGGCGGTGGGTGGCGGCGTAGTTCTTTATGGCTTCCGTCTTACCACAACCAGCGTCACCCGTAACGGCCAGCACAAGGCTGTCCTCACGGGCATTGTCAAGCAGAAAGCCCATGCGGCTGTACGCACGTGTTTCAGCGATGCGCCACGCTTTTGCCTCGTGCCCTGTCTGGGCGGCTATCGTGCGCCACATCTCATCGCTGATGGTGTCCCAATCACCTGCCAGCACCTTGCTGACAGTGGCCGCGCTTACGCCGTTCATACTGTTGGCCGCCTTGTTCTGGCTGCCTTTCTGCGCGCAGTAGTCTTTAAGACGTGCGGCAATCTGTTGTTTTTCGTCCTTTTGCATCTTATTTCGTTTTAGAAAATTGAATAATCGTCTTTATCCGAGGCGGCCGCGCCCTGCGGTATCAGGGGTACTTCCACCGTCTTGACCTCTACCGCCTCCACGTCAATGGCATTCAGGCGTTTCTGCGCTTTCGGCAGTTTGTGCTGCCCGCGGCTGTCACATATTAGCAAGCGGTTGAGGATATTGTCCTGTGCAATAACGGGCTGCACCTTTTCATAAGCCAGCGCGAGGCGTTCCGTTACATGTTGTTCCAGATGCCTGTTGAAATCCTGCACCTGTTGAAGTGCGGCCGCGTCGCCCTCCTTGCGGTCGGCAAGTGCCATCGGCTGCACGTATTTTTCTGTCAGCATGAAGCGCAGCGTGCCGTCTTCACTTACCGCCAACACCTCATGCAGATTATCGGGGTCGTATTTCACCGTCCAGCGTCTGCCTGCATATTGACGGAAACGCACGTCGAAACAGTCATAATCGCGTTTCACACCCAAAAGTGTAGGCCGCAGACCGCTGCCCTCGATGGCGTTCTTATAGCCTGTTTCCGCACCGAAATTCAGTAGGTATTGTTCGCGGCTTAACGGCAGGCGGCGTTCCGCGGGCAAGTTCTCCATAAGTTTGCGGAACTGTTCTACCTTGCGCTGGCGTTCCATCTGCATGATGCGGTCTATCTGTTCACGCACACCCGCTTCGTCGGGGAAACTGTGCCGCAGCATGTTCAGGGCTTCACTGTTTGGCTGCTTGCTGGGGTCGGTGGTTATGCCAAAGCCTGACCAGTTGTTGAACAGCTTGCAGTATGTCTTATTCAGGTAGCCGAAATAAGGCTCTATCACTTTGGCCTTTGCATTCTTTACGCGGGCAGGCGTCAGTTTGTCGCCCATCACGTTATAAAGCGGGGTCATGGCTTTAATGCCGTAGTGGTCACACTGTATCTGGTTTGCCCGAAGCATGACCCCGAAAAGTTCCTCGCTGTGTTTGGCTGCGTCGCGCAGGGCTTCGGCTATAAGTTCGGGCGTTTCGTGTGTACCTATGGCATAGCCTATCGGGTAATTGATACAGGGGTCAAGCACCACTTCCAGCGTCAGGCGGTTATGGAATGTCGTAACGTTACGGCCTTTGCTGTCGGTTTTCGTTGTCTGGTAAAGCAGTTCCACGTCCCAACCGTCAAGCGTCCACATGAGGAACGGAGCGGTCGGTCTGGTGCGCTTCACCTGCATGGATTTCGTGTTGCGGAAATTCGTACTGCCCAAACGGCCTGCCGATGTCACCAAGTCCAATTTTTCACGCCACACGGCCACTGCGCTGGGGGTTATCGCTTTCCAATCTTGCTGCTTCGCCACGGCATTGTACAAATTGGCTATCGCCACATTGTCGAGGTTGTTGTGGTGGCCGATAAGCTGCACAAGCACGCTTTCTTTCACATCGTCATCCACCTTTGCGGCGTTGGAGTTCTGGAACTTCTTGCTGATGAAACACACATACCCATCATGCAGGTATTCGTTGAACTTACGTTGCAGGCGGCGGTCGCTTTCAGGCAGGGAGTGCGGGAAACGGTCGGCCAGACGTGGCAGGGCTACCGCGGCTTTGCGCCAGAACTCCGTCTTGTTCAGGCGCGGTTTGCTCTGACGCAGGCGGTGGCTGTTGCTGGTTTCGATACACTGCCGAAAAGCGTTCATGATGGCGCAGTTGTTTGAATATTCCGCCTGCTTTTCGGTAGTGAGGTGGCGACCGTCGGCCAGCACATAGTCCGCGTAAAATTGCATGGCCTGTCCGTCGGGTGTGATTGTGTCCATAAAAGGCTTGCTGTCGGCTTTTTCCTGTAAGTCGGGGTAACGGCGGTAAACCTCCGTGCGATATTTCAGTGGCAGGCTTTCAACGGCAAACAGCGCGGGCGTCCCATAGCAGGCACGTTGCACCTGCTTGATTTGCTTACGACGGCGCAGGTTTTTCACCGTGTCTTCCGTCATAATACCAGCAATCAGCTCGGTGTGACTTATACAAAGCGTGTTACCGTAATATTCCATATTTTACATTGATTGTGCTTCCGCCTGTATGGCGGGGAACTGGTCTAACATTACGTGTTGATAGTTCTTTACAGACTTGCCGTCTTTGATGATGTCCACGCGCCCCGTGTTCTTGTCGCATTCCAGCATCACGCCATTGGGGAAATACTGACGCATATAGCCGTCAGCATCGTGCATCGTTTCAATCGCAGGTGAGGCAATCATTAAGATACCTCCGCGCTGCTGCGCCAGATGGCGGATTTTTCGCGCCCGTGGGCTGTCGCCCCCACGTTCAACAAAAGTCAGTGCCCGCCATACCGCTATTTTAGTAGTCCTGAACGTCTTAATCAGGAACTCACGGTTTTCTTTCGTTACTGCTATGTACTTTTCCATGTCCCAGTTTATTTCAGATTGTCGTTGATATATTGCATATCCTCACTCCAAAGGGGAAGCCCCATTTTGATTTTACAAAGCGTTACTTGCTTTTGCCCGATTAATTTCACGGCCGCACTATAAAGATCTGTGTCGTTATATGCGCTGGCCTTGCCGATAAGGAACTCCGCAAGTTCTTCCCGTTCTTTATTTACAGCCTTTCTCAAAAAACTGAGTTCTGCCTCCATTCCGCCAACACGCCTACCGATCGCTTTCAAACATTGGCGTAGTTCGATATGGTCGTTTGCGCCATCATAGGCACACATGGCTCTCATCTCTTTACAGAACTCGTCTTTGTCCATATCTCCAGCAGCCATGTAGAGGGTTTCCACCAAATGGTAATCTTCCGCTGTTATCAGCCTCCGTGTACGGTCTTCAAATTCTTTCTGTGTCATTGTCCTTTCACTTTTAGAGTTTAACATTCTTCGGTCTCGGCCTTTTTTCGTATCTTTGGCCGCCGTGTTATTAGTTTCACGCCACAAAGATAGTATGAGAATTTCATACTACAAAATATTAACATGTATTTTTTCATACTTGAAATACTTTATGGATGAAAATTTCAGATTTATAGAATTACTTGATACTCTGAAAGCAAACGGGGTTATATCTGACTACGTACAGGTTTCCAAAGAATTAGGAACGAACAAGGCCAGCATCAGCGATATAAAAAGCGGCCGAAAAAAACTATCTATTGACTTATTGCGTCGTATGAAATTATCATACCCTCAAACAAATATTGAATGGGTGATAATGGGGGAGGGGGACATGATACTTTCGACATCTTCAGAAACGCACCAAACACAAGCATCTGGGTTAGAAGAACGCCTACTTTCTTTCATCCAAGAAAAAGATATTGTAATCCGCGAGCAAGCCGAAGAAATTGGACAACTGCGTGAACGTATTGCCCAAATGCAACAGCGTTTTGAAAAAGATGCAGCCAATGCGAACACAGACACTATTGCCAGTGTCGGCTAATTCGGTACACCAATACACCGTTCACACTGATACTGCCAACGCCCCTAAAATGGCATAAAAAAGATGGTGATTAGCTGTTTTCTTCATTTTTTGAGAGTAAAACACACATTAAACAGTTATAATCAACAACTTAAACAGATTATAACCGTTATTTTTCCTATGTTCAAAAAGAAATTAAAGGGGTAGATTTTCACGAAAAAACCGCTTTTATATAGCTGTTTTTGCCACTTTGGGGGAGTATTCACCATATACGCAGACACCCCAACTGACACCCCAACTGACACCCCAACCCCGTTTTTTCAAACGAAACGTACCGTTTTACCTCCTACCCTACCCGACCATTTACTACCTCAATCCTACCATTCCCGAAAGCCCATTTAACAGGTGATTAAACGCACGTCAAAGGGTATTTTCTCGCATTTGCTGCCTCGCCTCTCCCCTACCCTGCCCTACGAACAGGCGACATGGCCAAAAGCCCCATTTCACGCCGTTATTGCTCGTTTGCAGTGGTGTACTCACCAGACAAAAGAAAGCGGCCAGAAAGCCCCCAAAAGCCATCTGACCGCCTATGCGATTAAAGCAAATTAAACCTGATGCAAAGCCGCATTAAACACCTGCTTAAACACTTTGCCCTCGTTCTTAAAGCAAAACTAAACCAACTTAAACCTTTTGTGCGTTTCGTTTTCCACCCCTCCACCCTACTACCATCACCTACTTACCGAATTATCAAAGGTTTACACATTCAAACGCTCTTCATACTGTTGTACGCTTCGTTTTCATGCCCATAG
>PPYF01219449.1_pt1 | contig 35072 bp, 42 predicted proteins | sample 1559871 | NCBI WGS metagenome assembly PPYF01 (sample SAMN08240021, study PRJNA423297) | Human gut metagenome, whole genome shotgun sequencing project.
CCGAGTGGCCAATGGGGACAGACTGTAAATCTGCTGCTTTTCAGCTTCGGTGGTTCGAATCCACCCGCGCCCACCAAGATAAAACACCTAGAAACGTGAGTTTCCGGGTGTTTTTCTTTTGCTGTAACCCACAGTCAAACCCACTTTTGCGGGAAACTATGCGAAAATCAAGCAAAAATAGGCTGCCACGCATCACACTCGCATGGCAGCCGTTTCGTTACCCTCTCACCACGGCATTGTAAAGCATCTCCAGGAACTGCACCGCGCTGGGTGCACCGGTCAGCGGGTAGCCAGCCAACTGCTGAACGCCTTCGGGATTGAGCGCCCAGGCTTTCTCTGCTGCACGCCGAACGGCACTTTGAATGGCAGACCACTTGCAGCTTCGCTGGTCTGAGATGGGGGTATAGATCTCTTTCTGTACAGCTTCCAGCCGGTCCTCCTGCTCACAGATCAGAGCCACGCATTCGCATAGGATACGGTAATTCTTTGAGCTCCGGGTAATTCCCAGCGGCCGGAGGATTTGATCCAGCTGGGCGGGGGAGTTCGAAAGTTTCACGTCGGGCATAGTTTGCACATCCTTTCTATCCAACTTTAACCGGAAAATGTCAGAATGTGCTGGATAATGCTGAATGCGTCGGAATATGCCGAAACATGCCAAAAGAAAACAGCCCCGAGGAACCATCAGGTCCCCCGGGGCTGCTGCTATGTACGGTAATTGGATCTTACTTGATCTTCCCCTGCATCTGATCCAGCAGCTCATCGGCGCGGATGGCCTCGGGAGTAAAGCTGTTGTTCTCCCACCATGCCCAGATGGCGGCAGCGGTGGTCAGGCCAGCGGTCACCCACTGCTCCACGCTGGCGCTGTCGATGGGCAGCACCGGCTTGCCTGCTGCACTCAGCAGCTGATTGACGAGGGCCAGTGCCAGCACAACAGTGCGGGCGATGGTCGCGGCGGGGATGGCGGGGGTGTTGTTCTCAGTGATGTGTGCGTTCATAATGTCAGTTCCTTTCTTCAGTCGTGGATGGGTAAAGCGCAGGCTCTCTTGTACAATTCCGTGCCGGTGCCGTTGCCGCCCATCACATGATAGGTCTTGTAGAGGTAATTCAGGTTGCGCAGGCCGTCGCGGGTGATGTACCCCAGCTCCATAAAACGGTAGCACTCGGTATAGATGCGGTCGTGCAGCAGGGCCAGCACCGCGTCCCACAGGGCCTTGATCTTGGGGATGGCGGCAAGGATCGCGCCGCCGATCAGAGCACAGAGCCACCCGGCCCAATACTCCGTGATAAACTGCCACATCGGTCTCACCCCTCCTCGTCATCTTCCCACGCCTGCTGGATGCGCTGTCCGTTGTGACACACCGCATCCAGAACGGCATCTGCTTGGATATTGGATGCCAGCAGGGCCTTGTCTTGGGTATTCATGTTGTAGTACCCCGTGAACACCTCACCGTCTGCCTGAGGCGCTGCTACGGTGATGCGGTCGATCTTGTGCTCTTCCAGTGTAGCTAGAACCTCCGAGAGCCAGGGTGCGTATGGTGCATCTGAAATCAGATAACTTGCCATCGGTCTCACCCCCTGACCTGCCCCAGCCCGGCCCGCTGGATGATGGCAGCGTAGTCCTTGTAGGCCACGCTCAGGTCTGCGCCCTTGGCGATGCCGGGGATCTTGCCGCTGCTGGTGTACTGCCACATCCCAAAGGGCCAGCCGGGGGCGGGCTTCTTGGTGCGATAGGCTGCCAGCCATACGTCGTAGGGCTTGAGGGCCGCGCCGCCCATGTAAAGGTTGGTCTGCCCGAAGTTCAGGCCGGTGTAGAGCATGGCGTACACGCCCCAGCTCTCCACCACGCTCAGGCAGTGGGCCACGATGTCAGTCAGGGTGGCCTTGCTCAGGGCCTCCTGCAGCTTGTCCTCGATGTCCACGGCCACCGGCAGCTGGAACGTTCTGCCGCCCAGCGCCTTCTTGAACAGGGCCAGCTCCTTGTCGGCCTGTGCCTTGGTGGTTGCCTTGAAGTAGCCGTACACGCCCACCGGGATGCCCAGTCGGGTGCACTCGGCGTAGTTGCGGGCAAAGAAGGGGTCGATGTAGGGTTTGCTGGGCTTGCCCTCTTTGCTGTTGCCCATGGCCCGGATCATCACGCCGGAGACAAGGCCGCTTGCCTTGACCTTGTCCCAGTCAATGCGGCCCTGCCAGCGGGAAACGTCAAGTATGGTTCTGGGCATTGCTCTGCGCCTCCTTTGCAGTATTCAAAGTGCCTCCCACATAAACTCGCCAACTCGTACCGGTGTCATCATTGGGCCAAATCGTGACATGCTTTCCACTGCAGATTGGCCATGCCTTGAAATGTCGAATCCCATACATTTCACTGCCGAATGTATGCGCTCCCGGTTTTGCTGTGCAGGGATGATGCGGTAGCTCGTCCATGGTCATGGTATGCACATGGTAATGCTGCGGGTCTTTCTGATACTCAGCTCTCTGTAGGGCAACAGCTTCCTGCACGATCTTGTTAAGCCCTGCCTGGTCATACTCCATTTTGAAAGTTCCGCTCTCGAGCAGCTCGTCCAATGTGCCCTCCAGGGTCGTGTCACCCAGTGTGATGCGCACCTTCAGGTCATCCATTGCTCTGCGCCTCCTTCTCGGTCAGCTGGACGTGGATAGCTTCCAGGTCGTCAGCGGTCAGGGCAGGGTAATCCGCCGCGATTGCCTCAAAGGCTTCGCCGTTGTTCAGCCGGATGCGGAATGCCCGCACCATGATGCGGAGTTTCAGGTTGTTCAGCGTTTTCATAGTTTTAACCTCCAATCAAATCGGCCATCATAAGCACAAGGTCGTCGTTTGCCGCTTCCAGAGCGTCCATGCGGCCCGGCACGGTTTCCAGCTCTGCCTTTTTCTTCGCTTCGGCGGCAGCGGCTTCTTCTGCCTTTTTCTTGGCTTCAGCCTGTGCAGCCAGCTCTTCGGCGGTGTAGCGGATGTACCGCATCACCGGCACTTCCTCATCCCAGGCGGGCTGAGGGTCAACACCGGGCACATCGATGACCTTCACCATGTCCCGGCCAATCTCTTTACCATCCCGATAGTAGATGGCGAGAGAGCCGTCCGGCAGCTTTGCGGTCTCTCTGTGCCACTGCGGAGCTGTGCCCTCTACGGCATCATGGTGAACGACTTCCACATCTTCCACCAGATAGCCAGCTTCCAGATCCGGCTCAGTGGTCAGCACAATGCCAGTCTCGTCAATAATTTTCATGTGCGCTCCTTTCATGCGGCATTATCCACCCGCACCCAGATGTACAGGGCATAGTAAGGGTTCAGGATGCTCATTGCCTGCCCGCTGCCGGTGCTGCCGATGCTCACGGTATGAGAGTGAGCGCCAGCGTCCCCGATGCTCACGGTATGGGTGTGGCTTCCCGTGCCGTTCGTGCTGAAGCTGTGGGTGTGGGAACCATCAGAACTGGTTGTAAAATTATAATTAGCCCAGGAAGCTCCATAGTTCCTAATACGGTACGATTCGCCATCATCGCCGCCACTCTTATACTCAGCATTCACCTTATGGCTATGCTCACCCGCACCGTTGGTCGTGCCACTGTGGCTATGCCAGCCTGCGCTGTCGGTGGATGCACTGTGGCTGTGGGAACCAGCGCTGCCGGTACTGCCACTATGGCTATGGCTCGGCATTTCGGCAGTAGTCTGGGTGTGGGTGGCGCTGCCGCCGGTGGTGCCCACAGGGTAGGCACTGGAAGCGCCCATGATAAACTCACCTTCGACGCGCTCCCATGTGCCGCCGATAAAGCTTGCCGGGCTGGTGGGGTCGTTGCTGGCCCAGTACCTGACTCTCTTGTAGTCCTCTTCCCGCTGGGCAGCGAGCATCTCCTTGATCAGCGCCCGGGTCGCCGCAGCATCGGCGGGGGCCCCTGCGATGGAGACGGTCGTGTCGGTGTTTGCCGCCTTTTTAGCTTCCTCCGCCCAGTTCTTGGATGCTTCCTCACTGGCTTTGGCATTGGTAGCAGAGGTAGCCGCTGCCGTCTTGCTCTTCTCTGCCTCCCCGGCCTTGGTGGCGGCGGTGGAAGCGCTCCCCGCAGCGGCGGTGGCCTGCTGGGTGGCGGTGTTTGCCGCAGCGGTGGCCGTTTTGGTGGAGGCCGCCACGTCGTTCAGGGCCGTGGTGCGGGCCTGTGCGATATCCTGCAAGGCGGCGGTGTGCTCCGTCTCCGTGTCCTGCAGGGCCTGCTTGGCAGCGGTCTCACTGGCCTTGGCGCGCTCCTCGCTGGCAGCGGACTTGGTCTCGCTACTCTTGGCGGCCTCTGCGCTGTCCTTGGCGGCAGCGGCACTGCTGGTAGCTTTCTCCTCCAGTGCGTTGATGCGCTCCCGGGCAGCGGCCAGCAGCTCGTCGGTGGGGATGCCGGTCACACCGTCCCGCACGATGCCGCAGAGCTTCTCGTCCAGCCGGGTGTCGGTGATCTGGCCGGTGGTGACGGCGGTGGAGCCTGCCGGGCGGGTGATCTCGGCAAGGCAGAGGTCGTAGATCAGCTCGGTGCGGGAGATGGCCGGGGCCGTGGGTGTGCTGGATGCCGTGCCCTGCAGCACCTGCAGGCTGGCGGCTCTGGCACCGGCATCATAGCGCATGACGATTCGATCGATGCGGGGGAGAGACGGGTCGGCCAGCGGCAGGGCCAGGGTGTCGGCCTCCCGCTTGGTGATGGAGTAGCCGGTGAAGCGGCTGGGGTGCACCCAGCCACGGCCCGCCCCCACGGTGACCTTCAGCCCGCCTGCGGCTGTCACCGGGAAGTCGTCCTCAGCGGAGCTGAACACGCCGCTGGTGCGGCCCGCAAGGTAGGCCGCCACGTCTGCGGCATCGAAGTCGAACCCGTTGGCGGGATATAAAACGATTTTGCTCAAAAGATCATCTCCTTACAGCTTGCGCCAGACCGGCGTGCCCAGCCGCACGGTGCGGGTGGTGCTGTCACTCTGGCTTTGGGTGATGACATCGGCCACCCGGACGGTGGCCTTGTAGCCCAGCTCCGGGATGGTGCAGTGGGCCACATCCCCGGGGGAAAGGCCCTCGGCATCGATGGTCAGCTCAATGGAGCCGGTGCGCAGCTGTTCCAGCAGTTTGTTGGTGCCCCGGGCCATGAGCCGCTCGAGGTAGGCTTCGCTCTTGTTGGTCTCGCCCTTTTCCTCGTCCGGCTGCACATCCCGTGCATCCACATAGAGCTCCCGCCGGTCGGCCCCGGTGGCATCCGTCAGGCCCACGGTGACGGTGGCCCGGTTCTCGCCCTCGCCAGCGCCCTGCACCACGGCAACGTTGGCATAGTCGCCGTCCCCAAAAGCCCACGCAGCCTGCTGCAAGTTGCCCCACTTGGTGGAAAAACGGTTGTTTGGATCAGCGGTGGGCCGATAGACCTCGAACGTTAGTTTTTTCTGGTCGTTTTTACCACTGAGCCGCACCCGGAAGCCCAGATCACAAGCCGCGCCGATGGTCATCAGGTAGTCCATGATGCTGCCGCCGGAGGTCTGTGCAGTGTAGGTGGTGTCGAAGCCCACAGCAGCACCCAGCTCCAGCTTGGGCCATGGCTGCATTGCGCTGACCAGTCTGCGCATGGCCTGTTCCGCGTTCTCGTTCTTCACGATGCTGGTACCGGCCCGCTTGGTGAAGATCCACGTCCCCGGGAAGCCGGTGACCACTAAGTTGCTGTCCTGATTCTCGTTGCTCCGGTGGCAGATGCGCATGGGCACATCGCTGTCATTGCGGCGCAGCCAGCGGCCCTCCCGGAGAAGAGCGAGGTTCTCCTCGGTGGGCCGCACTTCCAGCGTCATGCTCCCCTCGGTGTTGTAGGGCTCGTCCCAGTAAAGGCTCACCCACACCTCCACCCGGCCCAGCCGGGCGAGGGTCAGCTCGTCCAATACGTCCAGCGTCACGAGATCACCTCCGGCAGGATGCCCGAAACCATGGGATAAAAGCGCACCGTCACCTGCAGGCTGGTCTCGCCGCTGTCGGCGGTGGCTTTGAGTAAGTTGTCGCCCGGGGCCAGCTCCAGCAAGTCGCTGTCCTCATCCAGCAGGGAGAAGATGTTCTCCTCCGTGCCGTCCTCTGTCCGCTTGACAGCCAGCTTGTCGGTGGTGGTGCGGTAGATTTCGATGACCTGCCCGGGGGTCAGGGTGGTCAGGATGCGGATGCTCTGGCCGGTGACGATGTTCAGCACGGTGGGGTTGACCACAGCGCCGTCGCTCTTGAGGGTGGCCGTGAAGGGCACTGCCAGTGCCCCGGGGTTGACCGCGTTCAGCCAGCCGACGGAGGTGCGCACGCCGAAACGGTGGGGTGTGCTGTAGTTGATGGGCAGCCTGAAGCTGGGCACAAAGCCGTTGATGCAGAAGCTCTGGGCGGTCAGGTCGTACCAGAAGGGTTTCGGGCAGAAGAGCATGAAGGCCAACACCGGGTAGGGGTGGATGCTCTTTGTGTAGGGGGTCTTGGAAAGCACGAAACGACAGAAGAATTTATCCTCGAAATATATTGTGCCGCTGGTGAAATAGGGCAGCTTTTCCAGCAGTAATTCCGCATCCGCATCGCCGTGGGAGCTGTGGCAGTGGATGATGAGCTCACGGCTCACCCCGGCCACGCTCTGGCGCTCCACGCTCACGCCCACCTGGTTCACGCCCTGTGCGGTCTGCACGTCCACGTCTACGCCATTGATGGGGTCGAGGGAGTAGGGCGTGCCGTAAGCCCACCCGATGTCGAGAGTGGCCCCGGCATCCGTGACCAGCTGCAAATGGTCTTTTCTGAATGGCATTGTGGAGCCCTCCTTTCATCGTTTCTGGGCCTTGGCCCGGTCGGCTTCCCAGCGTGCTTCCCGCTGGAGGTCTGCCGCCGTCTGGGCCTTGGAGTAGATATACTGGTTGACCGTGGTGTCGCCCTCCCGGTGGTACTGGTTGGCGGCTGCGGCCACCTGTGCCGTGCCGGAAGCGGCCACAGACCGGCTGATGGCCATGTTGTCAGACAGCACCAGCGTGTTGGCCTGCCGCACCATCTCGGCCAGCTTGCTGTTTGCGGCCAGCAGGGCCTCGGTGTTGGCCTCCACAGCGTCGGTCAGGTCTTTGTCCGGGGTGGGGGCTGTCGGCGTGGTGGAGCCAGGTTTTGTGCCTGTGGTGGTCTTAGCGATGTCATCCAAACTGCGCTCAATCTTTGTCTGGATGCCATCCACATAGGTGGTCACGGTCTTGTAGGAGCGCTCCACGCCGTCCACCAGCTTCGTGCCTGCCTCGGTGACGGTCTTGGTCACCCGCTGGGTGATCTTGCCGGTCTCGTCCTGCAGCTTCTCTGTGAGCACCTTGGTGGTCACGGTGCTGCCGTCGGCACTGGTGGTCTTGCTGGTGTCGGTCATGCTCTCGATGACCTTCTGGGAGTTGGTAGACGTGCCGGAACTGCTGGGGTTGTTGATGGCTTCCTGCTGCTTTTTCCGTGCCTCCTGCCGGGCCTTGCGGTCGGCAGCGATTTGGTTGGCATAGTCCCAGGCGGGGTTACTGACATAATCGAGCGTACCGCCGTAGAGCCACGCCACCTTGTTGTACATCCAGATCAGGCCGTTGATGAGGACAACGAAGCCCTCGATGCCCGCCGCCACGATGCGCATCAGGCCCTCGAAGATGTAGCTCATAAAGTCCTCGACACCCGCCCAGACGGACTGGAAGCCGTTGGCTACTTCTTTGTTTTTGCCGGAGAAGTTCAGCAGCGCACCCACCAGCATCCCGATGAGGGAGATGACAAAGAGGATGGGGTTCGCGTCCATGGCCACGTTCAGGGCGGTCTGCCCGGCTGTGGCACTGGCTGCGGCGGGAACGAACTTCGCCACCAGACCCATGGCCAGATTGGCGAGGTTCCCGAACACGCCGCTCAAAGCGCTGCCCAGCTGGTTGAGCGCCCCCAGAGCGATGCTGTTGATCTGGGTCTGCTGTTCCTTGGTGCAGGCCTGCCAGAAGTAGGAAGCCGCCCACAGGCCCAGGCTCTCGAGGTCGCCATCCTTGAGGGCCGTTGCCAGCGTCTCGATGGCCCCCAGCGCATCCGTCTGGATGTCGGACTGGATCTGCGCCCAGCTCTCGGTGAGCTTGGTGCGGAACTGGGAGATAAGAAGTTCTCCGGCGCTTGCGTACTGCGGCCCGGCATCCTCAATGGTCTTAGCCACGGTCTGGGTGCCATCTGCGGCGATGGTAGTCACGGTCTTGACCGTGCGCTGTACGCCGTCGATGATTTCAGTGCCGGTGGCGGTGATCGTCTGTTCGACCTGCTCAGAACCGTCGGCCAGCAGTTTCGTGGTGGTCTCGGTGGTGGTCTTTACACCGTCTACAAGGGCGGTCTGGGTGTCCTTAGTGGTGGATACCACATCCCGGACTGCCTCGATGCTCTGGGTGACCTTCTGGCTGCCGTCCGCTGCCGTGGTGGTGATGGTTTTAACGTCCGAGAGGACCCCGTCCACCATCTGACGGCTGGTTTCGGTGACGGTCTGCTTCTGCTGTTTCGTGCCGTTTTTCAGGGTCTCATGGACCGTTTCGGTGGTACGGGTGACCCCGTTCTCAATCTGCGTGCTGGTGGAGGTAATAGAGTTCACTACCTCAGATGCAGCCTTTTTGGCGGAAGAACTGGCCTTTTTCGAGGATGCGGAAACAGCACTGGCCGCTTGCTCAGTGGTCTTTTGTGCGGCTTTGGCCTCCTCTTGCAGTTCCGTCCAGCTCTTGGTGCTGATGCCTTGCCCGGCCTGGGCTGCCTTGTGTCGGGCCTCCCGGTTGGCTTTGGAAGTGGCCGCTGCGGCCTGTGCATCCTTGTCTGCTTTGTAGTCATCGTAGCTGGAAAAGCCGGTATAGCCATCTTTCCCGAGGAAACTGTTCAGCTTGTAACTGAGCTTGTCCAGCCAGCCGATGGCCGCCCCAATGGAGCTCTTTGCGATGTTCGCCACAGCCTGAAAGGCCCCGTTCACGATGTTCCGGAAGGTCTCACTGGTCTGATAGGCAGTCACAAGGGCCGCTGCCAGAGCGGCCAGAACTGAAACTACAAGCCCGATGGGGTTGGCTTTCAGGACAGCGTTCAATCCGGCCTGTGCTACAGCCAGACCGGTTGCCCCACTTTCGGCAGCCTTATGTGCAGCGGCAAGGGCTGTGGTGGCTGCCGCCTGTACTACAGTGGCGGCAGAGGTGGCGGTCAGGTAGCCCTTGTAGGTCAGAAATGCCACGCCGACAGAGGTGACAACGGTGATGACCAGACCAATGGTGTCTTTCAGTTTGGCCAGCTTCTGGTCATCCTCCGTGATGGAGACCACCAGCTCGTTGGCCTTGACGATGAGGTCGCCGAGAGCCGAGAACAGGCCGTCATTCAGTTTGCCGGTAAGGGCAGCCACGTTGTCCTGCAGGGTAGACAGCCGTCCGTTGAAGGTCTGGCTGGCTTCCAGCATACCGTTGTAGAACTGCCCGCCTTCACTGGTGGCAGCTTCCACAGCGGCCTGCAATTCCTCAAAGCCCACCTTGCCATCCGAGATGCGCTTGTACAGGTCGGCCATGGATTCGCCGGTGGCCTCGCAGATCTGATTGAGCGGGTTGAAGCCCGCGTCGATCATCATGTTCACGTTTTCCAGCGTGACCTTCTGGGCGCTGGACATCTTGCCATAGGCCCGGACAAGGGTCTGCATCTTGTCTGCGTTGCCCAGAGAAATGTCGCCCAGCATCTGCAGCACGTTGGTGGTGTCGTCTGCCGCAATGCCGAATTGCAGCAGGGTCTGGGTTCCCTCAGTCAGATCAGACAGGGTGAAGGGTGTGGATGCTGCCATTTTGCGGATCTCTTCCAGCTTTTCGGCGGCAAGCTGTTCGTCACCCAGCATGACCTTGAAATTGGTGAGGTAGCTCTCCATGTCCCGGTTGTAGGACAGACCGCTCTTCACCACGCTCAGCAGGGCATCGGCGGCTTTCTTAGCGAAATCGGCGATCATCTGCCCGGCGGCTACCGTCCATTTATTGACGCTCTGCTCTGCCGGGTCGCTGTTCAGCCGGACATCACCCGTAATACTGAAATCAGCCATTGGGGGCGCTCACCTCCTCATCATCGCCATGCCTGAGCCGCTGCAGGAAGGCGGCATTGTGGTCGGCCACCGTGACAGCCGTCCGGGTGTGCCGCAGTTCTTTGGGCAGGGCAAAGGTTTCCTTCAGGTCCTCGTACTGCTGGCGCTGCCTGCCCTCCATGCCGGAGGTGTCCATCGTGCGCCAGGACATGATCTTCGCCATGGTGGTTTCCTCCGGCAGCCCCCGCAGCAGAGCCAGAAACCGCCACCAGTGGATGCGCTCTGCCGTAAGGTCGATGTGGTAAGCCTGCTGAAAAGCTGCGGTCAGATAGTCCGCGTCACAGGCAAAATCCATGGCAAGCTCACCGGAACCGCTGCCTTTGCCGCCGGAACGTCCGGGTGGGTCGGCCCCGTGGTAAAAGCGCAGTAAACTTTCATAGGCCTCCGGGGCCAGCTGAGGCGGGATCGGCTCCCGGTAGAAGCGCCGGAACGCTTCCTGCGCAAAGGCAAGGGTGTCCTTTTTCTCCCGCTTGCGCTGATACTGGTTCGACAGCCAAACCATGGGCCGAAAGTCCGGGTCGATGGCGCGGCCCTCCCACTCGGTAGGCAGTGGTTCCAGCAGGATGTCAGCCATGATGACGGCGACGCTTTGCCTTGCGCCGCTGCTCACGGTTCAGCTGAGGAGCCAGGAGGCTGGGGTCGAACTTCTGCTTTTCCTGATTGGCAGCCCGGGTCAGTTCGGTCATCACGGTAAGGGCCTTGCCCAGGTCATTGCCGTCCAGCCCCAGAGCAGCCGCAGAACCTTTGCCCAGCACATCATCGACAAACGCTTCCACGATGCGGCACTGGCCGCGGATGCCCTCGGCGTAGCTCATGTTGGGAGTCTGCTGTGCACGCTGACGCTCGGCCTCCTCGGCCTTTTCCAGCTTTGCCTTTGCCTGTTCCAGCCGCTCGATATCGTTGGCGTTCAGGCTGGAAAACGCAAATTCCTTATCAAAGATCTTCATGGTCGTCTCCTATCAAAAAAGCCCTCGCCGGTCAGGACGAGGGCACAGAGCTACGGGCAGGATCAGCCTGCCGCAGCGGTAGAATAGTCGAACTTAGCAGGGGTGCCGATGCCCTTTACATCGCAGGCAAAGGTGGCGATTGCGCCGGCAGAGCCGCCCACGTCGCTGGTGACGATGAATGCGGCTTCGCCCTTCTCGCCCTTGCCGGTGCGCAGGGAGAAATAGATGTAGGGCAGGATGACGCTCTGGCCGAAGCCATAGATCATCTCGTGGCCCAGAATGAAGTCCTGGAACGCATCGCCCTTGCAGCGGTCGCCGTTGATGGCGAGTGTGCGCTGAACACTGCCCTTGGTGGTAACGGGGCCGGTGCGGATGTAGGTGTTGTCAGAGGTGGAAGCGTTCAGTGCACCGCTGTGCTCCCGCACATGGTCGGCACAGACGGTCCAATCCTTAACGGCATCCTTCTTGCTGGCCTCGGTGCAGATGGCCAGCACAAAGTCATCGGTGTTCTCGATGCCCTTGTAGTCGGCGCTGGGGGTGATGCCGGAGGCGGTAACAGCTTCAGTAACAGTCATGTTGAAACTCCTTTCGGTTGGTAATAAACGAGCCGGAGCTGCATCTGCATTTTGCAGCTTCCGGCGCTGCTGGTAACGATATAGCCCGATGCGGTGACCGATACGCTGAGGGGCTGCTTTGGGGCTTCCAGCTGGGGCAGGTCATGCCGGTCATTCTGGGCAAGCACCCAGTCAGTCAGCTGCTCAAAAAAGCCGCTGTTGGCGATCTGGGTGCTCTGGGCCTCGCTGTACTCCCGGCGGCTCAGGAATACATAGCTTTTGGCCATGTTCCTGCCGGAGAAATAAGTGGTCAGCACCGGGTCTGTGGGGGAATCCTCAATGGAAAACTCGGCCACCGGCTCCGGGGAAAGCCCGGAGATACGGAATGCTGCCCCGTTCTCGGTCTGTTCTTCGGCGATGAGAGGGCAGGTCTTGAGCCACTCCCGCATGGCCGTGATGGTGGCTTTCTCGCTCATAAGTGGCCCATCCCTCCCCAGAACATGGTAACGGCACGGGTCGCATAAAGGGCCAGATGCTCTCCCATGTCTGCAAGTGCCCGCTGGCCCCAGTAGGAGCCGCGCAGACCTTTGTACTTGTCGGCTTCCTGCCCACGTTCTTTATTGCCCATGAAGGTACGCAGATCGCTGCCCTCGGTGTGCAGGTAATACTGCTTGCGGGCGTAAGGGGTGTTGTACACCAAAAGGCCCTCGTCATACTTGGAGGCAGTCTGCACGCTGTTTTTCAGTGTGCCGGTGTCCAGCGGAACATAGCTGTCGATGAGCCGGGCCGCTTCCTGTGCCATGGCATACTGCGCCTTTTGCAGGGCAGCAGTCTTTTCGGCACCGAAGTCAGGCCGCCAGGAAAGCTGCATCTGAACACCGTCCACCTTGTAGCGCAGGCCGTAGGGCTGATCAAAAACAGGCTTGCTCATTTTCTCAGCTCCCCTCTACATGAAAATGCGGCAGCAGCGGTTCCCGGTTATCGGAGACCGCCGCCACCGTGCAGCAGATGTGTGTTTTCTCGAGGGCGGCATACTCGGCCTCGGTCAGGCTGCGGACAGCGCCGCAGATGAGCTTGCCGCCCCGCTTGAGCGTCCAGTGTGCCGCCTTTTCCCCGGGCGGGAGCTTTGCCCACTGGAAATAGGGCAGATACCCGGCGGCAGGGGGCAGCCGGATGTGCACCGTCCGCTGGGGGTCGCCGCCGGAGGTGTCCAGCTTCTCCCGCCAGCTGCTCCCGGGGATGACGTGGCAGACAGGCCGGTCGATCTCGGTGGCGGTGTCGTGGATGAGGTTCACCACAGTTACGCTGCACTGCATCAGAAACACCCCCGATACAGCAGGCCGTGGGGGTCATTGCCCAGCGCATTTGCGAGGATGCCCTGCGCTTCCGCTGCAAGCCGTTCAGAAAGCGCCCCGCTGGCGAAGGTGACAGAGTAGCCATCATTGGACACGCTGGAAGCCCCAGGCACGGCACAGGCGCTCTGTGCGGCGCTCATGGCATCGACGATCTGGACGCAGGCATCGGCCAGCAGGGCGGCGCACCCCGCACAGGCCCCGGCGTGGGACTCTGCCCGGCCAAAGGTGTGCCGGTCGATGAGCCGGGAAGCCCGGGCACACAGCGTATCAAAGGCGGCCTCGTCCAGCGTGCCGCCCGCTGTCTGGTACTGCTCGTAGGTGCAGTAAAGCATGGGGGCCTCCTTATGCTGCGACAGCCGCAGCGGTCAGGAATGCGAACGGAACCTTGGAGCGGTCTGCGTTCATGCGGGTGGCGGGGTTGGGCAGTGCCCAGCCCATGCGCATCACAACGCGAAGAGCCACCATATCCTGCTGGGCCAGGTTGTAGACGATCTCCTTGGTGGAGGGATCCTGAATCACGCCCTGATCCAGCAGCTTCACGGTGACATCCTGACGGATGGAGTACACCAGCTTCTTGAAGTTGCCAGCGATCAGCTGGGCCTTGGAAGCGTCGAAGCCGCCGTTCTCGGGGAAGTACATGGGTGCGCCGTCCAGTGCGTAGGTGGTTGCACCCTGCATATCGGAGCGGAACAGCGGGCGGCCATTGGTATCCAGCAGGCCGCGCAGCTCTGCCTTGGCGGTCAGGTCGCCCACCACGGCATCAACGCCGAAGCCGCCAGCTTCGACCTTGGAGAACAGACCATCCTTGCCCAGCAGCTTGGTGTAGTCGATGGGGCCGGTGACCTTGTTCTTTGCGGCAAGGGTCAGCACGTCGGTCGTCCACTCGGTGGGACGGTCACCGCCAAACAGGATGGCGTTGTCGATCTTTGCGCCCATGGCCTCACGGACGCGGGGCTGTACCTCGCCCATGATGTCAAAGGAGGAATCCGCCAGAACGGCCTCGGGCACGGGGACGATAACAGCCAGCTCTGCGGCGGTCATGTAGACGTTGTCCCATTCCTGCTTGCTGGTCTTTTTCATGCCGGTGTCGCCGTTGACCCAGTATGCCAGAGGCAACATGGACAGCACGGGGATCTTGGTCTGGTTGGAGGTCATGTTGGCAAGGCGGGTGCCCAGCTGCATCACGATGGAGCTCTTGGGGACATCCTGCTGGATGGTGTTCACCAGCTGCTCCCGGATCAGGGCCTCAGCCTTATTGCGGGCAATTGCATCAATAGCCATAATAATCAACCTTTCTGGCCGAACGCTGCGCGGAATGCAGCATTTGCGGCCTCATGTGCGTTTGCGGGCTGGCGGTTGCCGCCCGGTGCGGAGGTAGAAAACTGTACCATGCCGCCGTCCGGCAGAATGGCACTGGGGTCTGCGGCCTTGAAAGTCTTGACATAATCGTCAAAACCCAGAATCTCGCCGTCTTTCATGGCGAAGTTCTGAGCCTTGGCATCGGACAGAAATGCCTTGCGGGCGCTTTCGCTGGAAAAATTGAGCCCGGCGGCCTTGCGTTCCAGCGCATAGCCCTTTTCGAGGGCGGTCACCTGTGCGGCGGCATCGGTCTTGGCCTGTTCTGCCTTGGCCTTCCACTCTGGGTCGTAGCCCTCCAGTTTGCCGTTTGCAGTGTTCAGCTGCTCGGTCAGGGTGGTCTTTTCGGCCTTGAGGGTCGTGATCTCGTTGGCCTTTGCCGTGATGTCAGCGCCGTGCAGGTTCATAATGCTGTCCAGCTGCTCCGGCGTGATACCGGGGATGATCTTACTCACATCTTCACGTTTCAATGTTGAGTGCTCCTTTCTGGTCAATGTTTGTCGAATGAATCCGTTCGGTTTTGTAACGCGGTTCGCCTTCCGCATGGATCCCGGGCAGGGTACGCGCTGCCCGCCGCGATGGTTGCTTCCGACACAAATGTCGGGAACATGGCACCGTTTGCAGGGCTTGAACCTGCGGTATCCGGTTTTGGAGACCGGCGCTCTGCCACTGAGCGAATACGGCATGAAAAAAGCGCCCCTGCTCAAACGAGCAAAGACGCTTGCGGTATTTGGTTGTCAGATGCCGGGGACGATTTCTTTAACACCCTTTGCAAATGCGGCGGCCTTTTTCATCAGACTGTTTTCCTGAAGATATTCAAGCCCCTGTAAGGTGATATGAGGTTCCATGAGTGGTTCGATGCGCTCCGGCTGGCGAATGTAGCGGACGATGTTCAGGCCCTCAATGTAACCTGCTTTCTGCAGCTGAATCAAAAGTGCCTGAAACCGGTTCGGATTCGTACCGAAGCGCTCGGCAGTAAAACCAGCGCAATCGAACTCCTCAAAGTCCATGCTTTGCTGCAAATACTTCAAAATGCGGTAGATGACACGAAAATCTTCCATGATGACACCTCACTTCTTTTTGTTTAAGTCCATATACAAATACGCTTCCGGGTCGCCATACGCTTCCCGAGACCACTGTCGGTCTTGCTTGGCTGACAGGCGGGTCATGTGCAGCCAGACATCTCCATCTGTTCGCAATGCCGGATTCTTTTGCATTTCGTTCCAGATTGCAGAGGGGTCATCAAGCAGAAGCACTTCACTTTTTGTCATCTTTCAATCCCTCGATAAAATGATAGAGCTGCGGGTCTTTCTCTTTCAGGGCAGAGGGCTCCTGATAAAAAGCGCGATACCCTTCACTGAAATATTCCTTCAGCATATCTTCATTGATCTGCATCGTTCCGGCTTTAAAAATTCCATCCGTGGGAGATTCATATAGCCGTCCCTGATACTCAGAAATGAATTTGCTGTTCTGAAGAAGATAAATCGCTTGTGTATAGGTACTGTCATCATACACGATTTTAGAAAAATCTTCAACATCAATCCCGGATTTTCGGATGCTGATGTATTTGGAGTTGTGCCGCAGGTCGAGGGAAATCTCCAATGCGTGGCCATACTCGTGAATAACATCACCGCTTTTGCGCTCAGGGTGAAGATAAAGCGTTTTGTCTGGATAATAATAGCCGCTTCCAGCGGCATCTTTCTCTGTCATTACGACCTTGTTGATGATGCTTTCAGCCTTATCGCGCTGCCATTGAGGAATGACGGAAAGCTCTTTTTCAATGCCTTCACGCTCAGACTGTGAAACACTATCAGAAAAATTGAGTTTTTGAAGAATGCCGCGTGGCTCTTGCTTCTTCGCCGCCCACGCGGCCTTACTGCTCTCGCTCCTGCCAAACCCGGCCACGCTGGTGCGGGCGCTGTCATTCCGGCTGTTGGTGGCCCGGGTAAAGGCGGCAAGTTCTTCCCGGGCCTGCCTCAGCTTCACCGCGCTGGCGGTGGTGTCGGCCCCGGCGGCATCCTCTGCCAGATACCGGCGTTTGTACTTGCGCACGGTGCGTTCTCGGGCCCGCTGCATCTGGCTGATCTCGTACCGGGTGTATCTGCCGCCGTTGTACTCGATGTCCCGGGCGTTGAGGGCTTCCAAGCTCTCCTGCGTCCATGCAGGCGGTGCACCCAGCTCAGGGAAGATGGCAAAGAAGGTATGACGGCAGTTCCAGCCGCAAAGCCCGGCCCCGGTGCCGTAGCCGGTGGCGGCCTCGAAGTCCGGGTAATGCTTGCCCATGTAGTCCACAGCGCCGCCCCGGTGGAACTGCCTGCCCTGCCACTCAGCGTGGGAAGGGCGGGCCCCGCCGTGGGCCGTGGTCTCGAAGAACTCCACTCCCATCTCATCGGCCCGGGCCACCTGCAGCTTTGCACCGGTCTGGTTGACCCCAGTGAGCACCGCCCGGCGGGCGGCCACTTCCAGCGTGTCGGTGTGGCCGGTGGGGTAGGTGACGTATTTCATGGTGTCGGCCAGACTGTCCACCGCGCTCTTGACGGCGTTCTTGTAGTCGAACGCGCCGCTGCTCACCTTGAGATGGGCACGGTCGAGAGCGGCTTCAAACTGGCCGCTGACGGTGTTGGCCGTGGTGGCGGTCAGGTTGTGGAAGGTTCCCGCCGTCTGCTGATAGCCAGCGTTGAGCAGGGCCTGCAGGGTCTCATTCTCGGAAAAGGGTGTGGGCTCCTTGCCGTAGTGGTAGTAGATCTCGTCCTCGTTTTCCATGGCCCGGGTGGCCGCTTCCTGCATGAGCCGCCGGATCTCGGCTTCGCTCCTGCCGGTGTAGCGGGCCAGCTTCTTTACCACGTCCTGCTGGAGGGCTTCGGTCTGTTCATACCGCCACAGCTGCCAGTTTGCCGTGGGGGTCAGGGCTTCCATTTTGGAGATGCGCCGGGCCACGTCCCGCAGGATATCGTCCTCGACCTGCTGAAATAAAAGCACCAGCCGGTCGGGTGCGTGGTCGAGATAGTCCGGGGCCAGCATCAGGCACCCCCGCCGAAGTTCAGCTCAGGCTGCTTGTTTTCGACATCGGCTTCGGCGGCAATGGCCTTTGCGTCTGCCTCGCTGTATCCCTCGAACTCCACCAGATACCGCCAGAACGGGAACTTCCCGGCGGTAACGTATCCCCAAAACATCTGCTTGCGCTCCTTGGGGTCTGAGATGATGGAATCATCGAAATCGAAGGTTACATTGCACTCGCCCGGCAGAGGAACCGACGCACCGCTGTGCCATGCGGCATCCAGCAGGACGTTCACAGCATAGACCAGATCGGTGAGTGCTGTGCCGAGGGCCCGCTGCAAGTCCTTCACGGTGGTGTAGCTGCGCTGTTTGCTGCTGCGGATTTCCTCAGCGGTCTTGTCAACGTTCTGCGGATCAGACAAAGTGCCATAGGCAAGGCCGCACTGGAATTCGATGCGCTTGAGCATGGCATCCAGCCCTTTGCGGTAGCTCTCATCCCGCAGGGTGGGGGCAAACACCTCGTAAAGGTTCCGACCACCGGAGACGCTGCCATTGATCCAGTTGCGGTAGAGCCGCTGTTCCCGCAGGGGCATCGTGGAACCGCCGTCAGGGCCCGGGCGCAGGGCGGTCTGGTCCACATCAAGAGCCAGCTGGCCGCCGCTGTACTCCCAGAGCAGTGCGCCATACTGCTCATCTGCATCCCGGATGATGTCCACTGCCGGAGCGTACACGCTGACACCCAGCGGGGAATGCCGGTCAGCGGCGTTGCCCTTGGGAGCCTTGAAATAGCCCCACAGCGGCCGGCTCACGCCGGTGAACTCCGTATGCGGGGCCAGTGCAGCCCACTCCGCAACGTCGGTCAGCGGAACTTCGACACCGATGTCAGCGCTTGTCATGGAACGGAACGCCTTGACGGTGACGGTATATTTCCCGCCGGAAAACTCGTGGTTTTCCAGCCGGGTGTAGATGCGGCCACCCCTTACAAGATGATCGTAAAAAATAGCCCCGGTCATACGTCCGGAGCTATCAAAGCGGGTGGGACAGAAGCAATCCCCCTGCACCACATCAATCTGGATGCGGCCCTCAGGGTCGAGATAGGGCCGGAACAGTACCCCACCAAGGGCACAGCCGTACTCCACGGGAATGCGCAGGTCTGCAATAAAGGGTTTGAGCAGCGCATTGATGCTGTCCGCCCGGGCACTGCCGGAGACAAGGCATTCCATTTCCAGTGTGGTCAGCCGGGCCAGCTCGGCGGCAATGCTCTGCGGCAGGCCCAGACTGTGCAGCGGGTCTTTGCCGCCGTGACACCATGGGCCGCCGGTATCGTACATCTGTGCCCAGAGGGTGATGGCACTCTCCATGGGGGCAGACACGCTGACGCTGATGGGAGTGTCCTCCCCGAACCAGAGCCGGGCCTTCTCCCGCAGCCACGAAAGCAGTTTGTCAAACATTACTTGGCTCTCCAATCTGCCCAGCGGATGAGCGGGGCGAATATCGTGTAACAGAAATAGCGGATATCATCCATGGCATGGTCGTTCTCTTTCACGACCCTGTCCTCCTTGGCCTTGTCGTCCCAGGAATATGCGCCGAACTCCCGGCGGGAATCGGTGCAGCTTTCATGGATCCGGACAAGTCCGGCCTGCATCATGGAAGCTACGCAGCGGATCCCGTTCAGAACGTCGTTGTCGGCGGGGATGACCTGATACCTGCCGTGCCGTCGGATGGTCTCGATAAAAGACGCGGCAGACGGATCTACACACACAGCCTGAATGTAATAGCCTTTTGTGAGCCGTTCCAGCTCGGCGTAGTGCTCCTCATCGGTGCGCTGCACCCGCTGTTTGCGGCTGTCGAAGTAACTCTCCCGAATACGTAAGGCCTTTCCATCGTGTATGACCCACAGGCCCATGGAACATGGGTTGTGGGTGCCGTAGTCGATGGATACATAGAACTGTCCGTCGATGCCAGCTGTGCTGCCGTGAAAGAGGTAAGGATCCGCGCAGAGCGAAAAGAAGGGATAGACCAGACCGGACGCATTGCACCAGTGGCCCAGAATGAAGCGGTCGTAATAGACAGTCCCGGCCAGCTCATGCTTCAGGTGCTCCACGAACTCCTGCGGGAGAAATGGGTTATCGTCGATGGTGGAAGTCTGGCAGAAGATGTCCACCTCGGGGTCATCAATGAACTTTTTGAGAAAATGCTCCTGACTGTCCGGGTTAGCTGTGCCGTCGAAGTGGGAATGAGGACAGCGCAGGCGGGTCTTGAGCATCTGGAACACGTCTTCATCCCAGGTGGTCATCTCATCGCCGTAACCGTACTCGATGGTCATGCCCTGAATACGGGCAACGTGTTTTTTGCTGTCCGCGCCCAGAATGTGGACCCGGCGGCCAAACAGCCGGGCAGTGTTGTCGCTGCTGATGGTTCCCACAAGGGCCTCGCCCCAGATCTCTCGCATGGGGTCCAAAACGTTCCGGCTGATGGTGCCCTGTGTGTTGCCCAGCATTACCGCTGCGCCCTCACCCCGCAGAGCCAGAAGGCGCTGGGGAATGACCACGGCATAGTCCAGCCAGCTCTTGCCGGAACCGGTAGCCCCAACTTTCAGGTTCCACCGGTGCGAACAGGAAGCCAGATATTCTTTCTGCTTAGTCGATAACACTGTCTACTCCTCCCAGGATCTTGCGGGCCTCGGCCAGCTGATCAGAGGCATCGCCGGACACGCCATTGAACATTCCCAGGTGCCGCCCCAACAGATCCAGGGCTTTCAGCTTGTCGGCCAGCTTGACCTCCTGCTCCAGACCGTCCTCTCCGAAGGTCTTGACCTTGACCGACTGCACAGCAGCCAGATCGTCCGGTGCGGCATCGCTTTTCAGGGAAGCCGTCCTAGCATCGATGAGGTCGCCCGCGTTGACGAACGCCACCTTGGCCAGCTCTCGCACCACCCGGTCAGCGGACACGCCGGTGCGGCGGCTCTGCTCGGCCTGAAGCTGTGCGATGCGGTTCTGGATACTAACATTCGCTAACAGCCGTGCCGCCTGCTCGTTGGCCGTCTTTGGGGAGTATCCGGCACGGATGGCCGCCTGGGTCGCGTTCAGGTCGATCATATATTCTTCACAGAACCGCGCCTGCTTGTCGGTCATCCTCACCACCTCTCTCGTTGTCAGGGTACAAAAAAGCCGCCCTGAGCGGATGCTCAGAACGGCAGTTGTAATCAGGAAAAGCCCGGCCGGTGCAAAAAAGCTGTTAAGCAGCAAAAGGAGAAATCCGTATCAAGAGGAGGAAAACAAACCTCCGGTCGGGCCGCCAGCACGAAGGGAGTAAGGATGCCTTTCCTGCTGGGCTTTGCAGCATAGAGTATAGCACACTTGAACTAGTGCTTTTTAGTGCGTCATGGGTCTGTGTCCAGAAGTTGCACCGCTTTTTTGTGTCGTCGGAGGACCCAACTGACATCGAGGGAGAGCCGGTCAGCGATCAGCTCCCACTTGTGCCCACAGATATATCTCCGGTACAGAATCGTGAAGTCAAGCTCATCATCCAGCTGCTGTAGCGCAAAGATGATTTCTTTGCGAATGCGGGTGCTTTCCTCACACTGGGCTTTGTAAGCGCCCCGGGCTTCGTCGATGCGTTCTACTGCACGGGGCAATGTTTGGCCGTCTCCTCCGCCGCCCGGCACAGCGGAAAGGCACTGGGTCATGTTGGAAGCGTCTGTTTTCAGCGTGTCCAGCTCATCCAGCCGCAGCTGTTCGAGCCGCTTCGCTTGCTGATACCTTCTCAACCAGGCCTTCTTCTCTTCGTAGGTCATCCCCACACCTCCACACGCACGAACACACCGCAGGGGTCAGACCAGAACTTCTCCACGATCTCGCTGCACACCTGGGCATCATCGTGCCAGAAGTGCAGGCGGGTCATCTCGTCCTTGAGGGCTTTTTCCAGATTGTCAGTATCAGGTTTGGAGGTGCGCCAGCTGCCGTCCGGGCGGCCCTCGGGGGCAAAGCACCACTTGACCACCAGCCGCACTGGCTTCCCGGCGGGCACGGGCTGATCCGGTGCATGGGGTGCCAGGTAGGCGTGGAGCTTGGCCCGGGCGGCTTTCAGTTCGGCGCTGTCGTGGAGCACGGCACAGGGCTTGCCGTCCTTCATGTAGGCGTGCAGCTCCTTGGCGTTGTGGGTGGTGGTGGGCGGCTTCATGGGCAGGAAGAATTGAGCAATGGGCAAAAATTGCACGTTCGTTTCACCTCGTTCTTTCTTTTTGTTCGGCCAACGTGATGGGGAGGGTTCCCCGGAGGGATGGGGGCTGTGTTCGCCCCATCCTCTGGGAGACCCCATCACACACGGACGGATTTTGCTATTATATATAGGCTATTTTCCGTCCCGGATTCGGAAAAATAGCCGCTATTTTCCGAAATCCGTAAGCGGATGCGGATTTGTGATAGCCGCTATTTTACCGTTTTTGTACTATGCGTAAAGCGAAATATTGCAGACTGTAATTTATCCTGCGCTGCCGGGTTCTTTGCGGCCGATGTCCGCGCCGTCGATCCAGAAGCCGCCGTCCGCTTTCAAACGACGGCGTACAGTATCCGGTTTCAGCCCCATATATTCGGCCATGGAGTAGACCGTTACCTTTCCGTCCATCATGCAAGCCTCGTAAGCAGTAGACAGTTCGGCGGATTTGTTCTTGGCAAGTTTTTCCCGGCTGCCCCAGCGCTTGGATGCACCCCGGGTACCCAGTGACCTGTAATCGCTGTCCGGCTGCAGATCCTCCAGCAGGCCGGTGTCCGGCTTGTGGACAGGGTAGTCGAACCAGAGGTTCACAGGGTCGAAGCGTGCAAACTCGCGCAGGGTGCCCTCAATGCGCCAGGCGGTCATGCTGTCTGTCAGCTTCTGGGCGGCGGCGATCCGGGCATCGATGGCCCGCAGATCGGCCATGCCAAGGTGTTCTTTGGCAATGGCCAGCATCCGGCTTTTGCTCAGGGCATCGTCCGGGCCGTAGGCATCGGCATGGCCGCGCTTGTCCAGCATGTCCTTGAGCACCCGGCAGGCGGCTTTGTTATGCAGCTGTTCCCGGATGGCATCGGTGGGCACCAGCTCGGTCATATCCAGCATGGCATCCGGGTCACGGGCAAACACGCCGGAGCCGCTGGCGCGGTCCATGCTGCGCTTGCCGCCCTGGGCACCCTTGGAGTGGTGATGGCAGTAGATCACGGCGCAGTCCAGCGCGCGGCAGACAAGGTCAAACTGGTTGCAGAACTTTGCCATCTGGTCGGCGCTGTTCTCGTCGCCGGTGATGACCTTGTAGATGGGGTCCAGAATGACGGCAGTGTAGCCTTTCTTGCCCGCCCGGCGGATGAGCTTGGGGGCCAGCTTGTCCATGGGGACGGAAGCGCCGCGCAGGTTCCAGATGTCAATGTTCCTCAGGTTTTGCGGGGGCAGGCCGAGGGCGGTATACACATCCTTGAAGCGGTGCAGACAGGAGGCCCGGTCCAGCTCGAGGTTGATGTACAGCACCTTGCCCTGCGCACAGGAAAAGCGGCCCAGCCAGGGCGTGCCCTCGGCAATGGCGATGCACAGCTCGATCAGGGCAAAGCTCTTGCCCGCCTTGCTGGGGCCTGCCAGCAGCATTTTGTGACCCTTGCGCAGCACCCCGGTGATGAGGGCATCGGCCAGCGGCGGCAGGTCGTCCCAGTCGTCAGCCAGACTTTCGGTTTCAGGCAGTTCGTCGGTCTCGGCTTCCAGCCAGTCCCGCCACTCGTCCCAGCAGCTTTTGCCGATGTTGGTCTCCAGCAGGGTCTGCCGCTGGCTGCCGCGCAGGATGCCGGGCATCCGGGAAAGGCGGCTGGGGTTGCGGTTCTGCTGGTCAAGGGTCAGACCATTCTTCTGGCAGGCAGCATAGAGGTAATCCACCCGCTTGCGGTATTCGGTGTAATCCGGGGCATCCACCTTGACGATGGCGTGGACGCTCTTGCCGCCGGAGTAGACCAGAGCGGCACAGGGCAGCTCCAGCTGCTTGATGATGGCCTGCTGCCTGCCCAGATCCATGTTGTCGCATTCCACCAGAGCGTAGCGGTAGGCGGTGATGTTGGCATCCTTGCGGCCCGTTCCGTCCACCGGGTTGAAGCAGATCCACGCGCCCACCTCGGGGTCGCAGTCGCCCACCACCTTGCCGATGTCCCCGCCGCAAGTGTCCAGCTCTGCGATGAGCTGGCCTGCGGTGCGGTCCCAGCAGCCTCTGGTGGGACGGCGGCGGTCGTCGGCCATGAAGCTCTCGGTCACATAGGCCACATGCTCGTCCTGCTCAAAGAGGGCCTGCAGATAGCGCCTGAGCTGGTCGGCAGGATCCCACTGCTCAGGCAGAGCCAGGTCATGGGATTCCACCCACCGGGGATCCACCAGCTGTCCCTCCGTTCTGGATGAACCGGTGGTGAGCTCGTCGCCCCAGTCCAGCGCGTGGCCTGCCGGGCCGCTCCATCCGTGGCTGTAGGCCAGCTGGAAGATGCTGCTCTCGGTGACAGGCTTTGTGCTGCCGTGGAAGCTCTCCCACTTCCGGGCACACTCACCCTTGTGGTAGCGGCCCCCGTCCCGGGCGCTCCATGCTTCCCAGACGGTGACAGGCAGTCCCGCTTCCTTGAGGCCCATGCCCACCATCGTCCACTCCTCATAAGTCAGGGAGGCCGGGGAAATGAAGTCCAATGCTTCTTTGAGTTCGATCTCATCATTCATCTGCGTTACCATACATCCCATGCGGGTGTTTCAGGCGGGGCGGGCGGCGTATAGGTGCTTGGGGTAACACCCTTGGGCACGCCCCGCCAGCCCTGGGCCGCAATGCGGTCGATCATGTGTTTGGCCTGCTCAAAACTCCATGTGCCCACATGCTGGAAGCCGTATTTTTCCAGACAGCGGATCTGTTTTGGTGTGGTGAGACCTTCGTCCCGGCGCTTGTGCAGCCGGTCCAGCAAAAGGCTGGCCTTGCCTGCCGATTCCACCGCATCCGGCAGAATGCCCAGCTTTTCGAGGGCGGTGGTCTGCTGTTCGGTGGGCGGCCCGGCCTCCCATCCAAAAGCCGGTACATAGCCGGATAGGTCCTCGGCCTGAATACTCATTTCGTATTGGAGCGGGTCCACCAGCTTTGCCTTTTTGCGGCGCTGTTCGGCCAGCTGTTTTGCAAGGGCTTCTTCCCGCTGGGCCACCACGTCCTCGCAGGCCTGAGCGGCGGCTTCCTCGATGTCCTCGGGACAGCCTGTCCCGGCAAGGTTTTCGGTCATCTGCCGGGCCACGGCCCTGTCCTCGCACACAAGGTCTGCCGGGCGGCAGAGCTCGTGCTTGTCGGTCATCCACAAAAAGTCGAGGAGCAGCAGGTCGGTCTTGCCCTCGGCCAGGCGTGTGCCGCGCCCCACCATCTGGCTGTACAGGCTGCGCACCTTGGTGGGCCGCAGCACTACTACACAGTCCACGCTGGGGCAGTCCCAGCCCTCGGTGAGCAGCATGGAATTGCAGAGCACGTTGTACTTCCCGGTATCAAAGTCGGCAAGCACTTCCTTTCGGTCGGCACTCTGGCCGTTGACCTCGGCGGCCCGGAACCCCTTGGCGTTGAGCAGATCCCGGAACTTCTGGCTGGTTTTGATGAGGGGAAGGAACACCACCGTCTTGCGGCCTTTGCACCGCTGTGCCATCTCGGCGGCGATCTGTTCGAGGTACGGATCCAGCGCCGTGCCAAGTTCCCCCACGGCGTAGTCGCCGCCGCTGAGGGCCACGCCGGAGATGTCCAGCTGCAGGGGGATGGTCTGGGCCATGATCTTGCACAGATAACCCTCTTTGATGGCATCCGTCAGCTTGTACTCATAGGCCAGGCTGTCGAACACCTCCCCCAGGTTTCGCATGTCGCCGCGGTCTGGGGTGGCGGTCACACCCAGCACCTTTGCACTCTCAAAGTAGTCCAGGATGCGGCGGTAGCCATCGGTGATTGCGTGGTGGGCCTCGTCGATGATGATGGTGCCGAAGTAGTCCCGGGGAAAGCGTTCCAGCCGGGCGGAGCGCTGCAGGGTCTGCACGCTGCCCACCACCACCCGGAACCAGCTGTTCAGGCAGGTGGACTCTGCCTTTTCCACGGCGCTGACAAGGCCGGTGGAACGCTGGAGCTTGTCAGCTGCCTGTTCCAGTAGCTCGCCCCGGTGGGCCAGGATGAGCACCCGGTCCCCGGCACGCACCTGATCGGCGGCAACGGAGGCGAACACGATGGTCTTGCCGGTGCCTGTGGGCAGCACCAGCAGCGTGCGCAGACGGCCCTGCTCCCACTGGGCGTGGATGCTGTCCCGGGCTGCCTGCTGATAGGGGCGCAGGGATTGGATGTTCGCCATCAGAATGCCCCCTGTGTCCAGCCCTGAGCGGGTGCGGCCTTAGGCTCCGGCGGCGGCAGGAAGCGGGTGACCTCGTTGCTCTGGCCGGTCGTCCCAGCGTTGGGGCCGCTCTGCTTGGTGTACTCCCGGATGCCCAGACGGCACCAGCCCCGGGCACCCACCACCTCGTTCCAGCGGGGGCGGAAGGTCTCGCCCCGCTTGCACTGGCCGATGCTCTCAAAGAAAGCACCCAGCAGGCCCTGGGTCTTGGTGTGCAGATACAGGCGGTCGGTGACGGTGGCATCGCCCTTGGCCCCGCCGAAGATCTTCAGGGTCAGCTTTGCCATGGAGCAGGGCGGGAGCTTGGCACTGCCCTCAAAGCGGGCACGCTCCATGCCGGTGACCTCAAAGGCATAATCGCCCTCGGGCAGGAGCACGAACTCCTGCTGTTCGTTGGTGAATTCGTCGTCCCAGTTCAGGGCACGGTCGGTGTTCATCTCATTCATAAGTAAAAACTCCTTTCAAAATGATCAAAACGGCAGGTCACGGCTGTCCAGCACCATCTGCAGCACCTGGGGCCATGCGGCCACCAGACAGCCCTCTACGAAATCGGCGGGGTAATCCCGGATGGGCATATCCTCGGGGAAATAGCCCCGCTTGCCCACCACAGCCTGCAGCTCCTCCGGCGTGACGTTGTTGGCACTCATCAGGGGAGCCAGCTTTTCCGGCACGCCCAGCGCGATCAGGTCCGGTGTGAGCAGAGCTTCAGGCACTTCCTCGCGGGGAGTCTGGGGCTGCGGAGCCGGAGTGGGCAGGATGTCGGCTTCCGGCTGGGGGCGCGGTTCCGGCTTCGGCTTCGGTGCAGGTGTGGTGCCGGGGATGTAGGCGGCGATGCCGGCGTAGTCAAAGGGAATCTCGTCTGGCAGGCCGAAGCGATTCTTGGCATCCCAGCAGGGGTGATGCGCTGTGTACATCACCCGGCGGCCGCCGGTGACCTTGTTTTTTGCGTTAGGGGCGCTGCTGCTCTTTTCCACCACGGTTTTGTAGTTGACGAACAGCAGCATGTCGCACCACTCCCGGATCAGCGGCTCCACCTGCTTGGTGGTCTTCATGGTCCAGCGGTCGTAGCTGCCCGCCGCATCCGGCTGCTCGAACTTGGTGATGGCCGCGTGGGCAAGGACCAGAACGTTGTGCCCTGTGTTCAGCACCTCTTCCAGCGCGTCCAGCAGCTTGCCGAACTCCTCCTTCAGGTAGGTGTAGCCTTTGCCGTAGCCAAAGCCCTCCAGCCCGTCTACCTTGGCCTTGGCGCAGACGGCATCAATGGCCAGCCGTTCGGCCCAGTCGGCGGTGTCGATGACCAGCGTGCCGCAGGGGATGTTCCCCCTGCGCACCTCGGCCACCTCGTCCAGCAGCATGGCCCAGCTTGTGGGCTGGGGCAGGCGCTTGACATTCAGCCGCTTTGTGCCGCCTTCGGTGTCGATGAACACCGGGTCGGGGAAGTGGGAGGCAAAGGTGCTCTTGCCGATGCCCTCGGGGCCATACAGCACGGTTTTGACCGGGGAATCCTGCACCCCGGAGGTGATGGCATACTTGCTCATTCAGAACGCTCCTTTCGTCCAGCTCCTGGGCTGGGGCTTTTCGGTGACAGGCGGCTCGGCATCCTTTACCATGCCGTCCTCAATGATGATCTGGCACTCGCTGCCGGTGGAGACCCGGGTGGCGATGGCCTGCAGGTGCTCTGCTTCCAGCCAGCGGCCAAACTCGGTCAGGGTGGTCATGTCCATCTGCTCCAGCTTGTCCAGCAGCACAAAACCACAGTCCGGGTTCAGGCGGCGGACGATGGCGGCGGCTACCCGCAGCTGGTCACTGCCGGACATATCCCGCCAGTGCTTTCCTTTATAAGTAAGGGCACCGTCCTCCACGCTCAGCTCCGGCAGGGGCAGGTCAGCACCGTTCAGCAGGGCCATACGGTCGGCCCGCTTCTGGGTGATGGCTTCGGTGAGCTTGTCGTAGTCGCTGGCATACTGGGCAGCCTCGTCCTCAGCACGGGCCTTTTCCAGATTGGCACGCACCTTCTGGTTGGTCTCCTCGATGCCCCGGATGGATGCCTCCAGCTCTGCGGTGGATTCGTCCTGCAGCTGGGCAACGGTCTTTTCGGCATTTTTCCGCTGGTTGAACAGTTTGGTGTGCTTGGCATCGAGTTCCTGATACTGTTGTTCCAGCTCGGCAATGCGTTCACGGGTGCGTTTCAGTTCGGCCACGCACTGCTGCTCCTGACTCTCAAGCTCTGCGTACTGTGTCCGCAGCCGCTGATTCTCGCCGTTGCGGGCCAGGATCTCCTGCTGCTGACGGATGAGGTCGGAGGCGCTGACCGGTTCTTCCGGGGCATCGGGGTAGAAAATCAGCTCCTCGGCAAAGTGCTTTTTCTGCTGGGCCAGCTGGCCGGTGAAGGTGCGCTTGTCGTACAGAGACTTGATCTCCAGATCCCGGACGTGCAGCTCGGTGCCGATGCCGATGATGCGGAGCAGGATGTCCGCTTTCTCCTTGTCGGATGCTTCCATGAAGCGGGGCAGGTCAAGGGCCAGCGGCTCGATAAAGGCGTTGAGCAGCTGCTGGCCGCTGCGCCGCCCGGTGGGGTCGGTAACGGTCAGGGTGCTGTTTTTGCCCTTGCGCTCCACGATCACGCCATTGGAAAGGGTGACCTTGAGATGGGCGGGAGCCACGGCCCCGTCCCGCTGTGCGGCATTAGGGCGGAAGCGGTCGCCGCCCAGGGCCCAGGCAAGGGCATCCAGCACACTGGTCTTGCCCTGATTGTTGTTGCCGCCCACGAGGGTGAGCCCAGTGGGGGCGGGGGTGAGCGCAACTGCTTTGATGCGCTTGACGTTTTCGGCCTCAAGGGCCGTGATGGTTACAGACATCTGGATACCTCCCCTTGGATCTGTCCGAGTGTGTGAATGAGCATATTGGTCAGCTGCTCCCGCTGTTCAGGCGGAAGCCTGCGGAGGGACGGGACCACCATTTTGCCGATGTTCTGGAGAGAACGGTCGGCCAGCAGCACGTTGTCATAGGAGCTGTGGGCATCCTGTTCGCTGCCGGAAGAGGCCTGTTCCAGCTGTGCCCGCAGGTCGGCGGTCATCTCGGCGGCCATTTCCCTGGCCTGACGCTCCACCTCTTCCTTGTCCACCACCGCGGTGATGGGCTGCTTCTTGAGTGCATCATTCTCGGCCTTGAGCTTGTCGCCCCGGAGCTTGGCCGCTTCGGCCATCTGCCGGGAACCCTCCAGCTGCTTCTCGGCCTCCTGCGCCCGGGTTTCGGCCCTGTCGCGCTCGGCTTCGGCCTTCTGGCGCTGGAGGTTGGCCGCAATGCGGCTTTCGTACATTTCGTTATAGCTCCGTTCTGCTTTTTCTTTCTCGGCTTTCAGCCGAGCATTTTCCTCGTCCAGCCCCTGCACATCCGCAAGGGCGGCATCCAAGTCGTTTTTGGCAGTCTGGGCTTCATCCTGCGCCTTGCTTACCATGTTCCACGCCTCTTCCTCCCGGGCTTCGGCAGCAGCGGCACGGTCCTTCTCGGCCTTGATCTGGGCCATGGCTTCCTGATACTGTTTGTTGGTGGTGATGTCACCATTCTTGACCTGCTCCACCAGCTCTGCAGGGGCGCTGGGCTTTGCTACGGCATACAGCAGAGTGGGAGACAGCTCCTTCAGAATCTTCTGCTGGCGGGGGCTGCTGCCGTCCAGCAGTGCCGAGACCTGCAGCAGCCGGTATGCGGTATCCTTGGTGATGCCGATAGATACGCACCATGCCCGGAAAGTGTCATCTCCACGATTGCCGTGCTTCGAGTTGTCGCATTGTGCGACAACTCCACATAGAGCATCGTGAGCCACGGCAATGGCACTGCCCATGTGGACAAGGCCGCGCTCGGCCATCTGTTTGCCGTGGCGGTATTCGTCCTCGGCAAAGTGCAGGTCCTCCACGGTCTGGTCGGTCAGCCCGGAATAGTCGAACGCCGGGCGCATCTCATCCGGCACGGTGGTCAGGGGCTTGTCCTGCATGGCACCAGCTGTTGATACAGAAGAACCGCCCGCCGATGCGGCAGGGGCCGATTCGCAGTTCTGCAGGGATGTCGCGGGGGTCGATGCGCTTGCATCCGCCCCGCTCTCCGAGATGGTCGGCGTTGCCGCTGTGCACGAATATCTTTGGAGAATGAGCCGAAAATCTCTCTGTCTGGATAAGTGTCTTTGATCCATGCAGAGACCTGAGACAGAAAGTCGAAGTCCAGACTATGCACTCGACAGGTGCATTTATCCTTGATAGAGCCAGCAAACTCTGACGCATAAGTGAGGGTCTTGCTCATCCGGCACTCGTAGCCCCGAGTCTCCCGGCTGACAGTTCTAGCACTTTCATCCCATTGAAAGTCTCCGTATGGCATGGCATAGGGGCATCCCCAGCACTCATGGCCGGGTGCGTAACCAGATAGGCGGTTTCCAGTGGTACTGGCATCGGTGGATTTCTTCACTCGCCGTCCGCATTTGCAGATATAGGTGGTCAAACTCTCACCTCCGTGCCCTTCAGGCGGTCCAGCATCTCGGTCTGTACATCCTTGTTCATGGGCTGGATGTTGTTGCCCTTCCAGCCGTAGCAGAGGATGGGCCCGTAAAGCTGGCGGCCTCGGTACTTCCGGTTGAGCAGGCTGGCAGGCTGGATGGGGCCATCGTACCGGCCCACGAACAGCACCGCCGGGGTGCGAGGCAGCACAATCATCTCGCAGGGAGTTCCCAGCCGATTCTCAATGGCCCACAGGCTGTCGGGCAGGGACGCGATCACCGGAGCCTTGCCCGGTTCGGCTAAAATACCTTTCATTTGTAAACTCCTTTCTGATGTGATATCATCAAGGGTGATGGGGCTTGTGAATTCCATCACCCTTTGGGCTCGTCCGTGTTACCAGCACGGGCGGGCTCTTTGTTTGGAATCTTCCAGCAAACAGGGGAATGCTGTGACAGGCGACAGTAAACGTCCTCTATGAATGGGCAGATGGTGCAATCCCATTCTCCGCAGAAGTCCCGAAGAATCCGGGCAGCTTCCAGCGCTCGCTCTTCGATCTCACTCATGCTCCACGCTCCTGATTCTCCGGGTACTCCGGGTTACGGGCATGGGTACGTCTGATCCTGCCACAATGCCGGCGGTTTTCCTCGGCTTCAGCCGCAAAGCCCAGCCGCAGGAACGCTACCGCTGCCAGAACCAGGCACAGGGCTGTGACGAACTGGCTGTCAGAGATGGAGCTGCCCAGCTGTGCACCGCCCTCGATGCCCATGCCGTACAGCAGACTTACGGCACCGCTGGCAGCAGCCAGCCAGTACCAGACGCGGGATTTAATTTTCATTGGGAGATTCCTCCATTCTGTCCATGAGGTCTGCGGCAGTAGTCACTATGCTGAGCAATGCTGCCGGATTTCTTTGATCTATGCAAATCCCGGCAATCAGAGCGGCGCAAAGGGCTTTCTGTTCCGTCTCTGTACCGCAGGCATAAATCTTGGGGTTCCCATCCTTCCCCAGCTGGATTTTTAACTGAGCGTTCGGGCTGATATTCATGCTCCTACCTCCTGAAGACAATTGACTGCGGGTCTGCAGTCGTCCAATGCCCATCCGATGACAGGGTGCCATTCGCCATCAGCAAAAATCTGCAGCCCGGTGTGGCTTTCATCCTTGATTTGTCCGCCCAGCTGGTAGCAGCCTTAACGATCTCGCAGGCCTTCCAGCGCCCCTTGTCCTCCGGGGCATTGAGGCGGCCCTTGAGGGTGTCCAGTGGGATGTCGGACAGCTCGCTGAGCTCTTTTTGCAGCAGCCCCTGATCTTCGTACAGGCGGCGGAGCTTCAGAAACGGTTTCTTTGCCATAGGTCAAACCTCCTTGTTGTCAGATGCTGCGCTGGAGCAGATAATCAATGGAGCAGTCGAACATTTCTGCCATTTTTTCCAGCTTGGATTGGGGGATGTTGCCGTGAACCATCCAGTTGTAAACGGTCTTGCGGGTGACACCCAACGCCTTTGCAAACTCCTCAATAGTCAGTTTGCGACGGCTTCGTTCTGCGTTGATGTTCGGATAGAGCAATTCAAAGAACTCCTTTCGTGTAACTTGTTACTCGCTTTGAGTAACTGCAATTATGATATACCCGAAACGAGTAAATGTAAAGTAAAATAATACCCAAATTGAACAGTAATTTTTTGTGAATACTGCCCAATTCGGGTATTTTGGTTGACTATTTACTCAAAACGTGTAATATAATATACATAGGGAAGAAGGAGGTAACGATTATGAACCGAATCCCTGAACTCCGAAAAGAACGCGGCATCAGCATGAAGCAGGCAGCAGAACAGCTCGGGATGCCTTACACGACGTATGTCAACTACGAGAAAGGTGTCCGGCAACCGAATTCCGAGACATTGATCGATCTGGCCAATTTTTATAATACGTCCATTGACTATATGCTAGGGAAGAGCAACAATCGCATTGATGAACATACCTTGGATGTGGTGAATGAAATTGACCAGGACATTCTGGAAAAGGCAGGAAACGTCAAAGAAGCACTACGGCTGCAGGCCAAAAGGGATGCAGAGACGATTCCTCCCGGCTTCCAGCCCATGCCGGAGATGGACATGGTCCCATTGGTGGGCCGGATCGCCTGCGGTACGCCGATCACAGCGGAGCAGAACGTGGAGCGCATAGTCTGTGTGCCGTCCAAGTGGCGTTCCACCTTTACACTGACCTGCAAGGGCGACAGCATGGAGCCCCGGATACACGATGGTGATCTGGTGGCCATCCGGAAGCAGCCGGAGGTGGAAAACGGCGAGATCGCTGCTGTGCGCATCGGAGAAGAGGCAACCCTGAAACATGTCTATCTGCACGAGAACTTCATTGAACTGAGGCCGGAGAATCCGGCTTTCAACAGCATCATCCTCAGCCGGGAGGATATGAACACCGTTGTCATTGAAGGCAAGGCCGTGGGGCTCTGCCGGGATATATAAAAAACAGGAGGAAGAATCATGGCAAAGTCACCTTATGCCCGGAAGGAATGGCTCCGCAAACATAGCACAAGCAAAGAGATGCGGTGGCTGAACAATGGCATTGATGCGGCAGTCAAAGGCGTAGGTTCTGGCCGAAAGTCGATACAGGCTCCCGGAAGTACACAGGAAGACTGGAGTAGAACCGCATTATCCAAAGGTCAGCTGCGCGCTGCAATCATAATCGGTGCGATCCTGCCGCTTTTTGGTATTGCAGGATTGGAAGGCCAAGAGCCTGGTGGAGCGTTTTTTCTGGCCGAGTTTCTTCTGTTTATGTTGCCGTTCTTTCTGGCTGTTCTGGTTTTTATGCTGTTTAATAAGTCCACACGCTCCGGAGAGAGCGGTGAATCTAAGGCGGAGTCCTCAGATTCAAAATTGTACGATGGTCCAGATCTTACAGATGAAGCGCAATACACCCCGAAGCCGGAATGGATGGGAGAAATGGTTCCCATCAACTCCCGTTCAGATGCCAGAATGCTGGCCCCTCAATTTTTGAAGCAGGCGCAGGAAAGCGCAAAAATCCTTCAGACAACTACGGAACCAGCTGTATTTTTTGAACGATACGATTTTTGTGTTGGACGTTTGCAACAACTGGAAGAGTGTAAAAAGTACGGCGTGCCAGTGGGGACGACCGCAGACTTTGCAAAGTATCGGAGCCTTTCGTTCCGGGATGGAGCTGTAAGCGAGATTATCCATCGCGTTGCAGATAAGTACAGCGTAAAGATCGAGAGCTTGAAAACGGGAAAAGCCAAGAAGAACTGGGCAGAAAAGTATAGTAAGGCATTTGAGCCATATCTGCCGTACATGAGCAATGCTCAGCGGACTGAGTTTGTCGAGGTGAGCGAGGAACTTTCTTCACTGGCCGAGAAAGATAACATGGAATCCGAATAAAGCAAAAACTCCCCCGGTGCTGGAACACCGAAGGAGTTAAAAGAAGCGGCTCACCCAGAAGAGGGTATCGCACACTCGACACTGCGATTATACCTCTTTTGGGCGGGCTTGTCAAAGTGTACCCATGGAGGTGTATTTTTTATGGGACGAAGAACCAATACCGCCCAGTGGCTGCCGAACCAGAAACGCTGGCAGATCAAGGTGCAGAAGGACGGCCAGCGCAGGACGTTCACCAGTGCAAAGCCCGGCCGCACCGGTCAGCGGGAAGCCAACCGGAAGGCAGACGCATGGCTGGATGACGGAATCTGCAATACCACAAAGCGCTGCTCTGAGGTGTGGGCTGAGTATCTAATCTCTGTCAAGGCTACGGCAGGCACCAGCTACATTGAACAGGTAGAAAAGAATGGGCGAAATTACATCCTGCCAGTGATCGGTACCCGGCAGATTGGCGACCTGAGCACAGGAATGCTGCAGGACGTACTTAACCGAGCGTATAAAGAGGGCTGTCTGAATCCGAACAGCAAGCGCCAGAGCCGGGGCAATCTTTCCCGTAAGACGCTGCAGGGCATCCGTGGCGTGGAGGTATCCTTTGTCAAGTGGGCACGCCAGCATAAGTACACGACCCTGCGGCCAGAGGATGAAAACCTGACCGTTCCGAAGGGCGCTCGCCAGAAGGGGCGGAAGATCCTGCAGCCGGACAGCCTGCGTGTGCTGCTCTCCACCGATACCCGTGTGGTGCGCGGAAAAGTGGAGCCGGATGAGAACGTGCACGCCTACCGTCTGGCCGTTATGACCGGCCTGCGCCCCGGAGAACTGCTGGGCCTGCGTGTAGGCGATCTGGACGGAGACCGGCTCCACATCGGCCGGGCCATCAACCGCCAGAACGAGGAAACCAGCGGCAAAAATGAGAATGCCATCCGGACGGTGGTACTGCACCCTCTGGCCGTGAACGAGATCTACGCCCAGCTCCGGCAGCGCACGATGGAAGAGGAACGACCGCTGACGAATGACGATCCGCTGTTTCTGTTGTCCAACCAGCAGAGCCTGTATAACTACTGGAAGTTCTATCAGCGCTGCAACGGCATTGACCCACCCATCAGCCTGTACGAACTGCGGCACACCTTTGTCAGCATGGTTGCGGATGCGGTATCACCCGCTCAGCTGCGCCGCATGGTCGGCCACAGCCGCAGCATGGATACCTTCGGCTGGTACGCACATGATGTCACGGGTCGTGATGTTGCCACTGCTCAGACCATCTCCGGAGTGCTAGCCGAGTACGCCCCGGACACCGAGGAATAACCCACTTTGCAACCCACTTTTAACGTTGCGTCCGGGCCGAAAAGGTTTCGTGTTCCATTTTGGGTGTCCGAAAATCCGCATGGTTTCTAACTTTTTAAAATCCAAAGGCTTGGGTGGAACAAAGCCGTGGTTGTTCGAATCCACCCGCGCCCACCAAGAACTCCAGTATCCGAACCGGGTACTGGAGTTTCTGTTTTGTAATAACCTTCCC
>PPYF01525148.1_pt1 | contig 35059 bp, 34 predicted proteins | sample 1559871 | NCBI WGS metagenome assembly PPYF01 (sample SAMN08240021, study PRJNA423297) | Human gut metagenome, whole genome shotgun sequencing project.
AAAACTCCTTTATCAGAAGTGCTTTCCGTTGAAAGCGGTGCAAAGGTACGAATCATTTTTAAATCTGCAAACAATCTGATATTTTTTTCGCGAATAAATCGTATTTTTGCAGACCATTAGTAAGAACAAAGATATGATATACCCTCAAAATTTTGAGCAAAAGATAGGATTCGACCAGATCAGGCAGTTACTGAAAGATAAATGTCTCAGCACTTTAGGTGAAGAGCGGGTGATGGATATGACCTTTTCCGAACAACATGAAGAAGTAGAAGAGCAATTAAACCAGGTAACTGAGTTTGTTCGTATCATTCAGGAAGAGGACGGATTTCCCGACCAGTTTTTCTTTGATGTCCGCCCGTCGCTGAAACGTGTGCGGATAGAAGGCATGTATCTGGACGAGCAGGAACTGTTTGACCTACGGCGTTCATTAGAAACCATTCGAGACATCGTACGTTTTCTGCACCGGAGTGAAGATGAAGAAGAAAACGATGCCCCCTACCCTAGTCTGAAAAGACTGGCGGGAGATATTGCCGTATTCCCACAACTAATCGGGAAGATAGACGGTATCCTTAATAAATATGGAAAAATCAAGGATAACGCTTCTACTGAGTTAGCCCGCATACGCCGTGAGCTTGCCAGCACAATGGGAAGTATCTCACGCTCTTTGAACAGTATCCTGCGTAATGCACAGTCCGAAGGCTATGTGGATAAAGACGTAGCTCCCACCATGCGCGACGGCCGCTTGGTAATCCCCGTTGCACCGGGATTGAAACGAAAAATCAAAGGAATCGTACATGATGAATCCGCCAGTGGAAAGACAGTATTTATAGAACCTGCCGAAGTGGTAGAAGCCAATAACCGTATCCGCGAACTCGAAGGAGACGAACGACGCGAGATTATCCGTATTCTCGTCGAGTTTTCAAACATACTCCGCCCGTCTATCCCGGAAATTCTTCAATCGTATGAGTTCCTGGCAGAGGTTGATTTTATCCGTGCGAAAAGTTATTTTGCGATACAGACGAATAGCCTGAAACCTTCTGTAGAAAATGAACAACTGCTGGATTGGACGATGGCTGTACATCCGCTACTACAACTTTCACTAGCCAAGCATGGCAAGAAAGTCGTACCGCTGGATATGGAACTTAATCAGAAACAGCGCATTCTTATTATATCCGGCCCGAATGCCGGCGGTAAATCGGTCTGTCTGAAAACAGTCGGGTTACTACAATATATGTTGCAATGCGGTATGTTGATTCCTCTGCACGAACGCAGTCATGCAGGTATATTCAGCAGCATCTTTATTGATATCGGTGATGAACAGTCCATCGAAGACGACCTGAGTACTTACTCTTCTCACCTGACCAATATGAAGATTATGATGAAGAGCTGTAACGAACGCAGCCTTATTCTGATTGATGAATTTGGTGGTGGTACGGAACCACAGATTGGCGGTGCCATCGCCGAAGCCGTATTGAAGCGTTTCAATCAGAAGCGGACATTCGGAGTTATCACCACTCACTATCAGAATCTGAAGCATTTTGCCGAAGACCATGAAGGAGTAGTGAACGGAGCTATGCTTTATGACCGCCATCTGATGCAAGCGCTTTTCCAACTGCAAATCGGAAATCCGGGAAGTTCATTCGCCGTAGAAATTGCCCGAAAAATCGGACTGCCGGAAGATGTCATTGCCGATGCTTCGGAAATTGTAGGAAGTGAATATATCAACGCCGACAAATATCTTCAGGACATTGTGCGCGACAAGCGCTACTGGGAAGGCAAACGCCAAACCATCCGCCAACGGGAAAAGCATATGGAAGAGACTATCACCCGCTATCAGACGGAAATAGAAGAATTGCAGAAATCACGGAAAGAGATTATCAAGCAGGCAAAAGAAGAAGCGGAACGAATGTTGCAAGAATCGAATGCCCGCATTGAAAATACGATTCGTACCATCAAGGAAGCACAGGCCGAAAAGGAAAAGACACGCCTGGCGCGTCAAGAGCTGACCGACTTCCGCGCTTCCCTGGATGCGTTGGCTTCCAAAGAGCAGGAAGAGAAGATGGTACGAAAGATGGAGAAACTGAAAGAGAAGCAGGAACGGAAGAAGAACAAGAAAAACGAACCGAAAGCCGCAGCTTCCTCTCCTTCAAGTACTCCCAAAGTAACCCCTATTGCAGTTGGCGAAAATGTAAAAATCAAGGGACAGACCAGTATCGGACAGGTGATGGAAATCAGCGGCAAAAACGCGACTGTCGCTTTCGGAAGCATTAAGACAACCGTTAAATTAGACCGTCTCGAACGTAGTAATGCTGTTCAAAAAACGGAAGGTATTGCCAAAAGCACCTTTGTCAGCAGTCAGACGCATGACCAGATGTATGAGAAGAAACTTAGTTTCAAACAAGACATCGATGTCCGGGGAATGCGTGGAGACGAAGCACTACAAGCTGTCACTTATTTTGTTGATGACGCTATATTAGTCGGCATGGACCGTGTACGTATCCTCCACGGCACAGGAACCGGAATACTTCGTACTCTTATCCGCCAATATCTGTCCACCGTACCGGGAGTCAGTCATTATGCTGACGAACATGTACAGTTCGGTGGTGCCGGAATCACGGTAGTTGATTTTGACTAATCTGTAAACAAAACGTCTAAAGAACTTGTTCTCATTTAGAAAACCACTACCTTTGCTACAGTGGTTTTCTAAAACGAGAATAAAGCATGAAAAATAACCTGTTAAGCGAAAAGCTTATTTACACCGGAGACAGTCTGACTCCTACCCACATCCATCTTTGTACGTACAACACTACCGAGATGCAGGAAAACTCCGGCGATACATTTCAATCCGTCAAAGACACATTGGACAATTCACGAATCAACTGGTTGCAAGTGCACGGATTGAAAGATACGGAAACCATCCGTGAAATTTGCAGTCATTTTGAAATAGATTTCCTTGTATTACAGGATATTCTGAACTCTGACCACCCTACCAAAATCGAAGAACATGACAAGTATATTGTCCTGATTCTAAAATTATTCTACCCCAATACGCATAAAGAGGAAGACGAACTGGACGAATTGCTCCAACAACAGGTATGTATTATCCTCGGAAGCAATTACGTGCTTACTTTCCTCGAAAAGGAAACCGACTTCTTCGATGAAGTCAATTCTGCTCTGCGCAACGATGTCCTGAAAATACGTAGCCGTCAGACGGATTACCTGCTTAGCGTATTACTGAACAGTGTAATGGCAAACTATATCTCGATCATCTCCTCCATTGACGACGCACTCGAAGACCTGGAAGAGGAACTGCTCACTATCACCGAAGGAAACGACATCGGTGTCCAGATTCAGGCACTCCGACGCCAATATATGCTGATGAAGAAATCTATCCTTCCATTGAAAGAGCAATATATAAAACTGTTACGTGCAGAAAACCTGCTCATTCATAAGGTGAACCGCGCTTTCTTCAACGATGTGAACGACCACTTGCAGTTTGTCTTGCAAACCATTGAAATCTGCCGGGAAACGCTTTCTTCATTAGTAGACCTTTATATCTCCAATAATGACTTACGGATGAACAACATCATGAAACGACTGACCATCGTGTCCACCATTTTCATACCTCTGACCTTTTTAGCCGGAGTATGGGGGATGAACTATAAATGGATGCCCGAACTGGATTGGCGTTATGGTTATTTATTTGCCTGGTTTGTGATGGGGATTATCGGTATTATCGTATATTTGTTCTTCAAAAAGAAAAATTGGTATTAATAAAAACACACCTTCAGTCATGAAATCAATCAAAGAGCTATATAGGATAGGCACAGGTCCTTCCAGTAGCCACACAATGGGACCACGTAAAGCTGCTGAAATGTTTCTGGAACGTCATCCGGATGCCGCTTCTTTCAAAGTTACTCTTTATGGCAGTTTAGCCGCTACGGGCAAAGGGCACATGACAGATGTAGCTATCATAGATACTCTGCAGCCTACTGCTCCGGTGGAAATCGTATGGCAACCCAAAGTATTCCTGCCTTTCCATCCGAATGGGATGACTTTTGCCGCCCTTGATGCCAATAATAAGATAACCGAGAATTGGACTGTCTACAGCATAGGCGGCGGCGCGTTAGCAGAAAACAATGATAATCCGACTATCGAAAGCCCGGAAGTGTATGGCATGAACAATATGACCGAAATACTGCAATGGTGCGAACATACCGGGAAAAGTTATTGGGAATATGTGAAGGAATGCGAGAATGAAGATATATGGGATTATCTGGCAGAGGTATGGACTACCATGAAAGATGCAATCCACCGCGGACTGGAAGCGGAAGGCGTATTGCCCGGACCGCTAAACCTGAGACGTAAAGCTTCCACCTATTATATACGTGCCACCGGTTATAAGCAATCTCTCCAATCCAGAGGACTTGTCTTTTCATATGCCCTGGCAGTAAGTGAAGAGAATGCTTCCGGCGGAAAGATTGTAACCGCACCGACCTGCGGTTCGTGCGGTGTGATGCCTGCCGTGCTTTATCATTTACAAAAAAGTCGCGAGTTCAGCGATATGCGTATCTTACGCGCATTGGCTACTGCCGGATTAATCGGAAACATTGTCAAATTCAATGCATCTATCTCCGGCGCGGAAGTAGGCTGCCAGGGAGAAGTAGGCGTTGCCTGTGCCATGGCTTCAGCTGCCGCCAATCAGTTATTCGGTGGCAGTCCGGCACAAATCGAGTATGCTGCCGAGATGGGACTTGAACACCATTTAGGTATGACTTGCGACCCTGTCTGCGGCTTGGTACAAATTCCCTGTATCGAACGAAACGCCTATGCCGCCGCTCGTGCATTGGATGCCAACATTTATTCATCTTTTACAGATGGTATGCACCGAGTCTCATTCGACAAAGTAGTGCAAGTAATGAAACAGACCGGACACGACCTGCCGTCACTCTATAAAGAAACGAGTGAAGGCGGATTGGCTAAGGATTACCAACAGATGTAGTTATAAACAATAACGGGTTATTTCCTTGAAGGAAATAGCCCGTTATTATTCAAACCACTTTGCTCCTCATCGAAAAACTATTCAGTAGGCGGCCAATTGGTATCATCTCCGTTACTGATATCTTTTTTATGCAGCAATCCGCCTTCCTGTGAGAAATAAAGCGAATATCGCTGACTACCCAGCTTTACCTGAATAACGGATTCCGTCGGATTCTGCGGATACGTCAAGACATAGACATCGGTCACTACCCACGCACTATAATCCGAATTTTGGAAAGCCGTATAAACAGCCGGTACCAACTGGTCGATGCTATCCAGCTCATTCTCGGTCATCACCCAATTCGCATTGGCGTCAAACCAAACATCCAGTTCATCACCGGTTACCCAGCAGTCGGCCACATAATAATCCCCTTTCATTTCCCATTCTATATTCTGTGCAGCCGGATACAGTTGCTTCAAAGCCTCAGTAATATTACTGGGCGGCACCAAGGCAGGATCGTCATCATCGTCACTACATGCGCTGAACGAAAGGGCGGTCATCATCAGCACTACCGCCCATGCGCCAAACTTAAATTTCCACATAGCTTTCTTCTTGTTTAGGTTTATCTATTACTATTATTCAATCAATCGTCAGCCTTCAGAAACTTTCCTTTTTTATCAAATTTGAAAGAAACTCCTGTAGATAATTCTACTTCATATCCTTTACGGTCACGTTCGACTTTCGTCACGCCCTCACTTACAAAATTATGAGCTTTCAGATAATCGACAGCAAATCCAGGAATTATACTTGCGGGAACAGACTGCCCTTTCTTAGCACTTACTTCTTCCCAGTTTCCTTTGCTATCAAAATCAATCTTCGTACCGTCCACCAACAACACTTCGTATTTGGTAGACTCCATCAAATCTTTATCAATCTTAATCTGAGCAACTTCAGGCTTCGTGAAATGACGATTGATAAAATTGCGTGCAGGAAGCGGCAATTGATTCATGTCTTTCGTTATCACATCAGTTGCGAATGAAAACTGTACGGCTACAATGGCCAACACAAGTAAAGATAGAATTTTCTTCATAATCGTTATTCTTTTTAGCGTTAATACTATACTTAGTTTTTATACTGCAAATAACGATACAGATACTGGAAAGATTTAGGAATACTATGAGTTTGCTCATTTTTTATATTCTTTAACCGTTCCCTTTACTTTGTCTTGTCAAAAGCCGGAGTAAAAATTATTGTTTCTTATGCAGAAAGCGTTTAGCCAGATATTTTCGTATGGGTTCATCGTACAACTTCAAGCACAGATAAGCCAATACAACACTCAATACGTAAACGAATAAAGCAACTTCCCAAGTTTCTCCCAAAGTGTAGAGCTGATTTTTAATCAACCATGCATAGAACAAATACATAATTGGATAATGTATCACATAAACCGGATAAGAGATATCTCCCAGGAACTTGCATATCACAGTCGACTTTTTATCCGTAGTGGTTCCCGACGCTCCCAACCAGACAAGGATAGGGAAAGCTACGATCACACAAAATGCTTCATAAGCACCGTTGGTACAAAACTGCTCTGTACCTTCCAGATAAGGCACTGAAAACAAAGCAATCAATATAAGTGTACATATCCAAAATGCACCTCTTATTTTAACAGGCTTGAAGTTACGAGACAAAAGCATACCCATAGAGAAAGGGAAAAGCATTCTCAATGATCCGCCTAAGAAATTTACGCTGTCCAATGTCCAGCCTACTCCTATATTTCCATAGCCGGAGACATTGAAGACAGCGAATAATGCCAATGCAATTCCCAACAATACTACAAGTATAGTCAGGGCCTTATTCGATAAACGACGAATAAACAAGGCATAAAGGATATTACCTATATATTCAAAGAACAACGACCAGCAAGGTCCGTTCAGAGGAAACATTTCACCATTACCGCGAACTTCATAGCCTACACCCGGCATTGCAGGAATAAAGAATATCGTACAGAGAAGTGACAACATCACCATTGATATGGCAACGTGTGTTCCATCCCATTGCGCACACCCCTGAAGATAGAATGTAACAGCACCCAGAACAGCACCCATGATTACCATAGGATGAAGCCGTATCAAACGACGTTTAAAGAAATTCTTCATTGTAAGACTCTTACCCCAACGGTCATCATAAGCATAACCGATAACGAATCCCGAAAGGATAAAGAAAAAATCTACGGCCAAATATCCGTGATTGAAGGTCTCAATCATACCACTACCAGCGGAATTAGTGACTTCTGCAAAAGCGTAACCTTCAAATATATGATACCATATAACCATGAGAGCTGCCACGCCACGAAGTCCGTCAAGAAGATCATAATGTGCTTTAGTGTCTGCAAAAGCTGAGGAAGAAATGTTCGACATCTGTTTTTTATTATTTAATTAATAGTTTCAGATGGCAAAGATACAGCTTGCCGGACGAAGTTCTTTTGCTCAAAAGCAAAAAAGACCGGCTAATCGCTATTTTATAGCGCGTACCCGGCTGAGCGTATAAATGGAAATACCCAAAAAAGCGGCTACATACTTCAACTTCACCCGGTTTATCAGCCCGGGATAACGTCGGTTAAACTGTTCGTATCGCTCCCTGGGCGAAAGCTGAAGTCTTTCCACAAACATATGGCTCAGTTCCTTGTTTACATCCTGATGCAGGATTCTTCCCCAATTGGCTATATCAATATATGTTTCGTAAAGGGCGTTCAGCTTATCTATATGGATAACATAGATTTGGCAATCCGTAAGAGTTTCAATGCTTTCTATCGACGGTTGTTTGTAATACAACGAATCCATGCCGAAAGTTACGTCACCTTCCTGGCTGAACCAGGTAGTAGTGTCCTGCCCATTATGATGAAACACGGAACGGGCAACGCCTTCTTCTATAAAATAAACCAAACGGTCTGTTACGCCCGATTGAACGATATAAGTGTTTTTGGGGTAATAACGAAGCTGCATATTCTCCTGTAATGCCTGAAGCGCTTCGTCGGAAACCGGATAAATTTGCCTGATTTTGCTAATGATGTTTTTCATTGAAGAAGAATCCATATATTACTTTGTCACAAAGCTACGAAAAAATATCTTATTTATACCAATAACACTTTTCCTTCTTATAAACCTTATTTGCAAAACGCAAAACAGGCAGAAATTCTATTCCCGCCTGCCATACATTCCTATTAATCTTTCTCAAATACTCTCACGTTGTAATTGCCAACTCTTCTCTTTACCAAGATAAGTTCGATTTTAAATTGTTGCAAGAAATTGAGAAAGACTATCCATATCAGAAAATTCCTTCGTATCAGAACTATCTTTAACACACTTCGGAGTCTTCCTATTCTTTTGGACAATGGCAAGTGTTAACTCAACATTGGTGCACTTTTCTACAAATTCAACAATCTTAGTCAACTTTGCATTCTCTATTATTTCACAAAATTCATCAGCAAAAGAACGAGATATAAACGTGACACCGGAAAAACTGATTATAACTTTTCCTTTCCTGACTGAGTTTATAGAATTAAGAATTTTCTTTGCTTCGGTCCTCGAACGAAGCTCTGGGCCAATCACTTCAGACATTTTAATTATTAGTTTCATCATGTTTGTATTTTTATTGTAACTTTGCGAGCCTTATTTTTTGATTAATCCAAAACGTTTCAGCAATTTCGGCGAAGCATCTTCATAACTTGCTACAGCTGTCTTTATTAAAGACAAATCTTCGTCATGTATCGTTCCCTTCGCTTTATCTGCGCCAAAAAGCTGAACAAAACGATTGCCACTGATTACTTTCAAATCAGAACAGTCTACAAACCGATTTATACCTTCAAGGAAATCATACTTAGAAACAAGGAGAGATAATGCATATCTTTGCGTTTCTGAGGGAGAACGGGATTAATATTCGTATCAATCAGGATAATCCCAAATGCATTACCTTCCAAATCATATCCTAATACAACAAAATACTTATTGCGACCATCATCACCGAGATTCTTGCCCATCACTTTCTCTTCTTCTCCCAAATGCATTCTAAACACATCTCCTGCTCGCACACTAGAAATTGTAAGTTTCTCTATTACCTCTTTTGAAAGAAGATCCGCCAATATACCTTTTTGCGTTTTCAATCTGCCAGATATTTATCAAGCTCTTCCTGTTCTTTCAGATATTTCAAGAATTCGGGAGTAGATCCACCAGCTTCAGCAATCAATAAAGGGTTCATCGGGGAAGCATTTTTATGTTCCCACGCTTTTTTCCATGCCAAGTCATGTGAATTTTTAGACAACTGTTGAGTACTCTTAGAATAATTTTCTTTTATAGAAGAATCCAATGAAGCTATTTCAGCCTTACTTAATTCATCCATATCCGGTTCTTCTGCGGCACGGACAATATAACGACACTCTGCTTCACCTGGTTTAAATGCTCGGGATAAATCAGCCAACAAGGTTTCCGGCATTGCAGAAGCACTTCCAGTTGCCACTTTCATAGCATCATATAAGAATGAAGGAACAGGACCACGCTCTAATGCACAAAAGGTATCTTTCACCAGATGTTTTCCATAAGATGCATAATGGCTGCGTTCTGCAAAATAGAGAATCTTAAATAGATGAATAAAATCCGTCTCTCCACATTGTTTGAGAATGTAGAGGGAAACTGCTTTCAATTTCAAAATATCATCCGATGTCATTTCTATTCTTTATTCTTAAATATTATTGCAAAGGAACAAATTCTTTTTTGATTTTCCTATTTCTCTACTAAAAAAGAAATTCTTTACATTCACTATTTATTGATAAGGGGATAGAGCTTTCTCAACGTATCTCCCCTAAAACTAATATATCAACCATCTTCACAGACAGTTGATATATTTCACATACAAACACATATCAGTTTTTACACCAATATGAGGGGATAAGTCAGGAATATACCGCTGTATTCTTCCCAACTCATATAATGCAGGGAATTCATGAATATATCATGAGTTCAGGGACCTACATATTTCTTTGATATTCCGTTAGATAATTCGTAATACCTCCCAGTAATATATTCGTGACACACTGCTTTCCTTCTTCAGGTACAATACGTACACATCAATACTTTCATTTTGCAATCCGACTATCACTCGATCCGTAATCTCACGAGTATATGCATATTCTTTAAAACGATTATCAGGCGAACATTTACCAAGAGCTTCTTTTCCGTATCTGTGGTCTATTTATATTTTCATGGGTGAAATATATTCTAACATACCAATCAGTTCTCTAGGTGCTATACGGAAGAATGACAGGTTAAAACTCAGAATTTGTTATTTACCATTCCAAACATCCTCGCTTGCAGCTGGCACATAAGCCCCATCTTTAGTTTCCAATATCACACAGGGCTCTGATACAATCACCGTATGCCACTGTCCTTTTGGAATTTGCACAGCAATATTACCGATTTCGTGACTGAGAATATATCGAGCGCATTCTACTCCGTTATCATCATATAAAATTTCTTCGATAGTTCCCTTCAACACCACAACAGTTTCAGTTGTTCCACGATGTCGATGAATAGGAACCTGAGTCCCCGGTAATAGAGCATTAAGCATACGTTGGGAAGTATCATCATTAGAAGTACGAAGATCCATGTTCTGCCTTAATCGAGGATTCACTTTAGCCTGTATCAGAAGCTCGTCAAGCAGTTTCTTATTTATTATCATGATTCTTTTTTTCTTAGTGTCTATTTAATATAAACGTAATACAACTTCGAATGACTCTGCATAATTCACTCCCCACTGACTACCTCTTACAGCAGCTAAGCCATTTATATATTCTAAAGAACGAGGATGAGGATATGAACGCATCACACCGCGATACATTGAAAGAGCCTTTATTTTTGCATCCACACCTTCCTTGCCAATCTCTACAAAACAATTAGGTACAAATTCCTGCATTGCACTATTTATCTTCCATTCAGAACAACTTGGAACCTCCATATACCAAAACTCCTTTACACGCTTTACCTCTGGACGACGTTGAAACAAACGTACCGCCTCTTGGCATGCCATAGATGTTTGAAGATGATCATTATTCGTATCAGCGGGATGATGAGTGATTATTACATCCGGTTCTGAATCCCTAATAACCGATTCTATAAATTGTACCAATTGCAAATGAGGAACTGTATTCATCTCAATGTTTGGAAATATTCCTTCAAATTTCTTATTGACGCCAAGATAATTTAAAGAAGAATTCAAATCATCATTCAACTCTTTGTCTTCTGGACGGAAAGCACGTGCCTTAGCTTCTGTACTCATAACACATACATCCACAATATCACCACTATGAGTCCACTTCCAGATGGCTGCACCAGCACCTAGAACCTCATCGTCAGGATGAGCTACTACTAATAAATATTTCATAAATTTCTTTATTAATTAATTCTTCATTAACTTGCTTATTCATCATTATACTCCAATCAGTCCTTCATTGTCTTGGCAGCATCAGTTTTAAGTTCTTCCAAAATCCAAGAACATTCCTTACCACAAACACTATAACAGATGCAGATAACAGTATATAAAATCATCTTCAAGTCATACCATGCACCAATCTTTTGAACATAAGTATATTCCAGTTCCTTACGAGTCGGATAAACCTTCTCCATATATTCATCTATATCTGTAATCTGATCACCATAAATATAGTCATATAGAGCTGCAGGACCACTCAAACCAACTGCTACCTTGGCAGCCTCATTCCACTTACCATAACGAAACATATCAAACTGATCCTGAGCTACAGGACGTGGACCTATAATACTCATAGTGCCATTTAGAATATTTAGCAACTGAGGTAACTCATCAATCTTTACTTTACGAATGAAATGTCCGAACGGAAAGATTCTATCCTCATCTGGACGAAGCGATGCCTCATTCGCACTCTTCTGTACTCTCATTGAACGAAATTTATACATCTTAAAAGGTTTATTATCCTTACCGATACGTGTTGCAATATAGAAAATTGGCCCCCGATCAGAAATAAAAATTCCTACAATAGCCATAACCCAAATAGGCAAAGTGGCAATAACACCTATTAATGCACAAATAAAATCAAATATGCGTTTTAAGAATTTATATATCATAAAAATATCACTTATCATTTTCCAATTTTGCTCCGACAATATTTTTGTAGAATTATCCAATTATTAACTACTAACACAAATTACCCTTGTTTACTAGAAAGTTGCCATAATATCTATAAAAACTTCCCATTTTTATTGGATTATTCAACAGTTGAGTCCCATATGCACACTATAATCTTAAGTTTTTATTAGCCTCTGTAACTTCCAACTTTTCAAACGATTCATCTTGACTAACCAACTGATAATCAAAATCAATCTCACTCATCTTTGGGTCGTAGTAATAAGAAGAAAACATTTTATTAATAGACTGTATAAAAGGAGCCCCTAACCAAACTAACGGATTGAATACACGAGAAATCCAAACCTTGTGATTGTATTTTTTAGCAAAAAATCTCACAATATTCACCGTATCTGCCAACTCCTTATTCTGAGGATAATATGTACCATTTATCTCACGCAAGATAGCTTGCTTTACAAATTCAGCTAAATTATCCACATATAGTATACTTCTCATGTTATGCCAAGCTGGGAAAATAGGGGTCTTTGTAGCCAACCAACCTAGACGAAGAAAATTTCCCCTCGAGTTTGGGCCGTAAATCATACAAGGACGTAAAATACATACTTTGAAATTCGCTGATTCTAATCTATGAAGACCATTTTCAGCCTGCAATTTGCTATCACCATAGAAACCATTTGGATTAGGCTTTGTGTCCTTAGTTAACATCTCTGTCTTTAATGATTTACTCTCGTGGAACACAATCATCGAACTCATAAAAATGAATTGCTTCACACCGCAAGCCTTTGCATGTTTTGCCACTTCAATAGTCAAATCTCTGTTTACTTTATAATATAATGGTTCCATCTTCGGATCAGCATTCACATGTGCAAGACCTGCAACATGGAATACTACATCATATCGTCTATAATCAGCCATTTTCCAATTATCCTCCATAGTATCCACAGTATCAAAGTGGAATTGTTCACCAGCAGTAGACATTATATACTTGCGTACACTTTCACCCACATAAGAACCAGCACCAGTTATCAATACTTTCTTCATCATTTATAAATACAATTTTTCAATTTCTTTCCATATCAAAGGCGAATTAAAATTTTCCATCACCCATTTACGTCCTTCTCTTCCATCAATAACATGTTCCAAACGGATAGTGTCAATTTTTTCAGCTAAATCCTCAACCTCATTCTTAGAGAAAAGACCTGTCTTTCCCTCAATGATAGAGTCACAGCATCCCGTCACCCGAGTTGTAACCACAGGCTTCTCCATCGCTTGGGCTTCCAATACGCCTGTTGGAAAGCCCTCACGGTACGAAGGCAATACATATACATCCATTAATGAATAGTAATATTCCATACCACCATTAATGAAGCCTGTAAAAATTATGCGTTTATCGTTCTTAATATGTTCTTGCACATCCTTAGGTAGAGCATCCCTCTCTTCAAACATCCCCACTAAGAGTAAGCGACAATTAGCAGCATCCTTCAAACAGTCAAAAGCACGTACTAACTCAATGATCCCCTTATCATGTACCAAACGCCCTGAATACCCAACAACATAGTCTGTCTTTAAAATACCATATTTTTCCCGCAACTTATCCACCTTTTGTAAATCAATGTTCGCAGGATTAAAATTATGCTCCGTGTCTACCCCATTACATGTACCCTTACCTAATATTATCAACTTGTTCTTGTTAGTTAACCTATCCTCCAGACTTCTTCGCATTACTGAGGGACTAACACATACCACCTTTGTAGCACAATATGAAGCAATCCTATCTACTGTCTTCAAGATAAAACGTTTCAATCCCCAACTTGTTTCATATACAATACCATGGCGAAAATAGATTCTATTCGGCACTCTGCAAAACCATCCTGCTATCATTGCTAGCAGCCCTCCCTTAGGCGTATGCCCTACGATGATATCAATCCTCTGTTGACGAATAAAACAACAGATATTACGTATTGTACAAAAATCTTGCTGAATAGAAATACTACGATTAACAGGACTCTCTATATACTCAAATTCCTGTTTGCGTGCATAATCCGCCAAAAACTCACTCGGACTACATAACACATTCATTTGATAACCTTTCTTCTTGAAATACTTGAACTGCTCTCCTATAAAATAAGGTAATACGAAGTAAATGTTTACTACGTGAAGTATATTTTTATTTTTCATATAACAATCTCAATTGCTCTATTTTACATCAACAGTAACTTCTTATATACATCAAGATATTTTTCAGTCATTACACTTATATCATATTGCGCCGCTTTAGCCTGACATTGTTTTATAACTTGTTCTCTATATTTCATATCATGGTCTAGTTTAAAAACAGCCTCTGCAAGCCCCTTTGCATCTTCATGTTCAAATAGGACTCCATTTCCTTCAACAATCTCACGCAAACCATCTACATTATCGGCAAGAAAAGGTCTCCCAGATGACATGCCTTCGAGCGAAGAAAGAGACAAACCTTCAAAATGGCTACACATCACAATATAATCACTTGCTGCAAGTATTTCCGGCACATCACTACGCAGTCCCAACAAGTGCACACGTTGTTCCAAATTAAGTTCCTTTATCAATGCTTCAAACTCAGCCCTACGTTCTCCATCTCCAACAAGACAAAGATGGTAAGCATCGGAAAGATACTTCATAGCTTTAATAAGAGTGGGTTGATCTTTCTGATAGCGAAACCCTGCTACATTAGTAATAATCTTTGCTCCCAACAACTTTACATCTTTAACAGGAATAGCATTAGCATACCTGTGATAATCAATACCATTATATATGGTACATACATTTCTACTATCGTTATCACCCACATGTTTGCGATGGTTAATCTCAGCTTGGTCGCTAATACATATCACCTCCTTATACTGGCGAAACATCCACCTGTCAAGCCACGCATACCACTTCCAATCGCGTCTGCGATTGGAAGTGGTATGCTCTGTGGTGACAAGCACCACAGAGCATAACACTCTTCCAAAAGCGGCAAATAATTGCGGTGCAGTATTATGTGTATGCACAATATCCCATCCTTTACACATCAAACGCCAAAGACGATAAATGTTTAATGGATTATATACACTACCACCTATATGAAACCAATGAATCTTTATTCCAGCCCTTTCTAACTGTTCAAAGAAAGGGGTACGAATTCCATCAAATGCACATAACTCTACCTGATTCCCTTGCTCACGCATACGTGGAAGTAAATCTACCATCAGCTTTTCAGCACCACCTGTTTCCAAAGAGGTAATTACATGTAGTATCTTCATACCTTAAGCCACATCATAGTCAAGTAATTGATAGAACAAGTTTTCCTTAGTGATAGGAGGTAATGTTCCATTTGTCAAATCACGATAAATAAAGTTGAAAGGAGAGTGCTTCACAAATTTAGGTACATTAAAGTAGGGTGACTTAATCTTTGCTCCCCAGCCAATATACAAGTAAATGCCTAACGGACTACTTCTCCTCTCAATTTGAATGTCTTTAGCCAAATTTTCAGGCAAACGTGCCATAAAAGTATTGACAAACGGTCTGTATCTACTATATACACACCCATCTTTCATATAATACTTATGGTACTTCAATCTCCACTCTAACAGTTCAGAAGTCCAATAATTACTGTAGAGACGTTCACCATCGGGATAAATGTTTGAACCGTACCCTATCTTCACCTCCAAACGGGTAACAAATGTAAAGCCAGCATACTTCATGAACATAGGGTAACTGTTTGCATTAGTAATCGCATAGGCCAATTCAAATCCTTGCTCTATAGCAAAATCAATAGCCATATTGGTCATCTTGCTAAAAAGTCCACGTCCACGATATTCAGGTAGAGTCACCACATTCATGCTGCGAATGCTCTTCACCACCCTGTCACCTACTTTCATACAACAAGGAACAAAACACTGATGAGCTATCATCTTATCACCATCAAAGGCATTGAAAGAAATCACCTTGCCAGCAGGATTGTCCACATACCACAGAATAAACTCCTCCTTATTAAAACGTATTCCTCTGACTTTATATACCTCATTCTGCAGATTGACTAACTGTTGCAAGTCTTTATCGTTGTCAAAATACATCTGACGAAACATTATATTACCCATAATTTATTATTAATTGTTTACTATTTTCGTTACGTCTTTTTTGTGTATCAGCCAAGCTATAGGTATCACCCATGACCATAAAGCACTCAGTGACGGTTTTTCTGTTTGTTTTGAAGCACACATTCTGAATCGCCAATAATTGATAGCAGCCTTCATTTTCTGCACAAAAGGGATATCCAATCTACTCATTTCAGCATAACACATCATCGAAGCTACAGGACTTTTCATGCGTATTTTTACAATATTGTCGGTAAGACCGCCTTCTTGGTATTCCACTGTATAGATAGCTTGATTTATATACCTAAGCTTGTATTTTGTAGCTATTCGATTCCATATTAGAACTTCAGGACAAAACCGTTCATCATCAATCTCAGGAAATGGGAATTCTTTCATCACCGATGTCCTAAACACCTCTGAAAGATCACCCTTCACATGATATTTCATACGAATATCTACACTCGTGCTGTCAATAATAGACTGTGGCAAACCACTGCCGACTATCTCACCATCTAAATATTCGTCCAAACCAGAGACACCGCCAAAGTCTTTTTCGTCTACTATAGTTTTATAATATTCAGATATTACCGCCAAAGCATGCTCAGGAAGCAGATCATCACTATCTACAATAAAGAAAAGCTCACCTTTTGCTGCCTTTACTCCCCTGTTTATAGCACGATGTTTACCGCCATTCTTCTGTTTAATATAGCGTATATCAAGTCTACCTTCTTCAACAAAGGATTGCACGACATCCTCTGTATCATCTTGACTGCCGTCATCAACAATGAGCCATTCAAAATCTGTGAAAAATTGAGCACATATACTAGCATATAATCGAGGTAGTAAATGAGACCTATTGTATGAAGGTGTAAAAATTGTTATTAATACATTATTCATTACTATATGTAATTTTAGCGATAGAATTTATCGTAATCATAATCATGATCATATTCGTATTTCATTTCTATACTATCTCCTTTACGAATACCATTTGTAAAGAATGACTTATAAGGATAAAGTAATACACCCCAAATCATAAGAATTCGAATATAGAGCACCAAACAAGTAAGTATAATGAAGTTTGAATTTGTAACCCGTTTTTTGCCAGCAAATATTGTAGAGAATGTTGAATACAATCCAATCATAAAATACCATCCAAGCCGACCACCATTTTCTGATTTTATAAAAAACAACAACACACAACAAAAGATTATCGACAAATTCAATCCGATTACAGACCGAGTATTGTTTCCTAAAGTATTATAATGCTTATATATGAAATAAAAGAAAAATATTGCTTCTACAAGATAGGCTATGCGAAATCCTGTCTCTTCAGCATACTTACCTGTTCGTATTGCAGAATCCGTTGCATCTCCATAAGCATCAAATAAAGCAGAAGGAACTCCAGATAAACCTAATACCAAACATCCTAGAACAATCCATGTCATCCACTTCCTATCAAGTTTTTTAAGTGGTATAAAATAAACAAAGAAAAAAATGATTGCAGAGTTATGAAATGAGAATGCTATAAATACCCACAGGCAAAACATTTTTAAATTTCTTTTTTCTACGTATTTAAGCGACTGCCACACAAAGCCTGCTGCAAGCATTTGACGAAGATAAGTAAAAGAGAAAAAAAAAGTCAACGCCATGAATAAAACTAAGGCAAAAAGAGGATTCTCTGTTTGCTTCTTAAGACCTCTGTAAAAAAGAAAATAAATAAGGAGGGTTGTTAGTAAAATAAAGACATATCGGTTAGATGAAATATGAGCAATCAGATAATTCCATGTTACAAATCCAAATTCTTTATGGTAGTATGCAACAACTTGCGTAGACATAATATCTCCACCATCGCTATGAAGTGCATCTGCAAGTCTGTCAAACAACTCACCATAGATATATCGGTCATACCCCCCAAGCATATCAGATACACCTACAAAAAACGCAAGGAATATCATTAGATACTTAAAGTACTGCTGCTGATGCAAAAGAGATTTTGTATTATTACTTAAAGCAATAATAACCAGAAATATTAGAATATATAATATCATATTATAATATTATTGCTCAAATAATCTAAAGAATTTGTCTGCTACTAATTTTCTTCCATGGAACATAAGAATTGCCTTTCTCCCTTCCTCTGCAATTTTCTCATAATCGGTCATATTAGCTACAATATTGTGGAGTTGAGTAATAACCTCTTGGGGACAATTGTAAAGAATACAAGACTCTCCTGCTTCCACCTGTATATTCTCCAACGCACGAAAAGTCCCCATAACGAGAAGTCCATTAGCAAAAGCATCCAAGACCTTCCCCTTAGTACCTGTACCTACACCTATGGGCGTAATCTGAATATCATGCTTAATCAATTCTTCGATATAGTCAGGAGCAAAGCGAATATTATTCACTTCAAATCCTACCGCCTGTAATTTAGCAACAGGTTCTTCCCAATCTTTCCCCAAAAATGTGATAGTAAAGTGAGAAAGCAAATCGTCAGCAGACTTCACCATAGCTTCAAATAGTTCATCACACTTATCCTGCATATAGAAGTCATATCGTCCCGCTATTAAAATCTTTATCTTTGGTTGAGAAAACCTGATAACTTTCTTTTCCGAGTAGTCGTAATGGGGATGATTGATAAATACAGCATCAGCAACAGGATTTATATTCTGTAAAAACTCACAGTCCTCATTACCTACCAAATGATAACGAACATTCTTAGTGGGAAAATCTTCAACCATATGAACATACTTCTGATACATTAATGCATTTTTTAACAAAGAAAATAAATGAGTGAAACTACCTCTCTTTCTAAGTACACGATAATAGTACATAGCTTCACAATCGGGAGTAGTAATCACACAACGCTTTTCTGGAAACTGACGAGCTATATGTGACAACTCTTCACCATAAATCCATATTGCATCAGGATTTATAACCTTTATTTTCTTCTTAATACCTTTGGGTAAATTAAGATATGCCATAAATGGGTACTTAAGAAATACGCGTAGCATGAGCAGATGCAATCTGAACATCCAACAATACCATTTAGGAAGTGATATTATCGTAATCTTTGCATTCAGTTCATTCTCAGACTGTCTTATTACATTCTCCCCTATTTTATTAATATTAAAAGAATAAATCTCCAATTCAACATCCTTTGGCCTATACTTTGCCAAATGATAAGGCAAAGCCGATGCCGCCCCACAATTGAAAGAAGTGGGGGTTGATAGTGATATTAATATTATTCTTTTCTTCATTACTATTTTACCATTACTTGATGTAACCTTCAATATTAAGTATATACTTATACAAATTCTTCTTCCAACTATCAAAACTGATAGTCAATGGGTAAAACCCTGTCTCCTTCAGCCGGGTTAAAATAACATCATTGATACCAAGAGGAGCCCACAACTTCTTCATGGAATGAAGTTGTACCACCATTCCGAAAAGAATATTCTTAGCTCTATTCTCAATGACATAAGACATTTCTTTATCACTTTCAGTAAACTCCTTTGATAACTTCATAAAAGATTGAATAATGATAATTTCATCACTCACATACTTAATCTTCTTTTTAGGGGTAAGCGATTGGCTAGTTGAATTAGTATGTAATACATAAATATAAGGAACAAAATCTGTGAAGATCACATCACTTGCATGTGACATCAATCTATATGATAACTCCACATCCTGATGAGTGATGCCTTCATAGAAATATAAATTATATTTCTCTATCAAGGCTTTTCGTACTATCAAGGCACAAACGCTTGAAGGGTTATACCCACTAATGACAGCATCACGTCCTTTCATTATAGTATTGTGCCGAACAGATGGTTGTTGACACTCAATACTGACATATTCCCCACTTTCATGTACTTTCTTTAGTTGTACAGCAACAATATCCAATGTTGGCTGTTTATTGATAAGGTTCAAAACTCCTAGAAACTTAGAATCAGTATAATCATCTGAATCAATACACCAAATATAATCCCCTTTGGCCTCTCGTATACCATGGTTACGTGCCACACTTTGTCCCTGATTAGATTGTGTCAAGACTCTAATATTGACATTTTTGCACTCATAATCTTTAGCTACGGATAAACCATTATCTGATGAGCCATCGTCAATAACAATAACCTCATATTCCGTTTTTTCAATATTAGACTGCAATATTGAGTCTAAACATTTCCCTATAAATACCTCAGCATTATATAAAGGGATGATAAATGAAAGCTTCATTTTTATTTAAATCATTCGATATATTACATCTATTTTTTTATAAGCCGCTTCAATCGAAACAAATCTATTCAACAGTTGTCTATTATGAGAAACTTGTTCAACCGTTAACATTGAAGTAAGATTGTAGAGATCAAGGTCTTTTTGCATGGCAAAAACTATATATCCGACACTTTTAAGATATTTATATGTAACAGAAGTTTCTGATAGATAGACTTTACAACCGTTCAACAAACCTTGATAGATATTACCCATGGCCTGTTGACGCTCGTGATACATTATCATATTACCGCATGTTTGAATGATTTGATTGAAGTCTTCAAATGAAAGGAAATCTGTTATTGAATGAAATCTGGATCCAAACATCTTCATGCCACCATTCTTTACTTTAGTCACATAATCAGCAGTCCCACCATAACTCAAAAAAGCATAAATTTCTCCAGAATAGCCCGTTTTATGAAGCAAAGCCATTGCATCAAGATGATTGTTTGTTGGATCACCAGAATTACCCAATAACACCGAAGTTTTAAGATTATCGTAAATCTGCAAATTATCACTCTCTAAGGTTGATTTACCATTGATATACGAAAAATCAACTTGTTTCGCCTTAAAGAATTTGTTAGTAGACATTAAGTCATATTCAATAGGTAAAACACCTGAGTAATAATCTATTCTACTTATAGATTTGTAAATATATTTACGTTTACTCCAGCGATTTAAAAAGCCATGAATTATTCTTAAACGATATATAAAACTTTTACTAATATTTTTTCTTGTCAATCGTTTGTAGAGATTAAGCTTCACGAAAGGTTTATGTGCAATTGGAGAGTAAATGTCAAAACCCCAAGAAAACCAAAATATCTTTATATTTTTATCAACTTTATATAAAACCGTTATCGGAACTGTTGTTATATTATGTATAAACACAGCATCAAACCCATTGTTATTCACATAATAAATAAAGTTGTCACGTTCAATAAAAACAATTTTATCAAATACATCTTTTAATCGTTTATACTGCTGTTGACAAGAACCGACATGAAGAAATATCTGTTCTACCTGATCATCATACTTTTGTAGAACACGAATACAATTCACAGAATGTATTTCGTCATTAAAACAATGCAATACTTTCATCATTTTCTATTTTTAAGTAAATGTATCAACTCCCTCATACTTTCATTACAGGTCAACAATGCAATAACCAAATAAATACAAACTGCTACAAGCCATCCTACAAATAAAGAAAATAACGGATTTGAGATTGATATTACTGTTATATGTATTGCCCCTAACATTATTAAAGATAAAAACAATGAAGGAACTATCTCTTTCATTTGATCATAAATCCCGAAGTTAAGAAATTTCCCAGTATAGTAAGTATTAATAAAAAGAGACAGTACACTATTAAAAACCATACCATAGCACATGGCTTCCAAACCCAATGGAGCAGTGCAAGCAATTAATACAACACCAAGAATCTTTTTAATTACCTCAATATTCAGTATGAGATCTGCCCGCCCCTTTGTTTGCAATAAATTCAAGTTTAGAGAATGTACAGGATATAACATCATAGCGAAGCAAATTATCTGCAATAGATGAGCTGATGATTGCCATTTTTCACCAAGCACCACAACTATGAATGGTTCAGCCAATGCACTCAATCCTAACATTAACGGAAATACAACAAAACAGGACATACGAATAAGTCTACGGTAGGTATTCAGTAAAAGTTCTTGGTCATCTTGCACTTTGCACATCACAGGATATGTAACTCGCTTCAGAATATTGGTGATATTGGAAGATGGTAAGTCGGCAAACTGCTGAGCTCGCGAGTAGTATCCTAGTTGTTCAGCAGAAAAGATCTTACCAATAATAATGGGATAGATATTGATGTAAATAGTATTAATCAGTCCAGACATCATCATTTTACTACCAAAGATAAATAGTTCATGGAATGACTCCCAAGAATATAACCATTGCGGTCGCCAGCTAGACATAAACCATAATAGCAATGTATTTAGTATTGTACTTAATAAGGATTGCGCTACCAATGCCCATACGCCAAAGTTAATATATGCTAAATAAACACCTACTATTCCCGAAATAAAGGCCGCTATAAGAGATGCCTTAGCCTGAGACTTAAAATCTACATTACTAACAAAAAGAGCACGTTGAACAACAGCAAACGAATTGATGATTATACCTAAACATACCACACGCATCACAGGACAAAGCAGTGGAGCAGCATAAAAGTCCGCTACCCATGGAGCTGCAATGAACAGAATAACATAAAGAAATCCACTTACTACTATATTGAAATAGAAGACAGTAGAACAATCTATTACGGTACGATCAATCTTGCGTATTAAAGCATCACTGAATCCACAATCTATCAATGATTGTGCTATAGCAAGAAATATACTCAACATGGCAATAAGACCATAATCAGATGGCTTCAACAATCTAGCTATAATGAGCATAAACACGAACTGCACTCCCTGTACTGAGAATCGTTCTAGAGTACTCCAGAACACACCATTAACTGTTGTTCTACGCAAATTTTTCTCTCTCATTAATCTATGTTATCAATGCTACGCTCTCTTATCTATCTTCTGCATTACCCACTTTTCAAAAGAAATGATCCTCAGATAATCAATGAAACTACAGCATACGTAAATACAAACGACCACAATCGGTGCATATATAACCACATTATAATGACCAATGCAATCTATCATATCCTTCCACAACCACTGACGCATGGTATCACTATTGGCGTGAATAAGCAAGATACCAAAAGTAGTAGAAGCTACCATATTTATGAACCGAGAGTTTTTGATTTTCAAGTTTTTAAAGAACATAAATGATGTTATACTTACTAGAAGAGCAAAAATCTCATTGGAGTCTGATACAAATCTATAAGGCGACAAAACTGAATCAAAACTACAATTGAACCATAGGACAGTAACAACACTTAACATAGCAAGTAAAACTGATGTTAGTACAAATATTCCCCATACTGTAGAACTATAGTTTTTATAGATTTTTTCAGGATATAATCTAATAAACGATGCTATAAAATAAAGAATAACAAACCAACTGATATAATTCACATTGATTGATACACTAGGAATATATTGGATAACAGTATAGACTAAAATACCAAATATGCACAATTTAATATGTCTCTTTACATCAATATGCCTAATAACTATATTGAGGTAGGGAATCAAAAAAAATAAACCTACAAAACCACAAACAAAATTAACAGAAAATGCTCTTAAAGGCACTAATGCCCAATATACCATCTCTTGTTTGTTACCGCCATAACCACAAACAAGAAAAATAACTGTAATAATTATATTGTAAAAATAGATTTGAAATACCAACTTCAAAAATTTCTTGAGTGTAATCTGTGATGTACACATAAAATAACCTGTTATCATCACAAAACAATTAATTCCCGTCTTTCCCCACATTCCAAAAAGGTAGTAGAAAATGGAATTAGTAGAGAGAGGATCCTCTTTCATCAAGCTCATCAAGTCTGAGTTTACCACATAGTGGTGACACACAATGAGAAACATCACGATAATGCGATACAACTCCAAATTAGAATCCCTAACTGTCTGAGGAACATCACTTTTACCCCCCCCGTAAAATATTGAATGCCAACCATTTACATCTATGTATATTTTAATAAATTCCGTTTTCTATCCTTTACTCTTTTCACAGGCAAACCATAATATATGCCCCACGGTTCTATGTTTCTTCTTACCATGGAATATGCACCTACTACACATCCTTCTCCAATAGTTAGGTCAGGGAAAATTAGTACATTCGCACCAATTTGAGTATAAGCCCGCACTGTTACTTTTCCTCCTATAACATGAGTATATTCTTCAGGATGAATAGGCCCCACTAAAAATTCACCTGAAAAATCATCCATCGCAGAATAAATGGTACTACGAGCAGAAATACCTGTATAATCTTGCAACTCTATACCCTTTGCTCCATATAAAGCAACATAAGCAGAAATATGAATATTATTTCCTAAAATAATATTACCAGAAAGAATGCAAAAGTCATCTATACGAACATTGTTACCGAACGTCATTTTACTTACTCCATAGAGACTTGCCTTTCGGCTAATCATACAATCTTTACCAATGGATCTAAACCCCATTGACAAAAGTTCTTCATCTGAATAAAAAGATGTTTTCACCATTATTTTACAATAAGTTCAATAATTCGATTTATATCTTCATTAGTCAATGCATGATGCATAGGAAGGCAAAGAACTGAATTTGCCAATTTGTGTGCATGAGGAAGATTAGCAGGGTCAGCAGATGGGAGTCCCTTATAAGTTGAGAACTCGCTAATAAGAGGATAAAAATAACGTCTAGCAAACACATTTACTTCTTTCATCTTAGAATAAAGTTTATCACGAGAAATGCCATATTCTTTTTCTTCAATAAAGATTGGGAAATAACTATAGTTATGTCTCACTCCAGGTATATCATCGAAAAAAGTAATTCCATCGACTGACCGCAAAGCTTCACGATACTTAATAGCCACCTGATGACGTGCTTCTATAGCTGTATCTACCTGCCTGAGATTAAGAAGACCATAAGCTGAACGCATTTCATCCATCTTTGAATTAATACCAGGACCAACGACACTCACTTCATCAGCAATACCAAAATTTTTAAGATAGTCAATACGTTTCTTTGTCTTCTCATCATGCATAACAAGAGCCCCCCCCTCGATAGTATTGTAAACCTTTGTTGCATGAAAGCTAAGAGTACTCATATCACCAGCGTTAAGAATACCTTCACCATTTACCTTCACACCAAAGGCATGAGCAGCATCATAGATAACTTTAAGACCATACTTATCGGCAATCTCTTGGATACGTTTTATTTCACAAGGCTTTCCATAAACATGTACTGGCATGATAGCTGTTGTTTTTGGAGAAATAGCAGCCTCTATTTTATCCGGATCAATATTCCCACTTTTGGGATCAATATCCACAAATACGGGTTTGCACCCATTCCACCAAATAGAATGTGTGGTAGCTACAAAACTATAAGGTGTTGTGATAACTTCTCCTGTAATTCTAAGCGCTTGAAGAGCAGTCATCAAAGGAAGAGTACCATTAGTGAAAAGACTCACGTAGGGAACACCTAAATATTCAGCTAAAGCGGCTTCTAATTGCTTATGGTATGATCCCATATTAGTAATCCATTTACTTTCCCAAATATTTTTGAGTTCCGCATAGAAATCATCAAGATTAGGTAGTAACGGTGAAGTTACTGTTATTAAATCAGTGTTTACCATATTCTTTTATCTATTCTTATACATATTATCATAATAGGCTTGATAATCACCTGATGTTACATTATCCATCCAAGCTTTATTCTCCAAATACCACTTAACAGTCTTCTCAATACCTTCTTCAAACTGGAGTAAAGGTTCCCAACCTAACTCTATCTGAAGTTTGCGAGAATCAATAGCATAACGAACGTCATGACCGGGACGATCAGTAACATATGTAATAAGGTCAAAATCTGCACCTTCCGGTCTTCCTAGGAAACGATCAACCGTTTTAATTATGAGTTTAACAATATCAATGTTTTTCCACTCATTAAATCCGCCTATATTATAGGTTTCAGCCACTTTGCCCTTATGGAAAATGAGGTCGATAGCACGTGCATGATCTTCAACATACAACCAATCACGTACATTCTCACCTTTACCATATACAGGGAGAGGTTTACGGTGGCAGATATTATTAATAAAGAGAGGAATCAATTTTTCTGGGAATTGATAAGGACCATAATTGTTAGAACAGTTAGTTACAATAGTAGGCATCCCGTAAGTATCATGAAAGGCACGCACAAAATGATCACTCGACGCCTTTGATGCACTATAAGGTGAGTGAGGATTGTACTTGGTAGTTTCCAAGAAAAAATCTTCACCGTATGCTTCATGACGTGTACCAGATGATGCAACCGTTGTGAATGGTGAATCTATTCCTTCCGGATGAGTCATCTCAAGCGCACCATACACTTCATCAGTAGAAATATGATAGAAACGCTTGCCTTCATATTTCTCTGGCTGGCTCTCCCAACAAAGTTTCGCTGCTTGTAAAAGCGAAAGTGTTCCAATTACATTAGTACGCACAAATGTAAAAGGCTCTTTGATACTGCGATCAACATGCGATTCTGCAGCAAGATGAATGATACCATCCACATGTTCCTCTTGCATCAGTCTATAAAATGCATCAATATCACAGATATCCATCTTCACAAATTTGTAGTTGGACTTATTTTCGATGTCTATGAGATTTGCCAAATTACCCGCATAAGTCAATTTATCGATATTAATAATATGATATTCAGGATATTTATTCACGAAAAGGCGAACAACATGACTACCAATAAAACCAGATCCACCTGTAATAACAATGTTTCTCTTATATTTCATACTTATTCCAAATTTGTGTTACCTGTTCTTTCTACTTCCTCAACAACTTTAAGCAAATACTGACCATATTGATTCTTGATCATAGATTGAGCTAATTTCCTTATCTCATCAACGCTAATCCATCCTTGGCGATAAGCGATACCTTCCAAACAAGCGATTTTTAATCCTTGACGTTTTTCTAATACTTCAATATAAGTTGATGCTTCTGAGAGTGAATCATGGGTACCTGTGTCCAACCAAGCAAACCCCCGTCCTAAAGTTTGAACCTTCAACTCCTTATCATTAAGAAAACACTGATTAACTGTAGTTATCTCATACTCTCCACGAGCAGAAGGGTGAATCTTACTAGCAATATCAATAACCTTATTAGGGTAAAAGTATAATCCTACTACAGCATAATTACTCTTAGGATGTTTCGGTTTTTCTTCAATAGAAAGACAGTTACCTTCCTTGTCAAACTCAGCCACACCATAACGTCCAGGGTCATTTACCCAGTATCCGAATACAGTTGCTTTCTTCTCTTCCTCAACTGTACGTACAGCTTCTTTCAGCAACCTAGTAAAACCAACTCCTTGAAAGATGTTATCACCAAGAATAAGACAAACTGTATCATCACCAATGAAATCCCTACCGATAGTAAAAGCTTGTGCAAGACCATTAGGCGTTGGCTGTTCTGCATATGTAAAATTCACTCCATAGTCAGCCCCGTTACCAAGAAGCCGTTTGAAGCTAGGCAGATCGTAAGGAGTGGAAATTATGAGAATATCTCGAATACCTGCAAGCATCAACACTGAAATGGGATAATATATCATCGGTTTGTCAAAAATGGGTAGTAGCTGCTTACTAACACCTTTGGTAATAGGATACAATCGAGTCCCACTGCCACCTGCTAGAACGATTCCTTTCATGCATCAAGATAATTTATTATAATCTGCCATCCACAATATCTCGTGGCAAAAATCCTTTTACGTCATAGATAACTCCCCCTTCTTTTACAAGTTTCCTCACATCCAACTCAAGAAACTGCTTATGAGCCACACCAAGAATAACAACATCGAACTGTCCATTTGGAAGTTCATTCGTGATATCAATGTCATATTCATGCTTCACAGCAGCCACATCGGCCCAAGGATCATAAATGGTAATCCTATGAGTATATTCTTGAAGCGTGCTATAAATATCTACAATCTTGGAATTACGCAAGTCGGGACAGTTCTCCTTGAACGTGATTCCAAGAAGAAGAATCTTAGCATCTTTAACCATAATACCTTTCCTATTCATACATTTAATGGTCTGATTAGCTACATAGGCCCCCATACCATCGTTCAATCTTCTAGCTGCAAACATAATACGTGGTAAAACACCATAGACCTGTGCTTTCTGAATGAGATAGTAGGGATCGACAGAAATACAATGCCCTCCGACAAGCCCCGGACTCAATTTGATAAAATTCCATTTACTGGCTGCTGCCTCTATAACATCACGAGTATCAATGCCCATAGCATTAAAAATCTTAGCAAGTTCATTCATAAACGCAATGTTGACATCACGCTGAGAATTTTCAATAATTTTAGATGCTTCTGCGACCTTGATGGACGGAGCCTTATGAGTGCCATTGATAAGGACGGAATTATAGACTGCATCTACGATATCAGCAATCTCAGGAGTGGAACCAGAAGTCACTTTCTTTATTTTTTCCACAGTATGTTCCTTATCGCCCGGATTGATTCGCTCGGGGGAATAACCTGCAAAAAAATCCTTGTTGAAGGTTAATCCCGATGCTCGTTCTACAATAGGTAGACATTCCTCTTCAGTCACACCTGGATAAACGGTTGATTCGTAAACAACAATATCGCCTTTGGAAATGACCTTGCCTATTGTTTCGCTAGCCCCCAAAAGAGGTTTGAGGTCAGGACGATTGTTCTCATCGACTGGTGTAGGTACAGCAACGACATAAAAGTTACAATCTTTGATGTCATCAATAATAGCTGTACATTTAAAACCATGGTTATGAACAGCGTCTTGAAGGAGTTCATCTGAAACTTCAAGAGTTGCATCATGCCCAAGCATAAGCGCTTCGCAACGCTGTGCATTCATATCAAAACCTACAGTCTTATACTTTGTAGAAAACAAACGGGCAAGTGGAAGACCTACATAACCCAAGCCAATTACGGCAATCTTTATTTCTTTCATAATTGTAACTCAATTACTTTTGTTCTATTATATATCGGCAACTTAACATCACTAATATTTTCAAATTAGACATTTAAGATTATTCTCTATTATTTCTGGTCCAATTCTTCAAACCTCGAATTCTTCGACTTAAACTCCGATACCGTCCGCTTCATCAACTTCACCGTCTCCCAAATCCGTACAGAACGAGATAATCTCTCAAACTCATCATAAGTTTCTACAATATCCGCGTACTCATATCTCCGAACCTTGGCTATCTTTATCTTCTTATGATGAGTAGGAATCGTATTCTCCTCGTTACTCAAAACTTCCTCATACAATTTCTCTCCCGGACGAAGCCCCGTAAATTGAATCTCAATATCCTCTCCCGGCTTATATCCCGCCAGTTCTATCATACGGGTAGCCAAGTCCACAATCTTCACCGGTTTACCCATTTCGAATACAAAGATTTCATTTCCTTCCCCCATAGTAGCGGCCTCCATCACCAAGCGACACGCCTCGGGGATAGTCATGAAATAGCGTATAATATCAGGGTGTGTCACTGTGACAGGACCGCCATTTTCTATTTGTTCTTTGAAACGGGGAATCACCGAACCATTACTGCCTAAAACATTGCCGAAACGAGTAGTGATAAATTTGGTTTTGCCCTCTATCTTACCTTCTTTAATTGCATAACTCAAACTCTGTACATAGATTTCCGCCAGTCGTTTGGAGCACCCCATCACATTGGTAGGATTGACAGCCTTGTCCGTGGAAACCATTACCATCTTCTCCGCACCATACTTCACTGCCATATCTGCTACCTGACGACTACCTGTGACATTCACCAATACAGCCTCACAAGGATTTTCTTCCATCAACGGAACATGTTTATAGGCTGCTGCATGAAAAATGATTTGAGGATGATAAGTTTCAAAGACCATGCGAAGCCTTTCTATCACACGGACATCTCCTATCACCGGAACAAAATCAAGATTAGGATATCTTCGTTCACATTCAAGACGAATATTATGTAAAGGAGTTTCCGCTGAGTCAAACATAATGAGTTTACGGATATTCATTTGTGCCAACTGACGACACAGTTCACTACCAATACTACCAGCCGCTCCTGTTACCATGATGACCTTTCCACTAAATTCATCAGCTACTTCACTCATGTTAATATTAATTTGCTGACGCCCTAGTAAGTCTTCGATTTTTACCGGACGTACCCACTGATGAAAGTTACCTTCTTCATCAGCTTCACTGATAGAAGGAGCAATGAGTGTCTTTATATGATTATCTTTGCAGTATTGTAGTAAACGACTTTCTTCCACACGGGTTGACTCATTGTGAGCAAACAGAATACCTTGAATATGTTTTTTATGGATCAACTGCTGAAAATCCCGCTCGTTTGTAAAATAATAGATAGGCAATTCAGCCAGGCGACGATGCTTATAAATAGTACCGTAACAATAAAATCCTACGACCTTATAATGAGAACTATGCAACAAACGAGTCTTTAAGGCTACACTTTTATCATCCGTACCATAAATCAGAATACGCATGTTCTCCTTATTCATCATCTCTATCAAGGTTTCATAGACCATAATCATCACCATTCGGGAAGTAGCAAACGCTATTACAGTCAACATCCCATCGAACAAAATAAACATAAGTTTCTGATTGGCTGATAAACCTACAGAAGTCAAGAATGTAAAGACAGCAATTGTCATACATGCCATCTTAAATAACGAGCTACAGATGAGCGGCCATAAGCAACGCAGTTGAGAATAACGAACCGTGTTACGGTATGTGTGAAACAGGTAGGAAGCTATCGTAGTAGCAACTGCTGCTAAAGCTCCGACCTGAATCATTCCCCAACCATTCAGTAATGTACCCGTAAGATAATGTATCCACCAATAAGTGAAACAGGTGGAAGTCACCGAAATGACTAAGTCAATTCCCCATATTATCCAGTAACTAAAATAAGTCCTGCTTATATACCGGATAAATTTTTCCAAATTTTGTTTCATCTCTATTATTTATATTCCCCATATTTATAACCATACCCGTAGCCATAACCATACCCGTAACCGTACCCATACTTTTTCTTTTCAATATGGCTGTCATTCAATACAATACACAAGTGATTAAACTTACCTTCTTTGTGCAGTCGTTCCAATTCCGGAAGATAGCGTCGGTCAAGCTGTCCGTCACGGATGACATACAAAGTCAGTTCCGCTACACGATTCACAATGGCGGCATCTGCCACAACTTGTGCCGGCACATTATCCAGAATTACATAATCATAACGTTTCTTCAATTCCTCCATCAACTTTTCCAACCGGTTACTCATCAACAGTTCGGAAGGATTAGGCGGAATAGGGCCTACAAACAAAGAATCGACAGACGGATGGATTACCCCTTTATCCAAGATACTGTCAACGTCATTATATTGTCCCGACAGGTATGTACTCAGTCCCTCTTTATGTTTGATACCCGCCAATTTACTCTGTGTTCTTTTACGCAAATCCGCATCAACCAAGACTACCTTTTTCCCAGCAATAGCGATTGCCACCGCTAAATTTCGGGATACAAAAGACTTACCCTCACCCGGCATTGTGGAAGTGAACATAAGAATACGTGCATCCTTTGCAACAAAGTTTATATTAGCACGAAGCAGGCGGAATGATTCGGAAATAATATCATTTCTTTTTTCATCTACCACAATCGCATCATCTGCCATATCTTCCTTACGGGAAGGAATCTCACCCAAAAGTGGAATCGTTGTATAATCTTCAATATCCTTTCTACCACGAACGGATGTATTCCATAACATGATTAACATTTGGCTTCCCAATGGGATAGCCAGTCCTATAGCTAAAGCCGCCAACAAAAAAATAGTAGAATGAGGAGCAATAGGTGCATTGGAACCAAACGGGGATTCCACCACACGGATGTTCGCTTCCGTTATGGCAAGTTGAAGGGCGTTTTCTTCACGCTTATTTAATAAAAAAGTATATAATGCTTCTTTAATGGATTGCTGACGGATAATGCTTAATGCCATCTTCTCCTGCTTGGGAACAGCTTGAATTTCAGTGTTTATCTGGTGCTCTACCACACGAGCTTTTTCCAGTCGCAGATGAAGGTTTTTGATATAATTATCCATGGAACCGGAAATTACCGTACGCATTTCTGCCAAATTCTTATCTGTTGTTTGCACAACCGGGTTCTTCGCACCGGATTCAGCGAACAGATGGTTGCGTTGAAGCATCAGTTCATTGTAAGCAGTTATCTGACTTTGTACACTGGCATCTCCAACACCGGACACGTTAGGTATTAACTGATTGTTTCGGGTAGCATCCAATAAATAGCTTTTAATGGATTGGGCAATGGATAATTCCGTTTCCATCTGAAGGGTTTCTGTTTTCATACGGCTGCTTTCTGCAAGAAATTGCGTCCCGTTTCCTTCCGAGCCTATAATCCGGTTACGCTGCTTGAAGTCTGTCAGTTCTTCTTCTACATCGCCCAATTCTTTACCGATTACCGCAATACGTTCATCTATAAATTTGGCAGTATTTACCGCTATACGGTTCTTGTCTTCGATGATGGTTTCATTATAAACATTAATCAAGGCATTCAAGATCGCATCGGAACGAGATACATTATCTCCGGTGCAAGTAATCTGCACCATAGTAGTACCTTTGCCTGCAAGTGAAGTCGAGATACCACTTTTATATATAGCTGCCGCTGTTTCGGGGCTTATTCGTGTCACTGAAACAGGCTTGCCTATATAAGCGCTTAAATTTTCCGGTTTCAAATTCACAACTATTCTTCCCGCTTCTGTCTGAATAGTATCCCCATAAGCATACTTTTCACCTAAGATGGTGTAATTCTTTACGTCCAATGGAGTCACCTTCGTACGGTAATAGTCATGATACGGATCTATGAAATTCACTTCAACCGGAGATTCCGCATATAAAGATGTATTACGGAAAAAGCCTTCTTTCTCATATGACACATCCAAATGCAGCCGATTGACAACTTCTCGCACCAGTTGATGGGAACGGAGTATGAACATTTCATTTTCAACACCACTGCCAGTAATTCCGCCTTGCAACTCCAACATAGCCGAAATGTCGGAATTTGTATTCTTTCCTCCCGTCTTCACCAACATTACAGCCTGACGTTGATAAACAGGGACTAAGGTACGAGTATATAGATAAGCTGCACTCACACAAATAAACACTGAAAGAGCAAACCAATACCAATTAGCTATGATTAATTCTACAATATCACGCAAGTTAATATTGAATCCGCTTTCTTTGACTGTTTTCTCATTATTTTCCTGTATATATTCCATCTTATTATTTCGTAAGAATAAATACTAATGATAATATAGAAGCTAATACGCCGATAATACTACTACCGGCAGACAGATAGGTAAGTGCAGAGCTTCCTTTCACATTAATAGCCTTGTTAGGTTCCACATAAACTACATCATTCTGCTGAAGATAAAAAACGGGGGAATTCAGGATATCTTCTCCCGAAGTAAGATCGACGCTATAACTCTTACGCTCACCATTTTCCTCCCGGATAACCAGAATATTCTCCCGATGGGCTGTCGGCGGCAAATCACCTGCCAATCCGATAGCTTCGAGTATGGTAACACGTTCACCGGGTAAGTCTTTTACTCCGGGACTGCCCACTTCACCGAGCACTACTATTTTTGCACCTTTAAAGCGTACTAATACGGTAGGATCCTTGATATACTCACCTTCAATAAGTTTGTTTTTAATCGCATCCGCCAATTCTTGGCGTGTCAACCCTGCTGCCTGCATCTCGCCCAAAACTGGAATTTCTATTTTACCACTTTGGCTGACTAAAAGACCTGTCGTTTCCTGTGTATTCGTAGATGAACTTGAACCCAATACCTGATTATTCGCGAAAGGAGTCAACAACTCCGGAGCTTTACTGTTAATCGTAATCAGAAGCTGGTCGTCCGGTTTGATACGCAATTCATAATTACTTTCTATTTTCTGTGGATTCTCATGTAATTTATCAGCGCCTTGCAGATAAAGCATTTTTTTGGATGACACACAAGAAGTCATCCCACCCAAAACACATGCCAATAGTATAAAAAGGAAAGAAACTCTACAGCTTTTCATATTCATTATAAATTGAGGATAAAATAAAAGAGGGGGAACTAATTTTTCTCGCTGATTGCCTCTACATAACCGACAGGCATATCAACACAAGCACAACCAAGCATATTCAACCGAACGGCAATCTTGCTTTTACCTTCTACATTGACCAATTCTCCCACAAGTCCGAGCAAAGGCCCTTTGATAACACGGACTTTTTCACCACGTGCCAAAGGAGAACTGTTCATACAGATTGCTTCTTCTGAATAATCAAGCATAAAACGGAAACGAGCCATCTGCTCATCAGGAATCACCGCCGGTATACTCTCACCCCGCATCACCATATAGCGACTCACTGTAGAAAAACTCAAAACTTCCATGCGTTCTTTCGGATCAGCATGTACAAACACCATCATTGGAAGAAGGACAGATTCGACCATTTTGCGACGGTCACTCCATTGATGAATTTCCTGTTGGACAGGAACGAAATTTTCGATCCCCATTTTCTCTAAACGTTCCGAGACTTTCCTCTCGTGATGCATGCGAACCAAAGCTACATACCAACGTTTAGAGTGTGCTACGCCTTCCCCTGTCCCATTACTAGGCCCAGCAATTACTGATTTTGCTTTTGTTAAAATCATGTTTTTTTACCCCATATTTGTCCGTTACTTCTTAGGTAACGGATAGAGTACACACAACAATGAAAAGGGAAATTACACACATAGACAGGGCACGAGAAAAGC
>PPYF01671434.1_pt1 | contig 35058 bp, 30 predicted proteins | sample 1559871 | NCBI WGS metagenome assembly PPYF01 (sample SAMN08240021, study PRJNA423297) | Human gut metagenome, whole genome shotgun sequencing project.
CTCCATAAGCTTGGGAGTTAACTCCAAAGGCTATGGAGATAGAACACATCCTTTCAAAAAGGCTTACTCTTACGGTCAAAAAGAATTAGCTATTCCTATACTATCACTAAACCCTACAATAAAGTTAAATGAGGAAAAGCCGCATAAACAACGAATAATGCAAAAGTTTGATAAACCGGTGAAAGAATACCACAAGATATCAGAAGAGTTCCCCGCTTTCCATCTGTTTGGAAAGCGGGGAACTCTTCTGCATTAATAAATGCATTCAGTTCAAACAGATTATAAAAACAAGTATAAACTATTTTATAATGAAACGCAGACAAGTTATTCTTTATCCTTGTCTGCCGGAAGCCTTTCTATCCGAACTCTGCCTGCCTTGCCCTTGTCTGCTTTGAGCCTGTTTCTTCCTGCGCCAATAATCACCATTGCTTTTGCTGCCCCGGTACACCTTATTGGCTTTTGCTTTTTCTTTCAGTTCTTCGGTCTTGCCGGCCTGCGCTTTTTCCCCTTCCACGGTCACCCAAGGATGGTCTTTCACAACAGGAATCTGTAGTCCTATCAGTTTTTGGATATCCTTTAAATAAGGCAATTCTTCCGATTCACAAAAAGAGATGGCTATTCCGTCGTGTCCGGCACGCCCGGTACGACCGATGCGGTGCACATAAGTTTCCGATATATTGGGCAGCTCATAGTTGATAACGTGAGAAAGCTGGTTCACATCAATGCCTCTGGCTGCAATATCTGTGGCTATCAGCACTCTTGTGGTATGATCCTTGAAGTTTGTCAACGCCCTTTGGCGTGCGTTCTGCGATTTGTTTCCATGAATAGCTTCCGCCCCGATCTCACTCTTGTTCAAAATCCTCGCCAATTTATCCGCACCATGCTTGGTACGGGTAAAAATCAACACTGACTCTATCTCAGGATTCTTCAGCAAATGCAGCAACAAGTCCTTCTTTTCCTTCTTCTCTACAAAATAAACACTCTGCCGGATAGTATCAACAGTAGATGAAACTGGAGTCACCTCTATCTTCTCCGGATTAGTCAACATGGAATCTGCCAGCTTCTCTATTTCAGAAGGCATGGTAGCCGAGAAAAACAAAGTCTGTCGCCGGGCAGGAATCAGTTTCAATACTTTCTTGATATCGTGTATGAAGCCCATATCAAGCATACGGTCTGCCTCATCCAATACAAAATACTCCAACCCCTTCAATGAAATACAGCCTTGCGACTGCAAATCAAGCAAACGTCCGGGAGTGGCAATCAATACCTGCACACCTCGTTTCAAAGCATCAACTTGCGCCTTTTGGGGCACTCCACCGAAAATGACGGCATGCTTCACTCCGGTATATCCGGCATATTGGTCAAAGTTCTCGCCTATCTGTATAGCAAGCTCACGCGTCGGGGTGAGTATCAATGCTTTGATACCTTTTTTATGGTCTGATTGATAAAGTCGTTGTATAAGGGGGATAGCAAAAGCTGCTGTTTTTCCTGTTCCTGTCTGGGCGCATCCCAGCAAATCTTTACCTTTTAATAATACAGGAATTGCTTGTTCCTGAATGGGGGTCGGCGTTGTATAGCCGGTTTGTTGTAAAGCCTTCAAAATAGGCTCTATAAGATCTAATTCTTTAAATGTCATGTGAAATAATTAAATTGGGCCTCACGGCCTGTATCTATTTTATGGGAACAAAGGTACAGTAATGATTCTGCCCGGAAGTATTTCCGGGCAGACTTTATGGTTATTTAACTAATTGTCACGCAAATGAAACACATCAATCTTAGACTCACAACTCTTCTCCAAAATGTCCCGAATATCAAACATGATAAACAGGTCTGCTTCTTCCAGTTCGACAAAGACATCCAGGTGTCACTGCCAAAGGTAGCAATCGCAAGATTTGGAATCGGAAATGTTAACGAATACATAAGATTTTCTTATTGCTTCAACCGCGACTTTACTTCCTCCACTATCTTTTCGGCATGCCGACAACTCATTACATATTTTTCCCTATTATTTATTTTAATCAAAAAGGCTTGACTATAATCTCCTACATATGCTGTATAAAACCCTATTTTACTATTATAGAATTTTCCTATATACCCACCTAATCCACCTATGCCGAAAATACGAATTTCTGCTACATTTTCCCTATGGTATAAGGAAATATCAGTTATATCGGAATAGAGATATACACCTGCCCCAATATACGTTCCATAATTATATGCGTTTCTGACAAGATAAGTTTCCGTGGTTGATAGGCAACAGTAAAAATCAAAGTAAAAAAGATAAGACATAAAACGGAGGCACCAATAACCTTTGACATCATATCCTGATTTACCCAAAGTATTAGGACAGGAAATACTATTCCGGCCATAAGAATAATAAAAGAAACTATCCAAGTTATCAACTTGACATATTGACTACGTTCTACTCTTTCTTCTATAATCATACTATTTTAATCGAATCTTCTACTTACAGAACAAATAAACATTTCCACCAAAGTCCGAAACCACCAATGCATTACCCGACAGGGCTACCGACCCGAACATCCCCCACAGGACAAGTCCATTTTTCTTCCAATGTCTCACTATCCAAGGCTATCAGCCCTTTCTGTGCAGAACCAAAGATAATCTCCTTGTCAGTGAGTAAAGGAGTAGAAGTAACGTCCACATTATAAGGTAATGGTTTACGGACTATTACTTTTCCGGTAGCAGCCTCTAATATAAAGAAAGACTTATCTGAGATCAGATACAACAAGGCACCATGCATGGCAGGAGATGCTCCCCGATTACGCAAGCCGTTATCGCTGACCGCCCAAAGTTTCTCACCTGTTTTGGCATCATTGCCGTAAAGGGCATTCCATTGTGCACCGGCAACCAGCAGGTTGTTACCCAAAGTCAGCGTGCTCGTAGTCCCTTCTCCTTGTCCCCAGCCTTCATTTTTCCAAAGTTGTTTGCCCGTTCGGGCTTCAAAAGCACAAAGCCCCTTTCCGGTTCCCGCATAGACCACTCCTTCACCGGCCACCAGTCCGTCAATAAGGGCCGGCAAGCCATTTACGGGCAATTGCTTTTCCCAACACAATTTGCCGGTTTCGGTATCAATGGCATACAAAAAGCCTTGGGCATCCTGGGCAAACACGATGTCACTATCAACCGCAATGGAGTTTTTAATAGAATTACGAACAGGACAACTCCAAAGAATTGTACCGTCCTTCCCATTCAAAGCATACACATGGCCTACACCTTTCAGATCCTCATCCACAGAGGCAACAATTACTTTTCCCTTGTGTATCAGTGGAGAAGTCATATAAAGATTAGCTCCGACATTGTTAGTCCATGCCAGCTGCAAAGGCAAATTCAATGGAGCGGAAACGGGGGCGGAATGTTTCGCATTGCCTGACAGATTATCCCAGTCAGCAGAAAACAAAGGAACGGCCTTTTCAGTCCGGCAGATAAAATGACTTTCTGCTTCAGCTATCTCTCCGTTATTAAAACGGGCTGTTACCCGCAAAGTAAGTTCCTTACCCACATATTTATGAGACAAGGGAAGCTCCCCGTTCCATGACCAGTCAGTACTTTGCAGCAATCGCTTGTTTTTCAGCACAGGTTTCCCGTCGGCCAGACAAGTATAGAGCACTTCTCTCACCGGCGACACGGAAGAATACACATTGACAGCCACCGGAAGGACACCCGAAGCCATTACTCCTGCAGGCGAAGCGATACAGATATTCTTGTCCAAATAGGTATAACGGAGCTCGGAAGTGAAATCTCCTTTACTATCTACGTGCATCACACGAAAAGCAGTAGTGGAATGATCTATGCCTCCTTTATCCAATGAAGAGGTACAAACACTGTAAACATCTCCCTGTTTCTTCATATAGTTAATATGCCAATGACCATATACCCATGCTTTCAAGTTGTACTCATTCAGATTAATGCTTCCGGCATTCTTGCTCTTAAAAATAAAGGTATCTTCGTATGTCAGCAAATCATGATTGAAAACAACAACAGGAGTTCCGGGGCGGATATGAGCCAGGTCGTTCTTCAACCAACGACAGACGTCATCGGAAGTATAGCCTGGAGCATGGTCTCCTCCGGGCATCGGCGTAACAACATAGTGCACATTACCTGCATCAAAAGAATAATATACCGGCCCATAAATGCTTTCAAAAAGTTCTTCGCCATACTTCCCCTTTACCAAATCATGATTTCCGATACAATAAAAGACAGGACAGTCCATATTTTCCGTATTCATCAGTTTGATATGAGCCTTCAAGCCTTTTTCATAGCAGATCAAATACGCCATTCTTGTTTTTATCTACATATACATGGCCCGTGTAAGCAGCCATCACCGGCATTGCGGCCAACATCAGGCACGATAATAAAAAGGTCTTTTTCATGAATATCTATTTTTATCAACTCTTATTTTAATCAAGTTCGAATTTCGAAAGGACAAAACCATGATCTGAAGGATAGAAAAAATCTTCTCCTTTAAAAGTAAAAGTTTTACCCAAACTATTGTCATAACACTCAGATGCTATCGCCTGAATGGTTTTTCCCTGATAATAAATAAAATCAATGCGGTCCATACGACACTCGGTTTCCAACGAATCCGCATCTGTCAGCCACGTTACTCCCAGATTGGCCACCGGATTGGGGTTCATCTCACGGAAACTATCTTTAAATCCCGCCTCTTCCATAGCAATGGAAACAGGCCAATCCACCACTGCACCACCATGAAGATACAGGTTACGGGTAGCTTCCGTCCAATCCAGATGAGAATGCACGTTAAAATCACCGCCCATTATAATTGGAATACTGTCGGCCTCTGCCAACAAGGGTTGAAGAACAGACAAAATCTTATGTATTTCCTCATCACGTGTTCCCTCCATCTCCCAAGCCAATATTTCTTCCTTGGATTTATCCGTCGGGGCCAAACGCATATCAGGAAGATAATGCAACCAAGTATTAAAAACACGGACAGGTTTCCCATCCACATCTATCATCACTCCGCCAAAATTAAAGGTACTTATGCTGTCGGCAAAAGCATATTTCCGAATAATGGGATAACGGCTATAAATAGAAAGATTATCAGAAATGAGATTGTACGAATATCCCAATGAGTCGGCTACCATCGGGGCAGCTCCATAAGTTTCAATCATCAAGACCACATCAGCCTCACTTTTTTTCAGAATATCAATAGTTCCCTCACACCCTTTTCCGGAATAAGTTTTTGAATGACCGCCATGCCATACATTCCATGAAAGGACAGTCAGCGTCTTTTTCGACTCTTTTGAAGATGTGCAAGCTGCCAATGCACACAAGCAAAGGGCGCAAATAATTGCCAAACTGGAATACTTCAATCCCGGAGGAAGTGTAAAAGACCGTATAGCCCTGGCAATGATAGAGGATGCAGAAGCCAAAGGAATCTTGAAACCCGGAGCGGTTATCATTGAACCAACCAGCGGCAACACCGGCGTAGGGTTAGCATGGGTTGCCAGCGTGAAAGGTTACAAAGCCATACTGACCATGCCCGAAACCATGAGCGAGGAACGCCAGAACCTGTTAAAAGCCATGGGAGCACAATTGGTACTGACCGAAGGTGCAAAAGGAATGAAAGGAGCCATAGAAAAAGCGGAGGAATTGCGTGACCGGACTCCGGGAGCCGTCATTCTGGGACAATTCGAAAACCCGGCGAATCCCGCCGCCCATGCACGTACCACTGCACAGGAAATATGGAACGACACGGACGGAAAGGTAGACATCTTTGTTGCCGGAGTCGGTACAGGCGGCACTTTAAGCGGAGTAGCGGAAGGATTAAAAAAACAGAATCCCCATATACAGATTGTAGCTGTAGAGCCGGATAACTCCCCCGTCCTTTCGGGAGGAAATCCGGGACTGCACAAGATACAAGGTATCGGAGCCGGATTTATCCCTCATACCTACAATGAAAAATTAGTAGACAAGATAATCCGGGTGAAAGACGATGACGCCATCCGCACAGGACGCGAACTCTCTCTGACGGAAGGGTTATTGGTCGGAATATCTTCGGGAGCAGCTGCCTATGCCGCATTGGAACTGGCCAAACTCCCCGAAAATGAAGGAAAACAAATTGTAGTAATCTTGCCCGATACGGGGGAACGATATTTGTCTACCGTGCTTTATGCTTTTGAAGAATACCCATTATCATAAAATGAGATGAACATAGCTGCATTAATTTCAGGAGGAGTAGACAGCGCGGTTGTCGTACATCTCCTCTGCGAACAAGGATACAAACCGGATCTTTTCTATATTAAAATCGGAATGGACGGTGACGAAGATCTCACCTGCACGGCAGAAGAGGACATTGAACTATGTACCGCCACCGCCCGCAAATACGGTCTGAGCCTGAATATCATTGACCTGCACCGACAGTACTGGGATAATGTAGTGGCATACGCCATCGATAAAGTGAAACGCGGTCTTACTCCCAACCCGGATGTAATGTGCAACAAGCTCATCAAATTCGGATGTTTTGAGCAGGAAGCAGGGCATTTATATGACAAGACAGCTACCGGACATTACGCCAGTATTCTTGAAAAAGACGGGAAAATATGGCTGGGAACCGCACAAGACCCCGTCAAGGACCAAACAGATTTCCTGGCACAAATAGATTATCTGCAAATTTCAAAACTGATGTTCCCTTTGGGAGGTCTGATGAAGAATGAGGTCAGGGATATCGCCCGCATTGCCAAACTGCCCAGTGCACAACGCAAGGACAGTCAAGGTATCTGCTTTCTAGGAAAAATCAACTATAATGAGTTCCTCCGCCGTTTCTTGGGTGAAAAAGAAGGGGATATCATTGAAATGGAAACAGGAAAACGGATTGGCACTCACAAAGGATATTGGTTTCACACCATCGGACAGCGCAAAGGATTGGGACTAGGTGGAGGACCATGGTTTGTTATCCGCAAAGATATAGACGAGAATATCATTTATGTCTCACACGGTTATGATACAGACAAACAATATGGGACAGACTTTGCCTTGCATGATTTTCATTTCATCACAGAGGACTTATGGAAGGGAGCACCTTCCGCAGATGTTTCTTTCAAGATCCGGCATACAGACACTTTCATGAAAGGAATATTGACACGGGAAGATAACTTGTTCCGAATCCACAGCCACGTCCCCTTACAGGGTATAGCCCCCGGACAGTTCGGTGTGCTGTATGACAAGAATGCGGAAATCTGTGTGGGAAGCGGTGAAATCACTTTATCCTAAATATAATATTCCACCACATCCACAATCCCTGCACGAAGGGCATATTTTGTTGCTTCGTGCACATTGTTCACTTCCAGCTTGCGAAAGATATTTTTGCGGTGAGTCATTACCGTATATACACTTAGGAAACGCTCAGCCGCAATCTCTTTCGTAGTCTTGCCCAATGCCATCAGTTTCAGAATTTCACGCTCCGTGACCGTAAGCGGTGAAACTAACTTATCTTTTTTGTCTTCTTTATGCTGCAACAGCCAGACTGCACGCGTACACATGTATTGTAAATGCTGTTTTGCCTTCCGCAGCCCTTCCTCTATCTCTATCATCGGCGCATCTTTCATCACCACGCTGAATGAAGTTCCGCTAAAAACCATACGCCGGATGAAATCCTCACTCAGATTATCGCTGAACAGAACAAAATGTGCCTCCTTAAACCGTTCCTGCAATATAAGCAAATATTCAGCCGAAGTATCAAACAATGTATAGTCCAACACTGCAACGGCATTGGGATTATCGACAAGAAGTCCGGTTAATTCACTCTGACTGCCGGCTTCCTTTATTGCGGCGAACCCTCCTATCCGACCGGCCACCGTTTTCATACCTTCACGGGTAATATCCTGATTATCGATAAGTAGCAATGTTTTCATGCCCATACATTTTAACTAGGGAAACTTACTGAAACAAAAAAGCCTTGCATCATTGTGTGCAAGGCTTCATTCTTCGGTGGGCGTTGACGGATTCGAACCGCCGACCCTCTGCTTGTAAGGCAGATGCTCTGAACCAGCTGAGCTAAACTCAATTAAGCACTTAACACACTGAAATACAGAGGATAAATTACAAATCCTGTCTTATCATTCAAGAAACAAAAAAGGGAAACTATACCTTATTATATATAGTTTCCCCTTTTTCCTTTTGAATTTATTTTATTCCTGCCCGAAACGCTTTGCCTGTTCGGCAATCAATTCCACATCATCAAAATAGTTAATCTTCATCGCCTTGCGTACTTCATCCAATGTAGCGGTTGCCGTAGCACGGGCTGTTTCGCATCCCTTACGTAACATATCGTAAATAGCCGGAATATCCTTTTCAAACTCTTTACGACGTTCGCGGATAGGCGTCAATTCTTCTTGCATAATAGCGGCAAGGAACTTCTTCACCTTCATGTCTCCCAATCCACCACGGGTGTAATGTGCCTTCAGTTCATCCAAATTAGGATAATCGGGCAAATAACGTCCAAAATGCTCAGGCTTACAAAAAGCATCCAGATAAGTGAATACTGTATTTCCTTCCAATTTACCCGGATCAGAAACTTTCAGGTGAGTAGGGTCGGTATACATGCTCTTCACTTTCTTTTCCACCTCGTCGGCTGTGTCCGACAAATAAATACAGTTACCCAATGATTTGCTCATCTTAGCCTTTCCATCCGTACCCGGCAGACGCAGACAAGCCGCATTGTCCGGCAACAGGATTTCGGGTTCTACCAACGTATCACCATAAATATGATTGAAACGACGTACAATTTCACGGGTCTGCTCAATCATCGGCTCCTGATCTTCACCCACCGGAACGGTAGTTGCTTTGAAAGCGGTAATATCAGCAGCCTGACTGATAGGATAAGTGAAGAACCCTACCGGGATGCTGGTTTCAAAATTACGCATCTGGATTTCGGTTTTCACTGTCGGGTTACGCTGCAAGCGTGACACTGTGACCAAATCCATATAATAGAAAGTCAATTCGCACAATTCGGGAATCTGAGACTGGATAAAGATGGTGGACTTCATCGGGTCCAGACCGACAGCCATATAATCAAGCGCCACCTCAATCACATTCTGACGCACCTTCTCGGGATTTTCTATATTATCGGTTAATGCCTGCGCATCGGCAATGAAAATAAAAGTCTTGTCATACAGTCCGGAATTCTGAAGTTCAACTCTGCGCTTCAACGAACCTACGTAATGACCGATATGCAATCTTCCCGTAGGACGGTCACCGGTCAGTATGATTTTTTCTTTTCCCATATCTCTTAAATATTATCTTATATTAAAAATTACGCAAAGATAGGAATATTCTGACACAAACACTTAACTTTGAACCGCTATTTCACATATAATAATTGTTTCGATGAATAAACTAAGACCGACCATTAAACTAGCTCTATTTATTTCTGTAGCAAGCCTGTTCTTTGCCGCATGTTCCGATGATGACGATAAAAGTATTCCCGTACCGGAACCTTCACGGATGATTACCGGAATTAAAGTGCATAAAATTTCAGATGTTATCACTTATCAGGGAATGATAAGCCTCACTTACGACAACAACAAACGGCTGACCCGCATTTATAGCAGTTCACCGTTAGCGGCAGTAAATTACACGTACAAAGAGAACTCTGAAGTCAGTTATACTTACTCTACGGAAAATTCTCCTTTGGTAGAAATAAGCACCTCGTTGGAAAACGGCAGAAGTTATGTATGCAAATTCTCCAACCGGGAAAATCCGGTAACCTATTCTTATGACAATGAAGGTTATCTGAAAAGCTGCAATAACAATGGAACCGTATTGGAATACAATTGGGAAAGCGGAAATCTATCTTCCATAACCACTACTCCAAGAGGAACTTACAACAGTGATTACAGAGTTTCCAATATCGCCAATGATTATAGTCTGGACTTGAACACACTGGCACAATGGATTGATGACCGTGAAAACTATACCACCGTAATGAACACTTTCGGACAGATGGCCGAAATTCTAGGGAAAAGAAGCGCCAATATTCTGGAAGACACTTATTATATATACGACTATAGTTTCCGGCAGGATGGAAGACTAAAAGATATGACCCTGATGGGCGGATCGGAAAATATAGGATATTCATTCCGCTTTTCGTATGCCGATGATACAGAAGTATCCGAATAAATATACAAAAAACAGAACATTCGGAGAGGATTTCAGACTTTTATTTTAATTTGTGTTGACAAAGATCTTGATTTATTTTGTTATCTTGGAAATAAGTCGTTACTTTGCACAAAATTTAGTAATGCTATGTATCCTACAGGAACAAAGATAATATAGACATACGAACAAATGCGTTAGTCCTCGTACGAGGATGGACGCATTTTTTTTAATATTTAGCGACATTAAAACAACTATTATAATAAAAGAAACTTTCAATGAAAAAGGATTTAAAGAAAGTCCTGGTATTGGGTTCGGGTGCACTCAAGATAGGCCAGGCAGGAGAGTTTGACTACTCAGGTTCACAAGCGCTGAAAGCATTGCGCGAAGAAGGCATTCATTCGGTGTTGGTAAATCCTAACATCGCGACTATCCAGACTTCGGAAGGCATAGCCGACAAGGTTTATTTTCTTCCTGTCACTCCCTTCTTTGTTGAAGAAATTATCAAAAAAGAACAACCGGACGGTATTTTATTGGCTTTCGGTGGACAAACTGCATTGAACTGCGGTACCGAACTTTACCTGAACGGTACACTGAAGAAATATGGTGTAGAAGTATTGGGTACTTCGGTAGAAGCCATCATGTACACTGAAGACCGTGATTTATTCGTAAAGAAGCTGGATGAAATTCCGATGAAAACCCCGAAGAGCCACGCCGTGGAAAGTATGGAAGAGGCTCTGAAAGCTGCCCGCGAAATCGGTTATCCGGTTATGGTACGCTCCGCATACGCACTAGGTGGTTTAGGCAGCGGCATCTGTCCGGATGAAGAAGCTTTCATCAAACTGGCTGAAAGTTCATTCGCATTCTCTAAACAGATCCTGGTTGAAGAGTCATTGAAAGGTTGGAAAGAAATAGAATTCGAAGTAATCCGCGATGCCAACGACCATTGTTTTACAGTGGCAAGCATGGAAAACTTCGACCCGCTGGGAATCCATACCGGTGAATCTATCGTGGTGGCCCCCACTTGCTCTCTGACAGAAGAACAAGTAACAATGTTGCAAGATTTGTCTACAAAATGTATCCGTCACTTGGGTATTGTGGGTGAATGTAATATCCAGTATGCTTTCAATGCAGAAACGAATGACTACCGTGTTATCGAAGTAAATGCACGCCTGAGCCGTTCTTCTGCCTTGGCTTCTAAAGCAACCGGATTCCCTCTGGCATTCGTTGCCGCCAAAATCGCTTTAGGCTACACACTAGACCAGATTGGCGAGATGGGTACTCCCAACTCAGCCTACGAAGCTCCCCAGTTGGATTACTTGATTTGTAAAATCCCCCGTTGGGACTTGACTAAATTCGCAGGTGTATCACGCCAGATTGGCTCCAGCATGAAGTCTGTGGGTGAAATCATGTCTATAGGCCGCTCTTTCGAAGAAATCATTCAGAAAGGTCTTCGTATGATAGGTCAGGGTATGCATGGTTTCGTAGGAAATGACCATACTAAATTTGAAAACCTGGATGAGGAACTGGCCAACCCGACAGACCTCCGTATTTTCTCCATCGCCTCGGCATTGGAAGAAGGATACAGCATTGAACGCATCCACGAACTGACCAAAATCGACCCGTGGTTCCTGGGTAAGTTGAAAAACATCGTTGACTATAAGGCCAAACTTTCGACTTATAATAAGATTGAGGATCTGCCCGAAGATGTGCTTCGCCAAGCTAAAGTATTAGGCTTCTCCGACTTCCAGATTGCACGCTTCGTATTGAAAGCCAGTGGCAATATGGAAAAGGAGAACTTGGCTGTACGCGTCCGTCGTAAAGCTTTGAATATCCTTCCGGCTGTCAAGCGTATCAATACCGTCGCATCTGAACATCCCGAATTGACCAATTACCTGTATATGACATACGCTACTACGGGTTATGACGTCAATTATTATAAAAATGAAAAATCGGTAGTTGTATTAGGTTCAGGCGCTTACCGCATCGGTTCATCCGTGGAATTCGACTGGTGCTCTGTAAATGCTGTCCAAACCGCACGCAAGTTGGGTTACAAATCCATCATGATTAACTATAACCCCGAAACAGTTTCTACCGACTATGATATGTGCGACCGTCTGTATTTTGACGAACTTTCATTTGAACGTGTACTTGACGTGATTGATCTGGAGCAGCCGGGTGGTGTCATTGTATCGGTAGGTGGACAAATACCTAATAACCTGGCGATGAAGCTTCACCGTCAGTCGGTACCTGTATTGGGAACTTCTCCGCTTTCTATCGACCGTGCGGAAAACCGTCATAAATTCTCGGCCATGCTTGACCAACTGGGTATTGACCAACCGGCATGGAAAGAATTGACCAGCCTGGAAGACATGGAAGAATTTGTAAACAAAGTAGGTTACCCGGTATTGGTCCGTCCTTCCTATGTGCTCTCTGGCGCTGCCATGAACGTATGCTATAACGAAGATGAACTGAAGGAATTCTTGCAGATGGCTAAAGAAGTTTCTAAAGAATATCCGGTAGTCGTATCCCAATTCATGCAAGATACTAAAGAAATAGAATTCGACGCTGTAGCCCAAAACGGTGAAATAGTGGAATATGCCATCTCCGAACACATTGAATATGCAGGTGTCCATTCAGGTGATGCCACATTAGTATTCCCGGCTCAGAAGATTTATTTCGAAACAGCACGCCGTATCAAGAAGATTGGTCGCCGTATCGCTAAAGAATTAAACATTTCCGGTCCGTTCAACATGCAGTTCCTGGCTAAGAACAATGAAGTGAAAGTGATTGAATGCAACCTGCGCGCATCACGTTCATTCCCGTTTGTTTCCAAAGTATTGAAACGCAACTTCATTGAAACCGCAACCCGCATCATGTTGGGTGCTCCATACAGCCAACCGGACAAGTCGGCATTCGATATTGACTGGATCGGTGTGAAAGCTTCCCAGTTCTCTTTCTCCCGTCTGCACAAGGCAGACCCTGTATTGGGCGTAGATATGTCTTCAACAGGTGAAGTGGGTTGTATCGGTGATGACTTCCATGAAGCTTTGCTGAACTCTATGATTGCTGTCGGTTTCAAGATTCCTACAAAATCTGTCATGTTCTCGTCAGGTGCCACCAAATCCAAAGTAGATTTGCTGGAAGCAAGCCGTATGCTGGCAGAAAAAGGATATGAGATCTATGCAACTGCCGGAACCGCAACTTTCTTGAATGCACACGGAGTAAATACCACACCGGTTTACTGGCCGGATGAAAAGCCCGATGCAGAAAACAATGTCATGAAGATGATTGCCGAACATAAATTCGACCTGATAGTCAACATTCCGAAAAACCATACCAAACGTGAGCTGACTAATGGTTACAAAATTCGTCGTGGAGCAATCGACCACAATATTCCTTTGATTACCAACGCCCGTTTGGCAAGTGCTTTCATTGAAGCATTCTGTGAAATGAGTGAAAAGGATATTCAGATAAAGAGCTGGCAAGATTACAAATAATCTTTCTTAGGGATATTCAAAAAGGAATTCATACTTCTCACAACGGTATAAAGATTCAAGTTGAGAGGTAACTTCAGTCGACACTCCGCGCCATAATAAAAGTCATACGTCCTGTAATCCGAATTGTTTGTATAACTGTTATCGGCTTGCTGATAAGTGATTGCTCCATTTATCTTAAACTCATGCTCTTCCAATTTATAGGCAAACTCCACATCCTGCATCAAGGAAAGCATTTGGGAGGTGTTACGATCATTCTCATTGGCTTCTCCCATTATCTGCACATACGAAACCCTCCGGTTATAATTTGCATTAGTAGCAAGACGAGCGAAAATTTTCTTGAATAATTTATTCGTATAATATATATTCCCGCCAATGCCCCAATTACCATTTATATTCTCGGGCCGACTGGTATATACCCCACTCTTCTCATCATAGGTTCTTTTCCGGCTTATATCATTTATCGTATTATTATATCTCAAACCACAATATAACATTTCCTGCTTTTCCATATTTCCTCCTCTGTAATTCACAGATATACTTTGCCCGAAAGCGGGTTTCAGCCCCGGATTCCCCATTGTTATGTTCAGAGGATTAGTATAATCGGGCACAGACAACAAATCATAAATGGAAGGCTGCCGGGTGTATCCGCTATAATACACACTCATATTATGGTTATTGCCCAAATCATAATCAAAATGCAGTTCGGGCACTATGTTCAACACGGTAATGGTCGTATCTATCTTCACTTTTCCCCTGTTGCTTTTCGTCGTAGACTTCTGAGGCGACAGCCCAAACCGGATATTCAACCTCACTTTTCTCCAATTAAGTGTGGTGCGCAGTCCGAATTCATTGGAATGAAGATCATTACGAGTATAATCACTTAAACTATCCACCCTTCCTGCCTCATAACCAGATGGAAGACTTCCCCACAAAGCATCCTCATCCAAATTGTACGTAACCGCATTATTACTCTGCCGTTGATACTCATGCCGATAATAAACCTGAAGCATTTGTTTTCCTATTGGCTCCGTATAGCTGACCTCCCCCGCCAATAATAAATTTCTGGCAGGTGACTCCCGGTATTGATTTCTATATAAAACCGAATCTGCCCCCAGGTCATTCTTCAATTGATAATAAGTAATAGACGATTGCTGATAATTACCACTCGCCTGATTACTATAATCATTTCTTAACTCTATGGAGAGTTTCCGGCCGATATCATTCAAATTATGAGTGAGCAAAAGATTATTGCCTATCATCAGATTGTTCGTCTTATTTTGAGAATTTCCCGTATTTTTATTTATCCTGAACTCAGGAGGAATCATTGCATCGTCCCTCCAAGGCTCTGAAACATAGTCCAAAGGATTGGTACTGAAAGTCGCCGAAATATTTTCTGATACCGAATTTAACCGGCTATGATTGATGTTATGCCTGAAATTAATTTCCGTCCGGTCACTCAAACTTCCCGTCAGATATATATTCTCCCAAAAAGAACAAGCTGAAACGTCCCCCATTAATCCATCTGTCAAATCCTTCTTGGTCTTCACATCCATCACCGTTTTCTTCTTACCGTCTGACACCCCTGTCATTTGCTCTTTATCCGACTGCTGCTCGTATACCTTTACCTCTTTCAAAGCATCTACCGGCATATTGTTCAAAGCAACTTTGCTATCTGCAAAAAACTCCTTTCCATTTAATAAGATCTGAGTGATTTCCTTTCCATGAAAATTCATCTTGCCGGATTTCTCGTCTAATTCCAATCCGGGAAGCTGCCTCACCAAATCCTGCAGAACAGCTCCTTCCGATGTCTTAAAGGCTCCGGTATTATATACTAATGTATCTCCGGACATCTTCATTTTCTGCAGTTCGGCCTTTATAACCGTTTCATCCAATACAATACTGGAAGGTTTCATCATCAGAGCACCTCCATAAACTTCTTTCCGATAAGCAGGAATATTCACTTTTTTTTCAATGGTTTCATATCCTAAAAAAGAAGCCCTTATTAAATAATTACCGGGATTCATAGGGTACAAACGGAAAACACCCTTCTTATCGCTCACCGTACCTTCTATAAAACTCGTATCAGGCAAAGAATAAAGTTGGATATTTACATCCGGCAAAGGATCGGGATAAGGGCGTTCTCCCTGTTCTCTGACAGAACCCGTCAAATGATAAGCTTTTTCTTTTCTTGCTTTATCTGAATCAAGCTTTTCCTGTCCACTAACCGGGAGAACAAAAGACAATATAATAAACAACGAGAACAGTTTAGTCATCTTGAAATATCAACAGGGTCCTATTTCAATGCTTCCGCAATGGCATTCATCAGATATCCAAATTCTTCTTTCTCATACCCGATGGAAGTATAAACGGCTTCTCCTTCTTTATTGAAAAGATAGGCGCGAGGAATTGACTTTTCAGCAAATAAAGAGAACACCTCACGTTTAGGATCGGGATATAACGGGAAAGTGAATTTCTTCCGTTCATTATAAGCCCTCAACTGTTCATCCGTATGCTCACGACCAATTACTAATAATACGAAGTCCTTGTTATCTTTATATTCAGGCCACAAAGTCTTCTCTATTTCAGCCAGTTCCAGCTGACATGGCCCGCACCAAGTGGCAAATAAGCTCACCAAAACGACCTTACCTTTCAATTCAGCCGAAGAAACATCTCCATATACCGCAGATTTTAGATGAAAATCAGGTAATTTATCTCCTTTTTTCAATTCTTGAGCATTTACGGCAAATACCATGCAAAGCATCATGAACAATAATCCTAACTTTTTCATTTTCATAGTTCTCAATATTTAATTATGGAATAACAAAGACAAATATATCTGTTTTTCTTATATTTGCCGCCAGAAAATATTATTTTTTAGCCTATGATGACTTTTATTTCATGTGCCAAAACAATGACCGGACGGAGCAAAATACAGGATCACTTGCGGATCACTTCTTTTCTTTACGGATTACTCCGCCCGTTAGACCAGATCAAGAATTACAGAATGGAAGGAGATATCAAACTGCCCGAACGTGGAGGAATATCCATGTTTGACTATTGGAAGCCGATTCTGACCGACACCTTTATCAAAGAAATTAAAGCAAGAGGAGGAATACTAATCAATCTGGCAAGTGGGGAGATGAAAGATTTATTCGACTGGAAACGCGTGGAGCAGGAAGTACAAGTGATCACGCCGGAATTTCAGGTATGGAAAAAAGGGAAATTAACCACCGTTGTGGTTTATGCAAAAATGTGCCGTGGAGAATTGACACGCTTCATCATTAAAAACCGGATAGAGAATCCTGGGGATTTAAAAGGATTCAAATGGGAAGGATTCAGTTTTGATGCCGGACACAGCACAGATACCCACTATCTTTTTAGCCTTCTTTCATAAAAAAATATTAAATAGTCAACCTACTCAAACTTTTTATCAGCACTCATGTTATTTAGTTGAATTTGGGAAGATAAACCTGGACAATAATTAACTAATAGAAATGAGTATGAAAAAATTAATGTTTTTGCTGGCTGCGGCCAGTTTAAGTTCTGTAGCGTTTGCGCAACAGAAAAGCAATTCACAAAACGTCCTTGTAGGCGAGAGTGTAGATGTAATGGAGGTACCTGTGGATAAGTACAAGGTAGAGACCAATCACTTCTTCGATAATTGGTTCTTCTCTGTTGGTGGAGGTGCACAAGTACTGTTCGGCGATCAGTCCGATCTTGGTAAATTCAAGAAACGTATTGCTCCCGCTCTTCAAATATCAATCGGCAAATGGTTTACTCCCGGCTTAGGATTACGTTTGCAATATAGTGGTTTGCAGTCGAAGAGTTTTTCCAGTGAACCTTCCGCATATTCCAAACCTCACATGTTAAGCGAAGGATACTATCAGGATAAGTTCAACTACATGAATTTGCATGGTGACATCTTATTTAATGTCAGTAACATGATAGCCGGATATAATGAAGACCGCATATACGACTTCGTGCCATTCGTAGGTTTCGGTTTTGCCCACTCATATGATGCTCCACGTCGTAATTCACTGGCATTCAATTTCGGTATCATCAATACATTCCATCTGGCCAGTGCCTGGGACTTGAATCTGGAACTTTACGGAATGGGTACAGAAAACAAATTTGATGGAAAAACCACCAGTAAAGGCCCTGATTTTATGGCAGGTGCTACAGTGGGTATCACTTATAAATTTCCACAAAGAGGATTCAAACCTGCTCCGGATGTAGATGCTATCATGGCACTTACCTCTTCACAAATGGATGCCATCAATACCGCTTTGGCTCAACAGATAGAACAAAACCGTCAATTAAAGGCCCAACTTGCCAACCAACCCACTGAAGTGGTTACAGAACAAGTGACAGTGAACCAAATTGCTCCGGCTCCTCAATCTGTATTTTTCCAGATCGGTTCAGCGGTTCTTCCTACCAACTCTACTGTAAATTTGCAACAAATCGCAGATCTGGTAAAAGACAACCCGGGACTAAAATTGAAAGTAACCGGTTATGCTGATAGTGATACAGGTAGCGCTGCATGGAACAAGCAGTTAAGTGAAGACCGTGCCAACAACGTGGCTAATGAACTGGTTAAATTGGGTGTCAACAAAAACAATCTGATTATCAGCGGAATGGGTGGTGTCAACACCTTAACTCCTCCGGCATTCAACCGTCGTGTAATTATCGAAGCCCAATAATATACACTGATTTCTGTCAGCAGAAGATAATCATGCCCGCAATTCCTTATAAAAACAGTATTGCGGGCATTTATTTTTTAGATGGAATAGCCCCACTGATCCAGTGCAAACTTCCAATTCTCTTCCACTAACCGGACCGTACGGTCGTCATACTTATACTTATTCTTCTTATATCCCTTCTTTCCGCCTATATATTGGCTGATAGCCGGAGCAGCTGCTTCGAATCCGGGAATAGAAAGAGATTTATAGATATGCTCGGTCATAGCCATTGCATCCGCTTCAAAATCCTCGAACTTCACTTCCATCAAATTTCCTTCAGGAATGAATTGTTTATCCGCCTCATATTTATGATACAGCTTGGCATAAATGGAAAGCACATTCTGTTCCAACGCCTCTGGAGAAATATCCTCCAGTTTCAACGGCTGGATTGTATTGGTGAAGAAATTCCTTGTAGATTCGAATACCGTATACGGATTACGCATCAAATAGATGAATTTGGCATTCGGAAACATCTTGACCAACTCTTTTACACGGCCTGTATGAGGCGGATTCTTACTTAAGAATTGTGTTCCGCCTGTATTCCAAAGAGAAATTTTAATAAGTTTGGTGAATATATCCTCAAACACTTTCAATTCCTCATCACTGATATCATTGAATAACAAATATTTATCAGCATATTCCTGTTGGTACTTAGGCAGGAACCAAAAGTTATAATAGGTATAGGGCATCATATTGGCCAATGCAAACTCTTCCTCCTGAGGCAAGTCTACAGCCAGTTCCATATTATCCGTCGGACGCTTGTCGGGCATCAGCCAACTCATATTCTTCTTGAAAAAAGGCTGTCCCCACATCATCAGGTGAGGAAACACCGTCTGATAAGTAGTATTATATCCGAAATGTTTGTCACAAGAGAACACATTATGCATAAAGGTAGTCCCGCTACGCCAATGTCCGAGGATAAAGACCGGATCGTGTTCCAAAGGCTTGTCGGCCAACAGTTTCCTGTATCGCTTTTCCTGCAATGGAGCCAAGGTGGAAAGCAAACGGCATACTGCTTTCGTCAAACGGTATTTTCCTCTATATGCCGGATCAATTTCCCTTCCCGCAGTAATCGCCTTGAACGTTTTCCAATCGGCGCCTACCAATGTATTAATCGGCAGCTTGTTGAATTCAAGTAATCCCATTACTTTTCTTTTTTTAATTGTACGCTGTTATTTTTCTATCTTGACTGAAATGCCTTGACGGTCCAATTCTTTCACCACCTTTTCTATGGCTTCATAATGTTCCTCACCAATACCCATAGCTGCCAGATTCAAAGTAGGAACTTCCATGGCATTCAGCATATCTTTGGCTTCCACTCTGTCTATAATCATCCCCACCGCACTGGTGTTATTGGTAATGGGGTCAATCAGAATAAAAGAACCGCAAGCTTTATTCTTTTGATAAGAATCAAAGAAAAGCGGCTTGGCGGTAGTAAATGTCACACGGGCAATCTGATTCAATTGCAAAGGCAGATCCTCCTTTTTCAATTTACCGTTTTCAACAGACAGATGCTCCATCGTATTCACATCCACTTTATACTTAATGCTATCTATACGGGTACGTCCTGTATTGGTGGTATGCTTGATAAAGAAAGATTTGTCAAGGTCCATCGCCTCCTCATCCATCCATACCAACATGGCTTCAAAGTTACGATCTATCACAGGCACATTATCGGCATGCACCAACATATCTCCGCGAGACACGTCAATCTCATCCTCCAAAGTCAATGTCACTGCTTGCGGCGGGAAAGCATACTCTAACTCACCATCATAAGTAACAATACTCTTGATATGAGATTTCTTGCCGGAAGGCAAAGCCATCACCTCATCTCCTTTATGGATGACACCGGAAGCAACCTTTCCACAGAAACCGCGGAAATCCAGATTCGGTCTTAATACATACTGAACCGGGAAACGGAAATCAGTCAGATTATGGTCATTCTCGATGGAAACCGTTTCAAGCAATTCCAATAAAGAAGTACCTTTGTACCATGGCGTACGTTCAGATTTCTGCACCACATTGTCACCGTCAAGTGCCGAAAGAGGAATACAAGTCACATCCGGGATTCCCAATGGCTCTACAAATTTCTTATATTCGGTCACGATTTCGTTGAAACGCTCCTCCGAAAACCCGACAAGGTCCATCTTGTTCACCGCCAGCACCACATGCTTTATTCCCAATAAAGATACCAGAAAAGTATGGCGGCAGGTCTGCGTAATCACACCCAAGCGAGCATCTACCAAGATTATGGCAAGATTGGCAGTAGAACCTCCGGTAATCATATTGCGGGTATATTGTTCATGTCCCGGAGTATCGGCTATGATAAATTTACGGTTGTTCGTTGAAAAATAACGGTAAGCTACATCAATCGTAATACCCTGCTCGCGCTCTGCTTTCAACCCGTCGCACAACAAAGCGTAATCTATATGGTCACCTGCATTCCCCACACGTTTGCTGTCACGTTCCAAAGCGGCAAGCTGGTCCTCGTACAACTTCTTGCTGTCAAACAACAGACGTCCTATCAGGGTAGACTTTCCATCGTCTACCGAACCGGCTGTCAACAGGCGTAGCAAGTCTTTCTGTTCATCCTTATCTAAATATTCCTTTATATTCAGTTTATTCTCCATCACCCATTCCTTCATTTTAAATTCCTACTTATCCATTTAAAAATATCCTTCACGTTTCTTCTGCTCCATACTGGCATCCTGGTCGAAATCAATGACACGGGTAGTACGCTCGCTTTTGGTAGTGGTCATCATTTCCTCTACAATTTTCTCAATCGTATCGGCATCACTCTCTACGGCCCCGGTCAAAGGCCAACACCCCAAAGTACGGAAACGCACTTTCTTCATTTCAATACGGTCCCGATATTCTTCGGGCAGTCGGTCATCATCAGCCATAATCAGATTTCCATCTATATTCACCACAGGACGTTCCTTGGCAAAATAGAGCGGCACGATAGGAATATTTTCCAAACGGATGTACTGCCAGATATCCAGCTCAGTCCAGTTGCTTAATGGAAACACACGGATACTTTCCCCTTTATGAATCTTAGCATTATAAATATCCCACAACTCAGGACGCTGGTTTTTAGGATCCCACTGATGAAAACGGTCACGAAAAGAGAATATACGTTCTTTGGCACGTGACTTTTCCTCATCACGACGTGCTCCACCAAAGGCGGCATCAAACCTGTATTTATCCAACCCGTGAAGCAACGCCTGTGTCTTCATTAAATCGGTATGCACTTTGCTGCCATGCGTAAAAGGCCCTACTCCGGCATTAAAAGCCTCCATATTACTTTCCACTATCAAATTCCATCCATGTTCTTTGGCGTATTGATCACGGAACTCTATCATTTCCCTGAATTTCCATTTAGAATCGATATGCATCAAAGGGAAAGGCACTTTTCCCGGATAGAAAGCCTTCTCTGCCAAACGTACCATGACAGACGAATCTTTACCAATACTATAAAGCATAACAGGATTCTCAAATTCAGCTGCCACTTCACGAATGATATGGATAGACTCCGCTTCCAGTTCCCTTAAGTGGCTCAATTTATAATTTTCTTCCATTTTATAATGAATTATATTTTTTCTCCTTTTTTACCAACAATGGGGAGCACCAACTCCAACAAAGTATTGACCGACTCTTCCAAACTCAGCTTAGAAGTATCCAAAGATAAGGCAGGATGCTCCGGAGCTTCAAAAGGGGCGGAAATTCCGGTAAAGTTCTTGATTTCACCCCGACGTGCTTTGGCATAAAGTCCTTTCACATCACGTTTCTCACACTCTACCAAAGGAGTGCTGACATAGATTTCCAGGAAATCCTCTATCCCGATAATACGGGCAGCCATCTGCCGAAGCTCATTGCCGGGACTGATGAAAGCGGCAATGGTAATGATTCCCGTATCAACAAACAACTTGCCTATTTCGGCTATGCGACGGATGTTTTCCACACGATCCTCTGCCGAAAAGCCCAAATTATTATTGATGCCACTACGAATATTATCCCCGTCCAATATACGGCAGAGCAAACCACGTTTATGTAATTCACGTTCCAAAGCTATGGCAATAGTACTCTTACCGGAACCGCTAAGTCCCGTCAGCCACAGCATAACTCCCCGTTGTCCCAGCAGTTCTTCTTTATCTTTCCGGGAAAGCATACGGTCAAAGATAGGATATATATTTTCCTCTTCCATTCTCTATTTTCATTTTGTCTTTAACTTCATCAAAAAGGCCATATCAGCGGTATCAGAATAACCGAAATTATAAATGTCAATATATTCAACGGCAAACCGATACGTACAAAATCCGTAAACTTATAGTTTCCGATACCCTGCACAATCAAATTAGTCTGATAACCGATAGGAGTGGAAAAACTGGCAGATGCAGCGATGCAAATGACAACAAAAAAGGGCATCGGACTTACCCCCAACTGATTGGATAAGGAAAGGGCAAGCGGAAAAGCCAATGCGGCGGCGGCATTATTGGTTATCAGTTCGGTAAACAGATTTGTAATGATAAACAAAACAGCCAGCAACACATGCGGACTGTAGTCATCACTCATATCAATGATTCCATGCGCAATGATATCCGCCACTCCGGAATTTACCATGGCGCGACTTATAGCAAACGCACAGGCAATGGTTATCAAGATATCCCATGATATATATTTTGTATATTTACGTGCCGGAAAAAGTTTGGTCCATGCCATTATCACAGTCGTTACAGCTGCAAAAAAGAACATATCAAGATCAATACCGGGAAGTAATTCTTCCATAAAAGGCAACTCTCCTACTGTTGCCCCCACAATCATCAGCACCAATAAAGTCAATGCAAACCAACGTTTCTTTCTCCCGGCTTTCGGCTCGGTATCTTTGCCATTGGCCAATAACACGAATACAGAAGAATCTCCCCATGTAGAGATAAATGAATCATCCGCCCATAGCACCAACGTATCTCCCTCATGAAACTTCACCCGTGACAGATTCTCTACAATACTAACTCCGCTTCGTTTTATTTCTTTTACTTCAGCACCATAATGACGGACAAAATTAAAATCCCCCACCCTTTTATTGATACCCGGGAAACGAGCACCTATCACCGCCTCAACACGATGAAAAGAAGACGCATCCGCTTCCCCATGTTCGTCGCCTACCGTGTCTTTCCGAACCTCCGGCAATAACCTGGAAGAAAAAAACAACAAATAAACAATTCCTGCCAAAGCAATGAAAATACCCACCCGGCCTAATTCAAACATACCAAAGCCCTTATATCCGGCATCTAAAATCATACCATCCACCACCAGATTAGTAGAAGTCCCGATAAGCGTACACATTCCCCCCAGTATGGTAGCATATGAAAGAGGGATCAAGAATTTAGTTGCCGGAATGCGGACAGATTCCGCCCAACGTTTAATAATAGGAGCAAAAATCACAACCACTGGCGTATTATTGAGAAAAGCAGAAACAAAAGAAATAGCGGGCAGCATACGTGCCTGCGCCTTCATGACCGTTGTCTTCTCTTGAGGCAGAAGTTTCTTTATCAACTGTCCCAACGCTCCCGATTGCCGGACTCCTTCACTGATCAGGAAAAGCAACGCTACGGTAATCATCCCTTTATTACTGAATCCCTCCAACATCTCTTTCGGAGTCAATATACCGAAACAAAGAAAGAGTACAGTAACAGAGAACAGAATCATTCCGGGACGCATTTTATCAAGGACTAATGCAGTCACCATCCCTGTTAATCCCAAAAACACAATAATCATTTCGAATGTCAGCATCGTTTCCGGATATTAATTTCGTTTAACGACAAACCAAGGATTCAGCAAGTCCGGCTTGTTATATTTCAACGGTTCTTCTTTTCCCGCCTGATATATTTCTGCTCCGGATGCCTTGGCTATGGCATGACCGGCAGCCGTATCCCACTCCATGGTAGGAGCAAAACGGGGATATTCATCGGCCAGTCCCTCACACACTTTGCAAATCTTGATGGAACTGCCTACAGACACCAACTCCACATGAGGGTATATCTTTCGCTTTTCCTCAATATACTCTTCCGTTTCGGCCGACAGATGGGAACGGGAAGCAACAATGACAAAAACTTCATTTGTTTCGGCACAGGGCATACGAAATGCCGATGCCTTCATTTCTTCCAGTGAACGGCCTGCACGTCCGGTCACTCCTTCCATTTTATAAGCGCCGGTTGCCACTTCACCCCAATAAAGCGTTTCTTTGACAGGAACATAAATCACTCCAAAAACAGGAACTCCTTCTTTTACCAAAGCAATATTGACAGTAAATTCCCCATTCCGTTTTATAAATTCCTTTGTTCCATCCAAGGGATCGACTATCCACAACGTATCCCATTGCGCCCGTTTCTCGTAAGGCAAATGCTTTCCTTCCTCACTCAATACCGGATAGTCTGTTTCCTGCAAATAAGTCATAATGGTTTCATGCGCCTTACGGTCTGCAAGAGTCAGTGGAGAATTATCGGCTTTCCTTTCAACCTGAAAATCAGAAGAAGGATCATTATAAACGTTCAGAATTTCCTTACCGGCAGCTAAAGCCGCATCCATCGCTTTTAATATATATTCAGTCTGCATAGTGTTTACTTCCATTAAAATGCTTCTGTCATATTGAAATAGAACAAACTTTGATCATTGGCAAAATTACGTCCGAAATCCAGACGTACATTCATACGCGGCTGCACCTCGATACGAAGTCCCACACCGGCATTAGGAAGCACTCCTTCAATCTTACCCATGGTAGGCCCCATAAAACCGCACCCTCCCCATGCAACAAAACCCAAATGATGCAACATACGCTTTACCCATGTACTTTTATCCGTATTGAACATCTGACGATATTCGGCAAGCACCACATGAGAGGATTTATCACGATACTGCCCCATATAATATCCACGAAGATCAAAAGGAGTGCCACTTAAAGCATATTGGTTCATAGGAACATCCCCAAACACATTCTTGGTTTGGGCAGTCCAAGCTATAACTTTTCTATTTCCTACCTTTTTGTATTGGCGGTAGTCCACTTCCAAGCGGTAGAAGTTATTATCTCCTCCCAAAAACTTCTGGTACATCAGCCCACGAAAATCCAGATAAATGCCTTTATAAGCATTGGCAGGAATATCCCGGCTGTCATAAGTCAGCAGAAATCCCACTCCCGAACTGAAATTGGAATATCCGTGAGCAGTGCCTCCCAACCTTTTGTAATCAGGCTGATCTACCAAATACTTGGCAGGCTCGGATATTTTATCATAACTCAAGTCAATCTGGGGACCGGCAAAGAAATTACTTTTACCCAAACGGAATAAAAACCACGGATTAATCTGGAAACCGCTATAACGATATTCACTGGTAGAGTCACTGCGCTCATAATGCTTATTGGTAGCATAGCCGATACCATAAAAATTCTCCAATGTATTCTTGTAAGTGAATTTTCCAAAAATACGGAATTTATCATTTTTGAAAAACAACTGAGGCTTCACCATCAGATTCAAGCCCCCCTCGAACATTACCGCAACAGCCATCGGCAACACAGAACGTTTCTGCAAGGTATCCGACGGATTCATACGAAATGTAACAAGAGCACTACCTCCTATTAACGCACCAAAGTCCGGAGTATAACTCGGTCCTCCCAATATATTATAATGTATATTGCGCTTAGCCACCTTCCGGCGTCTTAATTCTTTTTTTGAAAGTTGATGGATGGTGGTATCCTCAGGATTACTACCTATGTCACTTCCTTGTGCCGCCATATTCAAAGAACAAAGCAGGCACAGGACCAAGCTAAGTAATGTTATTTTCATATAATAGTTTATTGTCTGCCCAAAGTCCTTACTCAAAAAAACTTTCTACGGCAAATGAGTTTTCAAAAGTACAAAAGTCCTGCCAAAGAATAACGGTGTGTTGAATTTGTTTTTATTTAGTTCAAGAATCTTCACGTTCTTTATAATGTAACAATGTGTCAATATGCCAATGTGTCAATTACCATGCGGACATAGAGCAGCACATTGGCAAACCAGCACATTGGCAAATTATTTAAACAGTTTTTCCAAATCATCCTCATTAATCACGGAAAGAACCGTTTTACCATCCGGAGTATAATTAGGAGTAGCCACAGCAAACAAGCCATCCACCAAACCTGTCATTTCCTCATTCGTCAACACTTGTCCGGGAACAATTGCCGCCGCTTTAGCCAAAGTCAATGCCAGAATACTCTGCACCTCTTCTTTTACCTTGCCACCTTTTTCCATAGCTGTATGCACCATATTTTGGATCAAGTCTATCGGGTTAAGGCCTTCAATACCTGCAGGGACACCGTTTATGGCATAACTTCCTCCTCCCAAATCAGTCAGTTCAAATCCCAGGAAAGACAAGTCTTCCATAATTTCCTGCAAAATAGCCACTTCGGAAAGCGGAAACTGCACAATATCCGGAAACAGCATTCCTTGAGAAACACCTTGACGACGACTTATCTGGTCTATATACTTGTCATATAAAATACGGATATGGGCACGCTGCTGATCAATGATCATTAAGCCGGACTTTACAGAAGTCAAAATAAAACGTCCTTTAAACTGATAATGCTGGCCGGATTTCTCACTGACTGAAGAGTCCTCCACATGATCATACAATCCGGGATTTTCCTCCGCAGGAGAAGCCTCTTCCGCCCTATAATCATTCTCGTCAGGATGAAAGTTTTGAGAAGAAGCATGACGTTCCAGCCCCGCATACAGTTGTTCCCAGTCCTTACTAGGCTTTGAATAAGAAGAGGGAGGAGCAGCCGAAACATTAAAAGGATTATAATCAGGATTATAAGTCGTCTTTGGTGGCTGTATACCAGTGTATGGAGATGCATCAAAGGCTGGAATATCCGGCATTCCCTCCGTATCAAAATCAATGGAAGGTACCGCATTGAACTTACCTAGAGTTTCTTTCACGGCAGCTGCCAATATCTGCCAGATGGCTTGCTCGTTCTCAAACTTTATCTCTGTTTTAGTAGGATGTATGTTCACATCAATATTAGCAGGATCCACCTCAAAATAAATGAAATAAGATACTTGCTCACCCACGGGAACCAACTGCTCGTATGCATCCATGATAGCCTTATGAAAATAAGGATGGCGCATATATCGCCCGTTTACAAAGAAATATTGGCGGGCTCCTTTCTTACGGGCTGTTTCAGGTTTTCCTACAAACCCGGAAACACGGACCATTGTAGTATCTACATCCAGCGATAACAACTCCTGATTTATTTTCTTTCCGAAAACTCCCATGATACGCTGGCGCAACTGAAGTGCAGGAAGATTGAACAGTTCCGCCCCATTATGATGCAAAGTGAAAGACACCTCCGGATTAACCAATACAATCCGTTCAAACTCCGTCAATATATTACTCAGTTCCGTCTGGTTCGACTTCAGGAACTTACGACGCGCCGGCACATTAAAGAATAAATTCTTCACACTGAAGCTACTGCCTTTCGGGCAAGAAACCGCCTCCTGTCCCTCTACCTTGGAGCCGGATATCGTCAACATCGTTCCCAATTCCTCCCCTTCCATACGAGTACGAAGCTCCACCTGAGCCACAGCAGCAATAGAAGCCAAAGCCTCTCCACGAAATCCCATGGTATGCAAAGCAAACAAATCAGCAGCTTCACGAATTTTAGAAGTCGCATGGCGCTCAAAAGACAAACGTGCATCTGTTTCCGACATACCTTTTCCATCATCAATCACCTGAATGGAAGTCTTTCCTGCATCCACTACCAACACGTCAACGTGCTGAGCACCTGCGTCGATAGCATTCTCCACCAATTCTTTAATCACTGATGCAGGACGCTGAATCACCTCTCCCGCTGCTATCTGATTGGCAACGGAATCCGGCAGCAAACGGATAATATCGCTCATATATCTTATAAACTTACGTAATTAAAAAGTAAACTCACCGGTCACCAGGTAATGCAGAATATACAACAAAACCAAAATGGCCACAAACAAAGCTCCATAAGTCATCGGCTTACGCCCGCTTTCTTTTCTGCGTTTTAAATGCTTGGTACCTTGAACGAACTTTCCACGGATATCTTCCGGAGAAAATTCTTTGGGAGGAAGCATACCCAACTCGCGTTTGGCTTTCTCCTCCAGTTTTTGCAGCTTCTCCTTCCGTTCATCCACATAAATATATTGATGGTTGAAACGGCGGGGCTTTTCCATCTTAAACATTCCCATAGCTATTTCTTTTTATTAAATAAATTATGATTGGGCAAAGGAACAGCGCTCCGGTTACTCTTCTTCAACCCCTGACCGGCTTTCTTTCCACGCCACTTAAAGATATCCTCTTTATCAAGCGGACGGATATAGTCAAACCACACAAAGTTATCCAACTTCATCTTCTCCGGCGGACGTTGGAGCATAGGATAAAGAGTACCGTTCGATTTCGGACTCATAATCATTTTTTTCATCTTCCGGTTTTCCAGAAACATATTCAGCAGACTGGTTTCAGAAACATTCATTCCAATCAGTGTACTGTCGCTTTCCATCGGATAATATACCAGACGAACCGAACCGATCACATCTACTTTGCGCATCTCACCGCCTTGAAACCAAGCCTTCATCTCTTTTCCTGTCACCTGATTATAACTAGTAGAATCCAGTTGTTCTACAGACAAAGCCTGATTCTGAATATGTGCCCAGTCTATCGTACTGTCATTCATATAAATCATGATTTTCTCTCCCAGCAACTGCTGGTTGTTATTCCACAGTATAGGGTCATAATACATGGTCAGGCAGCTATCCTTGGAGGAAAAGACCAACGAATCGCATACCCCCTGCACATCCGTGCGATACATACGTACTTTATGATACGCCCGCGTTTCCCGGAACATAGAATCAGTATTCAAATAGTAGGTATACATTTGCAATGTATCGGCATGCATAAACAAGCTGTCACCTTGTGAATAATCCACTGCCACCGCTTTTTTAGTAGCAAAAGCATACTTGGTCAATTCATTATAATAACAATAATCACCAGTCAGCATATTCTTGTTTACAGTATCTGTCATGATCACATTATCAAACGCCTCCCCGTATCCTTTTACACGATCATAAAACAGACTGTCTCCAGTCAAACGCTTCCCCTCATTGGTCAGCACGGACCGGTCCAACAATTCCGCCTGCCCTATCTGAGTATTATAAAAGCCCAATTCCGAATAAATATGGTTAGCATCACTGACAATATCGGACGGACCAAGGATATTGGCTATTTTGGTTGCTGTAAACAAGGTATCCCCCTGCACCATCTTCACATTGTCAAAAGCTTCCAGCGAATTCGTTTTCTCATAGAAACAGGCACTGTCACAATACATATATACACTGTCGTGACGGAACGCAACGTTTCCAATCAGAATCTGTGCATCCGGGTCCGGATTCAACGGACTTTTCTTCAACACATCCGAATGCAACAGATACACCTTGCTTTTAGCCGGTTTCTGTTCCCCTTTTTTAGCCGGTCTCACCTGAGCCAGCAAGCAAAAGCCGAACAGGCACAGGACACTTACCACAAGTATCCTATGCCTGCCCGAAGAGTATTTATTCTTTCTTTTTCCAAGCATATACTTTATACACTACATTATTTCTTTACCCAACCCGGATATTTGAAATCGCATTTCTGCCACTTCTCATTAATACGCACGTAGGTATGTTTTTGTTTATCCCTGATCCACTTATCAAGTTTTTCTTCGCTGCGTTTTTCCATCACGATGCCTTTCAGCCGTTGGTAGTCTTCCGTTATGGTTGCCTTATGCCCGTTCAAGCGGGTTTTCAATTTCACGATAGCGCAAATTTCCTTTCCTTTTGCATTAATCATGGTAAAAGGTTTGGAAATTTCCCCCACATTCATGCCTTCCACCATCTTTGCAGCCTCTTGTGACACCTGTGCCAATTGTTGCATTTCAAAACGCGCCGTACCAGTCTGCGGATTCGCCATCAAACCATGGTTGTTACGCGTGTCCTTATCGTGAGAGATATAAGTAGCGGCATCATCAAAAGTAAATTTCTCATTACGGATATCATTGGCAATAGAATCCAGACGTAACAAGGCTGCTTCCAGATCTTTTTCATCCACTTTCGGTTTTAACAAGATATGGCGGGTATTGATACGGTCACCACGTTTTTCGATCAACTGGATAATATGGAAACCGAATTCAGACTCCACAATCTTGGATACCTTGTTAGGATCTTGCAGATTGAATGCCACATTCGCATATTCAGGTACCAGCTCAGCCCTGCCCATAAAGCCGAGTTCGCCACCACGGCGGCGCGAACCTTCATCTTCCGAATACAGACGTGCCAAAGTGGAGAAAGCTATTTCACCGGAAGTAACACGTTCCGTATAGTCACGCAAAGTCTTCTTCACACGCTCAATTTCTTCCTGCGGAATCTTAGGTTCCATAGTAATGATCTGCACTTCTACCTGAGTAGGAATAAAAGGAATACTGTCTTGAGGAAGATCCTTGAAATAACGACGGACTTCGGCCGGAGTAATCTTGATATCCCCCACAATCTGCTGCTGCATTTTCTGCACCGTTTTTCCATCACGTATATTCTCGCGGAGCATTTCGCGTATTTGTGTAGAAGTCTTATTATAATATTCTTCTACTTTTTCCTTAGAACCAATCTGATCAATCAGCCAATTTGTACGTCTTTCCACATCACTGATAATTTCCTGTTCGGAAACCTCAATACTATCAATAGCAGCCTGATGAAGAAACAATTTCTGGATGGCAAGCTGCTCCGGAATAATACAATACGGATCACCGTCAAACTTGCGGCCTTCATACTGGGCATTCAGACGTTCATTCTCCACGTCCGATTTTAGAATGGCCTCATCACCTACTACCCATACAACCTCGTCTATCACATTGTCTTGCCCGTATACTGAAACAACGGCAAACAGCATCAGCATCAGTGCATAAACTTTGGTACACATCAATTTATTCATTTGAATTCAAATAATAGTAATTAATCTTGTTCCTGTCCGAAGCGTGTCGGTATAACTCTTCTTTGACTTTATTTATAAATTCAACCCGCTTCAGGTTTATTAAAATCTCCTTAATTTCCGTCTTTGCAAAATCCAGCGGCCTCTGTTGGTCCTTACCCAAGAATTCCTCTACATGCAGGAAATAACAAAACGCCGTGTCTTTTACCTCTATATTCCGGTTCTTGTCCAAATAGTTCTCATCCGTATCAAGCGCTTTCAAAGGTATTTTGACAGCAATATCGGACAATGGCATCCAACGGTCATAAAAATAATCATAGCTCACCGCATTGCGCAAACTGTATTTTTCCAGGCTCTCAATAGCATCCCGGTTATTTTTTTTATACCATTTGCGTACACTTGCCAAATCCTGAGAATGAAGAGGAACTTTTATAAACAGCCCTTTCACAAAAGGATGTTCTGTATGAAACAACTCCTTGTTTTTCTCATAATAAGCGCTGATTTCCTCATCACTTATCTCATTGGCCAGTTTCTGATTAACCAGTTCCTCCTGATACGTATGCATGATCAATGCCCTGCGATAGTTCTCCACTAACTTGGCAATCTTTGCATTATCAGGAATATTTCCTTCCGCTTTATCAAAAAGCAGCACATCCTCCACCCAGTTTTTTATATAGTGCTCGGCAAACAAGACACTATCGTCTTTTGAAATATGGAAAGGCAACGCCGCCTGCAAATCTTCTTTATAGAGATATTCACCAGCAACTTCCACTAAAGGAGTCCTCCCCTTATGGTCGTGCTCCTGGCCGCATCCCGACAAAGCACCTGCTATAACAAGTAACACCCCCCAGTTTTTCACGATATTCATATAACATTAAAATAGTGAACGAAGATACTGCAATAATTAATTACTTCCGTTATTATTAACTGTTTTTAAAACCTCTTGGTTAATTTCAACCTTATATTTCTGCTTCAAATCTTTCAACCAGGCATCCTCATAGACAGTCAGATAATCCTTGACAACCGCTTCTCTTACATCCTCATAACTTTCAGGACCTTTCTTTAACTTCTTTCCCATCACAAAAGTATAAGGTAAATCCGGCTCAGGCTGAAAGCTACCGCATTTAAAGACCAATTTATCAATATACCTGTTGGTCCCTATCTGAAAGACACCTGCTTCCATACGAACTTTGGAGGAAGCATCATCTCCCCATTCTTCTCCAGATAATTCAATAACTGTTCCCGTTTTTCTTCAAAACTGACACCCTGCCTGCGGTCTATCCATTTCACTATATGAATGCCCATAGGTGAATAAAAAGGAGCTGAAATCTTATTTCTTTCCAAAGATTCCAGTTTGTCTATCCATTCCTGCATATTCTTGTTCACAGGCATCCACGGCAACACTCCTCCCACATTTTTACAAGCTTCATCATCCGAGTACCGGCGGGCCAGCGTTGCAAAATCCGCGCCTTCCCGCAATGCTTCATAAACCGAATCCATTTGCTGCCGCACCCTCATTTCCTCCTGACGGCTTGCATTCTGGGATAAATATTTGCTAATATGGGCAATTTTGATCCAATCATTTGCCTGCAAACGTTGTTCACCTTGCAGGTATAACCGGCGGGCAGCCTGTTCCTCCTTTTCTGCATCTGCCAAATAAGTTCTTAAAAGTTTGCCCCGATACCAGTCCACCTGCCTGCGGAAAACAGACAACGTATCTATTCCCATATCATGTGCATAGCGTACTTTTAATTTATAGTTGATAAAAGAAGGTAGAAAAGAAAGCGGGGTCCGATGAGAAGATTTACGAAAATAATATTCAAACTCGGAACGTTTTACAGGTTCACCGTCAATAGATAACACAACTTCTCCTTGCGCCCGCATTTCCAACGCGAACACAAGGAGAAGTGACAGAATACCGACCATTCTATGCGGCATCATTCATACATTTTATTGAGGACGGCTGTAGTTAGGAGCCTCGCTGGTTATGGCCACATCATGCGGATGACTTTCCAATACACCTGCGTTAGTAATACGGGTGAATTTGGCATCATGCAATTGTTCTATATTAGCAGCGCCACAATATCCCATTCCCGCACGAAGACCACCTACCAACTGGTAAATCACTTCATACAAAGTACCTTTATAAGGTACACGGGCTGCAATACCTTCCGGAACCAGTTTCTTCACATCGGCAGTTCCGCTCTGGAAATAACGATCCTTCGAACCGTTCTCCATCGCTTCCAAAGATCCCATTCCACGATAAGATTTGAATTTACGTCCGTTAAAGATAATCGTATCACCCGGTGACTCTTCCGTTCCGGCAACCAATGAACCAATCATTACACTATAACCGCCGGCAGCCAAAGCTTTTACCACATCCCCCGAATAACGCAAGCCACCATCAGCAATCAAGGGTATACCTGTACCTTTCAGCGCCTTGGCAACATCATAAACGGCAGAAAGCTGGGGAACACCCACACCGGCAACCACACGGGTAGTACAGATAGAACCCGGACCGATACCGACCTTCACACCATCCGCACCGGCTTCCACCAACATTTTGGCAGCTTCGCCCGTAGCGATATTACCTACCACAATATCAATATTCGGGAAACGTTTCTTAGCTTCTTTCAATTTTTCGATCACATACATGGAGTGGCCATGAGCCGTATCAATAACGATTGCATCCGCACCGGCATCAACCAAGGCTTGCATACGGTCCAGCGTATCGGCAGTAACCCCTACACCGGCAGCCACACGCAAACGTCCTTTGGCATCCTTGCAAGCCATCGGTTTATCTTTCGCTTTTGTAATATCTTTATAAGTAATAAGACCTACCAGTTTACCTTCCTTATCCACCACCGGCAACTTTTCAATCTTATGCTCTTGCAGAATCCGTGAGGCAGCCTCCATGTCAGTGGACTGGTTGGTAGTGACAATATTCTCCTTCGTCATTACCTCATCAATACGTTTGTCCATATCCTTCTCAAAACGAAGGTCACGGTTCGTCACAATACCTACCAAATATCTTTCATCGTCTACTACAGGGATACCGCCGATTCTATATTCAGACATCAACGCAAGTGCATCTCTCACAGTAGATCCTCTCTTGATAGTCACAGGATCATAAATCATACCGTTTTCCGCACGTTTCACTATGGCTACCTGACGTGCCTGCTCTTCGATAGACATGTTTTTGTGAATCACACCGATTCCCCCTTCACGGGCAATGGCAATGGCCATTTTCGCTTCTGTAACCGTATCCATAGCGGCAGTCACAAAAGGGACTTTCAACTCGATGTTGCGTGAGAACTTAGTCGTGAGTTCGACTGTTTTTGGTAAAACTTCAGAATAGGCGGGGATCAACAATACATCGTCGTAGGTTAATCCGTCCATTACGATTTTATCTGCAATAAATGACATAGGGCTTTATGCGTTTAGATTTTATTGCGTGCAAATATACGCATTTTATTCAATATGGGAAAACGATAGAATATTTTTTTGCTAAGAGAATACGAAATTTTGCAGAAATAAAAAGAATCAGTCCCCCAAATGGCTCACATAAAACAATTACAAAAAAACAGGGAGTTCATGAAACAAATGAAGCGCTTTTATTCTTCAGGTCCAGTGTTTTTCATTAAATTTGTACTTTGAACAAA
>PPYF01525149.1_pt1 | contig 35056 bp, 20 predicted proteins | sample 1559871 | NCBI WGS metagenome assembly PPYF01 (sample SAMN08240021, study PRJNA423297) | Human gut metagenome, whole genome shotgun sequencing project.
AGATGAGTTCGGACGCTACTACCGTTTCTCCGGATAAAGACCTTGATATACCAGCTTTGTGCCAGTATGCCGAATCGAAGGGAATCGGACTTATGGTATACGTCAATCAGCGTGCATTGGTGCAGCAATTGGATACTTTATTACCTTTATATAAGAAGTGGGGATTGAAAGGTATCAAGTTCGGTTTTGTACAGATTGGTAATCAGCGTTGGAGTACCTGGCTGCATGATGCAGTCCGCAAATGTGGAGAATACGGTCTGATGGTGGATATTCACGATGAATATCGTCCGACAGGTTTCAGCCGTACTTATCCTAACTTGATGACACAGGAAGGCATCGGTGGCAATGAAGAAATGCCGGATGCTTTACATAACACGATTCTTCCGTATACACGTTTCCTGGCAGGCGCTGCGGATTATACACTGTGTTATTTTAATGGCAGAGTGAAGAATACGAAAGCACATCAATTGGCGATGGCAGCAGTGTATTACAGCCCTTTGCAATTTATGTTCTGGTATGACCGACCGGATTTTTATAAAGGAGAAGAAGAACTAGAGTTTTGGAAAGCTATTCCGAGCGTATGGGATGATAGCCGCGCACTGGATGGAGAAATTGGTGAATATATCGTTCAGGCACGTCGTTCGGGAAGTGACTGGTTTGTTGGAGCAATGACAAATACGGAAGCCCGCACGGTTACGTTGACTACGGATTTTCTGGAACCGGGAAAAAAGTATCTGCTTCATCTGTATGAAGATGATGACAAACTGGATACACGTACGAAAGTATGCAGCACTCATAAGAAAATAAAGGCAGGCGATAAACTTGTCTTGAAGTTGAAAGCGAGTGGTGGAGCCGCGTTGCATTTTACCCCACTTAAGTAAGCAAGTTAATACTTTTTTATTTTAGGCACGGATTACACAGATTACGCTGTTGCTTTATGCAAAGCATAATTCCCAAACCGTGTAATTCGTATAATCTGTGCCTATAATGATAACATATAATAAGGAAACCTTGCCGGGCACTACCCCCCCCCCTAAATTCCCATTTGTAGAACTAATTTTGAACTACTATTTACCATAATTAATCAGCCACTTCACCATTTCCGGGTCATTGTGGGAGAAGAATAAGGTTTTAGCTGTATCGAGTGCAGCAATAGCAGCCATATCGTCCGGTGTTAACGCAAAGTCGAATACATTGAAATTCTCAATCATACGTTCCTTATGGGTAGACTTGGGAATAACTATGATATCGCGTTGAATCAGATAACGCAGTGCAACCTGTGCCACTGATTTGCCGTACTCTTTACCGATTTCCTGAAGAGTTGCATTGGTAAAGAAGTCGTTCCTTCCTTCGGCAAACGGCCCCCATGACATAATCTTAGTGCCATATTCCTTCACTACTTCCTGTAACTTTATCTGTTGATTGAAAACGTGCGTCTCCACTTGGTTGACGGCAGGAGTGATTTCACAGAATTCCGCCAAGTCTACAAAACGGTCGGGATAAAAGTTGCTGACGCCGATAGCACGAACTTTTCCGGCCTTGTATGCTTCTTCCATAGCCCGGTACGTTCCGTAATAATCACCGAATGGTTGATGAATGAGCAATAAGTCAATATAATCGCTCTTTAACTTGCGTAGCGACTCATCAATAGAAGCCTTAGCCTTTTCGTAACCGGCATTTGAAATCCACACTTTTGTAGTGATGAACAGTTCGTCACGCGGCACACCGCATTTGCTGATTGCATTTCCTACACCTTCCTCATTATGATAGGCTTGTGCCGTATCAATAGAGCGATATCCTACACTGATTGCATCCGATACGCAACGTTCACACTCTTCAGGAGTAACCTGATAAACACCATAACCCAAAATAGGCATTTCAATGCCATTGTTCAATTTTACCTTTTCCATAATCAAGCTATATTAAATTAAAAGCGTATTCTAATATTATTACTACCTTTTTTCTGTATGCAAAGTTATTCAGTAAAAAGTAATCTGTATTTATATAGATTACGGGTTTTGCTACCATTTTTACGGATAACTCTGTCTTCGCCTCGGCCTTCCATATATATAGTCGTTTTCAGCGCGTTTTGTTCTCCGGATTCGTGGTATATGGAGTTAAATCAAGTAAAATAAGCCTTATGAATAAATAAAGACTTCTACGGAAACAAGGCTCATTAATTGATAGAACAACCTTGTACGGGATAAAGGCGTATCTTCTTTTTGTCTACATTTGCCTGCATGAAACGTAAAATAAGACAGTATTAACTAATACACAAAATATAATGAATAAAAGAAGTTTAATTAGCGCATTTATGTGCTCTGCTTTATTATTAGTCGCCCCTAATGCTTCAGCACAGTTTTTTAAAAAATTAGGAAAAGCAATTCAGGAAGTGGATAAAGCTTTGGGGGGAACGGAAACAAAAACGGGAGAACAGAACTCAACTCAGAATAAGTCTGTCGAAGCTTCACAAGCTAATGCAAAAGAGGTAGTAACAGAGAACGGATTATATGTAGCAGATTTTTATACTAAAAGGGCTAAAGCTATTCGTCCGTTTGTCACCTCAAATACAAAGGTGATTACCATAGAAGAAAATCCAAGATATGGTTTGGGCATGGGAGCTTTTGAAGATGGAATGGCTTTTGTAAGTACAAAGAAAGAAAAGTTCTTTATTGATAGCTTGGGCAATAAAGCTTTCCAGTTTACATATACTCTTCCTTTTAATTCTCCGTATCCTGCTTTTTGTCAAGGAGTTTGCCCTGTGCATGAGAATAGTGTGACATGGCTGATTAATAAAAAGGGAGAGAAAGTCGTAAAATTGCCGGGAGTGGTTCGTGTCACTAATTTTGTTGATGGAGTTGCAGCTGGTCTTGTACTTGTACAAAAAGGATATAACAAATATTATAAGCTTGTTCATGTCAATACAAAAGGTCAATTGATCTTCCCTAACCTTTCGGAACCGGTTCAAGGAAACTTGGAAGATCCTCGTCCGCTCTGTGATGGCTTGGCTGCATTTTATAGCTATAAGAATCGTACTTATGGATTTAGAGATAAGAACGGGAAAGTGATTGTTGCGCCTGCATATATAAAAGTTCAGGATTTTAGTGACGGAATGGCTGCTGTGCAACAGGTAGATGGAAAATGGGGATTTATAGATACGAACGGTAATGTGGTTATTACTCCGAAATATACGAATGAACCCTCATACTTCGGTGAGGGATATGCTGTCGTGAAAAAGAAAGATGGAACCAAATGTTTCATTGATAAACAAGGGAATGTAGTTCACGATAATCTTCAGGATGCAATGCCGTTTCATAATGGACATGCTTTTGTTTCCTATTCTCAGTATAGAGGTTTTTATACTATCGGAAAGGACTTTAAACCTGCTTCTGTTATCAAATATGACGATAAGACTTTCTATGATATGGGTCATAAACCTTGTATTAATTTTGGCGAGGGTATGATTCTATATAAACATCAGTCTTTTATGTCACCTTTAGGTGATGAACTGATTAATGCGTCTTTAGTGTATATGTTTAGTGAAGGCTTGGCTATTTGTCATGCTGATATAGAAGGATACAAAGATTCTGTAATCGGATATATTAATAAAAAAGGTGAGTTTGTAGCTATATTTAAAGAAACTGAATTCTAATTCAGGATAAATGTGTGAATGATACATGCATGGTTTTTGTATTGAAAACCGTGCATGTACTTTTTTCTAAAGAACTAATTCTTCAAACAGCCTTTCCAAAGTCCTGTCCAAGTCAGCGGAAAATCCCGGATGCGGACGGGATACCTGTATGCAGGAACTTTTCACCGCAGTCAGCCAGCGGAATCTGTCGGGAATATCCATATTCGCTATCGCTCCCCCTTCCTTATTCCCCAGACATATCTTATCAAAGACCTGTAATCCCTCTTTCAAACAACTAACGTCCAATTCGGAAGAAAACAGTTTCAATTTATTTTCATTTATTGTATAAAGGGATTTAAGATACTTGCACCGTTTGGAAAACAGTACAATACCTACATTAATAAATTCCTCACGTTCAACCCTGGGGACGAAACGGATGACTGCGTATTCATATAAGTGCCTTTCTTGCATTTTGCGCTTCATTTACAAATGTTTCGGAATGGTTTATCCTTTCTTCTAAAAATTGAATATAAATATCTCTCAGGTCTTGCGGAGTTTCCTGCCCGTCTGTCCAGTTCAGCCAGTCGTCGGGAACTGCATTGACTATTTCCCGGATTTTATCAGAAGTCAATAGTTGCTTGAACTCAGCATCCGCCTCTTCCAGTTTATCGGCAAACGGCAACAACACATGGTCTTTTATCTGTACAAACGGACTAAGCGCATGCTTTTGCCAAGTAGTCCATGAATGGTGAAAATAGAGGGAAGCCCCGTGGTCAATCAACCACAGTTCCTTATGCCACATCAGCATATTCGTATTTTTGATAGTACGGTCTACATTGGTCAATAAGGCATCCAGCCACACAATTTGCGAGGCTGTCTTATCGTCCACTTTATGCACAACGGGGTCGAACGTTAATGCTCCCGACAGAAAATGCAGCCCCAGATTCAACCCGCGGCTCCATTGAAGCAAATCCTGTATTTCTTCGTCCGCTTCCGTCCGTCCGAAAGCCTCGTCCAGGTTCAGAAAAACAATCTCTGGTACTCTGAACCCCAACGTACGGGCAATTTCCCCGCCAATCAGTTCGGCAATCAGCGCTTTCGTCCCGTGTCCTGCCCCTCTGAATTTTACCACATACTTAAATTCATCGTCAGCTTCGGCCAAAGCCGGTAATGAGCCCCCTTCCCGCAGGGCAAGAATATATCTTGTGACATTTGCTGTACGTAAATCCATATAACTCCTTTCTTAATTGAGAATAAAGATACAACGTTTTTGTGGAATAGCCGGTGAAAGGCTTCCGATAATAATAGTTTTTTTATATTTTTCGGTTGAGTATACGTTAGTGTCTTTGCGAATATCTTTCATTTTTTACTATCTTTGTCCTTGAAGTTTGAGAAGAACGACCATCTGCTTATGAAAAAACATATTCTGCAATTAACCATACTACTGGCTTTAATGATACTTAAAGTTGAAGGAGTGTATTCTTCTTCTCCAATGAACTATCATAATATAACGACTTTTGAGGGACTGCCTAGCAATACAGTGAGTGCAATAAAAAAAGACGCATCCGGCTTTATCTGGATTGGAACAAAAGTAGGACTGTGCCGTTTCGACGGATGTGAAGTGAAAACCTACCCGTTACTGTCCGAAGATGATATCTGGTCGATAGAAGAACTGGACAGCGATACATTGCTGCTTGGTACAGTTTCCGGACTGAAATACTTCAGTCGTAAGACCAATGCAACAGTCAAACTGGACATCCCGCCCGCAATAGTCAAATCAATCCGGAAAACGGCGGAAAGCCAATTTCTTGTGGGCACAGAAGCAGGACTATACTTAGTCAACAACCATATTCCCCGCCAGATATTTTTAGAAACAGGGCTTTCATCGTGCAATCATATCACGTCAATCATTCGTGAGGACAAGAATATCTATTGGTTCTCCACTGCCGACGGACTGGGGAAAATAGATATCCGGACAATGAAGCCGGAGATTTACCGGATGCCGGAAGATATATCAAACAGTAATTTCTTCATTTGCCTGACACGGGTGGGCAACCATATCTATCTGGGAAGTTTCAATAAAGGAATATTCAGTTTTGATATGTCCGGGAAGAAATTCGTCAAAGTGAACGGTTTCGAACATAATCTGATAATGACGATAGACGGGCAGGATAACCAATTGTTTGTCGGAACGAATGGGCAGGGACTGAAAGTGTTGTCTTTGGAAGACGGAAGTATCGAAGTCATTTCCCATAAGGAGAAGGCGCGGAACTCTATCAGCTCCAATACAATCACCGCATTCTTATATGATAATGGGATTCGTTGGATTGGAACCCAGTTCGGGGGAATCAGCTATACACCCCGTATCGGTGCCAAGTTCTCATACTACAGTAAAAACGATTTTTATTCTACGGACTACCGGGTTCGTAGTTTCTATATGTTCCCCAATGGGGATAAACTGATTGGTACAAGAACGGGACTTTTCTTTGTTCGTGATAAAACAGGCGAGGTGAGAAGTTATAGCCTGGGGAATCATTCTTCCAGTTTGCGTTCGGATATAGTAGTGTTTATAAACCGGATACAGGACAACATATTGATAGGTACCTATGGCGGCGGTGTGCATATCTTTGATGAAAAAACATTGTCTTTAAAGGACTTCTCGCAGGAAGAGCTTTTCCTGTATGGCTGCATTTTTAGTATTGTGGAAGATATGAAGGGGAATCTGTGGTTTGCTTCCCAAAGCGGGCTTTATCAGAGCACTCCTGATGGTCATATATTGAAGAAATATGATACGATGAACTCTGTTTTGACGACGAATGCCATATTATCTTTGCATGTTGATTCAATGAACCGACTGTGGATAGGTAGCAAGTTCGGTTTGCTTTTATTAGACATCGCTACGGGAAAAATGCGGGCTGACTGTTTCAGTACTCCTATAAAGAATGAGATTAAGTATATTATGGAAGACTCACGGAACGACATGTGGGTTTGTACGGACAATGGTTTGTTCAGGGTCGGCAAGGATTTGATTGTTAATGACCATTTTACAACGGATAATCTGTTGCCGGACAATCAGGTTCCTTGTATCCAGGAAGACAACCACGGCATTTATTGGATTGCCACTCAAAAGGAAATCGTCCGTTATAATCCGGTAGAAAAACAACATTATACTTATCAGAGGCAAGATGGATTAAGTGGTCTGGAGTTCAATAATAGTGTCTCTGTATCCAACGACAGTATAATTTGGTGGGTGAATGAAGGCGGACTGATATACACTTCAACCCAGAATATTAATGCCGAACGGCATTTTACAAACAAGCCCACCATAACATCGTACACTGTTTCCGATATAGAATATGACTTTCCGTATATGGATATGTCAGAAGGAATCGTCTTACCTTCTTCCGAAAACAATCTCCGCTTTAAATTCTCCAATATGGATTATGCGTTGCCTTATGCCAATTTCTATGAGTATAAGTTGGAAGGGTATGATAAGGAATGGTTGAAACAGACAGGTGTCAATGAGGTTTCTTATAAAGACCTGCCCGGCGGACATTATATCTTTAAATTGCGTGTTCCGGGAGATGAAAATCAAATGCAGACTGTGGACGTTTATGTCAGAAAATCATATACCTTCATGGCAGGCGTACTGTTTGTCGTTATCCTAATCAGTGTTTTGGTTATCTACTTCTGTTACAGGATATGGATGCTTAAAAAGCGCATGACAAATGAACGTATGATTTTGAGTACGGTTCAGGAGAGGAGTAAGGATAAAAAGACGGCATTGCCTGAAGTGAAAGTGAGTGGAATTCTTGATAATCTACTTTCCTATTTGGAACATGAGAAACCCTATCTGAATCCCAAACTAAGCATAGGAGATGTTGCCTCAAGCTTGAACTGTACGGAGACGGAGCTTTCCCAATTACTCAATAATCACATGAATGTGAACTTTGCGAATTTCATCAATGTATATCGCGTCAATGAGATTAAGAGCCGTTTGAGCCAGGAAAATCTTTCCAAATATACACTGAAGGCTCTGTCGGAACAATGTGGGTTCAGCTCTAAAGCAACTTTCTATCGGGTATTTAAAAACGTTACCGGAATGACACCATTAGAGTATTGCAAGAAGCAGAACCTTGTAATAAAGGAAAATTGAGTAGAAACTCCATTCTCATTTTTTTTGATACTTATCTTATGATGCATCAATCTGCTGAAATATAGCTTGTTACGTCCGATTAGACTATCCTCGCTTTATTTGAGATAAAAGTGCCGTCTGAATGTTTGTAAATGGCTGCTCCCGTGTTTAGATTTGCGGAAGTAATAATCTTAAATTGAATGAAAATGAAGAAGTTGAAAGGGATGCTCCTGTTTATAATGCTGGTTATGGCAGGTGTGAGTGTAAAAGCGGAAATTGTAACATATCCGGTGCCCCAAGGTATCTATTATGCCCGTCATAATGATGACTATACGGTAAGAGTGCGGCAAGTGGGCGAAAAAGACTGGATAGACCTTTATGAATATAATGTAAAGGTAGATTTGGACACCCGGTCCGATGTAACAATGGTGCAGTTCGATTTCTCCGGAAAAGTGGAAGTGCTTGTGCAAAAGAATAATGGAGAAGTCCGGTCGGCTGTCATACGTCCTTTGTCTAAAGGTATTCAACCGGAGATAGACGGAAACTTTCTCTTGTTCACCATTGACAAGCCGCAAAAACTGTCTGTTGAGTTTAACGGTGACCGTTTGAATAATCTGCATGTATTTGCTAATCCTATCAGTAAAGATATACCCGACAAGAATGCTCCGAATGTGATGTACTTCGAATCGGGTATCCATGAAGCGACCGATGAGACTGAAAAGTGTTTCCATATCCCTTCCAATACGACTGTTTATCTGGAAGCGGGCGCAGTATTGAAAGGCTGGCTGAACTGTGATAGCGTAGAGAATGTTAAAATCCTGGGGCGTGGTATGTTGCTCGAACCCAAAGAAGGCATCTTAATCTCACATTCCCGGAATGTGCTGATTGACGGCATTACCGTTGTAAACTCCCGGCATTATACCGTTTCAGGCGGACAATCTACCGGAATCACAATCAGAAACCTAAAATCATTCAGCTATCAAAGTTGGACTGACGGTCTGGATTTCATGTCTTGTTCTGATATTATGATTGATGATGTTTTTCTCCGTACATCGGATGACTGCCTTGCTTTCTACACCCATCGCTGGAAATACTATGGCGATTGCCGGAACGTACGCGTACAGAACTCTATTCTTTGGGCGGACATCGCACATCCTATCAATATAGGTACGCACGGGAATACGGAAACAGGAGATGAAGTGCTGGAAGATATGATATTCAAGAACATAGATATACTGGGACACGATGAAGACGACCCCGATTATCAGGGATGCATGGCTATCAATGTGGGCGACCATAATTTGGCTCGTAATATAACCTTTGAAGATATCAGGGTAGAAAATATAGAGGAAGGACAGTTGTTTCATCTTCGTGTGATGTTTAATCAGAAGTATAACACAGGGCCCGGCAAGGGAATAGAAGATATTGTATTCCGCAACATCTCCTGCACAGGGAAATATATCAATCCTTCTGTGATTCAGGGATATGATAAGGACAGGAAGGTGACGAATATATTATTTGAGAATATTGTATTGAACGGGAAACGGGTAACTTCCCTCGAAGAATTGAACGTGAATAAGAAAGACTTTGTAGATAAAGTGCGTATAAAGTGAGCAAATCAAGGCGGGCATGTGGGAATATCCTACATGCCCGTCTTGGTTAGTATATGTATATAACCTTTTAATACAAAAGAATATGGTATTCCTTCACATCCTTCACGGATGGTAACCATCTGTTTGACAGGTGTTTTCTGTGAACAAATAAAGAAAAGTCTTTTCTTCACGCCCTTCACGCCTTCACAATCCCCACAGTTTGCACTTTCATAGCCCGTAACCTTCGCATCGGCATTGTCAATCTTAGCAAATTGAACAGCTTGCATCTAAGAAGCCGACTAGAGTTGTCCACCTAGCCGACTATTGTTGTCCAATCAGCCGACTATAGTCAGCCAGGTAGACAACCATAGTCGGCTATTAATAAACAGAAATAAAGTATACGATAAGACGGTAGTTTATCAGTAATAAGAAGGATGATCCAGTTTTTCCGCTACCCGTTGACTAAGTATTTCCCCAAGAGTGCCCTTCGACCGGAAACGATAAAAGCGGAGGGTTTGTATATGGACGGATTTCTCCATTCTCACTTTTTTTGAGACACATTTTATTGCGTTTAACTATTTGAAATACAGTGTTTTACTTGATATATTGAATTCTCACTTTAGTTGAGATAAAAGTGCGCTTTTATTGTTTGGAAATAGGGTGAGATTGTGTGTAGTTTTGCATCAGACAGGGATAGAAAGCCTTTCGAATAAGGAACGAATCCTTGCTGATGTTTAACTAAATAATCAATATTATGAAGAGCATTTTGGGAGTTATAGTCCTTTTACTTCTTTCCTTTCTGATAGGAAGTAATAAGCCGGTTGATACTGCTTGTTCATTGCCCGACACTTCTGAATGGAGTGTGGCTAATAGTGATATTTGTTTAAAGGTGGATGGAGATTCACTTTTCTGGACTATGAAATCAGATAAGGCAGATATTCCTGCTATCACTGCATCTGCCGGATACAAATTGCTTTCTTCCGGAAAAATCAGTCTGACATACAACTTACCTTTATTATCTCAGGATTTGTCCTATATCTATGGAGAAAAGAACGAGATACTGCATCAGCATATTATCCATGCATCCTTATGTAAGCAGGAAGATGATAGATTGGTATTCTATTCATCTGCAGGTGATTCTATCGTTTTTTGTCGTAACAACTAAAATGGAGAAGAAAGATATGCAGACAATGAATCCTACTACAAATCAGTTATTGACTGAAACTTACAATTCCTTATGTCCCATAATCATTCATTATATAAATCGTAAAATCAATGATTATGAATCAGCTAGAGACATGGCGCAGGATGTGTTTCTCCGTCTTATGGAATATAAGCAAATACTTCGTAAGGAGACAGTGAGAAGTATGGTGTTCTTCATAGCTCATAATCTGGTGATTGATTATTTGCGACGTTATTACAGGAAGCAGGAAATGTCTGCCTATTTCTATGAATATGGCGTGACTGTTACTGACGAAACAGAGAGCAGTGTGATAGCCAATGACCTGTCGGCACAAGAAAATCTGAAACTGCTTCAACTTTCACCACAACGTCGGACGGTCTACATAATGAGTCGTTTCCAGGAGAAAACAACCCCTGAAATTTCTGAAGAATTATGCCTTTCACGGCGTACAGTCGAGAATCATTTGCTGGCTAGCCGCAAAGAGATTCGTGAATATATCAAGTTATGTATTTGAGAGTTATACGATAGTAACCAAATTGTTAATTTTAAATTTTAAAAGTGTGAAAAAGGATTTGTTAAAAAAATCATCGAAAAGGATATTATATTCCGCGATGATGGTCTCTGCTTTATTGGCAGTGAATCCGGGGACTGCTTTTGCAGGCACGAATGAGTTACAGGCGGTGTTGCAAAACAGTACTGTAAAAGGAAAAATCACAGATGTTAACGGTGAACCTGTTATCGGTGCCAGCATTGTGCTAAAAGGTGCGAATGCAGGCGTGATTTCCGATTTGGACGGAAACTTTATATTGAATAATGTTTCCGAGAAAGCAACTTTGGTTATTTCTTATGTGGGGTATAAAACTCAGGAAATAGCCTTGAACGGAAGAACTTCTATTCATGTAACAATGCAGGAAAATGCTGAAATGTTGGATGAGTTAGTAGTTGTGGGGTATGGTGCCATGAAAAAATCTTCGTTAACAGGTGCTGTTGCTGTGGTGGATAATAAAATGTTTAAAGATAAGGGGGCTATATCCAATCCGCTTCAAGTATTACAAGGTCAGGTTCCGGGTATCCGTATCACTCGCGCTTCGTCTGCACCGGGTGAAGAAGGTTGGGGCGTGTCTGTGCGTGGTGCAGTTTCTGTAAACTCGACAGACCCATTGCTAATCATAGACGGGGTACCTTCGGATGCGGTTTCAGACTTGCAATATCTGAATCCTTCAGATATTGAATCCATGAACTTCCTAAAAGATGCCTCTGCTGCTATTTATGGTTCGAAAGCTGCGGCGGGTGTGATAATCGTTACTACCAAAAGACCGCAAGCTGGCAAAGTGAAGGTAGAATACAATGGATCATATACGCGAAAACTACCAGGGCTTCAACCTAAGTTGATGAGCATGGACGAGTGGGCAACTTCATTTTTTTCGGCTATGGAAAATGACGGATTGGATGAAAATTACACATGGTACAGATACATCAAGTTGGCGTTACAAAATATGGGTTCATATATAAATGTACATGATGGTAGTAATCCGAACCCTATTCCAAGCATGGCAGGTGTACAGGACTTTGTTTTCCATGATGTTGACTGGACAGATGTTATGTGGGGACCTGCCAACTCTACGCAACATGATTTGAGTGTATCCGGCGGAAATGATAGAATCACCTACAGATTATCAGCCGGATATTTGTATGATGACTCTAATTTAAGGTGGGGAACAAACTATAACAATCAGTTTACTTTCCGTTCAAGCAATGTGATTAAGGCTTCTGACCGTTTAACCATTGAGTCTGTACTGTCGGCAGTACGTAAACATCAGGTTACGCCTACACAAGTGGGTAAAGCCTTGAATGTTCAGTCGCCCCCACCGGGTCGTCCTGTTGCTACTATCGATGGAAAGCCTTATTTGTGGGGAACGGATTATTCTCCTAACTGGTTACTGGAACTGGGGGGTGAAAATAAATTAGTAGTGACTACTTTTAGTTTGAATGAAACCTTCAAATATCAGATAACAAAAGACCTGACAGCTTCTGCTACGTTTGGATATACGACGAATAGTTCTGTAAGGGATGAAAAAACGAAATCTATCCAGTGGTATACTTATGACGGAACACCTATTGTCAACAAAGACAGTCCGTATCCAACTCAGGAAGAATCCTTGTATGTCAAGAGGAATTATCGTACAGATAACTATATGGTCTCCGGTTTCTTGAATTATGCGAAAACAATCAAGTCCAACCATAATATTAATGCGATGGTTGGTATGCAATATGAGCGCAGGGATTATGAAACCAATGCGACATCTGCTAAGAATATTCAGCAAGAGCTGAATGTAATTAAGGGAAGCGGTGAAATTTCCCTTCCTAAAAATGGTAGCCAGAAAAACAGTGAAGCTATTTTATCTTGTTTTGGACGACTGAATTACGATTATATGCATCGATATCTTGTAGAGTTTAATGTTCGTTATGACGGTTCTTCAAAATTCCAGCCGGAAAACAGGTGGAAAGGATTTTATGGAGTTTCTGGAGGCTGGAGAATTATTGAGGAGAAATTTATGTCCGGTTTGAAGAAATATGTAGACGAACTGAAGATTAGAGCTTCATATGGGGAAGTCGGCAACCAAATGGGCATTGGACGTTATGACGGTGTACAACTCTATGATTTCCAGACAAACTTGGGAGCCTATCTTGGCGACGGACGTACTTCATACATTGAAGCTTCTAAAGAATTGGTTACTACAAACAGGACATGGGAGAGAATTAAGAACTATAACATCGGTTTGGATTTCGCGACGTTAAATAACCGCCTGTCTGGTAGTGTGGATGTATATCTGAAGAAAAATGACAATATGTTAGTGCGTCTGGTATATCCGGGTACGTTGGGTGGAACTGCTCCTATGACCAATGATGGTAAATTTGAAGCAAAAGGTTACGAAGGAATCATTAAATGGAGTGATAAAATAGGTCAAGTGAGTTATCATATAGGCGGAACATATACTTATATGGAAAACAAATTGAAATCGGGAGCAAATGATATTTATACTGCCGGATATAACGGTGCTATAAACGGTTATCCGTTGAATTCTATATTTGGTTACCGTTACGCGGGTAAAATACAGAATGAGAAAGATTTGGCAGCATATAAGAAACTTTTGTATAAGGATAATACTGTCAATATGCCAAGTAATTTAAGAGTAGGTGACCACATGTATGAAGATGTGAACGGTGACGGAAAACTGACTACTGATGATATGATCTATTTGGGCACGGATGATCCTAAAGTAACTTTTGCTTTTGACTTAGGACTGGAATGGAAAGGATTTGATGTATCTGCCATTTTCCAGGGGGCGGCAAAAAGAACTGTCTGCCGGGATGCGGATGCCTGGAAAGTTCCTTTTAAAGCAGTTTGGTTGAATACTTCTAACCATACTATTGGAAATGTATGGAGTCCCGAAACGCCGAATAATAGATACCCGACTTATTCGACTAATAAGGAAATAAACGATTATAACTATATGCCTTCTTCATGGATGATTGAAGATGGTTCATATCTTCGCTTGAAGAATCTGACAGTAGGTTACACTATACCTAGGGCTCTTCTAGGAAAGCTGACTAACGATATGTTAAGTTATCTGCGAATTTATTTCACGGGTACGGATATTTGGGAACATACAAAAATACATGATGGATGGGATCCGGAAGCTACCCGTGCGGTAAAGGCTACTCAACGTTATCCTTTTAACAGAACATTTACTGTTGGTTTAAGTGCAACATTCTAATACCATACTTACCATGAAATTATTGAAATTTAATATCGCATTCCTTTTTACATTATGTTTGACATTCCAGTCGTGTCTGAACATGGATCCGGAAGATCAACTTGCCGACGGTAATATGTGGCAGAATCCGGGACAATATGAATTGTTTACCAAGCAGTTTTATAGCTGGCTTCGTGATTTCAACGGACTAGGAGGCCCTCACGGAGATATACGTTCGGATTTGCTGACCGAAAGTCCCAGAAACATCTATAGTAACGGTACATACTCGATTCCTCTTACAGATGGAAATTATACGGGAGCTTATACGAATCTTCGGCAAGTGAATCTTCTGTTGAAAAACTCAAAGTCTTATCCACTTCCTAATGATATTAAAGTACCGGTAGGCGAAGCTTATTTTTTCAGAGCGTACATATATTTTGATTTGCTCCAATTATATGGTGGTGTTATCAAAGTGGAAGAACCGTTGGATATTGTGTCTCCTGAACTATATGTCCGTCAGAATACGCGAGAGGAAATTGTTGAGTTTATCATCTCCGATTTGAATAATGCCATTGAACGGTTGCCGGAGTATAGCACTATCACAGCGGCAAATACGGGATGTCTTTCTGTTGAAGCGGCACAAGCTTTTCTGTCACGTGTGGGGCTTTATGCCGGTACATGGGAGAAATTTCATAATGGAAACGGACAAAACACGGAGCTTTCGAAGAAATGGCTGAAGATAGCTTATGAAGCAGCGTATAAAGTTATTGAATCGGGTACTTTTGAAATATTCAAGCCGGAAGGATTGATGAATATAGCAGATGATCCGGGAGCAGCTTACAGATATTTGTTTATTTTGGAAAACGAGCGGTCTAATCCTGCTAATGGTATAACTAAGAGCTCGAACAAAGAATATATATTGTCCAAAAGACATGATACAACTTTGGCTCCAATAGGAATTAATATCACTGAAGGACGCTTTAACAACGCAATTCATTTTACCCGTAAATTCGCCAATTTATATCTCCAGAGAAGTACCGGGCTTCCTATTGATACAAGAACATGGAAGTATGAAGAATTAGGGTCGGAATATCTTGACCGGGATAACCGGATGTCGGCTATCATGATGATAAACGGAGGTTATTATTTTAGTAGTACCAAAGGATGGCGTACAACGTGGCTTGGAGATCAAGCAGAACGGGACGCAGCTAAGTTGACACCGTTCAATCCGGTAGGAGGTACAGGGTATCATTATCGTAAATGGTGTGCGGAAAGAGAAGTCGAGAAAACGAAGGAGGGATATGATTATCCGGTTATCCGTTATGCGGAAGTACTTTTGAATTATGCCGAATCGAAATTTGAATGTGATGACAATATCTCTGATGAAGACTTGCGTATATCATTGAATTTAGTACGTTCAAGAGTGAATCCTGCTATGCCTGCATTGACAAATGGTTTACTCAAGAATAGTGGTACAAACATGCGTACGGAAATACGGCGTGAACGTACAGTGGAATTGATTGACGAAGGATTCAGGTTGGATGACTTGAAACGTTGGAAAACTGCTGAATATGAAATGCCGGATGATTTGCTGGGTATTAAATATACAGGAACAGCTTTTGAAACTGCAGGATGGACGGGAGTTACCGTCAATCAAGACGGGTGTCTGATTTGGGAAAGAGGAAGACAATGGGACAATAAGCAATATTTATATCCATTGCCTATTGACCAGTTACAATTAAATCCTAACTTACAGCCAAACTGGCAAAATACGAATCCTTATAGTAAATAAGTAATAAAAATATGATTAATATGAAACATTTATATTATTCAATCAAGGGAATCTCTCTCTTCTGTTTGAACGCATTGTTGATATGGGGAGCAGCATCTTGTGCTGACGATTATAATAAAGATACACTGAAAGCGAATACAATTCTCTCATTAATCACGATTGATGAGAAATATGAAACCTATACGTTGGCAGTAGGCGAAGAATACTTGTTGCATTATACTGTGAAACCGGATAATGCTACTGATAGGTCTTTGATTTGGGTTTCCGGTAATGAAGAGGTTGCTACGGTAGATACTGACGGCCGGGTAAAAGCTAAAAGTGTAGGAGAGACAGTCATTACAGCGAAGCCGAATGTTGGAAGTCCTACCGGGGTGACAGCAAGTATCAAGATCCAAGTGGTTGAGGAAATTGCGTATACGCGAGAGATTACAATCATCAATCCGGAAGAAGAACTCAGTATTATGGAGACTCAATCCCTTCAATTAAATACACAAACCGTGCCGGAAAAACCGAGCTTTTATTTGTTGGAATGGGAGAGTAGCGATGAGACTGTGGCTAAGGTGGATGAAAACGGAGTTGTGCTAGGAATAGGGGAAGGTAATGCTACGATCACTGTAAAGGCGACCGATGGTACGAATAAGTCCCATTCTGTTTCGGTACGCGTACATGGTGTTATTCAAATAACTGGCTTTGAAATAGATAAAAGTCATGCAGAGCTAGGTAAAGGAGAAGTGTCTATTTTGAAATACACCATATTACCAGAGGATGCTACAGTTTCCGCTTTAAAATGGACTTCTAGTGATGCTACAATTGCAGCTGTTGAGCCTCAAACTGTTGGAAGTGGATTCCTTATTAAAGGACTTGCTTATGGTTCTGCTACATTAACAGCTAATGTTGAATATGGAGATGGAACCACTTTTAGCAAAGATTTTGATGTAGTTGTGGCAGAAGGTAAAATAAATGATGTATTTATAAATGGTACATATACTAATTGGGTAACCAATAGTGGTAATACACTAAAGATAGAAGATGATAAGTTAATTATTCCATTAGTTGGACAGGAAAATCTGGGGAATAAAATTAAAAGATCTGTGCTTACAGAGTTTTATGCATCTAAGTACTCAATTTGTGCAATAAAAGCTGGTTATCCTAATCTTGCTCCAGATGCTCCTAAAATTCCTTCCTTGGTGTTTAATATTTGGGATAATAGATTTAGACCACGAATATCTGTAGGAATGTATGGAGGAAAAAATTATAATATATACAGAAACTCTAAAGTGATTACTAAGGATGGAGCATACGTAACTTGTGTTGATTTCTCAGGAGACGGACTTGGCTTTACTCCAGATGCTTATACTATAGAAAACTATATGGTTCCTGCTGCAGAAGGAAAGAGACCTGTACTTAATGATGGAACCGGACTGGATCAGTTTGAACTTAATTTCTATGATTTGTATTTCACGGAAGCTACTGGTAATGTTATAGAAGTTTATTGGATAAAGACATTTAAGAATATCGAAGAATATGAGGCCTATATGGCTGAGTATGAAGGTGCTATATTTGAATAAATAATTAAACTAGTGTGATTATGAAAAAGAAATTGATATATCTGTTTGTGAGCTTATTCACATTCATGTCCTGCAGTGATGGTGCTTTTGATGACGGGCATATAGACTTGAGCAAAGGCTATGTAGAGGAAGAAGAAGATACATATAAAGTGTATTCATTGAATCATCCTTGTCTGTTGCACACAAATGCGGATTTTACTTATGTAAGGAAGAAAATTGATGAAGGAGCTGAACCTTGGATTAGTGCTTGGAATTATTTGAATGATCCGAAAAAATGTCCTTATACGCAACTTAATAATGACTATTTGGGTAAAGCTGTTGAAATTCTTTTCAGAGGTCCTAATGGGGGGAATTATACAAGTGCCAGGCATCCTGGGTTAGCGGCCTACTATTTGGCGTTGAGATGGAAACTTTCTGAAGGAAAAGACCCGGAAGCTTATAAGTATGCGGATAAGGCTGTGAAGATTCTGAATGAATGGGCAACTACATGTAAAGGGATTGATCAAACAGCGGAATCTCATGATCATTATGCCTTGGTTTCCGGATTTGATGGATATAGATTCACTCAGTCAGCAGAGATATTACGTGATTATGAAGGTTGGGCGCGCGAAGATTTTGAGGCGTATAAACAATGGATGATAGATGTATTCTATACTCCTGCTTCTTACTTTATGAGTTTTAAAACAGACCCTTACTGGTCATGGGGTGGTTGGGAAACTCCGAATTTGGCCACGATACTTTCGATTGGTATTTTGTGCGATAACCAGGATATGATAAATTATGCAATAAACTTCTTTAAGCACGGACCGTCTTCAGGATGTATATCAAATCTGGTTGTAGCGTTACATCAGGATCCTCTCGGTTTAGGTGAAGGGTATTGTCTCGGACAAGCAGACGAGTCGGGACGTGACCAACCACATGCCGGATTGAATATTGTTACTGTTTCAGCCTTATGCCAGTCTGCTTACAATATCGGTGAGGACTTATTCGCAATTAAGGCTAATGATACATTTAAGGATAAAGAAGGAGTCGAGCATTATCGGTATGATAAATATGCTGAATATGGTGATACTAACTTAGTTCTTGCGTTTTTTGAATATTATGCTAAATATAATTATGATGTCCTTGAAGCGATAAATATGCCGTATACTACCTGGGCAACCAGAGTAAATACATATGAAGTTATTTCTGATGCAGGAAGAGGACGTTTCTATCCGGGGTATGAATTGGTTTATAATCATTATGCAAAGGTGAAAGGAATGAAAGCTCCTTACTCCCAAAGGTTCGCGGAAAAGTATCGCGATGGAAACAATTCGGAGTGGCCGTATGAGTATCATGATGACTTCCCGGGTATGGGTACTCTGATGTTTTATAAGGGTAACGATTAATTTTTGAACCTATGAGACCGTCTGTAGCTATGACGGTCTCTTATCCTAATTAGAATGAAGACAATGATGAATTTAAAGACTATGACTGCAATCTTTGCGATTGCATGGGCGGGTTCTACTACTGTTTCTGCCCAAAAGATAAGCGTATATTCTACTACTTCTACCGAACGTTGGGTGGAGAAAAAACAGGCTTTGGATAAGGCCCCTCTTGAAAAGGCGGATATTTGCATTTATCCCGACAGTCTGTTGCAGAATGTAGTTGGTTTTGGAGGTACTTTCAATGAGCTTGGCTGGGATGCTTTGCAGTGTTTGTCTCCGGCGGAACGTGATAAGGTGATGGCAGACTTGTTCTCTGAAGATGGCATCCGTTTCGCATTAGGGCGTACGCCTATCGGTGCCAGTGATTACGCTATGGGATATTACTCCTACAATGATGTAAAGGATGACTATACCATGCGCAACTTTAGTATCGACCGTGACCGCTATATCCTTATACCCTATATTAAGGAAGCGTTGAAACTCCGTCCCGATTTGAAGATGTGGGCATCTCCCTGGACACCGCCTGCATGGATGAAGGTCAATGAACATTATTCGCAGAAAAGTGCCGGCATTGAAGGTACTGAAATCGGCCATAACCGTCTCGACCCTAATCGTAATGTTATAGGGAATGTTACCGGTTTCAAAATGCAACAGGGTTATCTTCAGGCGTATGCCATTTATTTTTCCAAATACGTACAGGCTTATAAGCAGAATGGTATAAACATTCAGATGATTATGCCGCAGAATGAAATAGCATGGACTCCCTGTTGGCCTTCCTGTACCTGGCGTCCGGAAGACTTGGCTATTTTTGTCAACCAATATCTTGGGCCCCAGTTTGAGAAAGATTCTATTGATGCTGAAATCTGGATGGGAACAGTCAATTATCCGAATCCTGACTATGTGCGTACTTTCTTCAAACAGAAAGATTCTGGTAAGTATGTAAAAGGAGTTGGCGTGCAGTGGACAGGCATGCGGGCTTTGCCGGCTGTCCATAAGGAATATCCGGATTATGGCTATATGCAGACAGAGAATATGTGTGGTAATTCGGAGAATGACTGGTCTGCTTTGGAAAAGACATGGAACGCTGTGGTTCACTGCTTCAATAATGGTGTGGATTCTTATATTTACTGGAATATGGTATTGAACGAAACCTGTAAAAGCTGGTGGGACTGGGCTCAAAATACGCTTGTTATCGTAGACAGAAATACCGGGCAGGTACGCTATACGGATGAATATTATTTGATGAAGCATCTTTCTCATTTTGTTCAGCCGGGCAGCCGTCTGTTGAAAGTGTCGGATGATAAGAATACGCTTGCTTTCCGTTCGCATGACGGTAAAATAGTGGTTGTGGCTTACAATCCGGAAGAGGAGGAACGTCCTTACAGTTTTAAAGTAGGTGAAAAGAATGTACGTGTCACATTAAAGGGTAAATCCATCAATACACTTGTCTTTTAACAGGTTAATTGGTAAGACTGAATAAAGTACAATAGGTATAAAATAAAAGTATCCAAACGTTTTTCCCGGGTTTGATGATTCATTCATCCTTAAGGAAAGAGCGTTTGGATACTTTTATTATGTGACGAACCCGGAATGAACGGAAGAATTTAACATAAGCATGAAGAAGTTTTTGATAAAAACTGCAGCTCAAATACTCGACATATAAAAATAAAAATTAATTTTGCTACCGTAAACACTGGTTCATACTATGAAATTACGGATAGCAACTCTTATTTTATTACTTTTAATTTTTGCAATGAATGAGGCTTTGGGTAAAAGTGTCATTCCAACTTCCTTTTATAATATCACTACTGCAGAGGGGTTGCCCAGTAATACGGTCGGAGCAATAAAGAAGGATTCTACCGGATTTATATGGATAGGAACCAAGACCGGACTATGCCGTTATGACGGTTGTGAGATAAAAACATATCCCTTTCTGGCTGAAGATGATATTTGGACGATAGAAGAATTAGACAACGAGATTTTGCTGATAGGTACACGCACCTGTGTGAAGTCCTTTAATAGACGGACAAGTCAGGTCGAGATTTTGAATATACCTTCTGCAATAGTAAAATCAATCAAGAAGATAGACCGGAATAGTTTCTTGGTGGGAACTGACAGTGGTTTGTATATTGTCGAGGACGGTCGTCCCCAAAGAATCTTTTTTGAAACGGGGCTTTCACCTTCTAATCATGTAACTTCTATTATTCGGGAGAACGATTCCATTTTTTGGCTTTCAACGGCCAATGGACTAGGAAGAATGAATTTGAAGACCCGGCAGACTTCTATTTACCGGATGGAAGAAGGCATCACGAATAGTAATAACTTTATCTGTCTGGCTAAAGGTATTAATCATATCTATTTAGGTAGTTTTAATAAAGGTGTTTTTTGTTTTAATCTCCAAGAAAGGACTTTCACCCCGGTAAAAGGTTTTGAGCATAATTTGGTGATGACAATGGATTATCACGATGGCCTGTTGTGCGTAGGGACGAACGGAAAGGGCATGAAAGTTCTATCTTTGGCGGACGGACATATGGAAAACTTTTCTTATAAGGAAAAAAAACGTTATTCAATAGGTTGTAATACTATTACTTCATTTTTGTATGATAAGGGTATTTGGTGGATTGGTACTCAATTCGGAGGATTAAATTATACGCCATTAGTCGGAGAAAAGTTTTCTTATTATGATTGGAAGGATTTCTACTCTACAGATTATAATATCCGGAGTTTTTGTCAGCTAAAGAGTGGCAATAAATTGATAGGAACACGTACCGGTCTTTTTTATATATCAGAAAATGAAAATAGAATTAAGAAATTCATATCCGAAGATGAATCTTCTTCGTTGCGGTCGGATATTATTTTGTGTATAAAGGAGCTGAGTAATAATTCTATTTTGATTAGTACTTATGGAGGAGGGGTTTATCTTTTTGATGAAAACTCGTTAACCTTAAAAGATTTCTCCAAAGAAGAACCTCTTTTATATGGCTGTTTCTTTCAGTTTGCTGAAGACCAGGAAGGTAATTTATGGTTTGCTTCAACCGATGGCGTATATCGGTGTTCCATGCAAGGCAAGTTATTGAAAAAGTACGATGTTTCTAATTCCGGATTGACTAATAATACAGTTTTCTATGTGTATCCTGATTCTATCGGTAGATTGTGGATAGGTACATACTCTGGATTATTCTTGATGGATATTGAAACAGGAAAAATCCGTTCCGATTGTTTTAGTTCTCCTATTCAGTCGACAGTGAAGTATATAATGGAAGATTCTAAAAATAATATTTGGATTTGCTCGGAAAATGGCTTGTATAAAATAAATCAGGATTTGACTATTAATAAGCATTATACAAAAGGGGATATACTTCCTGATAATATAGTCTTGAGTATATTGGAGGATAAACAGGGAAATTTTTGGATTACTACGTTGAAAGAAATCGTCAAATTTGATTCAACAGAAAGTATTCACTATACATATCGTCGTATGGACGGTCTGATTGGAACAGACTTTAATAATAATGTTTACCAATTAGATTCGAATATAATTTGGTGGGCAAATGAAGGAGGGTTGATTTATACGTCTGAGGATGATACCAATGTTGATGTTAAAAGTGTGAAACATCCTATTGTCAGTTCTTATCTGATTGATAAAATGGAGTATGATCCTACTTTCCGCAATCAGTCGGAAGCAATTACTTTATATAAAGATAATACGCTTTGTTTTAAATTCTCTAATTTGGATTATTCTCTTCCTTATGCTAATTATTATGAATATAAATTGGAAGGGTACGATAAAGATTGGGTAAAGCAGACAGGAGTGAATGAAGTGATTTACTATAATTTACCTTCCGGGAAATATGTTTTTAAGATAAGGGCATCTGAGAATAGCGAACCGGCACAGCAATGGTCTGTTTCTGTTCATAAGTCTTATTTTACATTCGTAATGATTCTTTTAGTTATCGTGGTAATTGGTGCTTTAATGGTCTATTTTTATGGCAAAATCCGGAGTTTGCAAAAACGTATGAAAGAAGAACGTTTGATTTTAGGTTCTGTTGTTCGACAACAGAATAAAGCGAAAGAAATACAAGCAACACTTCCTGAGGAAAAAGTGGGGGATATTATGGATGAATTATTAGACTATATGAAACGAGAGAAACCTTATTTGAATTCCAAACTTAGCATTAGTGAAGTTGCTTCACAATTAGGTTGTACCGAACTGGAACTTTCGCAATTGTTGAATAGTCATATGAAAGTTAATTTTGCAAACTTCATTAATGTTTATCGAGTGAAGGAAATAAAACTTCGGCTCACACAGGAGAATCTTTCCAAATACACATTGAAAGCTTTATCCGAACAGTGCGGCTTTAATTCGAAAACAACTTTTTATCGTGTATTCAAAAATGTGACTGGGATGACCCCTATGGAATATTGTAAAAAACTTAATCTGGTAGTGGATGAAAATGGGGAATGAGTGCATTCCCATATTTTTTGGAACTCATTTTTGTTATAGTAATGTATTGATAATAAGTTGATTATATTTATGTTGTAAATCCCGGATTACTTGGGATAAAAGAGGCGAATGAACATTTGCTGACAGGTGGTTTTGTTTTTAGATTTGCAAAAAGATGATAGCAATAAAGCGTCATTAATTGAATCTAATAAATAGAAAAAACAATGCCATGCAGACACTATTTTCAAATTCCGATCAGATTATAATTGATGCATATAATGCTTATCAATCTTCACTGATTAATTATATTTCTGTCAGAGTAGGAGATAAAGAATTGGCGAAAGATTTGTCGCAAGATGTTTTTCTTCGTTTAGTTTCCTATAAATCAATGATTCGTAAAGATACTGTCCGGTCAATGATTTATACTATTGCCTATAATTTGATTATTGATTATCTCCGCAGATATTATAAAAAACAAGATGGTATTTCTTCTTATATATATGAAGAATCTGGTAAATATGTAGATGATGTTGAAAATTCATTTATAGTAAAAGAATTGTCGGAATGGGAGACAGAGGCAGTCAATAAATTACCTCTTCAGCGGAAAATAGTTTATGTAATGAATCGTTTTCAGGGATTATCAAAAAATGAAATTTCCGTAAGATTGAATGTGTCCGTTCGCACGGTAGATAATCATCTTTATCTTGGGCGTAAAGAGGTGAGGGATTATGTCAGTAAATGTATTTGATTGAATAAAAATTAGATAATATTAATTTTAAATTTAATTTTATGAAGAATGATTTTCTAAGAAACTCATCGAAAAGAGTTCTTTTTTCAGCTATGATAGCCTCGGCATTTATTGCTGGTGTACCAGCTCCTATATGGGCTGACGTACAGGATTCGGAGGTTGTCATGCAGGCTGTTAAAGTGAGTGGACGGGTAGTGGATATAAATGGTGAACCGGTAATTGGCGCCAGTATCCAGGAAAAAGAAACATCTAATGGAGTAATTACAGATATTGATGGTAATTTTTCATTTAATGTGGCTTCCAGAACAGCAAAGATTGTGATTTCTTTCATTGGTTATAAGACGGTTGAGCTTTCGGCTGCCGATCCGAAACTGAAGAATGTAGTAATGATGGAAGATTCGGAAACGCTGGATGAAGTTGTTGTAATTGGTTATGGAACTCAAAAAAAGGCTTCTCTGACAGGTGCGGTGACTGTTGTTGGTGCTAAGACACTAGAAAGTAAAGGAGCGTTAGCTAGTCCTTTGCAAGCAATGCAGGGCACGGTTCCAGGAGTAATTGTGACACGTAGCTCAGGTGCTCCGGGTGAAGAAGGTTGGGGAATGAAGTTGCGTGGTGCAACCTCTACTAATGCAACCGATCCATTGGTTATCATTGATGGAGTTGAATTTTCTGATGGTATCAGTGGAATGAGAAATCTGAATACGGATGATATCGAGTCAATTAATTTCCTGAAGGATGCTTCTGCGGCTATTTACGGTTCAAAGGCGGCAGGTGGTGTGGTCTTGATTACCACTAAAAAGGCTCGGGAAGGAAAAACTACAGTGTCATATAATGGTTCGTTTACAGGTAAAGTTATTGGTTTGCAGCCGGAGCTGATGAATCTGGATCAATGGGCGGATGCTCTTATTGCTGCACAAACCAATGATGGGTATGTAGATACAGATAAGATTCGTTATGCCAGACTGGCAAAACAATACAAAGGACAATATATTGACTTAGAGAATAATCCTAATCCGACTGGAGGTTTTAGTGGTGTTGCTGATTTCTGTTTTATGGAAAATGACTGGCAGGATATGCTTTGGGGCAATGCAGCGTCCACACAACATGAACTGGCTATTTCTGGAGGAACGGAGAAATCTCTTTATCGCCTTTCATTAGGATATATGTATGATGGCAGTACATTGCAGTGGGGAAATAATAATAAAGAGCGTTATAATTTCCGTTTGACTAATACATTCAAACTGGCTAATAATATTTCATTGGAGTCTATTATAGCTTATAGCCGTGAGAGTCAAGTGAAACCTAGTTTGATAGGTAGTGTGTTAAGTGCTTCCGTACCCCAACCGGGATTGCCTTCTTCTTCTATTGATGGGCGTCCCTATGCTTGGGGGAATTGGAAATCTCCTAACTGGCTGGCCGAATTGGGCGGGGATAATAAACTGAAAGTTTCGGCACTTAATATTAGTGAACAGATAAAATGGAATATTACGAAAGATTTGGATGCTGTTGTACAATTAGGGTACAATACGAATCTGGCTATTCGTGATATACAGGAAAAAGCGATAGACTGGTATAATTATGCTGGTACAAAAGTGGTCTGGTCAGAACCTACACAGGAGAACAGTAAGTATACTAAATCTTATGCTAATACTGATTATTATTTGGTTTCGGGCTATCTGAACTGGCATAAGACATTAGCAAATGCTCATAATCTGAGTGCGATGGTAGGAGTACAATATAATTATACCCAATATGAGCGTACAGAAACAGCTATTAAGAATATCAAGCCTTCATTAGAGATTCCGAATGGCTCCGGTGAGAAAACGGTAAAGCCTGAAAAGTGGCACGAAGCAATGATGTCTTATTTCGGACGTTTGGGGTATGACTATAAAAGTCGTTATTTGGTGGATGCTAATATGCGCTATGATGGCTCTTCTAAATTTCAGGCAGAAAATCGTTGGCAATTCTTTTGAGGAGTGATGGGTGCCTGGCGCTTGACAGAGGAAAATTTTATGAGACCGTTATCTCCTTTTCTGAGTAATTTGAAGTTGAGAGTGTCTTATGGTGTATTGGGAAATCAGAGTGGTATTGGACGATATGACGGGACGCAATTGTATAATTTCGGTTCTGGTACCGGAGTGTTAATGGATGGAAGCAAAGTGTCTATCATTAATACTAATGGGGAAATAGTTTCTACCGAACGTACTTGGGAACGTATTCATAATTATAATGTGGCTTTAGAATTCGGATTTTTAGATAACAGGCTGACAGGTACGGTGGATTTATTTTTAAGAAAGAATAATAATATGTTGATTGCCGCCCAATATCCGGGTATTTTGGGAGATAAAGCACCTGCTGCCAATATCGGTAAATTTGAAGCTAAGGGATGGGAAGGAATTTTCAACTGGGCAGATAAGATTGGTGCTGTAAATTATCATGTAGGAGCTACTATTACTTATGCAACCAACAAACTGGTGGACATGGGGGCTACCTCGGTATTGTCAAGCGGGTTTAAAGCGACTCAACAAGGTTATCCGTTAAATTCCTATTTTGGTTTGCGTTATACAGGTAAAATTCAGACAGAGGAACAATTGCAGAAGTATTATGATTATTACTTGACTGGAAATGGTATTGGTATGGAGAAGAATCTTCGTTTAGGTGATAATATGTTTGAAGATGTAAATGGGGACGGAAAACTTGATCAGAACGATATGGTTTATCTTGGAACCGATGATCCGAAACTATCTTATTCTTTTAATGCCGGATTTGAATGGAAAGGGATTGACTTTTCTGTAATCTTCCAAGGTGTGGGACGACGGACTATCTTCCGTGAAGGCTCTGCGTGGAGGGTGCCCATGAGTGCATGGTGGTTGAACACAACGACGCAATCTGTAGGAAATACATGGAGTGCAGAACATAGTAATGCTTATTATCCGACTTATAGCAATACTAGCTCTATTAATAACTATAATTATCAATGTTCTTCCTGGTCGGTAGAAAACGGAGCTTATGTTCGTCTGAAGAATTTGACAATCGGTTATACGCTTCCTGCTACATGGTTGGCAAAGACAAAAGTTATTAGTAAACTACGTGTTTATGTAACAGGGGCTGACCTATGGGAACATAGTAATATCAGAGACGGTTGGGATCCTGAACAGACACGTAAGGTTGAAAATTTGGGTCGCTATCCTTTTAATCGAACATATACAGTAGGTATTAATGCAACATTTTAAACGTTAGATTATGAAATCAAATAAAATAATAATATTCTTTCTGTCGGTAGTTTTTGGGACTACTTTGCATTCTTGCTTGGATTTGGACCCGCAAGACCAGTTGGGAGGTGATGTTATGTGGACATCAACCAGTGATTTTGAGCAATTTGCTAATAATTTTTATGGTTGGACACGTGATTTTAAATCGACACTGGATGGAGTACATAGTGACAAGCGTTCCGATTTGATAACTTATCAGACTTATGATAAATATAGTCATGGTAGTAATACTGTACCCTCATCAGACGCTACTTATACTGACAATTACAATAATATCCGCCGGACTAACATGTTGTTGCAGAACGCAGAGAAGTATGTTGATCCAGCTGCTATCAAGCAATATGTGGCTGAAGCCCATTTTTTTCGTGCTTATTGTTATTTCGAATTGTTGCAGGCGTATGGTAATGTTATTATAACTAAAACTCCATTGGAAATCAATTCACCGGAAATGAAGCAGAAACGGAATGATCGTAGTGAAGTGGCTGATTTTATTATTGAGGATTTGAATTTGGCAATAGAAAAGTTGCCGACATTTAAAGAACTTAGTAATAAAGGTGGATCGGCACGTATAAGTTGGGAAGGTGCTAATGCATTTTTATCACGTGTAGCGTTATATGAAGGTAGTTGGCAAAAGTTTAGAGGAAATGTAGAACGAGGTGTAAAATTGCTGGACATTGCAGCAAAAGCAGCTAAAAAAGTAATTGATGCTAAACAATTCGAATTGTTTGGTACGGATACCAAGAGTATAGCTTTGGGGGACAGTGCACAGAAATATATGTTTATATTGGAGGATGCGAAATCAAATCCGGCTGATTTGAAGAAATCGGATAATAAAGAATATATTTTTGTTCGTAGTCATGAAGAGGTGCTTTCTCCCATTGGCACAAATATTACTAAAGGTTGCCTGAATAATACACTTTGGATATCTCGTAAATTTGCTAATATGTATTTATGTTCCAATGGACTCCCGATGGAATATAATGGAAAAACAAATGATTTATTTGAAGGATATACAAAGAAAAAATCGGAGTTTCAGAATCGTGATAATCGTATGAAATATACCTTGTTGGAGCCGGGTGTATGTTATTTCTCTAATGCGGCTGGTAAGAGTCGTGTAAATTGGGATGATTCCGATTATCAATATCCGGCAGGTAAACCGGAGCAGAAAAAATATGAAGTCTATGATCCTAAGATCGGTACTTGCTATAATAATCAAAAATGGTGTACGGAACGTTTTGTTGCAGATACTAAAGAGGGATATGATTATCCTATTATACGTTATGCAGAAGTTTTATTAAATTATGCAGAAGCTGTTTACGAACGCGATAATAAGATTGATAATACGGATTTGGATATATCATTGAATTTGGTTCGTTGTCGTGTTAACAAAGATATGCCGAAACTTTCCAACGAATTAGTTTCAACAAATGGGTTGAGTATGCAAACTGAAATTCGTCGTGAACGTACTGTTGAATTGTTTAATGAGGGTTTCCGTATTGATGATCTGAAACGTTGGAAGATCGCAGAAATTGAAATGCCACAGGATATACTAGGAATAAAGAAGACTGGTACGGATTATGCAAAAGAAAATCTGTCATATTCCACAGACCTGAATGGTTGCATTATAGTGGAAACTGGTCGCAAATGGGAGGAAAAAAATTATTTATATCCTTTACCTGCCGACCAGTTGCAATTAAATCCGAATTTGGGGCAGAATTTTGGCTGGGAATAGTATAACTATCTGATTTAAAAATAAAAGAATTATGAAAGATATAAATTTGATTTTATCCAAATGGATGCTTGCCGGGCTGCTGTTTATCGGTTTAGCTATGGTCTCTTGCAATGAAGAATATTCCGAAGGGAAAATGACAGGGGTAAGGATGATGAGTAAGGAAGATATTGTGCTTGATGTAGAGCCCACGCTCGTGTTAGCGCAAGGGATGGAACAGACAGTTTCATATACTATTATTCCAGATGATATAACGGACCCGGAGATAACCTGGTCTTCTTCGGATTCAGATATTGCTGAAGTATCACAAAATGGGGTTGTGAAAGCTAAAAAAATGGGTGCTGCGGTTATTAAACTGACTCAATCCGTTGCTTTTGAAGCATTACAGTCGTTTACGGTAAATGTTGTTGGAATTGCAACAGATATGCAAATCGAGGATTTTGAGATGTATGAGAAAACATCAAAGGCTTTGGCTAACTATGTAATATTAACGCCTGAGAATGGCTATAAGGTGTTTGATTGCGAAAGTCGTAATCCTTCCATTCTTAGCTATGAGAATGGCAAACTGAATGCATTATCTCCTGGAACAGTTGCCATTACAGTGAAAACGAAAGATGGCTCTAATCTTCAGAAGACTGTTAATGTAACAGTGCTCCCTGTTATTGAATTGCAAAGTATTACTCTTGCCGACGGACAGGAATTTGCTTTAAATGAAACGGCTCAACTTTTATACAAGATGGTTCCGGCAGATGCGACTGTTGAAGCTTTAAATTGGAAGAGTAGTAATGAAGATGTATTAACCGTTACTAATGAAGCTATTATTACTGCCCGGGCATACGGTGAGACAGAAATTACGGTAGCGAAAGAAGACGGAACAATAGTAGGTAGAACCACTGTAGCTGTTGTTAAGGGCAAAATTAATGACTACGGAAATCAGTTTAGCATATATAAAATTGCTAGTGGCAATGGAAAGATCCGTATTGATGGTGATAAGATGATTGTAGAGGCAGCTAGCAAGGTTAGTGGATACTTGGAACGTGGTACTACATGGATTGATGTCGATACATATCCTATTCTGGCAATTAAATCATACGTTGAATCAGGAACAGGCAAAGGTTCCCTGTGGCATAATATGGACTTCAAAGTTAGTGGAGGTAGTACTGTGGGAGCAAACGCAGGCATGAACTGGGACCGTATCCTGCCATACGATGATGGAAGCAGAATCTATTATATAGATTTGTCTAAGATAACCTACGATGGAGGGGCTACTTTGGAAGGAAAAGGTCCGACAGAAATGTCTATGTTTAAATATAAGACAGGAACGGATAATTCTAATGACCATTACTTTGAATTGCACTGGGTGAAAACATTCAAGTCAATGGATGACCTGAATGCTTATTATGAAGAAAGTAAAAATAAAGAATAAAAAGAATTATGAAAAAATATATTATAATCGTATGCACTTTCTTCATGACATTGTTGTCATGTAGTAGTGAAATAGAAGATGGTAAAACCAGTATTGATGATCTTCCGGAGATTACTATGGATGAATATACTCCTTCGCTGGAGCATCCTGGCATATTACATAATACGAAAAGTATCGAACGTATGCGTGCTATCGTTACAAAAGCGAATGATAATGATCCGGCTTATCAGACATATCTTTTGATGAAAGCTGATAATCGGGCTAAATCTGATTACCAAATACAGGGACCTTTTGAATATATTGCGCGACAGGACGAATATGCGTGGACGAAAAGTAAATATGAAGCCGATTTTGGAGCAGCTTATCTGAACGCTTTGATGTGGGTGGTAACACAAGAGGAAGCTCACGCTCGGAAAGTAATCGAAATCTTGACAAAATATGCAGATGTACTTAAAGGGATTCCCAACCATAATGATGCAATTCTTTTAGCCGGATTCCATGCATTCCAGATAGCTTTTGCTTTAGAGATGGTTACTACTACAAGTGACTTAATGCCGCAAGCGGATATTGATAAGGTCAATAATATGTTGCGGAATATGTTTTTACCATGGTTAGACCAATTTTATAGTATGGATCCTTATACGAATGGAAACTGGGGACTGATAGTTAGTAGAGCTTATATGGGACTTGCTATCCTTTGGAATGATGCAGACATGTATAAAGAAACAGTGAAGTTCCTTTTACGTGGATATGATAATGGTACTTTCCCGAACTATATCGATAGTGAAACTGGACAATGCCAGGAAAGCGGGCGTGATCAGGCACATACTCAACTAGGAATTGGATCGGCTGGTTCTATTTGTGAAATAGCTTACAAACAAGGCAACGATTTGTATGGTGCTCTTAATAACTTAGTGATGAAGGGATATGAATATACTGCTAAATATAATGTGGGATATGATGATGTTCCTTTCAAGACATGGAAAGATGTTACAGGTAAATATAGTAACTGGACTTCTATCAGTCCGACAGATCGTGGAGAATATCGTTCTATCTACGGACTGGCTTATAATCACTATGTAATTCGTAAAGGACTTAGTATGCCTTATACAAAGGAGATGTTGGATAAAAACAACTGGCTTGGAAAGTTTGACGGAGATTGCATTGATTTTGATGTGTTCCAATTTAACGATAAAGATATAGTGAACTAATTGGGCTTATGATAGGTATTAAGCAATTTGTATACTCGTGTGTGTTGGGAAGCTTGGTGATATCTTGCGACACAACACAACGAGTAAAGGAAGAGATTGTCATTAACTTGCAGGAGAGGGGGGCAACTATCTCCCCGTCTATGTATGGTGTTTTCTTTGAAGAAATAAATCATGCAGGAGACGGAGGCTTGTATGCCGAGTTGGTACAGAACCGTAGCTTTGAAGAGAAAGAGATGCCGGCCGGCTTTCATGCGGAAGGCAATAAATTGCTTCCTAAAGCGGTCAAGTATCATCTGACAGGAGAAGTCCGTGAACGTTCTTATCGATGGACTACAGACGAAGTACCTGCATGGACTTTACAGGGAAAGGATTCTTTGGCTGCACAGATGAAAGTGACTAAAGAGAATCCGAAGTTTGCTTCCGCACCGAACAATCTTAAAGTTGTAATCAGGGATGCTTCCCAACCGGTACAGTTATTGAATGAAGGATATTGGGGTATGAATTTTGTGGAAGGTGAAAGATATATTTTGCGTACAATCATCCGTACCTCTTCCGATTACAAAGGAAAAGTGACTGTCCGGCTGCTTTCTTCCGAAGGTAAAATACTCTCTTCCGAAACACTGGATATTATAAATGGCGGAGAATGGAATGATGTGAAGAAAACTCTGACTGCGGTAGGTCATGACTCCAAAGGCAGGCTGGCACTTGAGTTTGATTCACCCGGAACGGTTTGGGTAGACTATGTGTCCCTTTTTCCGGAAAATACGTTCAATAATCGTCCCAATGGTTTACGTCGTGATGTAGCAGAAATGTTGGTCGGTTTGAAGCCTGCTTTTTTCCGTTGGCCTGGTGGGTGTGTAGTAGAGGGGATCACTCTCGACAACCGCTTTGAATGGAAGAAGACGTTGGGTGACCCGGCTGCTCGCCCCGGAGAATACAGTACATGGGGATATCGCTGTTCCTACGGTTTCGGTTATTATGAAATGTTACAGTTCTGTGAGGATATCGGTGCAAAGGCAATGTTTGTTTGCAATGTCGGATTAGGCTGCCAGTTCCGTATGGGGGATGCTTGCGGAGAGCACGACATTGATTTCTATATTGATGATTGTCTGGATGCCATTGAGTATGCTCTGGGGGATGAAAGTACCGAGTGGGGGGCACGCCGTGCCGCTGATGGGCATCCTGCTCCATTTCCTTTGCAGTATGTGGAAATAGGCAATGAGAACTGGGGAGCTGAATATGACCGTCGTTTTGATATTTTTTATAAGACAATCAAAGAGAAGTATCCTCAATTGACACTGATTTATAATGAAATGCCTCAACGTGACGGAGCCTCACAGATAACGAAAACTGATATGATAGACCCTCACTGGTATGTTGACCCGTATTTTTTCTTCCGTAACACTACTCTGTTTGATAGTTATGAGCGCGGTAAATACGAGGTTTATGTAGGTGAATACGCTTGCAATCGTAGTGTCGGTGCGGGTAATATGCTTGGTGCTTTGTCCGAAGCCGCTTTTATCGGTGGGATGGAACGCAATGGTGACTTGGTGACAATGGCTTCTTATGCCCCTCTGTTCGAGCACCGTCATGACCGTAGCTGGCAGACAAATCTGATTTGGATTGACACTGACCAGGTGCTGGGACGAAGTTCCTATTATGTTCAGAAAATGGCAGCAGAGAATCGTCCGACTTATAATGTAAAGAGCAATATCACGATGCACGAGGTAGCTCCGGATTTGTTTGATAAAGGCTACTTGGGGTTCGGTGCCCGTTCGGCAACTATTGAATTTAAGGATATAAAAGTAACGCAGAATGGCGTGTCTTCTGTTCCGGATATGAGTGGTTTTGCTCTTCAGAAAGGAGAGTGGAGTTCAGACGCAGCTTCCGGCTGTCTGTCGGTAGCCAAAGGAGAACAGCTCTTGCTGAAGGATACTTATGCAGGGGATTATACGCTGACTTGCAAGGTCCGTAAGACGGGAGGTGAACAGGGATTTCAGCTCTTTGTCGGTATGTCTGCTGACGGCAAGACCGGATATCGTTATAATATCGGCATGTGGAGCACGAATGACCGCGCGGAACTGTTACGTTTGGAGAATGGGCATGAAAGAGGTGTCTTGACCGAACATTCCGGCAAGGTGATAGAAATGAATAAATGGTATGATGTGAAGATTGTTGTGTCTCCTATGAAGAGCGAGTTCTATATCGACGGCAAGATGATTCTATCGTATGTTTCTCAGCCGATGCCTCTTCAGTTTATTCATTCGGGTTATGATGAAGACAATGGAGAACTGATTGTGAAGGTCGTGAATGCTGCTGATTCTGTTTATTCTACTACTATTCGTGTAGACGGTGCTGAAGAGATAGCCAAATCCGGAAAGGTAATTTCTTTGATTGCGGCTAGTGGCAAAGAGGAGAATTCGTATGAAGAACCGAAGAAGATTTATCCTCAAACGATTGAGTATAGTGGTTTTGGGGAGAAATTTGATTATGACTTTCTTCCATTCTCTTATACGATATTAAGAATAAAAGCGAGAGTATCCCATTAATACCCTTGTCTTTTAATTAACTTTTTGTACTTTTGGATTGAGTATATCGAAATGTAGTTACGTATATACTAGGAAAAAGAATACTCATGAAGAATCTACGAATTTATTTAATAACATTATTATGCACTGTCATTTCGTTGCCGGAGAGTACGGCAGCGGAATGGCAGTGGTCTGTAAAAATACCAGGTATTGTTTCCAACGAAACGAATGACCATCCGCAGGCTTTTTTATGGATACCGTCTGATTGTGTCCAGGTAAAAGGGGTTATGATAGGTACTCATAACATGACGGAAGAAACTCTGTTTGAGAACGCTTTGTTTCGGGAGAAAATGTCAGAAATAGGTCTGGCACTGATATGGATAACTCCGGGGTGGGATCAGAAATGGGACATAACTGCCGGAAGCCAGAAGGCATTTGAACAAATGCTGGATGACTTTGCTTCTGTTAGCGGATATAACGAATTGAAATATGCTCCGATTGTTCCGTTCGGACATTCGGCAATGGCTACCTATCCGTGGAACTTCGCAGCCTGGAATCCCGACCGCACATTAGCCATTATCTCTTTGCATGGAGATGCGCCACGCACTAACC
>PPYF01267291.1_pt1 | contig 35038 bp, 59 predicted proteins | sample 1559871 | NCBI WGS metagenome assembly PPYF01 (sample SAMN08240021, study PRJNA423297) | Human gut metagenome, whole genome shotgun sequencing project.
ACCGCCGATTAGAAGAGTTCTAGGTGTAGCTGTAGCACTAGTCCAGTGATAATCACAATAATAAGTTGTAACACTAGCTCCATTTCCTACTACAGTTGGGAATAGATCTGCCTAATTATTATTAACGAGTTTTTTTACATATTGACCAGTAATTGTACTTTCTTTAAAGTCTTGTAATTCATAACCTGCTGCAATTAATTGCTCTGCAGTAGGATTAGTTCCTCCTTCAAATGTACCAAACTTAGTATAATCTTTGCAGATGTATACACTATTATCAGTACCAGCAACTACTACATCAATTACATTCTTCCACACATGACCAAATGGATTCTCAATACCACGGTATCTAGGAACATTAACTACCTTAGTACCAGTAGACGTACCCTCTGCATTAGTATTAGTATGTGTATATTCGATTATACCAGTACCGTTACCTAATGAATTAGTAGTACCGCAAGGTACAAATGAATAAGTAGTAGCTCCATTTACAGTTACAGTTCCTGAAGTTACTCCATCACCCAAACCACCTTGATGATAACCTTCTGCAGTTAAATTAGCATTAAATGCTTTCTGGCTATTCAATGTAGCATATTCTACTACAAATAACCAAGTGAGATCTCTGTGAGCATCATAAGTATAGATATTCCAGTTGTTAGTTCTATTGTTATTTCTAGCCATAGTCTGGAATTCTGTTCTAGTTTTGCTTATTATAGGAGCAGTATTACGAACTTGAGTTCTTAATAAATTATTATGACTTGAACTATCTAGATTTACACTTCCCTCGTATGCACCGATATATTTCTTCTCTACTTTAGTGTAACCAGGAAGATTGTATTCACTCATACGGATTTCAACTGTATTATCTGGAGTAGCTATAAGTAATCTATAATGTTCTGGAATTTCTACAAAAGCTTCTACACCAACCCCACTACTATCTTGAGATGAGGTAGTACCATCTTCCCACTTAGTCCAGTCGTTTGCTTTTAAGTATTTCTTAACATTATCCGTATTGCTGATAGTACAACCTTTCATCTTACTCTGGATAGGAAGTGTTCTGTGCATTTCCATATTACCAGTACGTACACCATCAGGACTAGAGCTATTAGCTAAGTCAAACTTAACTCCATACCACAGTTCACTCTCATTTCTACTGAGCTTACCAATCTCTTCATCAAGAGTAACAGCTGCACTTATAGCACTAGGACTATTTGCTAAGTAATTAGTACTTGATAAGTCAGGCATTTCATTAGCTTCAGTTAAACCTACCTTATCATTTACTTTAAGTATTGTACTTCTAAGCTCTGTAATATCCGCATTTAAAGCTGTCTCTAAACTGTCAATATTACCTTGAAGTTCTGTATCCTTAGCTTTGAGTTCTTTCACTGCATTCTCTCTTGCAACTTTTTCATCATTGATTGCATCAGGAAGAGTTTCATTAATAGCTAACTTTTCAGCACCAGTCATTAAACCAGCAACAGTATTAGTAGCAGGAGTAATAGTAATATCGGCTAAAGTAGACTGTACATATTTACCTCCGCTCTTTTCTACTCCAGTAAGACTAATAGTGATATTATTAACATCAGTCTAGTCTAATTGGAATGTACTCAGCAAGTTATCAGGCATAGAGTTAACTACATTCTCCATAGCTTTACCTTTACCACCATCATAAGCAGTACCAGTAATATCACCAATAATAATAGCATTAGAATCGATGTGTACCCATTGTGAACCGGACCATCTAAACTGGTAACTTACTTCACCAGGAGTTACATTAACATATATTTTATCTCTTTCACCTACTATAGGAGTTTCATGTTCAGCATCTGCGTATAACTGTATATTCTAAAGTACTCCAGTAGGAGATACAGTATAAGTAGCATATGCATCCATTACATCATCAACATATGAAGGCAATTGACTAGCAGGTACTTTACCATTGCCATCAAGTTCAGCAAGACCATTGGGTTGACCCTTTAATGCTTTGAAGTCTTGTAAGTCTTCATTTACATCATCAATCTCAGTATCCAGTCTATCTACTTGAGCTTTTACAGCAGCATCACCTTTATTAATAGCATCTACTATACTACTACCTTTAAAATAGTTATTACTACTATTATCAGGCAGAGATATAATGTCACTATTCTTATCATAGTTTAAACCAACAGATTGTACAATCTCTTTAATGTGAGTCCATTGGTCTACATTAGCATCTCTATTCAGTGGTATCCATTTCTTAAGATCAGGACTATATGACTTAATAACATTACCAGTACTGTCTGTTGCTAAGTCAATCCAATAAGAAACCTCTTTAGGATTTGGAGCATACTTAGATGCTATGAAATTAGGATTTTCTTGTTTAACCATATTTGCAAATATTTAATAATTAAATAATCTCCTGTTCTGGAGTATTCCATTCAGGTGAATTAGTAATATCTTCTTCGTCTAATAAAGGAAACGGATATTCTACAGTAGTGTTTTCATCAGTTTCAGACAGTAACATTACTGGAGGAAAGTATTCATTGAATATCTCTTCATGAATAAGAGCTTCTGTACCATCTATATTGGTACGTCTAGATTCCCAGTCCTTATCAAATTCTTTTAATTCTTCTATAGGTATAACTAACCACTTCATAATCAATCATGTTTTAGTTTATAGTCATTAATTACTTTCTCAATTTGCAAAGGTGTGAGTTCGTCATAGAAACCGATAAGCTTGTAGAGAGCCATATTTGAAAAATATCCGGCCAATCCTATATCACCCCCAAGAACCACCTTTTGCGGCTTTAAATCTGTACCGTTCACTATCGTGATAATAAATATTGGATTATATAATATTGTTTTCATATCATCATTCTTTAAAGAATCCACTAGGAGCACTTACTTTATTAAATACTACACTATCAGTAGTAGCTAATGATAATTGAGCTCTAGTAACTACATGAGGATTATCTCTTCTAGCTGCATGAGTATCAATAGCATTCTGTGCATTAGTAATCAATTGTTTAAGCTCATTAATTTGGGATTGCAAATTATTATCCGCATCGGTTCTATTCTAAATCTCTTGATTAATTAACTCAGTAAGATCGGTAACTTTACCATCTACATAAGTCTTAAGTTCATTCTTAGCTTTAGTGATTTCACTATTTATATAGCTTCTTAAATCACTAATCTATTGGTCAATCTTACTATCTAACTCTTGTATATTCTGAGTTAATTCAGTAATCTTTTGTTGAATAGAAGTTAAGTCACTACCTATTATTTCAGTTATATCCTAACGCAGCTCTTCAATACTAGAATTGATATTAGTAATATCCTACTTGATACCATTAATTTCATTTCTAATATCACTAATCTAAGTAGTTAATTCTTCTACTTTCTGATTAATATACTACCACAGTTTATTAACTTCCTCTTTCAGTTCATCTTTAAATTCAGCTAATTCATTTCTGATTTCAGTTATAGCTTCATTAATAAACTGTTCTATCTAATCAAGAGCTTTATTAATATAATCAATGATAGCATCTACTTGCTTATCATTCAGATCTAGCATCTCCCATGTATTAGTATCATTACGATAGTATCTAATACAACCACCATAGTAATTGGAAGTAACATCAATCCAATAATCTACTTCTAGAGGATTGGGTTGTACATCTGATGCTCTAAATCTAACTATCTCTCTCTGTAACATATATTATGCTTTAAATGTTGTTATTTTATCTTCTGTGCCATCATCATAGCAATCTATGTGCACCCAGTTGCACTGTTCCTCTAAACGTATTTTACACGGTAATAACAAAGGTTTAGCCTTTATTATCTCTCTTATTTCTTCTGCAGTTTTATCATCACAAGTAAAGTCAATAGCATTACCTGTTACATGTGCAGATACATATACTCCTTTCTTACTCTTTACTAAAGGGCATAGATTGCAACGCATACCCCTTTGATGCATATTACCAATATTAATATGCATTGGCATTCGTAAAATATCAGTACGTAGACACAGTAATACATGCAGTAGCTATGTACTTAAGAACATCCATGATTGTTCTCCAAATCTACTATATATGTGATTACATACTAATTCCTTTACATCAAAGTAAGGTTTAAGCTGTTTAATTATTTCTTCTCTAGGCATCATTGTTATTTGCAATTAGAGCATCGCCAACCAGATTGGCTGCTACGTTCATACCAAATTGTTTAGTATCGTTATCTATCTCACTTACCTTTACGTTGATTTGAAGGAGCAGAAGATATATCTGCTCCAACAATTCTCTATCTGTCATATGTGCTAAGTATGGATTCATTAGAAACTAACTGTTTGTTCTCCTGTTTGTAACTAGAAACTTTTTACTAATGTATATCCGTTACCTGAACGTACATATATGTTTGCAATATTACCAGCATATATAGTTCCTCTATTAACTGTTAAACCTTTATTTGTATTCCAAGTAAAGGTATTGGGCACCATGAAGGCCAAATACAGTGTCGGGCCTTCCACTGGTACTTCCCTTGGAGGGAATAGATAAGCTGTAGAATAAGTAAGACTGGTTAAAGTAAGCCTATTAGCAACTTCTTGCTTACCATCTTGAATAACATTTACAAATACTTGAGCACCACTCTCTGCTTGAGTTAAAGTAATCTTAGCAGTTCTCTAGGTTGTTGTTTCATTCTCTGCTACAGTTATATACGTAGTGTTGGTTGTAGTTCTCGCAGCAGCAACCCAAGAATTATTTGACGAGAATTCATAATCTAGAGATTCTGTAGTTTCACTACCGTCGCTTTTAAGTACAGTCTTATAAGAATTCACTGTAAGAGTCTCATTAGTTTCTGCCGCAGTCACACTTAAATTCGTTGGAGATACATTAAACGTATATGTAGGAGTATAACCGCTTTGAGTTATCTCTATAGATTGAGTCTTACCAGATTCATTCTATGTAAATACTAGAGTAGTACTTCTAGTACTAGAAGTAGTGTTTTTCAGTATCTCTACAGTTATTTTTCCAGTTGTAGATACAACTACCCAATCAGTACTACCAGAAGTTAAACTATAGCCTATATTACTACCATTCTTAGTAGATACTGTTCTTGGTATGAAAGAGGCATTACTATATGAAGCATCATATGTATTTGGTGTTATTGTAAATACATACGTATCTGCTACGTATGCATTTTGACTAACATTAACGGTAAGTGTCTTACCAGAACCACTCTGAGTTAATACTACTTCTCCACTTCTTGCAGATCCACTATTATCGGATGCACTGATAGTAACTTTACTACTAGTAGCAGAAGTAGTTATCCAGCTAGGTTTACTAGACACACTCCAAGATTGACTACTACCGTTCTTAGTAGATATTACAGGTATATTGGCAGCAGTTCCATTAGCAGAGAAATTCCACGGGAAGCTTGCACTAGTATCTGAAGTACTACCATCTTCCCAAGTAAATACATAATTATCTGCAGGTGGTACATAACCGCTCTGTGATATTGTAGCATAATCTCTTTTTCCAGATTCACTCTATGTAAAGTATACATTTGCAGATCTAGAAGATGTAGATGAATTAGAACTTATAGTAAATCTACCATTACTATATGTTGCCCATGAAGGTAATGTACTACTATCTATACTATATCCTAAACTGATCTGATTACCATTTACCAACTTATATGAAGTAAAGCCTATATCTCCTGTACCACCACTAGCTCTAACATTAACTTGCCATGGACTAATTGTAAATACATACTCAATAGTAGGTTCAGCACCTGCTTGAGTAACTGTACAAGTAGCTGACTTACCACCATGAGTTGCTTTAATAGTAGCAGTTCTACTAGATGTAGATGTATTCTCTCCTAATGTCAAAGTACTAGGTGAAGAGCTACTACTAAGACTACCTAAGTTAGTCGATAATGTAGGATTACCTGTTTCTTCAGTAACATCTCCACTAGCCCAATATACAGTTCTCTTAGCACTAGCTGTAATAGTAGAAGTACCTCCACTACTAGATACACTAGTAGGATTAGCTGATACAGATATAGTCCATTCACCATATGAACTAACATCATCCCCATCCTGTGATAAACTAATAGTAACTGTCTTATTAGACTCATTCTGAGTTATAGTAACTGTACCTGTTCTATTTGAAGTAATTTCATTAGCAGAAGCACTTACTGTAGTTCCACTTAAAGAGAATCCAGTACCAGATATAGTAGTAGACTTTAATGATACACTAGTATCACCACTCTATTCTACTCCATCTAATACTTTTCTTTTATAAGAACTAACAGTGAAAGTCTTACTACCACCACCAGCTCCAAATGACATACTCGTAGGAGATACTGTTAAATAATAATTCCAAGTCTCTACCTTCTTACGTATATCATCTATCTTTACACATTCATTAGCTCCATAAGTAGAAGCATTCTCAATGACTATCAATGAATTAATAGCTAAAATCTAGGTCTTAGTAGGACATTCTGTCCCACTCTTACCTAGACTAAGCTTACTTAATATCATAGAATATGTTGCTATTTCATTACTCATGCTGCTTATTCTTTAAAGTTTCTATTTCAGCTTTAAGCTTTTCAATCTCATCCTTAAGCATCTTAACTCCTTCAATAGCTAATACACCTAACATCTCATACTCTACCTTCTTAACCTTAACATACTCCTCACCATCTTTAGTGAATGATTCAAACTGTTCAGGATTATTTACTTCAGATTTAAGAGTATCACCTTCAGTTACTATATCTTCAAAACCTAATTCCTCTAAGTTCTATGCTATAGTACCTATTTGCTTCTAATCATTCATTATAAATGATACAGTAGGTATAGAACATATCTAGTCTAAAGTATAGTCTAAAGGTTTAATATCTGATTTCAAACGAGCATCAGATTCTTTGAAGAAGCCATTTGCTGCATATACTTTATCTGTTGCTTTAATGTTACCAAATACATGTAACTTCTCAGTAGCATTAACACTACCTATAGATACATTATTAGTATTTGCAGTTAAATTTATACCTCCTCCAGCAGCACTATTACTTGCAGAAATATGAATGCTATTATCTCGTTGAGATATAAAATACAAATCATTATTTGTTGGAGCTCCAGAGCCTATATAACCTGCATTATTACCATCACTATTATTGAAACTAATATATCTAGCAACCATATTAGTAGAAGCCTTGATACTAGCAGAAGATGTAACATTACCTACTGCTATATTATCGTAAGAGTATATAGACTATTTAGGAGTTATAGTTACTGTTCTAGTTACTCCAGAAGTGGGCATAGCAGCATTGGTTATGGATTCAACCATATTACGAGGATCGCCATTATGATATGCGTGAACTATAAAAGTTTCATACTATTGTGGCTATTTAAACCACAAATAAATACGATTATCGTAATTAAATACTTTTATATCCCCAAAGCTATACCCATTATTAACACCAGTAGCCTAAAATATTTTATTTTCAGGCGGATAGTTATAGAACTATATTACTGTGTCAAATGGAGCACTATTACCATAGTAAGAATTACCAAAAATTCTCACTGTAATCATAGTGGCATTACTAGCTGAATTTCTTAATCTCACTAAACAGCCATTACGATAGTCATATACTGTTTTTGGTAAATAACGCTAATCTAACTCATTAGCATAATTACCTTTATGAAGTAATTTATAATGAGTACCTCCATAATAGAAAGTTGCTCCTTCATCTAAACTATCTACTCTGCCTAATGATATACACGGATGAGTTGTCAGTTTATCATTGTACAAATATGCACCTAATGAATTTGTATACCCTACTTCTGCAGTTTGCGCTCCACTATTAATAAACTAAACATAACTAGAAACATCGGTTCCATGCAAAGTTAAAGGAGCTACTGATGAAGTTTGATTTATCGTCAATGCTCCAGTCATAGTATCACCGGCTTTCTTTACAAAAGCAGATGGACTAATACCACCAACTGTATCAGCATTGCCTGCATTAGCTGGTTTGCCAACGCTTACAGTCTATGCATTGCCTCCAGATGGAGTTACTGTGAAATTACCAGCAGAACCATTAGCAAATGTATATGTAGTATTAGTATTCTATGCAGGTATGCCTAGTGCAGTTATATCAGCTTTAGTTACAGCTGTAACACCAGATATATGACTAGTAGAATCAGTAGAGAACTTATAGAATCCAGATGCTTTGCTAGGTGCAGAACCAGCAGGATGTACATAGTTATTATATGTAGCTCCTTTAGTTAGAGTAAGAGTATCGCCACTAATAGATGCAGTAGTAACAGCATTACCAGAACCAGCTACGGTTACTTTACCAACCTTCTTAGCTAATTCTGTATTCATAGTAGACTACAGATTATTGATGTTAGTCTGTAACTAATTATCACCATCCTTTCTAGCTTGAATCTCTACATTCAAATCGTTAGTAATCTCGGATGAACTGCTCTCGATAAGCTCTTCTAATCTATCTACTTCAGTAGTTACCCTATTATCTAGATTAGTAATTCTATTAGGTATATTGACGTCTAAGTTCTATTTATCAGTAGCAGTCATTACACCAGCTGCAGATTGTGTAGCAGCAGGTATAGTCTATGACTTAGTAATAGGATTCGCATATGAATTACTAGCTGCAGATAAATCAGATTGCTTATAGTTAATAGTTACACTAGTTGCGTTTCTAGACGTCGCATCCATACCAGTAACTAGGTTATTAGGTAGTGAATCAAGCTTATCACCAGGATTCTGTATACTACCAAATTCATTATATAAGTCATCTAATCTGCCTTTATCTATTGCAGACATAGCACCTGCATTAGTAGTTGTAGCTGATGGTATATCTATATTATCGTCCTGTAATGGACCATAATTTAAACCATCTTTAGCTGCATACTTATAGTTAATCTTAACTAATTCACCAGTACTAGTAGTAGGAGTAAGATATGAAGTAATCTTAGTAGGCATACTATTTAAAGCATCTCTATTAGCTTTACCTTTATCTCCAGGATACGCTGTACTAGGAGTTTCACCTAATGCCAAACTCTAACTAATCTCTAAGTATTGAGTACCAGTCCATCTATATGTTAAGTTAGTATCCTTAGCTACATATATCTTACCAGTTTCACCAGTCTGAGGGAATTGAGCTTTAGTAGAGAACTCTAATACATCATCTACATAAGATGGTAATTGAGCTGCAGGAACTTTACCAGTTGAGTCTAATTCAGCTAAACCACTAGGTTGACCTTTAGTACTAATGAATGCATTTAAACTATTAGTAATAGTAGTGTCGCCTGCTTTTCTATCTTCAATCTCTTTCTGTAGAGCCTCCTCTAACTTGTCAGTAACTCCATCAAACTTATTCTCTATACGGTCTATCTCAGCTTCTCTATCTGCAATCTCTTTATCAATCTTATCATCAAGATCATCTATTCTATTACTTAGATTAGAGTCAGCTTCCTTTAGATCTTCAATCTATCCAGGTATAGTAGTATTAAGTTCTACATAGTCTTCCTTACTCATTAGACCATCCATAGATGCAGTGGCATTAGCTATACGTATATCCATATAGATATTGTTACCACTTTTAACGGTATTCCATGATACACAAGGAGTAGCATTCTATCTGAAAGTGATGCCATTAGTTACTAAGTCATAAGTAGATGTATTAGTACCATCTTTAAACTTAATATTAGTTAATGCTAAATTACCTATATATACATACTGACCATTATCTGTAAGTACTTTAGTACCATCTCCAGTAGTCTTAATAACTGTAGTAGTATATTGTTCTTTACTATAGTTTAATGAACCATCTACAGTAATAGTATCAAATACTACTTGAGATATATTATCTGTACCTTCTTCTTTAATAAAGTCAGGAGATTCAATGTATATAGTACCACCAACTATAGCTACTTCGGTTGCTAAGTCTAATCCATTTCTATTAGAATTAATAGTATAGATAAGCTTACCTTCCTCTATAGCTTGCTTTAATGCGTCATAATCTTCTTGACTTACTTTACCATCAACGATAGTAGGATCAAAGATATACATAGTCATATCTTTAAACTCTATCATTCGGATCTTACCATTTCTTTCACCATCTTGGAATGGAATCATTTCCTATCCTGTGACAGCAGTACGTTCTGAAGCTTGACTAATTTTTAAACCTTTAATTCTTGCTATCATTGTCAATCAAATTATTTTCTTTCTACTATTCTAACAGTACTACACCGTTATCTTCCCATAACCAAGGATCTGCATCCTCTGTTAACAATGCTAATACATAAGGATCATATAATCCTCTAAAGTATCCATTACCACAACCACACTTAATGCAATACGGTTTGAGTTTCATAGGTATACCACTATATAATTGTGGTTTAACCTAATGTAAGTATCTCTTTAGTATTTCAGAATCTATAGGAGTAGTAACACTGGATGTGTTACTAAACTCCAATAAATCTGTCAATTCATTGTATACTATGGTTGCTACAACATCTCTATTATTCCTAAGTATATTAGTTTTAAGTATAGAGTTTGTTTTACTGTTTATATATTCTTTTGCTTTATCCATAGTAGTTTAATTAAGCTTCACCAACACAAATACCTCCTACAAAACGCAAACCATTTTTAGTACCAGTCCATCCTGTATAAGTACCACTAGAATTAGTTACTGTAATCATACTTTTCATAATGTCTATGTGAGTATTTACACCATCTGATACAGTCACTCCTAACGGAGATATATATGCCTTATTACCATAAGAATCATAAGCTGTTACAGAAATAGCATCATCGGCATTGTCATCTAAAGCTTTTATCTCTATTCTAGATGAATCTATGCCAGTAGGATTCTTTAATACTATGGAAGAAGTATTATTATCATAAGTAATGACGATATTATCAAGAGTGCTGTTCTTTAATGAGAAACTACCACTATTAATAATAGCATGCTCATCGCTTGTATTTCCTATAGTTATACTGTCATTTAATTTTAAACTACCACTAGAGCTTACATCAAACCAACTAGTGAACGGAGCTTGAGCCTAACCTAAGTGCATTCCATTTGAATCTAACTTAAACTAGTAGTCGTTAGTAAGCTGAGATATGTTACTCTTTTTTATATAAGTACCTACTGTAGATAACCCACCAGTATTGTTGATCATACTTAACCCGCTACCATCTAACGTAAGCTTAGTGTCTGCCGTAGTTAACTGTAACTAACTATTCTCAGGATCAGCTGCTAAGTGTATACCTCCAGCTCCAAAGTAAGCTTCACCGGTTTCAAAATCTAATAAGAAGTTCGGTCTAAACTAGTTAGAAGGGTTCATAGCATTTGCAGAACTACTAGCATCAATTAGTTCATATCTAGAACTATCACCACCACTAGAGTTCTTACCTCTTTGTGAGAACATCAAGTTATTGTTAAATACAGCTCCACCTACTAATGAGTTAGGTGCAATAAGTAAATCAGTATAGATAGCTTCAAAGTTTTTTAATGGTTCCCATGCACCAGAGGTATCTGTTCCTGGCGATTCGTTATTCTGCTACGTACCAATCCATGTCATTACGGCTTTTAAAAAGAAATAGTGATTGCCTTCAGTATCTCCTCCAGTATCATATACATATGGGGCAGTTTCTCCATCGTTAATATAAGGAGTACTAGTACTATATATACCCATAGGATATGCTATAGGTTGTGAACCTACTGGATCTGGAGTAATTATACCACCCATAGGATTAGGTTTAGACCAATATTGTCCTGATTCTAATTCATCGTTTATTATTCTACACTGAATGAACCATATATAGTTATATTCATCACCGCTAACTAACTCGGGAACATCTATAGACCAACCTTCTGGATCTCTTTTACGCTTCATAGTGTCACTCCAAGCTTCACCAGTATAAGTAGTTTCAGTACCTTTACAGTATCTAACCTCATAACCTACTCCAGGAATACCAGAACCACCATTATCACCAGTCATACCAGTCATATAGTATGGATCACACCATTGTTCTATTAATGTGTTATCTCCACCATTAATAAGGGCAAATGTAGCCCATAATACTTTACCACTACTTAATGCTGGCGCAGTAGAACTCCAACCTGCAGGATAACGTTCAGCAGCATTTAACTAAGGAGCAGTTTCCCAACTATTGTTTCTAGCAAATCTGTATTCATAGTAGTTACCATCCATGCCTTGAACCTTACCTACATTTACCCAGTCACTACCATTCCATACCCACAAGAAACCATCAATAACCCAACCATCTCCTATCTCATTGCCACTATCTGGAAGATCATCTGTAGAATCTAAAGTACCTTTAATAACAACCCCTTGACCTGTTATTTTTACTACAGCGCCCCATTCTATTACTGTACCTGTTTCACCTTGAACTAACGCTATACATTTCCACCATATACCAGTAGACATATCAGGCGTAAGTACCCAACCATCGCCTGGATGGTACGGGTCATTACTAGTAGGTTTCTCAGGTTGAGTAGAACTCTATTTGAATGCTTCTACTTGATAATTAAAGTTATTACCATCAAGACCAGGTACACCTGTAATTAAATAAGGCCCTTGCCAGCCTCTTTCGTCTTCAGGCAGAGATTCATCAATTACTAACTTATTATCAAAAGTAACTAAAGCTTGAATACCCCATATGGCTTCTTTACCAGTCACAGAGGGCATACCTACGCTCCAAATACTACCAGGGTTAATATTCAATCTATCTGGATCTCTAGGCTTAACATCACTACCAGATGTCTTAGTATACATTACTCTAAGGTGTTGACCATCTTGACCATCATCTCCCCATTTAGCCCATAATGACGGAGAACTAAAGTTACCCCATTTGTGAGTATCACCTTTATACTTTCTTTTACTAACCCATTCATATTTAAACTCTTCACTTACTCCCTTAGGATCATCTGTCCAAGGTTGTTCACCAGGAGCTGATTGAGGTATATATTCATCCTGATCTGGATTATTATCTGTAATCTCTTTAGGAGAAGCAGGTAACTTGGTACGCTGATATATATACTCTACTCCATCACCATCTTTACCATTTACCCCCCATTTGGACCAAATAGTAGGATCACTCCACTCACTCCAAGTACCATCAGCTTGTAAGTTGTGTGAACAAACCCATTCGCATTGGTATGATTCACTAATACCTGTAGGATGATCAGTCCAACCTTGTCTAATAGCTTCAGTCTGACTATTACCTGTAGGTTTAGTAGGAGTAACTAAACTAGTTACAGTAAGCTTATATACAAACTCAATATTACTACCATCTGAACCATCATGACCATCTGCACCTGTAAGTCTCACAGGTGTACTCCAAGGTACTACTATTGTGCCTTTACTAGAGAAAGTAGCAGTAGACATCCATACATAACCATTAGGATTACTATCACTACCAGACCAACCTTCAGGATATGTAATAGTATTAGTATCGTAATCCCAGCTACCTCCTACAGGAGTATCGGGTCTTTGTATAGTTTTAGTAGATTTGTATGCTATTACTACTCTAGTAGTATCTCCGTCTATACCTGGTACACCATCAATACCGTCCTTACCGTCCTTACCGTCTTTACCATCTTTACCGTCCTTACCTGCATCTCCTGTTCTACCTGCTGGTATACCAAATGAGAATAAGAACTTATCTTTATCTAAAGATACAGATGCAGTAGGTGTACTTGATTCATATACATCCTTAATTGCAGCCTTAAACTTAGAACTACCTATAACTATATCAGCTACAGATTCAAGCGGTAATTTATAGTTATTGTCTTTTTCTGCAGTAACAATGTATTCACTACCTGTAGCTTCAAGCTTCTCTTCTAAGTCCAATATCTTTACACCATCACATTTTTGTATCATATCTGTTTATTTTATAATTTACAATAACCATTACTGCAATTTCCTGTACTGCAAGTATTATTAGAACAAGAGTAACAAATACCACTAAATAAAGTAGCAGAGTTACGCTCTTTCTCTAAATGAAGACACTTATCGTTTTCTGTATTGAAACAATCACCTTTCTGAGTAAGAATAGCATTGTTACAGCAAGTACTAGCTGCACATTTTGGTTTGATAGATATCTCAAGTAATCTACAGATGTCTACATATAATTGTAAAGCATCACGATAGTAATCGGATGCTAAAGCATACTCAAGCAGCTATCTCTTAAAGACTACTAACATTATGTTCTGCATAGTCTGATCATCTAAACAAGTTGAGCAGTGAGTATGTAATTTCCTAATCTCTGCCATATATACAATTGAAGGATTGTAGTATATGCCATGAAAATGTATTTCTTCCTATTCCGTAAAACATCTCAAAGTAACATACTTCATATTCCAATCTAATTCTAGAATATCGTCATTAGTTACAGTTACATTATTATCGGAATCTACTGTAATATTCTCAGAAAAGCTAATGTTATGTATAGGACTGTCTTCAAGTATGTTCTTTAAATTCCATACTTCATCTATATAAACTTCCTTACTATAGCTGCTAAGGTCTACTTCAGTCTCTATCTTGAAGGTCAGTTTATCACCATCTATTTGTATATTTGTTAATTTGTCCATATATCAACAATAAAAAAAGTGGAGAGTGGAATATTCCACAACTCCACTTCTGTAGTTTGTAAAAGGAATCTTATCCCAAATTCAATCTCTCTAACGTGGATTAGGCAATTGTCTTACCAGCAATAAATGACTGAATACCTTTATCTACAATAGAATCAACTAAACTAGGACAATAAACTTCCGTAGTCAACGGAGTAGTCTTGATGTACTGATTATCATTGCTCAAGTACAGGTTATCGTTTTCGATGATAGCATAGTCATATTCTGCATCTTCTACTACTTTACGGACTTGTTCAACAATAGGATATGCACCAGTAAATACGTGACCCTTATAACCCATGTTACGTACTTCTGCATCACGTACTTGCTTCCAATAACCCTTACCCGGATTACCAGCAGTCTTAACAATCGTAGCACCTACAACTGCCTTAGGCTGATTAGCAAGCAATGCACCAGGAATAGTTTCATACAGAGAAGCTTCCATAGATACAACGCTGTATTCATTCAAAGAGTAAACACCTTCGTTATCATCCTTCGGCATAGCAGTCAAAGTCAGAACTGCAGCAGAAGCAGAAGCCTGTACTCTACGATTCTTATGAGCATTGATCTTCTTCAAGAAAGCAGCAACCAAATCTTCAGCATCCGTAGTGTCAGCATATACTTCATAGGTGTGAGTAAACTGGAAGTTGTTTACTTCAAAATCCTTATAAACAATACGCAAAACGTAACGATTACCAGCAATAATAGTAGCGTTAGTTAAAGTGATTACAATCTTTTCTTCAACAGGAGCTACATATTCGCCAATTACTGCAGACGGTTTAGAAGCTTTCTGAATTTCAGTAGAGAAATCAATATTAGCTTTCTGTGCTACCGTACCATCAGGCATAGTAACATTCATCTTTTCACCTGCTACACCTACATACAGAGAGTTAGCATTCACTGCATCAGCAGCAGTCTTAATAAGAGCCTTATTCTCATCGAACAAAGCAACATCACCAACAGCCAAAGCATCTACCGTAGTGTAAGAAGCCGGAGCTTGTTTTCCAATCAGAACTGAGTGTACTGAAGTTATCATATTAAATGTTTGTTTTTAAATTAGACATTAGCGCTTAGTCTATTCGCTTACTTTCTACTTTCATTATTTCAGATTTCCACGGCCGTAAGCGCCTTAATTATTAGTCCTAAGATTTCTTAGAACTTGTATTAGGTATAGTTTGTACTATCATTTGAACTGCTAGATCAACTATATCCTAATGTGTATTTTCTGGAAGATCTGTATATTCTTTAGTAAGATCACTTACATTACCCAGATCTTTTGCTTTTCTTAAGTAGGTAAGTTCATAAGAACTTATATCATAATTACCATCAGTATATAATACAATTTTATTGTCAGTATATACTCTAATAGGTTTTGCTTGATTATAACGCAATTTATGATCTGATAGACTATTATTTAGTCTAGAGCTTACTGTCTCTATTGTAGCCTCTATTACATCAGATTCGCGAGTAATTAAGTTATTGCATTTATTATCCTTTATACTTATATATACATTTTCACCAAGTGCAAACATATAATCTTCAGGATAATCAGCTTCCCATTTATTACCTAATTTACTAAAGCTATAAGTAGTATAGCTCTTAGTATTTACTAAAGTACGTATGTTATCAGTAATCTCTTGATTTCTCTAGAATACTCTAAAGTTCTGTTTAACATATTCGTCTTTAGCTTTGTTTATAAAATGAAACAAAGTATCTGAAGGAAACTTAATACTATCATTATAGTTTGTTATAATGTTATTCAGCTACCTTTCTACATTTATTTGAAAATCTCTTTCGCGCATAATTATTCAGATACTTGGTTTAACTAAAACTTAGAAGATTGTCTTTGAGATTCTATATTCTCTAAAGCAATTACTACAGCTCTATTAATAATCTCATACATGACATCCTCAGGAAAATCTAATTCTTGTTCAGGTTTAGTGTAGTCAAACTTAGTTGGTTTCTTAACATAAGTTAGATCTACTCTATAGAACTCTGTATTATCTTCTACTCTTGGAGCATACATAGGATCCTGCATTAAAACAGGATCTACATATACTAAGAGTTTATCGTTTTCTAAAGTAGCTACTGGATTCTCTACCCAAGGTATATTATTATAAGTCTGCTTAAAAGGCTTTACTACTTCATGGCTAGTAAGTACACAGTTAGTCTAGAATTGTCCATACTTAAGTAATACACTAAGTATAGTCATTCTATTATCTTCATCATGAACATCTTCTAATGCATACTCATTATAGTCTGTATGTACAGCATGAAGGTTAACATCTGTAGCTATTAACTTCTCTATTTCAGATAAGTTAGATACAGAACCTTCCAAACCTACTCTTAATGCATTGTTACCAGTAATCTTATTACTTAAGATTTCTAACTATGCTTGATTAAGAAATAAGTCTACTTCTTCATCTAAGAATGCTGGGCATCCACCATAAGCAATACCTTCTGCATTCTTATCCAGAACTACCTTGAAAATTATATGAGAATCTTTATTAGTCATTACTTAGATTTTATTTCCTACATTATTGCCAATTTTATTTCTTGATTCTTCTTATCCTTAAGATAAGCAATTACATCTTCAAGACCATTACCAATTAAATCAGTACCAAAGTAATATTGAGCACGATTCTTTCTAATAATGTTTTTAGCAATAGCTTCTTCAATTACGAAGTTAATTTCTTTATTAGGATTATTTACCCATTTCATCAAGAACTTAGAAGGATCAGCTTCAATAAATTCTGACAGTTTAGCTTCAGCAACCTCATTAGACATAGAATCTGATTTCATACCATAGAGACGTAAACACTTACGCATTTCTTCAGTAGACATCTTATCCACCTCTCTATATGCTTCACGCTTAACTTTATTGAACTTATTCTGTTCTTCTGCTTCACTATCCTTATTAATCATAACATAATCAGTGCTAGGTTTAATATCGTTAAGACCATTAGCTACTCTTTTATGTTTCTTAAGGAATAGGTATTTTAATTCATCCTCAGGTCTATTAGTATCCAATATCAAATCCTTTTTGCCAATCTTAATAGCAAAAGTATCCCAGAATGTACTATTGGGAGATAACTACCCCTCAGGATAACCAATTTCTTTTTCTAATCTGGTCGCATCTTCTGCAGATAAACCAGTATATAAATTACCAGATCTAGTCAAGTAAGTGCTTACATAATCAAAACATGTAGGCCATTTAGTAATCCCAGTCCAGGGATTAGTTTTAATTATTCTAACGATTACTTCCATAATATAAAATATTAGATTATCAAGTTAGTAGGGGCCCTAAGGCCCCATCATTTATTAACCACAAGTTAGCTATTACTCAGCATCCATGATTAGTTCCCCACACGCACGTGGATCCCTTAACATTATGCCCATTTCTCCAAGGAAGAATACAGTGTAACCATCCTTACCATTAGATCTCAGAGTATTAATAGACTTACCATAACCAGACGGAAGAACTGCACCACCAGTAGTCCAAGTTACGAATTCACGATCCTTACGAACTACCTTAACGATGTTAGCTTCACCATCACGTCTACCCAGATCCAGGAACGTCATACGATATGATTCCAGCGGTTTCAGAGTAACCGGATGCAACTTACGATTGTAAGTAATATCGTCATACAGCGGGAAATACTTCAGAGTCAACTCGATACCATTAGTCATCTTATAAGTCTTGAACTGACCACCAAAAGTAAGGCTATCACCAGAACCAGTTACAAATACAGTATCAATCAGGTGCATGTTAACTACCTTTTCTTTCAGAATTCTATCGAATTCACGGATACCCATTTCACCAGTCAATGCAACAAACTTACGTTCGTTAGTACCAAGTACATTGTAAGACAGGTCAAATAGGAAGTCTTCTAGCAATTCTGCAGTAAGATGAGTATAGTAACGTCTGTTAGACGGAGCAATCTGTTCCAACAGACCAGCACCAATAAATACTGGACGACCGTTGGTACCCTTCAGGTTGCAAGAACCATCCTTGTTAACATTAGTCTTCGCATAAACAAGCATACGCTCACATCTCTTATACCATTCACGCAGAGCTACCCATTCCTGATAATCAGCCCACAAGTAAGACTTCTTACCAGTCTTAGGATCCTGTAAAGCAATTGCCATTACTGTAGAATAAGCTGAACCAGTAATATCATAGTTGATACGAATTGTAGTAAGATAATTACGCATCTTGAAATGAGTATTATAGTTCAGGATATCACCTTCTTCACTGTATTCTTCAACAGCAGAAGCCAGACGAGATACTTGACAACCCGGTTTCAAGAGTTCTGCGGGGATATAAGAAGTAGGCTGACCATCAGCTACAAAACAAGTATATACCCACAAGTTACCGTCCTGATACGGAGCACCTGCTACACGTACTTGGAATTCCTTATCATCAAATTCCAATATAGCAGTAGGACCAAACCAGTTATCTTCTAACCACAGCATGATAGGTGTATTGCCAAGACCTGCAGTTGAATCATCTGTAATAGCTGCGCCATTCCATTTTGCATCTCTAATTGTAACTGCTCTATCGGCATCAATCATTACATTCCACTCCCAGCTCGGTTGATCAATGGTCATTACGTTACCAAGACCACCAGTAAGCATATCCAAAGAAGTGTTGTAACCATTATCTTTGGTACCGAATACATAGGACAACACAGTAGCAACCTGATACGGATTCTATTGTGATGCTGCAGAAATCTTAGCGGTATCAATCAAATCACTGAACCACTTACCTTTATACAGTACCAAATTATTCAGAATATTATTATCCATAAAATACTAGTAAATTAATTTTTAGTTATTATTAATTAGCACGCAATCTTCGTGCGAAGGAATTCCACATAGACTCGGTGCTAGTGTTATCCTGTTTATTAGTCTTTCTACTTACTCCTGCCCTATTAAGGCTATTTTTGAACTTGTTAATAGCAGCATTTTGACCTTTTACTTCAGCAGCTTTTACAAGTGTATCTCCTTTCATAGTGAAGTAGGCAGACTCAATTAAATTTTTTACGCTCTTAGACCAATCTTTTTGAAATTTGGTCATACCATCAGAGGTAGGTTTGAATATATATTCCAACAGTATTTGTTTATCCTTTTCTGGAATTTTAACACCGCGGATATTATCCATGCCCTTTATTTCGTTGACAACGGTATCAAAGTACTCCTGTTGACGTTGAGCTGCGAGCTTAGCGGCATTTTCTTGGTCTTTCAATAGCTGTTGTTTCTTATTCTCTCTTATGTCCTTAAGGGCTTCAGCAGCATCTTGAGACTCATCTTCAAGAATACCAGCTTCCTCGTATTTAGTAAGTTTCTTTTCAATCTATTTAGCATTAAAACCCTTTTCTTTAAGGAATTCTTTCAATACTAACTTCTGATTACTTTCATCTTCGAGATCGATATCATCAAGATCAATTTCATTATCAATTGAGAAATAATCTCTCAAATTACCACCATTCTTAACAAACTTATCAAGTTGCTCAACTTCTTCACTAGCGTATTGTGGTACTGAGTTTTCCTCAATTACATCATTAAAGTAATCAATTAAATCTTCTACAGTCTTAGGTTTATCATCATCCTCAATGTCATCCCAACCTAATTTTTCAGATAAAGAGTCAAAGAAACCTGTTACTATGGTAGTTTCATCAGCAGACTCTTCTGGTTCTTCTTCCTCAACTTCAGGTTCTTCTACTTCTTCTTTTGTAGTAGTCTTAGGTTTAGCCTTGGGTTTAGATTTTACTTCTTTATCTTCTTCCTCAGGTTCTTCCTTTTCCTCAGTTTCAGTTTTAGTATTCTTACGAATATTATCTAATTCTTCTTCACTGAGTTCTTCTCCTACTCCTTCAAGATCAATTTTTGTTTCTTCCTCTTCCTCACTAGTAGGAGGAGTAATAGGTTTATTCTTTACACTTGCTCCTGGCATGAGATCTTCAAATACCTCAAAACCGTTCAATGTTACATTATCCATAATTATATATAATTAGATTTGTTATTTTTTATATTCTAAAATACTTTTACAAAAATATTTCAATTGTTCAATAGTTAAATCACTTTTCATTTGGTTCACTGCCATACACACTAATTGAATATTACCTTTAATATAACCTAAACTTGAATCTATTCTATCTACGCTTAAATTAGTAGGAACTCTACCACTATCAAAGTAATATGTCATTGGTATTCCAGACAGAGCACATAAACCTTTCTATTTATCCCAAAGTTCATGTAGATACTATAGATCTATATTACAATCTATATTTTTCTTATTGGACCTATCTTTTAAACCATGAAATCTTTCATATAAAAGCCTGTTTAAATCCTTACTTCCTCTATTTTTTTCTTTGCGACGTAAGTAAGCTTTCTTTTTGCACTCTTTACATCTAGTATCTTTTTCCGCTCTAAACCACTTGTCAGGATTTCTATCAAAACAGTCTAGAGGTTTATACTCTTTACACGAATAACATAAAAGATTTCCATTATCATCAAACTACTTAAATTTGCTTCTATATCTACCTATCATTTCTTTTTCTTCCTCCTTTTAGCTATTCTTGAAAAATTCTAAGCAAAGATAGCTCTTTTACGAGTTAATGGATTTTTACTATGAGTAAGTTCTTCAGTTGTTTTACCAGTTCTTTTCTTTAAAGCATTGAACTTACCTCTATTCTTTTTCTTTATATGAATACCACCATACTTATATGAAGGTATGGGATATTCCGGCATGATACCTGTATAATCTATCAGATCACTCATTTTTATTATCATTAAAGTAAGCGTTAGTTCCTAATGCAGTAGTACCTAGTAATGGGATAGTATTAAACCACTTAGTATAACCTCTTAAACTTTTAAACTATTTACTAGCTCTAATAGTAGAATCATATTCGGATTTATTCTATATATCAGTTAATGCCTATTTTATAGTAGATGGAGATACTTTATCATTTCTTCTATTAATCTTTCCACTATTAAATAAGTATTCTCTAAGTTGATTCATATAAGCCTTCTATTCAGTAGGTAAGCTAAAGTAAGAATCATGCTCATCTACTTTAACTCCATCTATATCTTTACTCATCTAGTAAAATAAATTACTATTAGCATCTGCATGAGGAGACTTATTTTTAATAAAATCAGTATAATGATTCAATTCATGTAATGTTACATCACCCGTTAAATCTGTAGATAATGGGTCTATAGCATATTCAAATTCTCCTCTACCTGGAGGTGTTCCTCCTTTATCTACTCTGGTTTGTGCATTACCTTTGGCTCTCATCTTTGCTCTACCAGATATACCAGAATCTAATATAGCTTTAGGAATGTTATTAGGATTAGTATTATAGTCCTATATTAAATCAGAGTATATTCTAGTATAGTTATCTCCAAAATTTCTTTTAACCTCTCTAGCTCTTTCCAAGTAAGAAGGATCATCCATTAATCTTTCTATAATACGATAACCTTCATTGTTAGCCTATGATGTTAATTTAGTTGACTAATTTATAATAGCTTCCCGTCTTGCCTTTTCAGTAGCTAAAGCATCAATCTATCTCTACACTTGTTGGTCTAACAACTTACTATTAGCGCCATAACTATTCTTAGGTGTAACACCTTTATATTTACTCCTAAACTATTTGACAGTCATAGGTACGAATGGTATCATAGTAGCTGCAGCTAATCCAGCACCTAACCAATCTCTATTCTTTACAGCATTATAAGTATCTCTAGCTGATATAGCATCCCCAATAGGAGTCATATTAGCAGCATCTTCAAGACTGAATACAGGTTTTAAGCCTTCTTCTAAAGGTCTACCACTACTACTTCTACCTGTAGCTTGGAAGAATTTCTCTTTTTTAGGATCACTAGCTTCACCACCATCCTAAAATGCTTTTACCTTCCATCCTGGATCTTCCTAGTTTAGGTATTTCTATGTATTACGTATATCTTGTTTATACCCGGCATGAAATATCTTATTATTATAATCCCACCATCCACCGGTTATTCCTTCAGGATTATATTGAGATTTTTTACCACTATACATACTCTCTTTACTGAAAGTAGGATGATAAACTGTCTTATAAGTATCCTAAAAGTGTCCTTCCTAAATATTATAATTAGGATTATCTTCATACATCTACTTATAGTTATAAGTATTATCATTCAGCATTTCTGTTAAAATAATATCTTCGTTTTCACCCCATTCTTTAGCTTTAAATTTAGCAAGATCTTCCATAAACTCTATATAGCCTTTACCGGGATTATTTTCCCGGTAAGACTTTAGGTTCTGCATTCTCTATTTAAATGCTCGTTTATCCATATGTAAAATCTGTAAAATTTCTTTTACCTAAGAATTGTTGTCCATTCATGTAAATCTCAGCTTCTTGAGAAGATTCAGATATGCAAATAGTAATTATATCTTTTTTAAATATTCTAGTATCCAAAGGAGTACCTATAAAGAACATTATATACTATTGTACTTCATCTTCATCCTACTCTACGAATCCGTTATCTAATAGTCTCTATATAAACAATTCAATTCTTTCTTTAACAGTAGGTTCTCGTTCCATAACTATTATTTCTTTCCGCCTTTACCCTTCTTAGAGCTACCAGACTTTTTACCTCCACATGCCATAATTAATCTCTCCTATTATTTAATTGTTTTAAGATACTGTTTCCAATTCTTCTTATTAGCCTTATAAGTCTTCTTTCTATCCTTAATTTTGTACTTATCAAGATCCTCAGGCTTACGTGTTTTCAGATAATCAAAGTTATCGTCATTAGCATAAGCTTCCATCTCATAAGGAATAGTATAGTAAGCACTAGATGCAGGGTATATAATTGGGTTACCTTTAATCCATTCCCACACATAAGACCAATAATAACTTATCCATCTCTTTTTATCTTTAGCTTCATAGAGATGAATATTTTCATGATTCCAAGTAGTAGGCTTAATCTGAGATTCAGGTTTTCTACTTAACAAGTAACCACACCAGCTCATTGCAGAATAACCACTAAATGGATAGTGATCCATGTGTTTATATTCTACTTTATCTGCTTTTACTTTAGTAAATAGTTGTTTAACTATCCACCATGTTTCTTTAAGCCAATTCATATTCCTTTAGTTTGTTTAATATTACGCCGTCTATATCAAATATATTGTGAGAACTATATCGAAATAAACTAGTCTTAGTAATTTGATTAAAAATATCTACGAAATACTTAGTATTGTTATTTTTCCCAACGCACCATAACCAACACTATATATCACAGGTTAGATCTCTTGGATATTTATTTGTAATCCTATTCCATTCTTTTTCTTGTGGTTCCATGTTTTATTTCTCTCCTGTTACTTTATTCTTGATTGCAGTTTTAGCTTTAAGTTTCTCTCTTTCAAGTGCTGCTTTGTCTTTAGCTGCTTGCAACTTCATTTCATGATCCATTCTTTCCCTTTCAAGCTAATTTTTCTTATCTTCTATCTCTTTTTTCATTTTCTGCTCTCTAATCTTAGCATTAAATTCAAATTGTTTAGAAGCTTCATCAGATGCTTGCTTACGTTCAGCTAAAGCTTGCTGGGCTATCTCTACTGGATCTGGAATTCCATTACCATCTTGATCCATATTCTCAGCACCTCTATAAGCATTAAGTTGAGCTACAGTAATCTTAGTAGCATTATCCTGATCTATCTTATATTTCTCAAGATCCATTTCTGCTTCTTTAATCATAAGCTCCTCTTCCTTAATCTCATTTTGCATTTGAATAGCTTGCTGTTCGCGTTCTGCTTGAGCTTGTTCCATAGCTTGTTGCTGTTCTATACGTTTCTGCTCAATCTCCTCTAATCTAGACTTAATCATACTAATATTATCCATAGTAATGATTTCGGCTATATCGAGTAAGCTAGCTCCGTTCTGCATAGCGGGTTGCATTAACTGCTTAAGTGTTTCTATATACTGTTGATTCTTAGTAGTATCTTCTATAAAGATATCAAAATCCTCATAAAGCATATCATCTGATAGTGTTAAGAATGCTCTAGTAGCATCATCTAATATATATTGTAGATGAGTTTTACTACCATCTTTCCAAGCCCATCTAGCAGTATTAAGCAACATAGTTAAGCATTCTCTCTTTACCTGATTGTGTGTCCAGAACCAAGGTTCAGTAATGTGAGCTGATTGCACTACAGAACGTTCTACATTACCTACTAATTCATTAGATGAAATAGACCCTTCTCTTTGCTTACTAACTCCAGATATCTCAGACAGCATACTTTCAATCTTATCCATAAGATTAATATACTAGTCTATGGTATTGGCCATAGTAAGATCAAGAGCTGTAATCTGATTAAACTAACTAGGTTTACCCCCTTCTCTACCAGGTATGTCCCATCCTTCCTCATACGGATTAATAAAGTTTACACCAAGAGCAGATAAGTAATGCATCCATTTAGATACATCTATATTCATAGATTTTGGTATCTAAGTAATGTCCATATTTACTACTTTACCTTTATCTCTAGCCATAGCAAGCTCAAGTCTATACCATAGTACAATATACATATACTGTAATGGTTTCATCATACTTACTAAACTACGAGGTCTACTGTTTGTATTATTATATACTACTCCAGTATAAGGCAATCTCTGAGAGTTAGGATTATCAGATGAAGTATATTGATATTCTAATGGTTGTATTCCTATATATAAGTCTTCACCAGCTCTATATCCTTCCCATACTTCAGTAATCCATTTCCATTCTACATTGAGTTCCGTCCCTGTCTCTTTATAACTCTCATCTACTTGATATTCTTTAGGCTCACCCAATTCAGGATCAATTATAGTAACAAAACCTATTTTCTTAAATGATTTCCAGCAACAATGCCATACTTTCACACTGTTAGTACTATCAAATGGATTACTGCTGAACCCATTAATAGTATGAGTCTTAATATGAGTATAATCTAAAGACGTCTTTCTTACTTCAGGATTTATACCCCCTTTAGAAGCTTGATCCATCATATCTAACAACTAATTTAGCTGTTTCTCAGACATCTTATCGTATAATCTATCATATAGTTCAGTTACAGACATATTCATTTCATAACAGCACCATTCTGCGTCATGAATGAATTCTAAGTCGGACGTTTCAGTATCATAATCAAAGTAGATAGGATTAACACGTTCGAGGCACGGTTCTCCATTTAGTATACCTACATAGTATATCTCTTCACCACCAACTAAAGCATCCTTCCAACCTTTAAAGAATTCATGAGTAATGTTTAACTTATTCTTTAAGTAATTAAGACTGTGGTATGCAGTTATTTCTGCGATATCTTTATAGTCTTTACTCATATATTTTTGTATCTACTAAGGAGTCATTATTTCACCATTTTGCAAAGCTTCCTAGTATCTAGCTTGTTCTTCAGGACCTAATTTACTCATTATAGTAGCCTGAATATAATCTATTAAAAGCTATTTAGCTTTGTCCTGCATTTCACTAGCAGCTATATCGCTTGTACGTACTACTTTAAAATTGAATGGTCTTTTGGTTTCTTCTCCCAACAGTAAATCTATCTTAGGCTTAATTATATTATAATCCTAAGCCATTGCAGGAAAGCCGTCCTGCTGTTTAAAAGGATTAGTAACATATTTCAGATCTTTTTCATTATATATACTATTATAAAGATCATAGTATGTTTGCATCTCCTCTCTGCGAGTTCTGTTATTACCATTTCTAGAACCTCCTAAACTACGACCTATAACATAGTCTATACAACTTTCTTGCCAGTCTTTTGTCTTCTTAGACATAGGAAGTTTCTATATTGGCATTTGATTAATATTATTCATAATTAAAACATATATGCTTCGATATTATCTATAGCTTCGTCGTCACGAAACCATTCTTGAGTGAATATAGGGCCTTCAAACAGCACCCTATTTCTATTCTCTTTTTTAATCTCTTTTACTTTAACATTATATAGCTATTCTCTATATATCATTACTTGGGTCAACGCCATTACACGGTCTACGTTAACTACATCATTTGCAGCTATAAGTTCCTCTAATAGCGGTTCCGACATTATATTGTATAAGTTCTTCTTGCCATCCGCATTAATATCATTAAGCCAGTCTTTTATTAGTCCCCATCCCCACTGCTTAATCTATTTATTCATATGGCAACCCTTTTTTCTATTTACTTTAGAATTACTTACTATATCATTAATTATATCTGGTTGATCAGCAAGTAAGTAGTCACAATGCTTATTAGTAAAGTAAACAAATATACCTTTATTTTGATTCTCATACATTGCTCTAGCATTATAGTATATAAGCAATTTACGTACATTTTCATAAAAGTCTTCTGCTGATTTAGGTCTACCTGTATACTCCGCTACTATTATATCTGAATACTGTTCTATAGACTATACTCTCTTATATATAAAACAAGAACCTAATGATGTAGTACTCGATTCGTCATAATCATATGAGTCTATGCCTGCAATATACAAACCAGCACTAGCATCCTTATTAGGATGCTCCCATATTACTATAGAACCAGTAGGATCATCTCCTACTAACGCTCCAGTAACTTCATCCCTTTTAGTTCTTAATGGATAATGTGTTATATCTCCTGTCTTCTTAATAACCCATTTAAGGCTACCGTCAGGTTGCCATACTAGATCGCCTACCTACTTATGATTCTATAATTTTTTATTAGTTCTGAGTAATGATAACTACTCCTGTAATTCCTTCTTAGGAAATATGTTACCATTAAACTCTAGCATAGCTTCTGCTGGAGTAATAGGTCTTTCCGCAACATATCTATCAACTGCTGCATTATTAGTAGCATTAGTTATTACTACTTGTCTTTCTGCTAATATATACTCTAAAGACTTCTTACGGTATGTATTACCGTCTTCATCCATATATATACGTTTACCCTTCTCATCACGTATATCTAAGTTAGTATATTGGGGTACAAAGAAACCACATTTATTAGTAGTAGCAGACTCATCCCATATGTTGTCAAATCCTAAACAGTTGTATCCATCAGGATTATAGAACATATCCTTCATGGTTTCAAATGCAGAACCTTCATCACCACCAGTACCCCATACTATCATAGTACCAAATGCTATACCGTCTACCTCTACAGAAGGCCTAGCAATTTGCCATGCTGCTCCTAATTCAGAGAAAGAACCGCCCTCTTCAAACATAATAAGATTAGCTTTCTTACCGCGTACCACATCAGGATTATCTTTCAAAGTAACACCTATAATTTCCGATTTATAACCTAATTCTATAATGTTACCGTAATCATCTTTAGTATAGAATCCTGCACGCCTACGCATCTAAGTATTAACTGATCGCTTCTTACCCCACGCTGTATTCTTATCTATAAAGTCCATATAGTCCCAAGCTTTAGTAAGAATACCATCGTCTGTTAAATACTATTTATTTGATGCATATATGAAAGTTTTAGAGTACGGTATTAGATAGAAGTTACGGCATGCCATAGAACCACCTTTGTATGAAAAACCTTTACGTCTAGACTTAAGTAGACATAAATGCTTACCCTACTCTTGGGCTTCCTATACTGCATTAAAATAATAATAGTCATAGTCCCAGAAGTCAGGGAAAGTTACTTCATTCACACGTTTTACTTTAGTATTACCTAACTCATCTGTAGTAATATGATTAACTATACGAGATATAGGACAATAGTTTAAATAAAAATAGTTATACCCGCTAATGAAATCTCCATCATCAGCTGTATAACCATCTACACATCTTTTACTTTCTTCATCCCAGAACTTAAAATATTCTGAAGTACCTTCTGGATATACGCAATAAGAACCAGTAGCTATGAACTATAGTGCCGGTCCTCTAAATTTATTACTATTTACTATCTTCTTATTAAAGTCTACCATTGAACCGTTTATTTGTCAGTTTCACTCTCGTCTGAATCTTTTGAATACTTTTTGATTGCTAATACTATTCTGTCCTTAAAATCAACTGCTAACTCATCTGCTGTTTCACAGAATAATCCATTTGCAGCGTTCCATGTAGTTAAGTTAATCGAATACTCATCAAGTTCATCTTCCATAAAGAAAGTTACGTTCTTACCTCTAAGTTTATCCATACTACGTGTTTTCAAAAAAGGGGCGCGTTTCACAACGAACCCCTTCTATTCAGATAATAATTTATAACTTAAATTCTTTTAATTACGAAAAATTTACTGGGGAAATTTCTGTAGCTGTAACCTAGTTTCTTGAGCTATGGTTTTATACGCCGTATGTTTAGTACTCCCCACCTGGGCTAACATTACCCCAGACTACCTGTTCACGATAACTACCTATCCAACAAGTTTCCTTCTGCTATTATAGTTTCAAAGGACTAGTTATGTAACTTTCGATGGCAATTTGCACAAAGCACTATGCATTTATTAATCTCATTAATAACTTTATTTAAATTTTCAATTTTTATTAAATCAGATATATTACCTTTTTTATCTCTTAAATGATGGAAATCTAAACAAGCTATATTAGTTTCACCACAGATAATACATCCTTTAGATTTAATGTTATTAACTATTGATAGTATTTTTTGCCGTTTCAATTTAGATGTTTTTCTATAGTTTGTTTTGTTTCTTTGATAGTAGCTAGAGCACATCTACTTATGGCAATCTCTACATTCACTTTGTAATCCATCTTTTTTGAGTTTATTTTTATTAAACTCACTTGTAGGTTTTTCTAAACCGCACTTTGTACATATTTTTGTTCTCATAAATATAATATTTGTGCGCATCTCTAACCTACGCTGTTGGTCGCCCCGCTCTCGTGCCAACCGGAGACCTTCTGTTTTAGAGACAGATGTGCAGAGTCGCTACACCACAGGGCAATATTAAGAGGGAGAGGAAGGACTCGAACCTTCAAACTCAAGAGCTTTATTAACGACGACTTCAGAGCGCTTCCGTCAATCTACTGCCGTATACCTATTCCGCCACTCTCCCATACACGTGGATATTCTTACCCTCCACGTAAGGGTTCTGATGGTTTAGAACCAAGATTTAATTCTTTGCCATAATGACTTCTTTACAGGTTTGTTCAAATATTCCGAAGCTTCTTCAATCTGTCTAAATACTTCTTCTGTATCCTTAGTCAAATCTATAGTAATCGTAAATTTCTTATTCATAATATTTTCATTTATACACTATAACGTGTTGTTAATATTTAGTTATATTTTAATGTATTATTTCGCCAACTCATACGGATTTACTTTAGCATCTCCTTTAACTTTACCTATAGCTAATTCTTCAGCTTTAACCATTGTTTCTAGTGAATCAATACTCTTAAGTACTCCACCAACGGAAGTCATGCCAGCTAATAAGTCCTTAATCTTCTTTTCATCTAAAGTATCGTCTAATGACTCTTTATAGTACTTACTCACACTATCTAACTTTAGACGCATATTGTTTAACATTTGTAGAGCTCTAGTATTAAGTAAGGTTTTATATTCATCTTCACAAATCAATTCTTCTGCCGTCAATTTGTAATTCTCATCATCGAATATTTCCTTTTTCAGTTTAAGTTCTCTACTGTCTTCATCCATACTTTGTACATAAGGGCTATCCCATTTATTCATAAGTACAATGTAACTTATTACTTTAGTAGCATGCTCCTTATCAGGTTTATCTGCATCCCACACTCTTCTAAAGCATGGGATGCCTATAGCATCTGGGTGTATTTTTACTTTACCTCCAATAAGATCAAATAGTTTCATTTGTAAGAACTTGTTTGTTATCTTCTTTGTTCCATCTTATAAGATCGTCTTTAGCAAAAGCATCAGAACAGACTATCGGCTTTAGATTCCACTTACTACTTATAGTATCATATTTACTTAATATAAGTACAATGTCTCCTAGTTTATAGTCTATTACTTCTTCTTCTGTTATTATTTGACCATCCTACTATGCTATATATATAGTTCTACATTCAAAGTTATCAGATATATTTTTAATGCTATTGGTATCTACTTTATATAAAATAGCATTACCGTATTGATCTATCAATAATTTATCCATATCAGCAATCACACTTTACAGTTTCACAATCACAACCACAATCACAATCAATATCACAAGAAGTAGCTTTCTTTTTTTCTTCTTGCCCCTTTTCTAGCAATCTGTTATAGTGATTCTTTATTTTATCATTTTCAATAAAGATGTACTCTGCATCACTTTCTTTATCTATAGGATACAATTTTATTACCATAGTGCCTTTAGTAACACTCCTTCTCTCTTTAGAACCATCTTTCTTTGTATAGATCCACTCTCCATCTTCAGGAATATACCACGTATAGTCTACATAAAAATGGTCTAGTAAGCTAACATTTTCTACTTCTTTATCGTAACTAATAATGGTACCTCTATCTACTGAACAAATATACTTAATCATAATAATCAATCAATTAAATAACCTAAATAATATTCTTTCTATAATCTCGCTATAATTTCCTTAGCACGTCCCATTGGTACATTCGGATTCACATAATCTGGTTTTATTTGATAATTCTGTATTATCTGCTAAAACTTCTCTATCTCCTCCTGTATGCTCTACTTTTTTATATTCTTCATACTTCTTAAATAGCATGTCACACATCGCATTTACCTGATCGGCTCTACTAGGTTCTGCATTACTCTTCCCATTATCTACTATAGTAGTAGTAATACTGTCAATTACATCATTTGTGAAATCTTCATAAGTAATTACGCCTTCATTAATTAATTCATCTACTTTGTTATATAGGCGCTTCATTTCCTTACTAAATGAACCATAGAGTGGTTTATTGTTTTCTACTTCTAATTTCCACATCATTTTACTTTCTTCAATTGTCATATTCTTTGTTTTTTAACTCATTACAGATAGTATTACTTATATTTCCTGCAGCCCATCCTACTAAGTAGGCATACGCTTCATTGCCATCTTTAAAGTCTTGTGTATATAAGCCTAATTGTTCACAAAAGTAATCCGCAACGTGTACTGCCTCATGAGGAATCATGTCTGGAGTAATATCTTCTGCATTAGCAACAGCTATCACTATTACTCCGTATTTATTATCACTCTTACGTATTACTTTACAAGTAACCATTCCACCATCATATTTATCTATTTCTTGTAGTAATTTATTATATTCGCTTCCATCGTTGTTACCATATACATCAAGAAATATAAAATATTTATCTAAATCCTCAATATTAGTACTTACAAATAATAGTCTAGGGTATATCTTAGGACTATAAACATCATACGGTTTCTTTTTCATATCTTTTCTTTAATTTGAATTTACCTAAGTAAGAGAATCTAACTGGTTTAGGATCTAAGTTAGAGATGATACTATTAGTAAATCTGAACGGGCTGTTACATATTACTTCTATAATAGGATATGGTATGTTATACTTATTACTTAGCTCAGTATATATACTCACTTGATTCCTCATTTAAATCTATCTTTTTGTAATATTTACATTCTTCTAAAGTAGAAGAATCATTAAATGTATTAGGCCTTACTATATTGATTATAGCCTTAATATCTTCCCAAGTTCTATCATTTACGCAATTATCATAAACAGATTGTAGTTTGTGTATCTCCTGTTTACTGTACTTGCGTATAGGAGTATATGCAATAAAATTATACTCATCTATCGTAAGTAGCTCTATATTAGTAGGAATGATCTCAAACTTATTATAAGGCAAATCCTTTTTCTTTAATTTATTCCATAATCTGGTAAATATGTTATATTCTTTCCAACATAATATAGTGCCAGGTCTTACTATTGTTGTTTTAATCTTCATCTTTATTTACTCTTAATATTATAGTAATCTGTACTCTATCGCCGATTATTTCAGGTATAAGCGCCTTATTCACTACAACTTCATCTTCAATCTTACCTTTAACTAATATGCCTTGCTTCTTAAATCTAGCTATATATCTACTAAGATTATCAGGAGTAATACCTAATACTTTCCTAATATATTTTCTGTTTTCAGTAGATATTACATTTTTACTTATGTTAGGGAGCTTAGGAGTGTTAACATCTATTGCTATAAATGTAGCTAGTAACTCTAGCTCCCTATCAGTAAGATCAAGTATACCATTAAGGCTCTTTAAGAATTCTGTGTTCAAATCGGTTTTGCTTACTGATTTCACAAGCTTATTCATTTGTCAACGTATCCTTAATTTTATTTAAAACCTTATTTAAATTATAATATACAGTCTCAGCTTCTAACTTAACACAAGGTTGTATTTCACCTTTATTTGCTCTTTCATTAGTCTCTTTTAGGTTACTTTCATATTTCTCAAGTAGGTCATCAATGAGCTCTAAAGTAGCATCTACATTATACTTACTTTCATCATCAATACTTAAAAGATAACCTTCTTCACATAAGTAATCTGCAGTATCATAATCTAAAGACATCATTCTAGTGTAATTATCTTCAGCAATGTTAAATGATACTAAACCTGTTTCATCTTCTGCTAATACATCACCTTTCTTAGCAGAACCAAATTCCTTAATTACTTTGTAGCTCATAATATTTATTTTAAATGTTTATGTATCTATAAACGGTAGAATAAATAAATGTTAAAATCTGTTAACATTTATTAACACTTATTATATAGATAATAAAAAACCCTGACTAACGCCAGGGTTCATTCTAACAATGAGTTAAGCAAATTTAAATTGTATTTGATATAGCAATTATATCATATGGTTTGACTAATTGACTATCCTTAAACAAATCAAAGTCCTTAGCAAACTTTTTATTATAAACAATAGTATCTCCTACTTTATATTCACATTCTGTTAAGCACGTAGGAATCTTCAATACTATACCTGTTGAATATTCAGACTCTACCTCCTTAGTTTCAGTTTGTGTATCATACTTATTGAAACCATCTTCATCAACTTCACCTGTAGGAATCTGCTCTGTTATCTCTTTAGTGACCATAACTGGATCTAAAGGCTTAACTAACACATCTTTCAACATCGTATACTTAATTCCATTTACTACTGTTTCTAGTACTTTATCTTCCATAATATTCTATATTTAATACTCAAATAACGTATTATTTCTTATTTTGTTTCTCTAATATTAATATATTTCCGCCATTAGAACAACAATAACGTCTAGCTAAAGTAGGACAGTTTTTATTTAAAAAATAACAGCCATCACAACTACCTATTGGATTAGACTCTACTATAAACTATTTATTGTCTATTGTTACTGGTACTCTATCTCTTACTATCTTTGCTAATTCCTAATCATTTAATGTCATAGTCCTTTCCTTTTCCGTGTTTATCTAAGTAAAGCATAGCTATTGCATTCCAAGCTACAGCTGCTAAGTGGTTTACTTTAGTTTCATCATCAACTTTATTACCCTTTTCATATTCAAGTAAGTGTCTTAACATAGCTGCTTTATATCGTTGGTAGCCATTCTCTAAGTTCTGCCAATTATTATCACCATATTTAATAGAACCAGCAGTATAGAGCTTCACTATATCTTCAATCTCTTCTAAAGGTAGTAAATCCCAACGTAGCTTACCATCTTGGTAATCATTCTTCTTTCCTTCTCTCATTTATTATTCCTTTAAGTAGGATATTAGATTTTTCTGTATATAAATCTAGTATTCTAAGTACTTCTTCGTTTATCTTATCTAAGAGTTCATCTGTGACTAGAGCAAATTCATTGTTCTTTAAGTCTATCCTATGTAAAGTATATTGAAACATTACTTATCTCTTTTAAGTATAAAACCCTGAGTACATAATGAAGTAATCCTAGAAGGGCAATAACAATTATATAAATCACATCCTTGACACATACCCTTTACTTCATTCTCTACTAAAGTATAAGGTTTATTACCAAAATAAATTCTTTTACCTAAGTAAGCTATTTCTTTAACTTGTTGTTGTTTCATAGTAATTATATTTGTGATTATCTAAAGTAGGAGTAATTAATATTATATCACTTTACTTAACTAGACACTACTATTATCTTACCCCTCTTACTCCCCATATAACGTCTAATATGACGTATTAGTTACTATTTCTTTAACATTTATTAACATTATTTATAGTTATTTAACGCTATTAAGTTCAATATTTTTAACATTCATTAACGATTTTAACTCATCAGCTAACTTCTTAGCATCTGGGTGAGCTGCACCACTACAGCGTAATTCAAAGAAATGTTCCCAATCGCTCTCAAAGCCTGTCATTACTAATTCTGTTTTGATTGCGTTAGGTAGTACTGCTCTTGCTTCTTGAGGTTTCCATCCAGAGCTAATTAGGTTGTTATAGTTTTTT
>PPYF01188183.1_pt1 | contig 35029 bp, 49 predicted proteins | sample 1559871 | NCBI WGS metagenome assembly PPYF01 (sample SAMN08240021, study PRJNA423297) | Human gut metagenome, whole genome shotgun sequencing project.
TTTAAACTGGGGGTGATGTTCCACTACGGAAAGCTGAATATGGCGTTCTGAGCCTTCCCACCATGATCGGGGAAGACCCATGCATATACAGTATAAAGAATCAGTTTTATTCTTCAACACACTGCTTATTATGTTGTAACTACTCCCTACCTTCAGGTTCATGGTTCATTTTGTTAACGGTCTGTTGCTTCACAGCTTTGCTGATAGTCGCCCGGCTACAACCCAGCACTTTTTGAATCTGGCTCCAGGAGCTGCCGCTCGCAATCAGCCTGTTTATGGCGTCATAGCGAGACTGATTAACCTGGCGGCCTTTATACTTCCCTTCCCTTTTCGCCCTGGCGATCCCCTGCTGCTGCCGTTCCCGGCGCTGTTCATAGTCTCGCCTGGCGACGGCGGCCAGCATATCCAGCAACATATCGTTTATGGCCGAAAACATTCGGCTGTCAAAATCATTGTGACCCGATGCGAGCCAGGTTGTCGGAACGTTGACGGCCACAACCCGGATATCTTTCTGCCGGATCATTTTCTTCAGTGTGTTCCAGTCCTCCCCTACCAGGCGTGAAAGCCTGTCCACATCCTCTACCAGCAAGATATCGTTTTGCTGACAATCTTTCAGGAGCCGGAACAACTCAGGGCGTTCAAGCTTAGAACCTGATTCATTTTCAATGTAGTAGTTACAGATGCTCAGGCCGCGCTCGATGGCGAAGGTATTTATCGTGTCCAGGGCGCGTGTTGCATCCTGTTCAGTCGTGGATGCGCGTAAGTAAGCTCTGACAAAGCCTTTCGGTACTGTTTGAGTCATTATAGGGAACCAGTTCATTTTGAGTTAACCAGACACACCCATACAGTACCCATTTCAGTTGGTTCAGGGAAGGCACACTCAAAAAGAACCAGCAAACACCCCCGACCCTATAGTGACAACGTCACACTAAAGATTTACAATATAAAGATATTGTAAAGACACACCACGCTTTACCAAGTAACCATCATGTAAAGACAGCGCTATATTTACCACGTAAAGATTAAATAAAGACATGCTTGTCTTTATTTGTGCTTTACATGGTAAATCTTTTTGATTATAAAGACACTGTAAAGACAAAAATATCTTTACGAAAAACACACGATGTAAAGACAAATAAATCTTTACATGAGCTTTACAACATAAAGAGAGGAGTTGTGAAAATGGGTAAAATCTTGCTTGTCGTATCAGATAAGGGTGGGGTAGGCAAAAGCACCTACGTAGCTAACACAGGCTCAATGCTGGTCAACAAAGGTAAGTCGGTAATTATCCTGAAGACAGATAAAAACCACGATCTGTTGAGCTGGAACGAAAAGCGGACAGATAACGGCTTACTCACTATCCCGGTTCACGCAGCTTACGGAAACGTCAGCAACGAAATTAAGCGCCTTAGTAAGCTGTGTGAAGTCCTCATTGTCGATTGCCCCGGCCATGACAGCCAGGAGTTCCGTAGCGCCCTGACAGTATCAGATATCGTGGTAACACTGGTTAAGCCGTCCTCTGATTTCGAAAGCGAAACACTGACCAGTGTTACAGAGAAAATCCGCACCGCTCAGAAAGCTAACGCAGCTCTGGAACCGTGGGTGCTGTTCACCAGAATCAACTCAGCGAAACCCCGCCACAGAAAAGCGGCCATTGATCTGGATAAATTACTGCGTTCGGACAACATCTGGATTCAACCTCTGAAAACCCGGATATCCGAGCTGGATGTGTATGAAAGCGCCTGTAATGAAGGGGCAGGGGTACATGACGTTAGCCGGGCATCGAGCCTTTCAACAGCGAAAGCACAGATTGAACTTGTGGCACAGGAAATTGGCATTTTATAGCAATATCAACAAGATTCATCGATATCTTTACATTGTAAATACACAATAAAGATACTATGATATTTACAATAAATGCATACCGTACAAGAGGAAATTTTCATGGCTTTAAAACTAAACCGTCCGAACATCGATGAATCTCAGCAACCAGCAACAAACGCAGAAACCGCGCGTTTTATCTCCGGCGCTACCAGAGCGCCTGTAGTGGGTAAACCAAAGTTGATGAACTTCAGACTGCCAGCGTACTTTGAGGAGATCCTGGAAGCTGAGGCGCAGAGAACAGGCCAGAGCAAGACAACCGTTCTAAAGGCAGCGCTGGCCGCATTCGATAACCTGGACGAGAACCTGAAAAACCACTGGCTGCTTGAATCTGCAAAATTAGGGTAGCGTTATGGCTAAGAAAAAGAGATATGTCGTGATGATTAGAGATAAAACCAAATACAGCGGCAATCAGCGATTATTAGCCTGGTTAGTATGGTTCGCTAACAGGCATAATAAGGCCGTTGCCTATGACTGCGGAGAATGGATTGTCGAACCATCATATTGGTTAAGAATTGGAAATCCAAAATAGAAAGCAACCTAAGGAAAGAAAAATGTTCATATTCAGATATATTAAAGCTCTTATTAATATCTACTTGTTATACATCCAACCGATATTGGGGATGTTCCTTATAGGTATAGGCTTATGGGGTTTCTATGCACCTGATGAGGGAACTTGTACTAATCTCAATATTGAGTTATGCGCTGTATCAGCTATTGATGTTCTGAAGCCTGCTATTTTTGTATTTTTAGGCATTATTACCGTTGCCGGATGGTACTTTAGCGAACTTCAGCCGAAGCTAAGGGGGGAGGGCAAGTATATGAAGGTAAAAACAGGTGTAAAACCGGAAGATTTCGTTAAGTAAAAACCGAGCCTAAAGACGTTAACCGTGGGGGATTTATGAATAAATCATGGCTTGAACAACAGGTGCAAAATGAAAAATTAAAAAAAGTACAGGAAGAGAAAAAAGATGGCACTATCCAAAAAGGATTGTACAGGGTTCGTATAAAAGACAAATACAGGTGGGATTTGTGGGAAAATGATTTCAGAGTTGTCATTGCTTATTCGAAAGATGATGCAGAGCTAAAATTTACGGGAATGACAGATTTTAATGAACATTACTATATAGAAAGCATTGAAAAAATAACGCTTTCAGATATAGAAAAAATCTTACTGGAAAACTGAACAGATAGATATCCAGAGGTTTAGTTAAATAATGGCGTTAGTTTTTCAACCAGTAGCAGATCGCTTAAACCGTCTAAAGAAACAACTTCTATACCAGAATCAACAAGTGAATCAACTCCAGATACTTCACCGAAGCCGATAACCATAATCGGCTTTCGGTCTATTAAATCCAAAATCACCAAAGGCAATATTACACTGTTAATCGCCTCAAACTCCTGAAAAAACATTTCAGAGCCGTATTCGCTGGCAGGAAAAAGAATCTCACTTAATCTCAAACCATAAAAAATATGGTAGTGTTCTTTAAGGTTATCCTTTAAAATATTAACAGCCTTAGAATATTTTTCGTTAATAAACTCTTTAACCTGATATTTCATAAATCTCTCCAACAAGAACCGACTGTAGGTCACCGGGCAAACGTTGCGGAATGGCGTCAGAGACGTCATTTTGCGGCGTTTGCCCTATCCTGCATCGCAGTGAAAAGAACTCACCTCGTGCGCTATGATAAACCGATGATAAAAGGCTGAAAGAAGCACTGCAAGCCTACGGACTAACATTGTTGCTTCACAGCTGGTCATCATTGGTTGCCTCAGTGCTGGTATGCTTTGCATCAGGAACCAGAAGGCAATACCACGGCATTTTTTTGTTAAGCAGCTCCATCAGGGGAGTGGCAAACAAACTCAATCCCCACAGCGTTACGATTACTGGAATGGTGAAATTTTGCGGCGTCCAGAACTGATGCTCAAGGTGAAACCATGTAACAACACACATCAGGCCACCAATCCAGAAAATAGCTGTACTGAAAGCCCCCAGGACTGCCAGAGTAATAACTGAGACTAAATGCAGTGCGCCAGCCGTTGCAAGACGCAGATAAAACCAGAACCATTTAGCGTGCCGGATAACCGGGTTACCGTTCTTTTCTCGCAATCGTTTTTTACGTTCCTGGATGATTTCATTTTTCAGCTTACTTCGTTCGGCTCCCAGCGGAAACTCATAGATTTTAGCCATGTTTTGCCTCACTTACTCTTTTTAGAGGGAACCGCTTTATCAAACTCTGCTAAGAAAGCGGCATCATCACCATTCATAAATTCATCTGTTTCACTATCAATACCAGTAAAATTATCTTCAGAGATAAGAAACTCAAAGCGTAAAACACTAACTTTACGACCTTCTTTACTTTCTATTAAACAGGAAAGGAATTCTATCTCTGTTTTTTCTTTGATCTCTTTTATTGCTTTGTTGATCACTTCTCTTTTGAAGATAGGAAACTCAGGATATTTATAAACCAGTTCGTCATCTTCTATAGTATATGCAATCAACTCATCTTTTAATTCGTTAAGCGGTATTGTGAAATAATTCTTTGATTTGAATTTGGAATAATTTTTCCTTATCAACTGATATAAAGCCCATGAGTATTGACCACTTAATCTCATCGCTGAAGTAAGCAATTGAGTAGTAAACTTATTTTCACCACCAATTAAATTTGAAATGTAAGGGTGTATTGTATGTGTAAACTTAAGAACAACATACCCCTCATTCGGGCTATATGCGCAATAATCAGTAATCCCCATATCCAATCGTTCTAAATTCTTGCGCATTGCATCAGGTAGACCTAATTCATTAGATAATGCCAAAATATCATCACTTGAAAGGGAAAGCTTACTAGTATTAAGTAAATCAGCACCTTCCTTTAGTTGACGATATGCAACTGAAGGTTTTACTTTCGTAATAGACGCATAGGTATCAGCGGTAATTTTAAAAATCATACCAGGTTCAAGCGGTTTTTTTGTATCTACAGACACCAATGCCAGACACAAAACCCTCTTTGCTGAAAGAGGTAACTGAGCAAGAGTTTTATTGATTTCATTTCGATGTCGAATTTTTGTCTTCTCGGAAATCTTTCTTATCGGCATTGTTTTATCCTCACCTACTGTTTGTCCAATTAACATACCAAAACAAACATGATGGCTCAACAAAAATTCATCATGTTTAGTGACAAATCCCATCATGTTTAACTCAGAAATTTTAGGGGGGACATGCTATGGCGAGCAGCTAAACAGTGAAAACATGTTTAAAACATGAACTGATCATCTGAAGATCGAAAGATCTGAAGTAAAAGAATCAATCGGTTAATTATGTGACCTAAACCATCATGGTTAGTGACACAGACCATCATGGATAGTGACCTAAACAATCATGGATAGTGACACAGACCATCATGGATAGTGACCTAAACCATCATGGATAATGACACAGACCATCATGGATAGTGACCTAAACCATCATGTTTAATCTTTATTTAATATAAATATCAGCACCTTACCAATCTCCTAAGTCTTTAAGTTTTTAAGTCTTTTAACAAAAAAAAAGAAAATATAAGTTTTTTAATGCACCGCGGCTGTGGATAACTCAGCATAAATCCAGAGGATAGATCCGTCTGGCCTCCCTGAGCACTGCACCACCAAAAATTGAGCAAATATTAACCTTGGCGCGTAAGTGCTTTATTGAAATCCCGTGGAAATTCCGCTTCCTCGCTCACTCGCGGGCTTCGCCCTGTCGTTCGGCTGCGGCGAGCGGTGTGATCTCTCAGAAAAGATCCAGACGCGATCCTTTTTCGATCCAATCCTAAAACGCAATCAGAAGCCCTCAGCGGCGTTATAACGGCTTTTACCCGGTCATGATTCAACGCAACGGGTAAAAAGCGCTTAGAGCGCCATACAGCTCGTTTTACGAAACAAGCCAAAAATTAGCCTGGGGGTGATCTCCGCTCGCACAGGATGCCAGCAAAATTTCACAACCGGCGAGGATGGCCACCGGATTTTTGATGGCAATTGTCGTTCTGCAGCTGGCGCCCGGATTCATTTTTTGCTGTCAGACATCAATCGGTTTCAGCAACACGCCCCGTAATTCGCTGCTAACGCATCTCATAACGCGCAGATACAGCGCCCCGCGCCAGTGTTTCACACTGACCCGGCGTACCGTTCGCAAGCTCACGCGCTAACTGCGACAGGCTAAACGTCGCCTGATAGTCAGAAATTGGCCTGGCAGGGGTGAGGGGGGGTTATCGCTATCATTCGGGCTTGTTGGTTCGCCAGTCCTGGCGAACGTCTCCGGCGCGATGTTACGACAGCGCATTATGTAACTACAGTTCGCGCCTCTTTTGGTAATCCCTTAAGCACGGTAAAGCAATACCTGTCTTTACTCAATCTTTACAATGTAAAGCAAAAAAAAGATGTTATAACCATCATTTGATGGTATAATACATTTGTTGGTTGGGAATGCTTCCCTGCCAGGTTCCAGAAGCCCACACGGGCGGGAGAAAAAATGAAAACTATCACTGAAATCAAAAACGAAGCTCAGGAACTGCTGTTCAAATTCAAGCAAGGCCAAATCAGTAAAAATGTACTGTATGCAGAAGGTTTCACGCTGACAATGCATTTTAATGAGGCTATGAACAACGCAAGTGACGATCCGGCATTCTCTGAAATCAAGAATACCGCGATTGCATTGCAACTGATAAAACATTTGGCGACATCATAAACTTAATAAATATTCAGGGGGATTTTTATCCCCCTTTTTCTGAACAATAATCTTGCAATACCATCATTTGATGGTATAATGAATTTGTTGGTTGGGAATGGTTCCCTGCCAGATTCCAGAAGCCCACACGGGCGGGAGCGAAAAATGAATATTCAGGAAGCATTAAACGTTTTTGGTTTATCCGGTGATCTGACTGAAAAGGACATCAAGGCGGCATACAAAAAAGCGGCTTTAAAATATCATCCAGACCGCAATCCATTGGGTGCTGAGCTGATGAAAGCAGTAAATGCAGCGTTTGATTTTCTCATGGCTAACATTGATAAAATCAATCAGTTTCAAAGCACTGATGAAAATGCACGTTACAACTACGGTGAAGATCTGGAAAAAGTTTTGAATACGCTTTCCGGCCTTACAGGGATTGTCTATGAAGTCATTGGTAATTGGGTCTGGATTAGCGGGGAAACTAAAGAACACAAAGATATTTTAAAGGAAATGGGCTGTAAATGGGCATCGAAGAAAAAACAATGGTTTTACCGTCCTGAAGAACACAAAAGCCGCTGGAACCGTAAAGAACACAGCATTGAAGAAATCCGTGAAATGTATGGTACAGCGGGTAAACGTAAGGCGTCAGGCTGGAGACGTGTAGAAGCTAGCGCATAACCGGAACGGGGGCGAAAGCCCCCTAGAACATGGCAAAGATTGATACGGAGACACGTTGATGAAAAACAAGACCATAACGGAAGCGGAGCTGATAAACATTTTTGAAAGTTACGGAGCCTACATTTGCCCGGATGAGATCGAAATTACAGCAAAAGAATGCAATGAAAATGGTTCAGTCTTACACCGTGGCTTAAACGCAGAAGGATGGGCGCATCTTTTTGCAAAGGAAGAAGCATATCAGCAGGAATGCGAAGCCCAGGAAGCTGCAAGTGATGATGGACACTTTGACGAATAGTCTTAAAACTGCCGTGATTCGATTTGCGGCTTTTTTTTGAGTTCAAAAGGCTGAATCAGATGAAAGAACAGAAAAATTTCTTTGAACGGTATCACCCTGTGTTTGAAATCGTTTGTCGAATCCTGGGGAACGGCTGGCGTGTAAACCTGCTCGATGATTGCCAGTACAGGATAAAGCTAACCTCGCCTCAGTATAAAAATTACTCTATACATATTCGAATGGAAAAGGGAAGGTTAGTTATCATTGGAAGTGTAGACAGTCGAAGCTGGCGAAGTCCTTACCATACTTGCACTGTATCGCCAGTACGTAACCCTGTAGAAATCGCCGCCGATATTGAAAAGAAAATCCTGGCTGATGCTTTAGATAATGTAGATATGGCGCGAGAATATGAACAACAGTTACAGCGAAAACGCGAGAAAAAACAGATCCTGAAAGGAATGTTATCTCGTTTAGTGCGTCTTGAAAGCTGGCATGGGACATTAACCGGGTTTAAAGTTGAGAATGGGTTAGATGGTAACGTATCAGAACGGGGCGACGGATATGAAATGGTAATTCGTGGCCTGAGTGTGGATCAGCTCATAAAGGTAGCGGGGTTTATTAAACAGCTATGAGGCAAAAAATGAATGAGATCCTGAGCGACAGGAAAAACAAAGGTAATGTAACATACAGGATTGTTGTGTCTGAAGATGCAACACGTTTGTTTATTGAACTTGAAAAACTGATGAAGGTACGCTCTAAAGAAGCGGATAAAAAAACAACTAAAAAGGTTGTTTTCCAAAAATCATTTTATTATGAAGAATTCTGTAACGTTAAAGATGAAATTGATGATCCAATTTTATTGCAATTCTATTCAGATACTATCGTGAAGGTACAAAATCATGAGTTTTAAACCAACACCTGAAGAGGTGAAACAAGCACGTATCAAAGCTGGTTTTACGCAGCAGGAAGCCGCTGAAAGGTTTGGTTTTACGTTATCAGCCTGGCAAGCCAAAGAAACATCCGGTAAAACGTCTCGCGGTTTAGCCGCTGGTACGTATGAATTACTTTTGCTCCTGGCTGATGAACATCCAGATTACCAGCTCGTTAAGCGAGAAAAAAATCAGGATAAAGTGACTAAATGAATTGCATTACCATCATATGATGGTATAATTTATTTGTAGGTCGGGAATAGTTCCTTACCATGATCCAGTAGCCCAAACGGGCGGGAGACTAAAATGAACACTTATGTTATCACTTTCCAGGCTTTAAACACTAAGAAAGAAAAAATCACCTGCTCCGCTTTTGTCCATTCAGAAACTCTCTTCCTTGCCGTTCATTCTTTCGAAGATAAAAATCGCGGTCGTGGTTATGCCATCACGTCTGTTAGTGAATTGTTTGATGATGAATTGACGGCTAAAAATTCCCTCAAGAAAAATATTAACTTTTGGTTTAATGAATGTGGTTTAAGTAAATCTGAGGTTATAAACGAAGTAATTAACTGGAAGAATTTCGCATATACCCTTAAAGAACTGGAGGAAGCCAAAAATGAAGCGATAAAAGAACTGCGGAGTTAATTAATTAGGGGTGGTATCAGGTTGTGGAGGCAACCTGATACCGTGACACTCAATTCCCTCGCGAGGAATATAAAATGTCGGAACGCATGTTATCAGCAATACAGACTATTGAAAAGGGTGGGCGTCCAGTTTTTCCCTTGATGCCATTCTCTGCTTTTCCTGAGTACATGGCATTACTTAGAAAAGCCCTGGAAAAGAAAGAAACAAAAGCACTGATAAAAAAACAGGAGGTGCTATGAAAAAACAGGAATTTTTAGATTTTATCAGTGCAGAACAGAGGCGGGGGGCTGTCCGGTTTTCGCTGGGATTTAACAGCAAAGGGGAAATTGTATTGCACTGGACTAACGAGGCCGGGTTAAGAGTCTGGAGTATACTAAGCGGTAACAGGGGTAAAAGTCCCAGCCGGGCAAACCGGGAAAGAATGAGTAACTTTCGTCGCTGGCTCCATGATGCCCGTCAGGGCATGGAAGGCGACACTCCAGAGGCAGAATAAAATTCCCGTTCCTGAATCGCCGAAGCCCTCCCGTTTACGGGAGGTGCTTTTTTGTATATTCCGCAAAACAGCGCTCGCGCCTCCTGCCAGGCCATTCGCGCAGCGAATTTATTTCCACCCAAGCTAGCCGCAAATCCGTTGTCTCCGGTCGCAGACGTACCAGATCACAGCCATGATAGCCTTTCATTCTTTGCATTTCGATGGACGCTGAAGCACAATTTGAGTGTGGAGGTAGTTCACTGCGATGCAGGATAGGGCAAACGCCGCAAAATGACGTCTCTGACGCCATTCCGCGACGTTTGCCCGGTGACCTACAGTCGGTTCTTGTTGGAGAAATTTATGAAAAAAGTTCAATTCAGGATTGAAGAAAGCCAACATGATGATCTACTTGATTGTCTTAAAACACTTTATCCAGATGAACCGGGTTTAACCGTGGCAAAAGGAATGAAGCTGCTTGCCAGTGCTTTACTGAAAAGCAAGGTTAAAAATGAAGATGTTAATGTTTCAAAAGACAATGATGATTTTATCAAAACCACAATGTATTTGACAGGGAAACAAAGAACTTTAATCGAGAAAGCGGCTCACCGTCATGGCTGGAATTTATCCAGAGAATGTCGTTACCGAATCCAGACGACACTTGAAAATGAACTTGATTTCTTCGATCAGGAACTTCTGGTGATGAATCGTTGCCGTAATGCAATAGATAAAATCGGGCGGAACTTTCATTATATTATCGTTAATGATAATGCCAGGGTACTTGATAAAGATGGGTTCTATCAGGACGCTGAGCGGTTGAGTACAGAGATAATGAGTCTCAAAAGTGAGTTTGAAAACTACATTATGTTATGCAAAGGGCGAACTGTTTCTAACAAGGTTGAGGTGTAATCATGGGCGTTTATGTTGACAAGGAATTCAGGGTAAAGCGTAAGTCCTCTGAAGCTGGCCGCAAGTCTGCTTTCGCCCATAAAGTTAAAAATGGTGGTAAGAATTATCAACGCAACGTTCAGGAACGTATCAACCGCAAGGGTGCCAGTAAGGAGGTTGTTGTCAAAATCTCAGGAGGTGCAATTACCCGGCAGGGAGTTCGAAACAGTATTGACTATATGAGCCGGGAGTCAGAGCTGCCAGTGATGAGTGAAAGCGGTCAGGTATGGAAAGGTGATGAGATTCAGGAGGCTAAAGAGCACATGATAGATCGTGCTAACGACCCTCAAAATGTTTTCGATGATAAAGGTAAGGAAAATAAAAAAGTAACCCAAAATATTGTTTTTTCACCGCCTGTATCAGCAAAAGTAAAACCTGAAGATCTGCTTGAATCTGTCAGGAAAACGATGCACAAGAAGTACCCAAACCATCGCTTTGTGCTTGGCTATCATAACGACAAAAAAGAACATCCACACGTACATGTCGTTTTTCGTATTCGTGATAACGACGGTAAACGAGCTGATATCAGGAAAAAAGATTTACGGGAAATTCGTACAGGTTTTTGTGAAGAGCTGAAGCTGAAGGGCTATGACGTTAAAGCCACTCATAAGCAGCAGCATGGACTTAACCAGTCTATTAAAGATGCTCACAAAACAGCGCCAAAAAGACAGAAAGGCGTTTATGAGGTCATTGATGTTGGATACGACCATTATCAGAACGATAAAACCAAACCAAAGCAGCATTTCATAAAGCTTAAGACACTGAACAAGGGCGTTGAGAAAACATATTGGGGGGCTGATTTTGGTGAGTTAACCACTCGTGAGAACGTTAAGAAAGGTGATCTCGTTAAGCTGAAAAAGTTAGGACAAAAGGAGGTAAAAATCTCTGCACTTGATAAGAACGGTGTACAGCATGGCTGGAAGACTGCCCACAGGAATGAGTGGCAGTTAGAGAACCTGGGGATTAAAGGCATAGACAGAACCACTTCATCCAGTAAAGAGCTGGTGCTGAACAGTGCGGAAATGATTAAGAAACAGCAGCTCCAGATGAGAAATTTCTCGCAAATAAAACAGTCGATGATTCAAAGCGAACAGAAAGTGAAAATCGGCATTCGTTTAGGATAATTCATACTCTCCGGTAACTTATTGATTAAGATCGATTTATTTATCTTGTTAGCAGAGTTTTTGTAAAAAGTAACTAGCGTTAAAAAATTTAGTTAACTTGACTATAAAATCAACGCAAGGCGATCAATCGATCTGCTTTTTTGTTATCAAATGGTGTTTAAATCTGGATATAACCAAAAAACCAGCACAAACAAAATGAAATATGTCGTAAATGCGATCTAAAGATCTGCTTGTGTGGTTGAACGCAGCACATGTAGCTGATAAAGTTTTTATGAGATGTAAATTTGTCCTTTTGTTTTTTTTCTCTGCTTCGGGGTCATCCGAGTCGAGAGAGCGCCTGAAAGGAAAAAACTATGGAATGGTATGTTTTGCAATTCACCACTACGAGATTTGCAGCAGTTTTTGCTCATCTCGAACGCCTGAACTTTTCTTACTTCTGCCCTATGGAGACAGAAAGATATCGTCGCCCGGATAAGATAATTTCATATCGAGAAAGACGTTTGCCGCTTTTCCCCGGTTATCTTTTTATCCAGGCAGATTTTGAAGAGGTTCATTCCACTACAATAACTGCTATCCCTTACGTACAACGCTTTATCTCATTTGGCGGTGAGCCTTTACCTGTACCAGAAGATGTGATGGCGGAGCTTTTGTGCAGACAATCGCATACAACAGCTCAGGCAAATATTTTAAGGAAATTAATTCCACACGAATTTGCTGAAATTCTCCTCATGGATAATCCACAGCAAAGAAGTATGGCTTTCATCCACTACATCACAGAGAGAAGCTTAACCCACAAAATGAAACGGAAGAAAAATGACTGCTACCCGGAAAAAAACCGCAACGAGACGCAAGCCCCAACGTAATACACTCTACCTGCCCTCAGCTTCTCGTGAGGAACTGGATAAAATTGCTCTTGAGATTGGCTATCGCAGGGGGCGGCGTATTTCAAGCTCTGGTGTTGTCCAGTACCTCATTAAAAAATATTCCAGCCAGGCTATTGAGGAGCTGATAAACGAAGACGATGACGACTTCGATGACTAACCATTAAGTCTAAACTTTCCGCGCTGTTCTGGCCGGGAGAAAATCATGTTATCTACTACTGCTTTTGCGGCGCTTGCTTTGCAATGCGCGGCCAGCGTTCATCCCGATACTGCGCATGAAGTTGCAAGGGTTGAATCTGGTTTTAACCCATATGCTATTGCCGAGATAATACCGAAGGTTGAACGTAAGCCCGGTGACAAAGGCGTAGTGTCCTACTTTCCCAAAACTAAGGAGGCTGCACTCCAGATCGTAAATCAAATTGAATCACGAAATCATCGTTACTCAGTCGGTCTTATGCAAATAACGAGTACCAATTTTGCAAACTTCAATACAACCGCTGAGAAAATGTTTGACCCCTGCGAAAACCTCAAGGTCTCAGAGCAAATTTTGGTGGACTGTTATAAACGTGGTGGCGACATTTTACGTGGTCTGAGTTGCTATTATTCCGGCAATCCAGAAACGGGAACTAAACCTGAACCAGATTTTAATAACACCAGTTATATACAGCGTATAGGGTTTAATCCGCCTGATAACAAAAAAAACTGGGTGGTTCCTTCAGTTAAAGATGCAATCAGAAAGGAGAATGTAACGCAGAGTATCAAGCCTAAAGAAGTTACCGTATATCCCCAATATGCCATGCGTGGCACTGTTTTAGATGAAAAGGAAACAAACGATGTTAAAACTCAATAAACGTTATTTAACTCTTTCTGTATTTATGGCTGCATTGATGCTTTGTGTAGCAGAACCTGCCTTTGCTGATGATGTATCCACTAAAACAACTGGCTTCTTGCAGAAGATCATCGATTTTCTGACGGATATCCGTAAGCCAGCAATCACCATCATTGCGCTGGTAATTGGTTATATTGCTATCTTCTCACGCCAGCATGCAGCGTGGATTACGCCTTTAATTATCGGGATTATCATCTTTATTGTTGCGCCATATCTGCCTGACTGGTTAGCGTAATATGTAATAAAAGGGGGCGTAAAAATGAGTACCGTTTTTAAAGGGCTGACACGCCCCGCTTTGATTAGGGGGCTGGGCGTTCCGCTCTACCCCTTTCTTGGAATGTGCGTTATCTGCGTTCTGCTTGGTGTCTGGATTCATGAGGCTATGTATGCCCTCATCCTCCCTGGCTGGTATGCCATCAAGCGAGTTACGAAGATAGATGAACGCTTTTTTGACCTGCTTTATCTGCGAATGCAAATCAAAGGTAATCCTCTGGCAAACAAGCGTTTCAATGCCGTCCATTATGCGGGGAGTTCGTACGACGCAGTCGATATATCGAAAGTGGACAATTTTATGAAGCTTAAAGACCAGTCTTCTCTTGAAGAGTTAATCCCGTATTCATCACATATTACAGAAAACCTCGTTGTTACCAAAAATCATGATTTAATCGCGACATGGCAGATTGACGGGGCTTATTTTGAATGTGTTGATGAGGCTGATCTGACATTACTTACTGACCAGCTCAATACGCTGATTCGTAGTTTTGACGGTAAGCCTGTTACTTTTTATGATCATCGTATAAGGGGGAAAAAGTCTGTCCAGCCTACTTTTAAAAGTAAAATCCCATTTGTTAACAGGGTGATGAACGATTATTACAGTTCGCTTTCTGAATCTGAGTATTTTGAAAACAAATTATACATATCTGTATGCTATAAACCGTTCAGTGCTGAAGATAAAGTTACCCACTTCCTTTCACGGAAAAAAGGTAATAAAAATATCTTCGAAGAACCCATTAATGATATGAATGAAATCTGTGGACGACTAAGTACCTATCTGTCCCGGTTCCATTCCCGCCGCCTTGGGTTATATGAAGAAAATGGTGTTGTTTACTCTGACCAGCTCTCATTGTTCCAGAAGCTGCTTTCCGGCCGCTGGCAGAAAGTCAGAGTTACCAACAGCCCGTTTTACACGTACCTGGGTGGTAAAGATGTGTTCTTTGGTAACGATGCAGGGCAAATCACCGCTTCAGATCATGCCCGGTATTTTCGTTGCATTGAGATTAAGGACTACTTTCAGGAAACGGATGCCGGAATTTTTGACGCCCTGATGTATCTCCCTGTTGAGTATGTTCAGACATCCTCTTTCACGCCGATAGACAAACAGTCGGCAATCAAGGCGCTGGATGATCAGATCGACAAACTGGAAATGACGGATGACGCGGCTCAATCCTTACTGACTGATTTAAAAGTTGCTCTCGACATGGTGTCCAGTGGTTACATTTCTTTCGGTAAAAGTCACCAGACCCTGATTGTCTACGCTGACACGCCGGAACGCCTGGTGAAAGACACCAATATCGTGACGACTACTCTGGAGGATTTGGGGCTTATCGTCACCTACTCAACTATGAGTCTTGGCGCGGCTTATTTTGCTCAGCTACCCGGTAACTATACGTTACGGCCACGCCTTAGCCCTATCAGCAGTCTGAACTTTGCCGAAATGGAAAGCTTCCACAACTTCTTTACGGGCAAAGAGAAAGGGAATACCTGGGGGAATTGTCTGTTAACTCTGGGGGGATCAGGCAATGATATTTATCACCTCAACTATCACATGACTACCGAGCATCAAAATTACTTCGGTAAAAACCCCACGCTGGGGCATACCGAAATTCTTGGTACGTCAAACGTGGGTAAAACGGTAGTGATGATGGCTAAGGCTTTTGCCGCCCAGCAGTTCGGTACGCCGGAGTCTTTCCCTCCTGAAAGGAAACACAAGAAACTTACTACCGTATGGTTCGATAAAGACCGGGCAGCGGAACCCGGTATACGTTCAATGGGAGGTGCTTACTATCGGGTAAAAGAAGGAGAGCCGACAGGCTGGAACCCTGCGGCTTTGCCCCCCACTAAACGTAATATTTCCTTTATGAAAGACCTGGTGAGGTTAATTTGTTCGCTAAACAGTGAGCCGCTTGACGACTACCAGAACCGCCTGATTTCTGATGCCGTTGAGCGCCTTATGCAAAGGTCAGATCGCTCTTATCCGATTAGTAAGTTGCGACCACTTATTCTGGAGCCTGATGATACTGAAACCCGGCGGCATGGGCTTAAAGCCCGTCTGAAGCCCTGGACTCAGGGAGAGGAATTTGGCTGGGTGATCGATAACCCTGAAGATACGTTTGATGTGGATAATCTGGATGTGTTCGGTATTGATGGAACGGAGTTCCTGGATAATAAGGTACTTTCCAGCGTTGCTTCATTCTACCTGATCTACCGTGTCACCATGCTGGCCGATGGCCGCCGACTCCTTATCTACATGGATGAGTTCTGGCAATGGATTAACAACGAAGCGTTCAGGGATTTTGTTTATAACAAACTCAAAACCGCTCGTAAGCTGGATATGGTGCTTGTCGTAGCGACACAATCGCCGGATGAACTAATTAAATCACCTATCGCGGCTGCCGTTCGTGAGCAATGCGCAACACATATTTATCTGGCGAACCCTAAAGGGAAACGTAATGAGTATGTGGACGAGCTGCAAGTCAAAGAGCTTTATTTTGACAAAATTAAAGCCATTGACCCGCTCTCTCGTCAGTTCCTGGTCGTTAAAAACCCACAGAGGAAGGGGGAAAGTGATGATTTTGCGGCTTTTGCAAGACTGGATTTGGGGAAGGCGGCGTATTACCTACCGGTTCTCAGCGCATCGAAACCTCAGCTTGAACTGTTCGATGAAATCTGGAAAGAGGGAATGAAGCCGGAAGAGTGGCTTGATACCTATCTGGAACGTGCAAACCTGATTTAAGGAACCTCCTATGAAAAAGCATATCGTTGCGGCACTTATCGCCTCTGTTACGGTTATCTCTGGTGCTCAGGCTGGTATTCCCGTTGCCATTGATGCAAGCCCTGAATGGGCTATCGAAGCGCAGCGCTGGACAGAACGTCTCAAACAGTGGCAGGACACGGTGAGCCACTACCAGAAACAGATCAATGCCTATAAGCAGGAGCTGCTGACCAAAACGGGCATTCGTGATGTTCAGGGACTGGTGCAGTCTGCGCAATCTGTCAGTAAGGAGCTGGAGAAGATTTACGACCAGGGGAACTCCTTCATTGATGATTACATTAAGAACCCGGAAGCCGCCCTGTCTGAGCAAGCCAGATCTCTTCTGGCCGATTATAAGGTGACAAACACCTGTAAAGGCCTGGGTTATACAGGTGACCTTGTGCGGGGCTGTGAAGCCTCGTTCCTGTCCCAACTGGCGGGGATCGAGTACGGCAATAAGCTGGAAAGTAAACTGCGTGAAGATAATCAGGAGATGGCCGATCTTATCGACCAGGTGAAGAACGCCCAGGACACGAAAGCCACGCAGGACGCGACAAACGCTGTATCTCTGGCAAGCCTGAAATTTAACAAGCTCAAATTTCAGTATGAAATGTATCGCGATAAGCAGCGCGATCTTGCAGAATACAAGGAGAAAATGTTACAGGCCGCATATCAGCAAAAACAATTAGGAGCGGTTAATACCGATACCCCTGTTGTAGACTATAAAGCGGCGTTTGATCAGCAGAGCTATGAAATGAACTGAGGAGGAATCTTGAAAAAATATGGAGTAGTTGCAGCGTTGGGGCTTACTTTCTTTCTTGCCGGGTGCGAAGAGGTTAAATCTGTAGATTGGTGGCAATCTCATCCTGACGAAGCAACTAAAAAAGTAGCTGAATGCAAAAAGTCAGGTAGTGATAGTGATAATTGCAAAAATGCTAAAGACGGTTTATTTAGATATAAGCAATTACATCCTAAGCACGTTGATTATAAAGATGCATTCAAAGATGTTTTGGGTAAAGAGGGAAGTTAAAAGGAGCCATTATGGCAACTTCTAGGTTTTTCCAAGCCGCCCATGACGTTATTGTTAAAAACATTGACCAGTCTTTGACTGGTCAATTAGATAATTTTTCTTCAATAGCGTATCAATTGGGTAAGTATGGTATTTCTATCTATATATTATGGTATGCATACACCACTGTAGTTGGTAAACAGAAAACCGCAGTTCAAGATTTTCTATGGAACTTATGTCGATTTTGGCTGATTCTTATCTTTGTCAGAAATATCGGTGGTTGGCTAGATAGTGCTAATCAGGCTATGGATGGGCTAAGGGAAACATTTGCAGGTGGTGACCCGTGGAAATGGGTTGATGAACTTTGGGAAAAAGTTCAGCAAGTGGCAGCATATCTTATGTCTAAAGATACATCTACATATGTTAAAACTGATGGCTCAATCGCAGCGATATTGACATATGCTGGCGGTATCTTAGCTCTGTTGTTGACATCTATAGTTTATCTTGCCGCTGAGGTGACGCTTAAAATGCTAGCTGTTACTGCACCTCTGTTTATTATTTGTCTGTCTTTCGGTTTTTTACGACAAATGTTTAATAGCTGGCTACAGCTAATATTTAGCTCATGCTTGATATTTCTGTTTTGCGGTTTGGCAATTAGAGCTGGGATGACTTTTTTAAATGGCATCCTGACAATATCTATAGCAAATGCAGATGAGCTAAATCTAATCTCAACTGGCGCTCAGGCCGGGGTTGCAGGTGCATTCATGGCCTGGATTATCTGGCAAGCCAAAACCTATGCTTCCCAGCTCGCAGGGGTAGGTGTTGAAGGCGCGATGCAGGGGGCAGCCGCAATGGGGATTGGTGCTGGCGTGTTCGGCGCTTCCCGTATGGGGCGCAATATGCTTGGCATGGGTAAAAATGCAGGGATAGGAGCATGGAAAGGTGTTCGCCGTCAGGATAATGGTTTTAGCCAGTCGCCTGGTGTTTCTGGCAAGCTGGGGAATCTGACAGGACAGGGAGTTAACATTGGTGCCAAGAGACTTCGACAGGCTGCTATTGATATGGCGAAAAAGAAATACGGAGGATAATTTCATGGATGCTCTTAATACAGGTTTGTGTATTCTTATTATCCTTCTTTTGATTACGATAATCTCAAGCATCTGCGTATAATATTCACTCCTTTGTTTAGGTAATATTAATATGAAACTACTTATCACGGCTATCGTGACGCTTTGCCTCGTCGGATGCCAGGCGTCACATAAACAACCCCCGGTGTCCGGGAAAAGCGAACCTGTTAATTCAGCAGAGGTAATGCGCAATGGGGTTTAATCTTTCAGAATTAAAACTGCCTGGTTTTAACAAGAAAAAAGAAGTAACGGACTCTTCAACTACTTTTGAAGAGAAAAATGTATTGATGCAGGAGAAAATGAACCGCATTTATAAATTCGGTGGTATTGCAGGGATGGCCGTAGGTGTATTGTCTCTGCTGGCTCTGAATGGGGCGCTGCCGTTAAAGAGTACGGTTGTCGAAGCTTATCTTATTAATGGTGTCACTGGTGTTGCTGAAAGGCTGACTTCCGTTAAAAAAGAAAACCTCTCTGAAAATGAAGCACTGGCGAAATACTTTATTACTCAGTATGTGAAGCGTCGTGAAGGGTATAACTATTTCAGTCTCCAGCATGATTATGATTATGTTCTGTTATACAGCGCTGAGAATGTTGCGACGGATTACAACGCTTTAATCAACAGCAACCAGTCACCAAAGGTTATTTATAATAAAGCGGAAAAAACAGCATCCGTTCAGGATAATCCCTCCGTGATTATCAGTCCGTCATCACGGCGCGATGATAAGGATATGGGGGCATATGTCAGGTTTAAATTAACCATTCGAAATGTCGCGACAGGCCAGGATGATTATGAATACTGGAACGTCAGACTGACCTACCGTATTGAACCACAGGTCGAAATGGCATCGGGTGACCGAAATAATAACCCGCTTAAATTCGTTGTAACGAGCTATGTACGCGATAAAGAAGTGAAAGGGTGAAAACTATGAAAATGAATAAAGGAGCGCTAATCGTGGCGCTTCTGTTGGTGTCTCACGTCTGCCATGCAGCCGTTACGCCAGCAGCCAGCCGTTTCGACCCCCGTAATCAGGTTGTCAGTTATAACCCGCAAAACACGACTGTTATAAACAGTGCGGTCGGCTATACAACCACACTGGTATTTGACGAGGATGAAACGGTAATCAGTGCCAGAACCGGCTTTCCCCAGGGCTGGGAAGTGAACAAAGAAGATAACCTGGTGTATCTGGAAGTAAAGCCCGTCAAACAGACAGTACAGAAGAACAGTACCGATGACAGTGGCAACCAGTCTTCAGAGGTGGTCAGTGTTGCTCTTGATCCTGAAAACGACCTGGAACGCTGGCGAACAAACCTGTTTGTTCGCACAACAAAACGTAATTACAGCATGGAGCTGAACGCCCGAACGTTCCGGCAGCCGGACAAGATCGCTTTTGTTGTTAATTACCAGTACCCGCAGGAACGCCGGAAGGAACAGGCCGAAATCGAGAAGAAACGGATTGAGGCTCTCAACAAGCGGCAGGAAGAACAGGCAATCAACCGTTCTCTTGAAAACGCGAAGTCCCCCCGGAACTGGGATTACTGGAAGCGGGTAGCTGACGGCAGTCAGTCAATCAGCCCGGATTATGCGTATGACGATGGCCGCTATACCTGGTTTGGCTTCAGCCCCCTGAAAAAAATCCCCAGCGTCTTTGTTATGAGTGGCGAACAGGAAACGCTGACTAACCCGGTAGTCAAAAACAGCGGCAGTTTCACCGTTGTTGGTGTTCCTGTAGACCAGCGTTTTGTATTGCGTATGGGAAATCAGGTTGTTGGGGTTGAAAACCGGGGCTTTGGCAAAGTCCGGCTTCCGGCAGGAGATACCGTTTCCCCGAACGTTGAGAAAGAGGTGATCCAGTGAGCGAACAGGAAAATAAAATCCCGACCGCAGTAGAAATTGAACAGGCACTACGGGAGAGACTTCAGAAAGATAATGAGCAAAACGATAAAACGGATAACGGAGAAAGTGAAGGACAACCAGTTAAACGCCTGGGTATCGAGAAGCTTAAAAAATCGCGTAAGGGGCTGGTGATTATTATCGCTGCATTTCTTCTGCTGGCCGCCGGGGTGTCGGTCTACTATATCCCGTCGATTATCCGTGCAATGTCCAGCGGTGACGAAAAGCCAGCCAGTAATGCGGTATCTACTGGTTCAGTAAAACGCGCGACAGGTCTCAGCGATGATGTTGATCCATTCAACACCAGGGCAGAACCGGCTAAGACGGAAGAGCGGAAGGAAAGCAGCGACAAAGCGGAAATGCCAACGGAAAAAGTACAACAGAACTTCAGTCGTGCGCTGGATGTGGCCTATGGAGGAAGCAGCTCTGCTTCCTCAGGTTCCGGTGGGAGTTCTTCATCGGCCAGCAATACAAGGAACGAGGAGAACGGCAGTGACAAACAGGCCGAGGTTCAGCCTGTTAACTCAGGGCAACCCGCGCAGCTTTCAAAAATTACACGCGTTCCTTATGACCCTAACCTTTTCATTCCTGAAAATACCGCGATTAAGTGCTCGCTGGACAGACGATTTATCTCTGATCTGGCTGGCAAGCTGGTCTGTACGATTAATGAGGACGTATACAGTGCAAACAGGAATGTAAAACTAATTGAAAAGGGAACTGCCGCATATCTGATGTATAAAACGGGAACGTTCAATCATGGTCAGGGAGCCGTGTTTATCGCTGCTACGAAGCTGAGAACACGCAAGGAACCTTTCATTGATATTCCGCTGATTGATACGCAGGCGGCGGGAGCGCTGGGTGAGGCCGGGGCTTCAGGCTGGATTGACACACATTTTGCAGATCGCTTTATGGGCGCGATGATGGTTGGCATGATCCCCGATGTGGCACAGGCGGCAAGCGGAGCAGCCAAAAGTAATAAAGACAATCAGACCGATTATACAGCTAACAGTCGCCAGGCTTTTGCTGATATAGCACGCGAAGCGTTTGCAAACAGTGTGAATATCCCGCCAACGCTTTATAAAAACCAGGGGGAAATCATTACTCTGATTGTTGGTCAGGATCTGGATTTCTCCAGCATCTACAAATTAAAAATGGTGGGTTCCCGGAGGTAATTTGATAACGCTGGATATCAAAGAGTTTTCAATGCTGTCAGGAATAAGGGAAAGCGAAATATACCATCATATTCGTAAGGGCATACCAATAAATGGCGTTCCTTTCCCCAAACCACTGAAACAATTCAAAACGCACCGATTTAATTACGAAGAAGTCATGCGTTTTATTGGAGATCTTAAAAGAAAAGGTGGATTATGAAGGATGCAGAGAACAGACATATTGTTTACGAAATAATAGATGAATACTTCCACCACTGGCTTAATGAAGTTGATGGTTTAACTGAAATCGCGGTAAATCGGCCTGATGAACTTTTTGTTAAAGTGAGTGGGAAATGGCAGCAGCATGAATTAAAAATGGATTTTAAAGATTGTATGTCATTTGCAGGAGCTATTTCTGATTATCATGATGGTGGGTCGGTTACACCAGAATATCCCTTACGTTCTGTTACGCTCCCCGGAGGGGAGCGTGTACAAATAGTCATTCCCCCGGCAACGGAACGGGAAACGGTGTCTATTACAATTCGTAAGCCGTCCAGTGTGTTTATCGACCATGATACCTTTGTTAAACAGGGGTTTTACTCAAGGCTAAATCAAGGTGTTGAATTCAGGGATAAAGAAGATGAATTATCTTTAATGTTTAAAGATAATTGTTTTGAACGATTTGTCCCTGAATGTCTGGTTAAGGGTAAAACGATGGTCTTTTGTGCAGGAACGGGGGCGGGTAAAACAACCTTTGCAAATGCCTGTCTTCAGTACATACCCCATCATTTACGATGTATTTCAATCGAAGATACAGATGAAGCAAAGTTCAGGTTTCACAAAAATCATGTGAAATTGTATTACCCGTCAGAAGGGGAAAGTAGCACTGTCAGCTCCGCTTCTCTTTTACGTTCTGGTTTTCGTATGAACCCGGACAGAATCCTCATGACTGAGGTTCGCGGTGCGGAAGCCTGGGATTTTCTCAAAGGCTCAAGTTCAGGCCATGCAGGGAACCTTACAACCGTCCATGAGAGCACCCCTGAAGATGCTGTGCTTGGGCTGGTTCAGCGGTGTTATATGAACCCTGAATGTCAGAATTTACCCTACAACATTATATTGCGGAGGGTGTTAAGCAACGTCGATGTGATTATGAGTATTAAGTACATTGATGAAGAGGATCGCCGATTTGCATCGGGTATTTACTATCGTGATATTCATTTTCAGGAATACTTTGAAAAGCTGAAGGAGTGATTATGTCTCTAAAACTACCCGATAAAGGCCAGTGGGCTTTTATTGGTCTGGTTATGTGTCTTGTGACGTATTATACTGGCTCAGTTGCTGTTTACTTCCTGAACGGAAAAACGCCGCTTTATATATGGAAGAATTTTGATTCCATGTTGCTGTGGCGGATAATAACAGAGAGTAATATACGGACAGATATCAGATTAACCGCTATCCCCTCTCTTTTATCAGGTATGGTTTCATCTCTCATTGTGCCTGTTTTTATAATCTGGCAACTGAATAAAACGGATGTTGCTCTTTATGGTGACGCGAAGTTTGCCAGTGATAATGATTTAAGGAAATCGAAGCTTCTGAAATGGGAGAAAGAAAACGATACTGATATTCTGGTCGGGGCGTATAAAGGTAAATACCTGTGGTATACCGCACCAGATTTTGTATCACTTGGCGCAGGAACCCGAGCAGGTAAAGGGGCTGCAATCGGTATTCCAAACCTGCTGGTCAGGAAACATTCCCTGATTGCATTAGATCCAAAACAGGAACTGTGGAAAATCACCAGTAAGGTACGTGAAAAACTGCTGGGTAATAAAGTCTATCTTCTTGACCCTTTCAACAGTAAAACGCATCAGTTTAACCCGCTTTTCTATATTGATTTAAAAGCAGAGAGCGGGGCTAAAGACCTGCTGAAGCTGATTGAGATCCTGTTCCCGTCTTACGGTCTGACCGGAGCGGAAGCTCACTTTAATAACCTCGCGGGGCAGTACTGGACGGGGCTGGCAAAACTGCTTCATTTCTTTATTAACTACGACCCTTCCTGGCTTGGTGAGTTCGGGCTTAAACCTGTTTTCTCAATTGGTTCTGTAGTCGATTTGTACAGCAACATTGACCGGGAACTGATACTCAGTAAGCGAGAAGACCTGGAGGGAACGAAAGGACTTGATGAAAACGCACTGTATCATCTGCGCGATGCACTGACCAAAATCAGGGAGTATCACGAAACAGAGGATGAACAACGTTCGAGTATTGATGGTTCGTTTCGTAAGAAAATGAGTCTGTTTTATCTTCCGACTGTCCGTAAATGCACAGACGGAAATGATTTTGACCTTCGCCAGTTGCGCCGGGAAGATATCACTGTTTATGTTGGCGTTAATGCTGAAGATATGTCACTGGCCTATGACTTCCTCAACCTGTTCTTTAATTTCGTTGTGGAAGTCACGTTACGTGAAAACCCTGACTTTGACCCGACCCTGAAACATGACTGTCTGATGTTCCTGGATGAGTTTCCGTCTATTGGTTACATGCCAATCATTAAAAAAGGTTCGGGTTATATTGCCGGGTTTAAACTCAAACTTCTGACGATTTATCAGAATATCAGTCAGCTTAATGAAATCTATGGTGTTGAAGGTGCCAAAACGCTGATGAGTGCGCATCCCTGCCGGATTATCTATGCTGTCAGTGAAGAAGATGACGCTAAAAAGATTTCGGAAAAGCTGGGCTATATCACCACTAAATCGACAGGATCAAGTAAGACAAGCGGACGCTCGACGTCGAAAAGTAGTTCAGAAAGTGAGGCGCAGCGCGCCCTTGTGCTCCCGCAGGAGCTGGGAACGCTGGATTTTAAAGAAGAATTTATCATTCTTAAAGGTGAAAACCCGGTTAAAGCAGAGAAAGCTCTCTACTTCCTCGACCCGTATTTTATGGACAGGCTGATGATGGTAAGCCCTAAACTTACCGAGTTAACCGCCTCCCTGAATAAGACTAAAAAAGTATTGGGTGTTAAAGGGCTTAAATATCCTTCTAAAGAAAAAATGCTCTCCGTCGGTGAGCTGGAGTCAGAGGTTTTACTATGAAAAAAATGTTAATGGTCAGTGTCCTTTTTCTCTCTGCCTGTTCCTCTCCACCGGAACCGCCACAGGTTGACTGGAAACAGAATCCCGAAACGGTGAATGCACAATTAATGGACTGGCAACCGACATATTCAGTCATTAAATCAGATAAGGTTAATTCATCGTGGGTTAAGGTTATCCATGATTTCAGACCTGAAAACCGCCTTTATGATGATGCTGTTTTTTATTCTGTTGCACATTCTGATTCAGTGATTGTTGAAACCAGTAATGGAAAAGACTTTTTCACAGCTAAAAACTGGTTGAGGGCGAATGGTGCAAACGGTGTCATACAGTATCGTTATAAAATGAACTGTCTTTCTTGCCGGACTACCAGTGTTTATTTATCCCGATAACGCCGGATTAATAAAATTCCTGCAATTTTATTGAGCCGGGGTTGAACAACCGCAGGGCGTTAGTTGCCCGTTATCCATGAGGTGTATATGAAAAAGACCGTAACAACGGCAGTGCTGCTTTGTGCGTTCGCTGCCGGAACTGCTCATGCTGAGGAAAAGGCCGACCCGAACGATCCATGTGCAATGGTGTTATGCCTTGCCGGAAAACTTGACGGAAGTAGTCCGGCAGAGTGTGACCCGATGTATAAAAGTTTTATGTCAATCAGGAAAAAAAATAAACATGGTTTTTTACCCAATCACACGGCAGATGCCAGGAAGAAAAAACTAAATGAATGTCCTTCGGCTGATGCAGGTACAGTAAACAAAATTATTTCAAGCTTTGGTCGATTGAAAAACTTTTAAGTCTGTTATGGTTTAATTCTGATGTGAATACGCAAGTTTCAGGGGTGAGACTGGAACTTGCGAACATTTTTTACAGGGGGGAAGGATGAAAATTATTAATGCACCTGATGCAAGAAGTGTACGGATCTCCGGAATTGAAATTATCGATAGTGCCAAAGCGGTCGCTTCTGTTTTTACTGAAATCTTGTTGTTTATGGTCTGGTTTCCGGCAATTGTCTATGGGCTTTATCGTGTTGTTATCGCTTTGTGGGATGCTTCCTTAAAGCCGCAATCGCTCATGGAGTTTATTAATTTCATGGTTGAGTTATACAGCTATGTACTTCCTTCACTGGCTGTTATCGCAGTGGCTTTAATTGTCGTTTTATCCATTTTTAAACGACTCTCATCAATATGGGAGGGAAGAAAGCAATGAGACATTTTCTTAATGCTCTTTCCTTTGCTGTTGCCCTGTTGCCAGCTACATTGTGTGCTGCTCAGATTCAGGGGAAGGTTATTCGTGTACTTGATGGTGACACCATTGAAGTATTGCAGGAGCAACAACCTGTCAGGGTTCGTCTCCTGAATATCGATGCCCCGGAAAAAAAACAACCCTTTGGACGCTGGTCAACTAATCAACTTAAAGCCATTCTTGCAGGACAATCCGTTACCGTCTCTTATACACAAACAGATCGCTACGGGCGAATCCTGGGACGAGTGATAACAGCGAACGGCACTGAGGCTAACCGCCAGCAAGTGCTAAAAGGGGCTGCATGGGTTTATGACAGGTACAACACCGATAACTCATTACCGGCTCTGCAACGGGAAGCACAGACACAGAAGCGCGGCCTGTGGGCTGATAATCAACCTGTTCCCCCGTGGGAATGGCGGCATAAAAAATAAGAGGGTTTTCATTATGAAATGTCCAGAGCAATTAGATGGATGGTGTGATTGCGGCAAATGCAAGGCTATGCGTTTTGATAAAGATAAAAATATTCATGTTTGTCTTGTATGTCACAAAAGAGCAGAGCCGTTAGTCCCGATTGAGCTAAATTCGAATGACTGGCTTCCTGATAAAACAGAACAGTTTAGCGTTAATCTGGGTGACTGGATTAAACAAGAGGAAGCAGAGTTAGGAGAAAATGCCTTTTATCATCCTAATACCGAATACTTAAAAGTCCTCCGTGAAAACAATCTTCACGAAAAGGAATTTATTGCTAACAGTCCCGATCTTTTGAAAATGGCGCGCAAGTATTCAAAGACATACAAACACCTCGCTGAAAAAGATAAATCCGTTATTGATTTTTGGCTGATGGAGGAAATTTTCTCTGTAACTTATGATGATGATTGAGCGAGGGAATGATGAATAAAGAAAAGGCTTTGCGTGAACTGGAAAGATTGCTTTCTAAAATGAAAGATCAGGCAAGGACTCTTGATGAATTAGAAACGGCTCAATGGCATTACATGGATTTAGTGGATATAACATCCAGTGGGTTGTTCGATATAAACACACTGGAAAAAGAAAGAAAGGAAAACCCTCATTTTATTAGAATCTCTGATGGCATGCGAGTTTTTGATGATGAACAATGTGCAGAGTTCATGTCGGTTAAACATAATCTTCCGTTACAGCTCTGTATGGCATATGTACGTAGTCATAAGTGGTGAAAACTATCATGTTTAATGAAATCGAAAAAGAACGTTTTAATAACAGAGTGAGTGTAAGGGAAGTTCGCGTCAGTGCAGATATTTTTGTTTCTTCTCTTATGACAGAAAGCGCGGCAGAAGTTGATATAGTCGTTCCTGATTCTGATTATCGATCCTTACAAAATTTGTATGACCGTCTTTGCCAGTATGCGGTTATGCATGGAGAAGATTTACAGGAGTTGTTCCAGACTGACAGTTATCAGTACATGTCATGTTTTATTCGTGATGTTGAATCATTCGTTGCTGAATTCGGTAGGGAGAATGCTTTAAAACCTCTCTTCAATCATGGTAAAGGAAGAACGGATGAGTTTCTTATTAGTTTCCCAGGAACCCACAACTCTGATGTTGGAGAGTAATCATGTACCTGCACCTTGTTCCAAGATTGTTTCATCTGATGGCAAATAAATGCCATCTTGAATCAATAACCATTCCTGAACTTGATTTCATAATCGAAGGTGATGCACTGTCAACGGGAAGATCCTACCCGAATAAAAATATCTGGGTTGGTATGAGGAAAGGCAGAAAAGCCATAAATGGACTTTTACTAAAGACTGATAAGCATCTTAAGTGGTTTACCACTGATTACCAGTGGAATATAGAAAATATGGGTATGATCAATCATCGTGTGACAACCTACATCGAAGATAACGATTTTGATATGGTCTCACACGATATAATGTTAAATGGCGGTTTTGATTCATGGGATCGTCGGGTTCATTCAGCTTATGAAAATCTTGCTCCGGTGAAAATTCAGCCAAAGATGGAGTCATTTCTCAATAAGCCAGGAGAAAATACCCATGATGTGTGGATTGAGTATGAATGGGGTGATTTTCTTAAGAGCAGAGAGGAAAGTCTGTTACTGCATACTATTCAGTCAGAGCGACTAAATACGCAACATTCTCTTTTTGAGCGACTGCCATCTTTTGAAAGCACTATTGATTTGACTAAGGGCTAATTATGAGACTTTTTATTGCAGAAAAACCCTCTTTAGCAAAAGCGATTTTTGAAGGGCTGGGTGGTAACCCAAATACTGAAAAGAAAAACGGCTACTTTGAACATGGCTCTGATGTCGTTACCTGGTGTTATGGTCATATGCTGGAGCTTTACGACCCGGAGGATTATGACGAAAAATATTCCAGGTGGAGCTTTGGTGATTTACCGATTAAATCGGTTTACCCGCCTCAGTATAAAATCAAGCCAGAATCCGAAGTACAGACCCGCATCATTTTGTCTCTTATCGATAAAGCCGACAGTATCGTTCATTCTGGCGACCCCGATGATGAAGGATGTTTGCTGGTCGATGAGATTTTAGGTTATGCCGGAAACAAGAAACCCGTCCAGCGGCTGCTTGTTGCCGACCTCAACCTTGCGCCAGTGCAAAAATCGCTGGCTAATTTACAGCCTAACGATAAATTTCGCGGTATGACGTTAAGCGCCCTGGCGCGTTCCCTGTGTGATCAGGGTTTTGGCTATAACATGACGCGGGGATGTACATTAAAAGGCCGTGAGAAGGGCTATGACGGCGTTCTGAACGTTGGTCGGGTACAAAGTGCTGTTCTTGGCCTGGTGAACATGCGCACGCTGGCGAACCAGAACCACACAGAAAGCTTTTATTACGATGTATTTGCCAGTCTGTCGATGAACGGGCATCAGATTAAGGCGAAATATCAGACAACAGACGACGATCAGATAGACGAGAAAAAACGCCTGATTTCCGAAGCTCAGGCCGAGCATATTGCCGGGCGGGTTACGGGTAAGGACGCTATTGTTACTATCGCGACGACAAAGCCGGAAAACACGAAACCACCGCTGCCGCTTAACCTTTCCACGCTACAGCAGCTATGCGCAAAGCGATTTGGTTATTCTGCAAAAGATACGCTCGATGTGATGCAGGGGTTGTATGAAACTCACAAGCTTCTGACCTATCCACGTTCTGACAATCGCTATCTTTCAGATGAGCATTACTACCAGGCCGGAGATATTGCTGCCGCGATAGCGGCCACCGTACCCGAACTGGCGTCTGCGATCGCAGATATGGATAAAGGCCAGAAGCACAAAGCCTTTAATGCCAGCAAGATTGAGGCGCACCACGCCATCATCCCGACGACAAAAAGCGGAGCCGGTATTCAGCTTAATGAAAAAGAGCGGAACGTTTATAACCTGGTGTCCGTCTACTTTATCGGGCTGTTCTACCCGGATGCGATCCGCAACAAGACGAAAATCCACTTTGATATTAAGGGGGATACTTTTACGGCCACACAGAGCGTTCTGGTACAAAAGGGCTGGGAGGCGCTAGGTAAGGATAGTGATGATGAGGACGAAACCGAAGATGCCGGAACGGATGGTTTTGATCTTTCATTGCTGAAATTTAATGACAGCGGCCTGTGTGAATCGGCAGACGTGGACAAGAAAAAGACTACACCACCTCGCTATTTCACAGAGTCAACCTTACTGGCCGCCATGACGAGTGCAGCAAAATTCATTGATGATCCGGCTCTCAGAAAGGCGCTGGAAGCGAAAGACGAGGGCAGCAGTGATCGTGGCAGTATCGGAACGGAAGCCACTCGCGCGGGCATTCTTGAGAAACTGGCGGCAAATACCGGGCTTATCTCCATCGAAAAAGAAAAGGGGTATTCGGAGCTGGTATGGAAAACCACAAAACAAGGCCAGGAGTTTTGCGCTGCACTGCCTCCTGAAATCACTAAACCGGATATCTCCGCTCTGTGGGCTGAAAAGCAGTCTCAGATCAAAGCCGGAGAGCTGACGGTTGAGGAGTTTATTAAGGAAAATGATGAGTATGTCCAGGGGTTAATCGACGAGCTGGACAGGAACGGAATTTCGATTTCTTCAAATGCCACGTCCTGCCCGGTCTGTAACAACGGTTTCCTGCGTAAACGTAAGGGGCAAAATGGCTTTTTCTGGGGATGCTCCTGCTATCCTGAATGCAAGACAACATTCCCGGACAAAGACGGCAAGCCGGATATGGAAGCAAAATCCAGATCAGAAGGTTCCATGTCCCGGCTCGAAGCCCCCTGCCCTTCATGTAGTAAAGAAATTATTATCCGGCCTAAAGGCTTTTTCTGTTCCGGGTGCGAGTTTAAAATCTGGTCTGAAGTGTCAGGAAAAAAACTGACACAAAATCAGGTTGAAACATTAATCAAAAAAGGTAAAACCGGAGAGATTAAAGGCTTTACCAGTAATAAAACCGGGAAAAAGTTTGACGCTGCAATTGTTTTGCAGGATAAAGCTACGGGTAAACTTGGGTTTCAGTTCAGTAAAAAATAAGGATTAACGCGATGAGTGAAAATGAAACATTTGATGCAACACGAAAGCTACTCCTGAATATTCGCTCTGTTCGTGTTTTTGCGCGAGAAACCAGCTTTGAACAACTGCTGGAAATGCAGGAAAAGCTTAATGCCGTGATCGAAGAACGCCGTGAAGAAGCAGAGCGTGAGGCAGCAGAACGCGCAGAACGCGAAAGAAAGCGCCAGGAGCTGCTCCAGCTGATCGCCGGAGAAGGTTTTTCACCGGAAGAACTGCTTGGCCTGTCCGAAGATGCGCCAAAAACACGGAAAAAGACGTTGCCAAAAGCGCCGCCTAAATATCAGTTTGACGAAAACGGCGAAACGAAATACTGGTCTGGCCGTGGCCGGACACCAAAACCAATCGACGAAGCATTAAAAGCTGGCCGTTCTCTTGATGAGTTTCTCATCAAAAAAGACGCTTCCAGCTCTGTTGGTGACGAACAGTAATCTAACAAGCCTCTGACACTGCGTCGGAGGCTTTTTTTTTAGCAAAAAGGGCGCGGGGGGTTATGGTGAAGAAATCTTTGGATATCTTCGCGGGGATAAGGGAAGTAGTCTCTGATATCTTTGGTTTCTAACTTACCAGTGCAGTGATACGTCTGAAAATAGATCCACTCAGCTATTGTTTTGTAGATGTGATTTCCCATGTTCGCACTTTGAGAACCATACTGCATGACTTGTGCATCCGGGTCGTTACACATTTCCGGCGGAGTGAGTACATGATATGTCCTGCATAACAGCGGGCGGTAATTGTAGATTGAGCATGTTCCCTTCTCAGACAAAAACGGACATTTTGACTCATGCCCGGTCGTAAGCGGGTTGTCTCTGGCAGTGAGTTTACTTGCTTGTGCAATATGTGTTGCCTCAAGCGCGGTTAAATGAACATCGATTTTACAGCACGAAGAGCACCCCTTTTGACAGGAGGTAAACGTGCTCACAAATTCTTTGTTAAAACGATCCAAAAAGGCGTACATCTGTTTTAACTTGAGGTAAATATTACCTGATTGAGTATTGAGTTTATTTATGAGTGCCTTTAACTCATCGAGATACTTATCAGGTACGGGTTTCAGATTGGTATGGCCGGGTAATGTATCGCCTGGCTCCAGGTGGATCACTGAGTTAGGTTTGATATCCATTGCTTTTGCTTCCTTTATTCTTCTCGCGCTGGTTGTTCTTTTGACACTAAAACAAGCGTCATTCAATGGCAAGGTATCAAGCCCAGCAGTAAATCACGCTTGCCAGCAAACCAGTTTCCTGCAGCCGGTTTGGCCGTTGATTTTTGCCAGCAATCTTACTCACTCGATACCCGCCTTGGGCTTGAAATTGCCAGCAAAAAAGATTGCCGCTAGCAAAGGTGTGGTTTATATTATCTGTATCGTACGATACAGATAATGGAGAAGCTTAATAGATGACTGAAAAAATCACTGACGAGGAACTGGCAGATTTGTTGGAGGCGCTCAAAAGAGCACATGGTATGGGCGTTTGTTCAAAGGCGGTTAAGCTGGCACAGCGTTGCGCTGATGTGTTCCCTGCTATTGTTGCAGAGTTACAGGAATATCGGAACGCCGCTAAGCGAACTTCAGCATGACAAGAGCCACGGAACGCGCTTACAGCGAGCTACAACAGGCGTTTGATTTCTATAACCAGCGCCTTTTTGACGGCGAACTCCCTGACTGTCTGATTACGTTCCAGCGCGGCAAGAACACAATGGGCTATTTCAGTTACAGGCGCTTTGTTGCTGCTGACGGCAGCGGCAGGATGATTGATGAAATCGCCCTCAATCCTGAATACTTCCCGGTGTACCCGCTTATTGAAGTCATGCAAACGCTGGTTCATGAGCAGTGCCATATGTGGCAGTACCACTACGGCAACCCGTCGCGTAAGACGTACCACAATGCGCAGTGGGCGGCAAAAATGGAAAGTATCGGACTTATGCCCTCCTCCACCGGGAGACCTGGTGGTGCGAAAGTCGGCCAGAAGATTAATGACTATCCGATCCCTGGTGGCCGCTTCCAGCGCGTCACACTGGAACTGTTCCAGGGGCAATTTGCTTTGAGCTGGTTTGATCGCTTCCCTGTCCAGGTCGAACAACAAAAAGATATGACCGCCGTAATAGAGCAATGGCGCGAAACGCTTGCTCTGGCGCATCAAAATGCTGAGGCCGGGATTGATATAGAAGCGGTGCTTTCTATGGCTCTGCTGCCGTCAGTGTCACCGCAGAACGGGAGCCATTCAGATGATATGGCCGGGAGCAATGACAATGATTTGTCAGTTGCAGCATTTGAGGACAAGCCAAAACGAAATAAAGTTAAATATCAGTGTCGCGGGTGTGGCGCTGCCGTGTGGGGCAAAGCCGGACTGAATATTGAATGCGGCGATTGCGAGCTGGCTTTCATCGAAAATTAATTGCCAGCAAATTTTCCCGGTCACATCTGTTGGCCAGTGTTTTTTTGCCAGCAAAGTTTCTTCCCGGGTTCGCGCCGGCAGCGCAAAAATGACAGCAAAAGAGGGGTATCATGGGGCATTACACAATCAGAACGAATGACGACGAAGATCAGGCCATTAAAAAGGCGCAGGAAGCGACCGGACAGGCATCAGCCAGCAAAACCTTTATGACGGCTATCCTTGAGCTTCAGCGTAACAGAGACGAGATGGCGCAGCTACGGCGTGAACTGGCGCAGGAAAAAGCGCGGAGTCAGGAGCTGGTATCATCGGTAAAACAATTCCGTTCCAGCCTGAACAATCTGTTTGATCTGGCTGACAACCCTTAAATAACAAGGAGCGAAACGTGCATACCACAAATGCGATTATCCTGTGCCTGGTGTCATATCCCTGCATCGTTGCATGGGTTATCTATAAAAACAGATTTGTCGATTACTTGTTTTTAACTCTGCTTGCTTGTTTGGGGAGCATTTTTTCAGTCGTATTGTATAAACAGCCCGACTACTCATTGACCATATATCAGGCCGTTGCTGTCGGCTATGCTGCCGTGATCATGCCAACGGTGTTAGTTTTGAGTGTCGTTAATATCTTCATGGGAAAAGCAGAGAGAACGTGCAAATGAATACACTGGCTGCACTGGAAAATACGTTTCGTGATATGAGAAAGCATGGCTGCCAAACAGTCATGGTCACGCAGTCTTTAGCTGATTTTGGCCGCTACAGCTATAAACCGCGCCCTGCATTTCAGGACTGGATCGAACGGCTGAAGACTGGCGAACGTCTGCCGCGAGGCCGTTACTTTGTTGGCAAGAAGCCTGGTGGCCGCCTGGTGCTCATTGATGAATTGGGGGGAACATGGACAGAAAAAGTAACAGTGATTCATACCAACGCTGGATGATAGAGAAGGCTGACAAAAGGGAAAGGACGCAAATCAGTATGTCGTTCGTAAAGATGAAGGACGTACTTTTTAACGTGCTGGCTATCGGTACTGTTTTAGCAGCCCTGGTGGTGATCTTTTATGAAGTGCAAAGCAGCTTATAAATTGATGGCCGTTGACAATGAATGTCATACTACCTGACCGGGCAATGCCGGAAGATTTCTTTCACGGGTGATGGTTTGTGATCCCGGCATTGTTCCGGCGCTCTCTCGTAAATTCTCGCGCCCAATCCCCCTCGCAAAACCTCAGAATTCACGTAACGCACCGCGATTTCGGCAACCATCAACCCTAACGTCCTTATGTTGTTGGGTTTGCCGCAGAACAATTTATTCATTTAAAATAGATTTAAACGAAGCGGGAAACCGCAGACGTAAAAAAACCGACTGGTGAGGTCGGCTTTTTTACGGTTCCGGTGCGAGCTGGTAACTCAGCCCGGAAGGGAAACTCTCTACAACTGACAATAGTATGATAATCCGTGAAGCCTGATTATGCAATATGACGGGCAGTGACTGTGCGTTAACGGTTTGCCTGAACGTTAGATAAACGTATAATCAGAGGGTTAGCTCTGTGGTGAGTCTCTCCCTGCATTCCGCTAAATGCGGCATGAACAGGTTCAAAGTCCTGACAGGTAATACAGGTGGTGCTGGTTATCTGTGCTCTGGCAGGAGTGAGACTCTCTACAACTGACAAGACGAAGAGAAGCCGTGGTGACAGGCAGTGTAAGAGCAAGCCACGGTGTCTTTACTCCATTTATGGAGAAAACGGATGATTAACCTGTTAATCATCGTTCTGAGGGCGGTAGCGGCGCTTGCAAACGCGCTGATTGCCATTCTGGAACTGATCCGCCAGTTCATCGACTAATGAACACGGAAACGTAATTAAGGCCGGAGGAGCACCACCTCCGGCCTTTAATAAAAATATAGTTTAGTTACAACATTCACTAGTCTGTACTAACCACCACACACCTGACCTTCTGCGCACAAGTTACCTTTAATCACTCCTAAACAGGCATTTCATGAAACTCCCCTGTTCTTGCATCGGTAACAATGTGCGTAATAGGGTCCGCTTGGAAAACGAATCTATGGTCACTCCCGTTTTTGCAACACCGATTTTGACGACAAGTTGGCTTGCTTGAATCTATCCGGCGTCTGAAT